>Ga0209573_1000707_pt1 | contig 63142 bp, 48 predicted proteins | sample TNRBio252014_DNA_FD_185870 | JGI IMG/M metagenome (GOLD analysis project Ga0209573, IMG submission 185870) | Wastewater treatment Type I Accumulibacter community from EBPR Bioreactor in Madison, WI, USA - TNR Reactor_6/25/2014_ DNA (SPAdes)... | ecosystem: Engineered > Bioreactor > EBPR >...
TATTGTCGATTTTTTAAATCAATTAGACCGAAAATCCATGAAAAAACAACTCAAAACTCGATTATCTCTTAAATTTCAAGTATTTCCTCATGCACAAAACCTAGCGGCGTGAGGTATAATTGATTAAACGTATCAATAATTTCTCCATCAAGGTCAAGTATAATACTAAACCGTTCAGTAGAACTTTTTCTTAATTGTGCATGGATATTTAGACCATTATTCATCCAAAAATACTCAGACATTCCACGCTGAGGATTCAATACCATTAAACTATCCCCACTGCTTTTGATCTTATGAATAGGCCCAAAACCCGAACTGAATAGAATCCAGTCTGTAGCTCCCCAACATGGGCTATAAACAGATTTAACAGAAATCAAATATTCTTTTTCGCCTGTGCAGTGGTTGGTAATGAATATGTGACTGGAGTCCCCTTCGTACCAGCTACTTACATACAAAAATCTATTGCTATCATTAGGGTAGAAATGAGGTTTAGATAAAAACGGCCAATGTGTTGTAGCAACAACTTGTCCCAATCCGTTTATAGGTAAGCTAAAGCAAGTATCCGCCGGCGCCGGTATCCACGTAATTGTTGAATTGCATGGGTCAGCAAAATCTTCCTCGGATTCCCATCTGCAAGAAGCGACAAAGAATATACCCATTAAAACATAGAACTTGAGATGTTTCATAGCTTGATCAATTTAATGGTGTGATAAAAACGATCAGATGCAAATGCGCAGAAATACATGCCAGGAGCAAGATCGTGAAGCCCAATTGTTTGTGTGTGTATTGGCCAGAGGGCTGTGTAGCATAACCAACACGGCGCACTAACTATCCGCCGACATTGAAAATGGCAAGCGATACCGGGGCGGACTGCCATAGTTAGAGTCAAAATCTCATTGAAGCCCCCCGTTAGCCCTTACTCCAAGCCTAGTATCCACTCTTGGCCTGTGTGAGCATCGATCAACGATATGCGCTCATATTTGACCAGAGAGTCAGGCTTTACATAAATATAATCAAGCCGAGTAGTTAATATTCGACCACTATTATTCTGTGAAGCAGAGATAAAACGATAACGTAAATTTTCGCACGGTGTTTCCTTAATAAAAAAAATCTCTCCAGAATTGATGTTTACTTTTCGGATGCCTTCAATATTACACCAAACAATATGGTGATCATCCAACCAGTCTATTGAAGAAGGTGAGTTACTGCCATTATAAGGTGCAAGTGGAGTAAACTGCCAATTATCAGTATTGACATAGCCGATGTAAGTGCCAGCCTGACTGCTAATACTTCCTCCTGTAGCTATGCGATTGTTTTTAAATGCGCCCAATCCAATGGAAATGGGAAGCGTATCTATTATTTCTCCACTTAGATTCATTAATATATTGATATTATTCCCTAATTTAGTTTGAATAGTTTGACCATCATTAATCCAGAAGTAACGAGACATACCAGTTATTGGGTTCAATATTGTCAAACTGCCACCAGTACTTTTTACTTTTTGAATAGGCCCAAAACCTGAACTAAATAGTACCCAGTCTGTTCCACCCCAACGAGGAATATACATAGATTTCGCAGTTGCTATTTGTTGTTTTTCACCTGTACACAGATTAATAGTATTAATTTTGGTAGTATCTCCTTCGAATTGACTAACTACATATAGAAACCTATAGCTATCATACGGACAAAAATGAGGTTTAGACAACAATGGCCAATGGGAAGTGGCGTTAACAAATCCTAATGGAGATATGGGTAATTCAAAGCACGTATCCGGCGGTACAGGTGTCCATGTAATAGTTGAATTGCAGGGGTCGATAAGATCTTCTTCAGATTCCCACTGGCAAGATAAAATACCCACCACACCTGCCAAGGCCCATAATACAAGATAGTGTATAGGTTTCATAGTTTGATCAATTTAGTGGTGTGATAAAACCTATCAGATACTAACGTGCAGAAATAGACGCCAGGAGCAAGATCGTGAAGCCCGACCGCTTGTGTGTATTGGCCGGGAGGCTGCGTCTCATAATCAACACTGTGCACAAGCTGCCCACCGGTATTGAAAATAGCAAACGATACTGAAGCAGCTTGCTCTAGCTCGTAATTAATTTGAACTTCATTTTTTGCCGGATTGGGGTAAATTTTTATGGGCAACTGAGCCTTTTCCGGTTCCCGCTGGGAACTGATAACCACCGGCCCCACAAAGTCGGAAGGCGCACTGGCCAACAGGCTGAATTTCAACTTCGGCGGCCCAGTGTAATAGGTAGGAAATGCGAGTATCTCCTGGGGGGGAATAGTACCTAATGTACAGCCCAAAAGATTGGGAACTACAAGAATCTGATAGCCTGCTATGCTTCCTTTCAAGTAGCCATCTTCATAAACAGGTATACTGTCAAAAAACAAATGGTTGCCCGGCGTGACGATATATTGCCCGCTTTGAGTGTCATACACGGGTTCATCCCACAGGCCGGCGTCGCTACTGCGCGGCCACCAGGCCGGTTTATCGGGGTCGTCCAGGTCGACGGGTTCTATGCCGTATTCAGAAGAGATCGGGATGTTAAAGGGTACGTACACTTTTCGCAATATAGCAGAGGAGGCGTTGTTGATGGTTTCTTCTGTGCAAAGATCGCGAAAGCCGTTGGTGAGCATAAAGGGACACTCGGGTTGGCCGCTGCACACCATATCTTCGTAATCGTAGTTGCCTTCAAATTCAAAATGTATCACCCGCAGGTCGTCGTGTTCTGGGTCTATCATTTCCAGCGCCCGCCCGGCGTTGAGGCGGCCCCAGCCGTTGTAGATGTCGTAGCCGTCTGAATATGAAAGGACTTCGTCTACTATATCTATTGTGCTGTACTCCAATAATCGTTCTACATCTTCCTGCGACAATTCATCACGGGAATGATTCAATAGCAAAGCAGCAGTTCCAGTCGTATGGGGCAGTGATGCAGAAGTGCCATTAAAAAACAGGTATTCCATATTGTTATTGCTGTTTCTAACTGTGCTTAGAACAATATCTTTTGTGCCAGGGGCAATAAAATCCATTTCCGCACCATAGGAACTTCTAAAATCCTCACCAGCAGAATTATTTCCCTGTTCCGGATTTAAATGCTCCCCATCAGTTCCACTAGCCCCCACACTGATCAGCCAATTGTCTTTGTACATGGCCGGGTAGATCACCTGTTCATTGTTTGATACGTGGCCATTATTCCCCCTCGCAACAGTTTGTATCACTTCCAGGTCATAAGCCATTTCAATTTGTTCTCTCAACAATTTGGCTTGCTGTAGAGAAGCGCTACCTGTGGATTCGTCCGGTACTACAAGTTGGGCCTCTATACAAAAAATATCACCTGCGCCTTGTGTAAGCATCAAATCGTATAGGATAGCATCCGTCAAATATGTTATTGTTGAATAGCCAGATTCGGCAATTATTCGGTAGCTGTTCAACAAAGCCCCTATCTGCCCCTGCTCAAGGTTCCCTCCGGCTACACCTGCAATGCCCTTTTCGTTGTTTCGCACTGCCGCCATCACGCCTGCTGCCCGAGTACCGTGACCGACGCCGTCTTCATCTAGTGGGAGAGATACGTCTAATTCTTCCACCGGGTAATTTGCCAGATCTATAATCGTGTCGGCGTTAAACCACAAAGCACTTGTGACAACCGAGCCGTTCAAACCCGGGCAACCCTCACACCCCAGGTCTTCGTGGGTAAACTGCACCCCGGTGTCAAACTGGGCTATTTTTACTTCCCGGTTTAACCAACTTTCCGCCCCATCGACGATGTCCCAAGCCGGTTCGATATTGATATGCGCATCGTCAAAAGCTGTATTGGGAGTATCCCACAGCGAATGTTGGTCGTCATAATGGGGATCGTTGGCCCCGCTAAGTAGTGAAGCAGCGGGGAACCGCAAGGCATAGTTGGGATGCGCATAGCGGATGTATCGGTACGGCAGCGAGTCCAGCGCCAGGCTCACCGATACGGGGTGTTTTACCTCGGCCTCCCCGATATTTAGAATAAATGCCGACCATACCCGGGGTATCTGCACGCTCTCCCCAGTGCGGCCAGTCAAATGCGTGGTGGTGCTTTTCAGTTTATGGAATATCCTGATGAGTTTCCAGCGCCCCAATAGCCCCCCCGCCCCCAGGGTGCTGTCCATCAGTGCTATCAGGGCGGTATCGTTGATGATCTGCTCCACCAGTCCCCAGTTCAGGCTGAGATTGTCCACAAACGCGGTATTAACTACATGAGGCGAAAAGCGGACGATAACTTCGTTGAGCGCATAAGCCGGCAGACTATCAGGGCCCGGCACATATTCTTCATCGCGTTTGAAGTCTTCATATTTGATCCACACATAAGCCGGCGTGCCGCCTTCAGCGCTCAGGCCGCCTACCAGGGTTTCCCCCTCGCCCGTAACCAGCACGGCGGTGGGACGGTTGAGCCCGGTAGAATCTCCTGTGTAGCTGCGTTCCCACTCGTACTGGCCCTGGCTGTCGTATTTCAGGGTCAAAAAATGGCTAAGGCCGTCTTCGGTTATCTCACCGGCCACGATCACGTTGCCGGCTTCATCGCTGACCACGCGCCGCCCGGTGAAACTCCTTCCCGTGGCCGCTAAGCTGCCGTAAGTTTTTTCCCACAGCAAATCGCCATCGTCGCCGGCAAGTTTCAGCGTGGACAGCGCCGTTTGCTGTCCGCTGCTGTCGAGCCCAACATAACCCGTAGCCAGTACATCGCCGTTGTCGTCCAGGCTTATGTTCAGCGCCGCATCGTCAAAGCCGCCGCCGTCAATCGTCACATCCCATACCACATGGAGTGCGGTATCCAATCGGGCGAAAACCATGTCGTAACCGGTACTATCCGAAGGTGCGCTGCCGCATACGTAGAAATCGCCCTGTTCGTCTCTGGCCAGTCCCAGCGGGCATTCAAAGTCGATATCGAAGGCTTCGTGGCGGTAGTTGGGGCCGCTCAGGCCGGTGGGTAGCTTGTAGCGCACTGCGGCGATATCCCAGGTTGAGTCGCTGGAGGCGCTTCCCCCGCTGACTTCAATGGTGGTAGCGTTGAGAAAACGAATGGAAACCGGGGCTTCGTCGAGTTGGGCGTAGTCGTAGCGCTTGGCCCAGTGCGCCGTGCCGTTGGCGTATAACTTGAGGGTCATGAAGTCCATCTGAGTTCCCACTCCCTTGCTGGGACCGGTCACGTACACATTCTGGGCGCCGTCCACGATCAGCGCCGAGGCGTAGTCATCGCCGTTGCCGGTTCCGTTGCGCGTGGCATACCACACCTGGTCGCCGTCGTTTTCGTATTTGATGACCAGAAAATCGAAGTGCAGACTGGAGGCCGAGTAGGCCGCTCCGGCGACGTACACATTCCCGCTACCGTCGAGTTGAATGGCTACGCCGTACGAGGCGTCGATGCCGGTAGCCTCAAATTCCTGATCCCATACCAGGTTGCCCAGGGAATCGTGTTTGGTGGTATAGGCCGCGATTTTGCCGTTGGAAAGCCGGGTATTACCGGTGGTGTAGACATATCCAGCCGCATCTATAGTGGAGGCCGTCCAGTCGAAGGAGGCTAGCGGTTCGCCAAAGGCGGTATGCCAGGCCTTGTTCACCGTGGACTGGGCGGGGGCGCTATGAGCGAAAACACATAACATTGCAATTACCAAATGGGGGGGGGGGTACTCCAGTAGATGTGGTTCATGATGTGGCGTTTAAAGGGTATTACAAGATGAAAGGCAATATAAGAGATTTGGAGTAAATAATCAAATGTTCCGCCGATGTGATGCCCATGCTTGATAAAAATGCTTAACTTGGTTATTCGGTGATTCGAATTTTAAATAGCCCAACGTCCAAGTAACCAACCAACCAACCAACCAAACGCTCGCTATTGATGGACTCCTTCCTCCAACACATCCAACGTCGCAGCGAACGCATTACCGACCGGATAAAAAAACTCGGTCGGCGATGCGGGGAGGCTTCTTTGCATAATTTGCGGGTGGATATCAAAAAACAACGCGCACTATACCGGTTGTTTCGCGAGGCAGACCCCGATTTTCCCTACCAAAAGTCTTTTCACCGGCTGAAAAAAATCTTTGCCCACGCCGGGATCGTCCGGGAAATACACCGCCAGACGGATCTGCTGCAGGGAGAAAGCGAGGTGGACGCCCATCTTACGCGCAAATACAAAAGATACCTGGTGAATGCCTACCAACTGGCGCGCAACGATTTCCGGATACACGCGCGTGATGCCGGTATTCCTACCTGGGAAGAACTCGAAGAGGCCATACAGCAGGCTATCAGCCAATGCAACCAACCTACGCTGGCGGATTATTTCCAGCTACTCAGCGCGCAGGCCCATCAAATTATCCACCACATTGCTACCTGTTCCAACGAAGAAATGCACCAGTTGCGCAAAGACATTAAAGACTACGAGGCCAACCGTAAAATATCTGCCCGGTATTTCGGGTTTGATCCCGGGCCGTTTCCCGGCATACAGGGAGATATCAACGCCCTGCTCGACCAACTGGGCCTGTGGCACGATTACGACCGGGCCTGGCGGCGCCTGCAAATCGACCTGGCCGCCACTTATTGGTCAAACCCCGACCGGCAAGCCGGCAAACAACTGCTTTTGCGCTGGCAACGCAAAAGCCGCTATTTGAAGCGCAAGTTGAAAAACATATTCGCTAACTTACCAGCTCAAAACACATCAAAATGAAACGCCTTGCCAAATCAACCCTATACTTACTCTTGCTAGTTGTCGCCGCCAACCTTGCGGCGCAAACCGACATCTACGACAGCGGCGGCCCGCTGATGCCCGAGCAAGCCGCCTATGACGTCATAAACTACGACTTGTCGCTCCAAATATGGCCCGACGAGCAGCGCATCGACGGCAAAGTGCGCATCGACCTCATTGTGGTACACCCGATGTACTGGCTGGTACTCGACCTCGATACGCTGCTGGATGTGCATCAGATTTACACCCCCGACGGCCGCGAGGCCGCCTTTCACCGCGAAGCGGGCAAATTGTGGATCGACCTGCACCACACCCGGCAGCCGGGGCAGTTGGTGCAGTTGACGGTGGAATACGGCGGCAAACCACGCCCCGCGCCCATGGCGCCCTGGAGCGGCGGCTTCTCCTGGGCAAAAACGACTTCAGGCGCACACTGGATCGCCACCACCTGCCAGGGCGAAGGCGCCGACATCTGGTGGCCCTGCAAAGACCACGTATCTGACGAACCCCGCAATATGGGCCTCCATTTCCGCGTACCCAGTGATCTTGTGGTGGCCACCAACGGGCAATTATTAAAAACCGAACCCCACGGCGACGGCACCACTACTTACCATTGGTATATCTCCAATCCGATCAACATATATAATGTGTCTTTTAACGCGGCGCCGTACCGCCTCATCGAAGATCGCATGGCAAGCGTGGCGGGCGATACCTTCCCCGTCGTTTTTTACGTATTGCCCGAAGACTATGACAAAGGCGTAAAGCTTTTTTCAGAAATAAAAGACCACTTGCGGTTTTACGAAGAACTGCTGGGGCCTTACCCGTTCCGGGCCGACAAATACGGCGTTGTACAGACGCCTCACCTGGGTATGGAACACCAAAGTATCATCGCCTACGGCGCCAAGTTTAACAACGGCTCCATGACCGGCGGCATAGACTGGGGTTTTGACGCCCTGCACCACCACGAACTGGCCCACGAATGGTGGAGCAACCTGGCCACTAACTCCGATTGGCGCGATATGTGGCTGCACGAAGGTTTCGGTTCGTACATGCAGCCGTTGTACGCCGAACGTCTCAAAGGCCGGGAAGTCTACAAATCGTACATGCGCAACATGCGGCGTTTTAGCAATACCCTGGCGATTGCGCCCCGCGAGTCGATGACCAGCAAAGAAATTTACCGCGCGCCGATTTATGTAAAAGGCGCCTGGGTGTTACATACCCTGCGGTACCTGATGGGTGACGAAGCGTTTTTTAAGGCCTTGCGCCGCATGGCCTACCCCGACCCCGGCATGGAAGTGCAAACCGACGGCGGCCAAACCCGTTTTGTCACCACCGATGATTTCCTGACGATCTGCGAGGAAGCCTCGGGGCAGTCGCTCGACTGGTTATTCGAAGTGTACTTGCGGCAACCGGCACTGCCGAAGCTGTTTTCGCTTGTTGACGACAACAAACTATACCTGCATTGGCAAGCGCCCAACAATCTGCCCTTCCCTATGCCGGTAGAAGTGGAAATGGGTAAAGAAATAAAGCGGTACGCCATTCCGCCGGAGGGATTGGTACTCACCTTTGAAAAAGGCGTCAAACCCGTCGTAGACCCGGAGGGTTGGCTGCTGTATGAAATCGGGAGAAAATAGTGCGCGTAGCTGTCAATACCCGGTTTCTGCTGCCTGACAAACTCGAGGGCATCGGTTGGTTTACCTGGGAGTTAACCCGGCGGTTGGTGGCGCGTTACCCCGATTGGGAGTTTATTTTCCTGTTCGACAGGCCTTACGACCCCGCTTTTATTTGTGGGCCGAATGTGACTCCCGTCGTCGTACCTCCGCCGGCGAGGCATCCGGTATTGTGGTGGGCCTGGTTTGAAATATCGCTGCCCATCGTATTGCGGCGGTACCGTCCTGACGTATTTTTCTCGCCTGACGGCTATTGTTCGCTGGCAGCACGCACGCCCACCGTCATGGTGGCCCACGATATAGCCCACGTGCATTTCCCCGATCAGGTACCTGTGCTTGTGAGGCGCTACTACGATTACTTCGTACCGCGTTATCTGCAACGGGCTGAACGGCTGATCACCGTATCGCAATTCAGCAAAAACGACTTAGTGGGGCACTACGGCATCAACCCGGCAAAAATTGATGTGGCTTGTAATGGTTGCAGGGAAACCTTCCTGCCTTTGTCGGAAACAGAAAAACAAGCCGTGCGGGCGCAATATGCCGGGGGGCTGCCTTACTTTTTTTACCTCGGCGCCGTGCATCCACGTAAAAATGTGGACCGGCTCATCGAAGCCTTTAGTTTATTTAAAAAACAAACCGGCTCGCCTGTCAAATTGCTCATCGGGGGGCGGCTGAGTTGGCAAACCGGCCCGGTAAAAGCCGCCCTGGAGGCTTCGGCTTACCGAAATGACATCCGGCTGCTGGGTTACATACCCGACGAAGCGCTGCCCGGGCTTACCGGGGCGGCGCTTGCACTGACCTACGTATCCCTCTTTGAAGGTTTTGGCGTGCCCCTGCTCGAAGCCATGCATACCGAAACCCCAATTATTACATCCGCTACTTCCTCGCTTAATGAGATTGCCGGAGATGCTGCACTGCTGGTTGACCCTACTGATGCCCGGGCTATTGCGCAAGCCATGGAGCAACTCTATTTTGATCCGGGATTTTGTCACTTTTTGGCCGAAAACGGAAAAAAACGCAGGGCCTTTTATACATGGGATTTGGCATATAAAATTATCGAAGAGAATATACTTCATCTTGTGTAATATATTGTTTTTTAGTATTTTAAAATAACCTGATTATGGCCTGGTTTTAGCATTCAATGAATAGATTAAATTTATTTTTAATTCTTAAAATGTTATTAAAAAGGCATTAACACTTGCGTCAAATAATGTTTTTACCATATATTGCACAATAATTCGGAAAACCACCACAAAGAACTATGGCCACTCGGCTCAAAATTGGTGGGATAGACTACACGCCATTGAGAAAATTACACGACCCCCTACCGGTTATCATCTAGTAGGGAGACTCTGGTACTACTTTCCAAAAATCGCGTCTCTTGTGGCCTTGCAGCCACCAGAAGAGATAATTATTTGCCCTGATGTTTTTGTTCATAGCAGCAGTGAGCTGCCATGCCATGATATAGTAGTATTTTTTTGTGAAACAAAGTTTACAAACCCAACAAATATGTTACAAAAACGCCAGTGCGCCACCTTAGTGGCATGCCTAAGCTTCCTGGTAGCTTGGGCCCAACCAACGCACCCCGAAATCGAATTGATTAACGGAGTAGTGCCTCCTCATCAGCGCTACAAGCCGGCGGCCTTTGCTGCGCTTGCCTCTTCGGTAGCCGATTACAACGGGGTCTATAATGTAATTCTTCAATTTGAAGGCATTCCCGACCAACAAGTCAGAGAAGATTTACAGCGGCTGGGTGTAACGTTATACACCTATATTCCCAATTACGCATATTTGGCTACCGTGCCTAAAGGCGCCGAGTTTACGCTCCTACCGGTCAGCGCCATTGTGCCGGTAATGCCTGCTTATAAAATAGCGCCGGCGCTGGGGAAACCTCCTTTTAGCGGAGGCGAGCAGGAATTATTGGCGGTGGCGCCGTTTCCCGGAGTCGACCTTGCGGGGTTCAAAACGGCGCTAGAAGCCGCAGGCTGGTCTGTAATAGGCGATGATGCGGGGGTGTTGAGGCTGGCCATTGCCAGGAGAGACATAGAAAAGCTAGCCCGGCATCCTGCCATCATGTTCATAGAACCCTGGATCGCCCCTGAGCCGGAAGGTATTCCAGGGCGGACCTTACACCGCGCCAGTCTCTCATCGCATATAGCGCCGTTAGGCACATACGATGGGTCGGGTATAGGTGTGGGAATCGGCGATGATGGCAGTGTGCAGCATGTCGACTTCCAAGGGCGGGTTACCAACTTTACTCCAGACGACGGCAACAATCACGGCGATATGACTGCCGGCATCACCGGGGGCGCCGGTAACCGCGATCCGCGGGGTATAGGCATGGCTCCCGGCGCTGATATTTATATGTTCAACGTGAGTACCTACCCACATATTACCAATGCCATCGATCACTTTTTGGAATGGGGGATAATAGTCACCAACACCTCTTACGGCGAAGCCTGTGGAGGCGCATACAGCGCTTCGGCCCAGGCGCTTGACCTGCAGGTGCTGGCCAGGCCTGAACTCATGCACTGCTTTTCGGCAGGCAACAGCGCTATAGAAGTATGTAATAATCCCTATAGCGGCATGATAAGTGCCCAAGGTACCCGTTACGGCAACATCACGGGAGGTAGAAAAGCTGCAAAACATACCCTGGTGGCCGGCAACATCTACTACAACGACAGCCTGCGCTTGTCGAGTAGCAGGGGCCCCACCTACGACGGCCGTATCAAACCCGATTTATGCGGACAAGGACAGGAAAACTACACCACTGCTTCGGGAGACATCTACCAATGGGGGGGCGGCACCTCTGCTGCTTCCCCCATTTTGGCAGGCGGTGCGGCCGTTTTATACCAGGCGTATGCCGAAAATAACAATGGTGTCATTGCGCCTTCCGGGCTTGTCAAAGCCCTGATGCTCAACACCGCCGAAGACATCGGCCGGCCCGGCCCCGATTACGACCACGGTTGGGGGCGCCTTCATTTGGGCCGCGCTATTGAATCCATTGAAGAACATTGGTATCTCAACGCCTCAGTGAGCAATGGCGCCCAGCAATTTCATTCAATCATAGTGCCTCCTGGGACGGGGCGCCTGCGCGTGATGGTGTATTGGCCCGACCCGGCCTCCTCTCCCTTATCGGCCAAAGCCCTGATAAACGACCTCGACCTCAGCGTATTGCCGCCCAGCGGCCCTGAACAACTACCGCTCGTACTTAGCCGTCATGCGCACATTGACAGCATTACCAAGCCCGCTTACCTGGGGCGCGACCGTGCCAACAATATGGAGCAAGTCGTTATCGAACAGCCTGCTTCGGGGCTTTATACGGTAAAAGTAAACGGTTATCTGGCGCCGCAGGGGCCGCAGAGCTACTATCTGGTGTATTATTTCGAGCAAAATGAAATAGCTGTTACCTATCCAGCCGGTGGAGAACACTTTGTGCCCGGCGAAACCGAGACCATACGCTGGGATGCCGTGGGTACCAGCGGCACATTTGCCATTTCTTATTCGCTTGACAACATGGCGAGCTGGCAAACGATATCGAATAACGTGCCGGGCAACCGCCGTCATTATAACTGGATCGTGCCCAATACAGTTACGGGTAATGCGTTTATTCGCGTAAGCAGAAACAGTCTGACCGGGCAATCCTCATCGGGATTTACTATTTTAGGCGTACCTGTCTTTCAGGTACAAAGCGCAGGCCTGCAGCAAGCGCGTATATCCTGGAGTCCCGTGCCAGGCGCCGGTCATTACACTGTGTATGGGTTGGGAAGCAAGTATATGGAGCAAATCGGGGAAACCGCAGATACCAGTTTGACTTTTCCCATTGATGCCTGGGAGGCCAAGTGGTTGAGCGTAGACGCCGGCCTGCATAGCGGCGGCGCTAGGGGGCTCCGTGCCATTGCCCAGAAATACGTGCACCAGCCTTGTGAGGCCAGCGTGAGTATTCACTTTCAATTTGACAATCACCCCGGCGAAACCTATTGGAAAATTTTTAACGGACTAGGCGATGCGGTGGCATCGGGGGGGCCTTACGGCAATAATACGCCGGCTTCCACGCTGATAGAGACCGTATGTTTACCTCTGGGTTGTTACCAATTGGCTGTATTTGACAGCTACGGCGACGGCATGTGCTGTACAAGGGGTAATGGTTCTTATCAGTTGAGAGGCCCCAATGGCCAGGTTTTGGGTTCGGGGGGCAGTTTTACCGCATCCTCAACCGTTAGTTTCTGCCTGCAATCATCCAATCCGACTGTCGTCATTCAGCAAATCCAGTCAGGAAACGCCAGTTGCAACGGTACGAACGATGGCTGGGCCACCGTGACAGCTACTGGTGGAAGTGACACATACACTTATATTTGGAATACCGGCGCCACGACTGCCTCTATCAGCAACCTGGCGCCAGGTACTTACACCGTTACAGTCAGTGATGGCAATAGTCAGGCGGTGGCTACTATAGAAGTCAGCAGCACGCAGCCTATTCTGGTAAACATTGCCAAAACCTCTCCCAGCTGTTATGGTGGCAACAACGGTCTTATTTCGCTTGTGGTGAGCGGAGGAGCGCCGCCCTATACTTACACATGGAGCAACGGCGCTACAAGTCCTAACATTGTAGGGCTTATGGCAGGCGCATATTTTCTTACCATTACCGATAGCCAGGGCTGTCTTACCACGCGGAATATAACCTTGGGGCAACCTCCTCAGATTGTGTTGCAGACCAATACAACAGATGCCACCTCGGGAGAAAACGGCGCTATCGACCTGACAGTAACGGGGGGAACTGCTCCTTTTTCATATATATGGTCAAACGGCGCCACCCAGCCCGACCCTGCTAACCTTGCTTCGGGGGTATATACCGTAAGTGTTACCGATGCCAATGGCTGCCAGTCGGTGACCACAGCAGTTGTCAACAGCCTGCAAAGCGATGTTTGTATTGCCAGGGGGGCCAATACCTATTTTGAATGGATAAACAGAGTACAAATCGGCAATTTCAGTTATCAAAGCGGCAATGACGGCGGTTATGGCGCATTCTTGAACCAGACCATCACGCTTTCGCCGGGGATTAGCTATTTTTCACAGCTCAACCCAGGGTATCTGAGCAATGCTTTTTCCGAAACCTGGCGGGTTTGGATAGACTTCAATAACGACAACGACTTCCTTGATGCTGGCGAACAGGTTTTTGCTTCCATCCCCACTGCCGGTCAATTAACGGGCATGATCGTGATACCCCCCACCGTGCCGCTCGGCCCCGCAAAAATGAGAATAGCTATGCGTTATGGCTCTGCCGCTCAGCCTTGTGGGGTGTTTCCTTATGGAGAAGTGGAGGATTACAGCGTCAACTTCGTCAATTTCGGAGGTGGCTTGGCGGAAGGCGCTGACGTCAATTCAGAAAATGAACAATTGCGAGCCATCTTCCCCAACCCAAGTTCGGGTATTGTGCAATTGGACATGTACAGCGGAACCGCACAAACCATGATTGTATCCGTAAGCAATAATTTGAGTCAGCGAGTGTATACGCAAAGGACTGAGGCACAAAAAGGTGTTAATACCTTAAGCCTTGATTTACAGGCACTGCCGGCTGGGCCGTATTGGGTAACGGTACAAAGCGAATCGGGTATTTATACCGAAAAACTCTTGCTGACTGCAGAGTAGGGGGTAGGTATAGAAAAAAAACAAGGCCGCCGGCTCCGGATGCTGGCGGCCCACCATATCTGTAATGAAGGAAAACTAGGTTGTCTTCGAGTAAAGCGCCGTGCTTTCACAACGCGGAGATAACCCGTTATTATATTGACCCGCCGTATGTCCAAAATGCTGCCCGGATGGAAAATATTTTTTCTTGGCGTATGACAACCATACTTGTAGATGCTTGTTATCTTTGTAGAATAAATCTAAATAAGCTGCGAAATGGACGGTACGATAGCCAAGAGCCCTGTGATGTTATATACGGAGCAAACGCCCAATCCGGAATCACTCAAATTTGTGACTAACAGGATGTTGCACAAAGGAACTGCTGATTTCAAGGAGGCTGAGCTGGCCCGCGATTGGTCGCCGATTGCTTCGGCTCTATTTGATTTGCCGTATGTAAAGGGTGTATATGTTTGCAATAATTTTGTGACGATCACCAAAGAATTCAACTACGAGTGGGAGGATATCATGCTCAAGTTGAAGGATTTCATCAAGCAGTATATCGAGCAGGGCGGCGAAATTGTGAAAGAAGGCTTTGCCGAGGCCATGATACAGCGCGAAGTAGAACGCGGTACTGTGCAGCACGGCGAAGGAGAAGGCGAACTTGCTGCCCATATCAAAGACCTTATTGATACTTATGTCAAGCCGGCTGTTGAAATGGACGGCGGCAATATTGAGTTCAAATCATTCTACGACGGCATAGTAACGGTGGTGCTGCAAGGCTCTTGCAGTGGTTGTCCTTCTTCTACGATTACACTAAAAGCCGGCATCGAAGGCATGCTCAAACGCATGGTGCCCCAGGTGAAGGAAGTGGTGTCGGAGATGGGATGATGGGTGATTTACCATCCGCCTGAAGCGCCGGGCGCCTCGGCTTGTACTACTGCGTGAATTAGCTGTGCAGTTATGGGCTTAGCCGCGCCAATTTGCTCTCCTCTATCATCAAAAATCTCTATTTGGAGTTCTTCGGCAAAACTTTTTGCCAGGTCGCCCATAGAGCGGGCGTATTTCTCGCTTTTTCCCAGCGCCATAAACAAATCGATTACACCGGCTCGGATCATCTCGTATTTATCGAATTGCATCAGGAGTTGGCGTTGTGATTTGCCTTGCGATTTCTGGCCGATGGCGCGTACTTTTTCGCGGAGCACCTCGGCAGAATACCCCAGGATTTCTGCCCGGTGTTTCCACCAATTGTTGGCCTGACCGCCGTTGCGCAATTCATACACTTTGAGGTGTTGGCGTTCGCAGGCTTCCTGGCAGGAAACCTGGCCCATTGCCTTAACCAAATCCAGTACCACCATTACTTGTTCTTTGCTCAACATCTCAGGGCCTGCAGGCTGTTCTTCCTGCGATTGCAACCACTTTGCGTATTTGAGTTTGACTTTGCTTTTTGAATGCAAGGCAATCAACTTGGCCAATTCCACGCTGAGATAATAATCTTCTATGATCGTGCTGTCAGCCATTTTGCGGGGGGCGTAATCCTGCATTTTTACAGGTTTCCTGATGCCATCCCTGAATTCAAAAATGTCTTCCAACCACTTGCGGATATTCTGGGCGTAATTTTGGCTCCCCAATTCCAACACCTGGTGCAAATTGGTGGCCGTCACTACCTTTGTTCCTTTTTTGCTGACTAATAATTGGAGATCCATCATCAATAAATTGTTGATTTACAATTCAAAGATATACAAAAAGTTTTCTTTTGTCAATACTTGAAACAAATATTTTTCAACAAAAAGTAAATTATTTTTATCTTTAAAAACAATTAATACTATAAATTATTGATTAATAGCACTTTAATTTTTAAAACAAAAAACACAAAACCAGGCAATCGGGTGATTTTCAATTGCGAATACATCACCAAAATAGTGAAGCAAGGCTAAGGTTAGCGGTAAACGCTAACCCAACGTTAGACCTCGAATAACTCCATTGCAATGCGGTCGGCGATGAGCTTACCCGGGCGGGTAAGCCGAAATACTTCGCCTTCCTGCTGCACGGCGTCTTGCAGGATAAAATCGCGGATGCCTTTCAGGAATAGCTGCTCAAAACGCGGGCCAAGCGCCCTGATCACATCAAGCCGGCAGCCCCAACTGGTGCGCAGGGAGATCATCACGTATTCGTTGTAGCGCTGAGCGGCAGTCAGGGTTTCTTTTTCAAACAAATCGCCTTCGAGTATGGATATCTCCGTGGGAGGGGCGATAGAAAGCAGCGATTTGATATATTTGGCGTTATTGGCCACATTCCACTTGCGTTGTCGGCCGTCGAAGGAATGAGCCGATGGGCCGATACCCAGATAAGTTACTCCTTGCCAATAGCTCGCATTGTGGCGGCTGTAAAAACCAGGGCGCGCGAAGTTGGAAATTTCGTAGTGTTCGTAGCCTTCGGCTTCCATGATGTCCATGAGCATTTCAAACTGCCGGCTCGCCTGTTCTTCGTCAACCGGCGGCGTTTTGCCTTTTTGCACAAAAAAATCTAACGCCGTTTTGGGTTCTACGGTGAGGCAATAACACGATAAGTGGGGAATACCCAGTTCTGTGAGCGTACGCACATTGGTCTCCCACTGGGCATCGCTGGTAGTGGGAGAGCCGTAGATCAGGTCGACGGTAAGGTTGCTGAAACCGGCAGCCAACGCCTGCTCGATACAAGTGCGGGCTTCGACGGCATTGTGGGCTCTGTTCATTAAGCGGAGGTCGGCTTCGGCAAACGACTGCACACCGATGCTCAGGCGGTTGACAGGCGTGTGGCGCAGCACCTGCAATTTAGCCGCTGTAAGGTCGTCGGGATTTGCTTCGAGGGTTACTTCTGCGTCGGGCGCCACGGGATACCATTTGTATATTGTGTCAAACAACCGGCGCAATTCGCTTTCATCCAACAGCGACGGCGTACCTCCGCCCAGATAAATGGTTTGCACTTCTTCGCCCTTCAATTCCTCACGCCGCCATTCCAGTTCGCGTAGCATAGCCTCCAGCAACGCGTCTTTCTGCTTCAGGGAAGTAGAAAAATGAAAGTTGCAATAGTGACAAGCCTGCTTGCAAAAAGGGATATGGAGGTAAATTCCGGGCATGTGGTTCGGTTGTCGGTTGTCGGTTGTCGGTTCTCCGTTGTCCGTTGTCGGTTCTCGGTTCTTAGTCTTTGATCTCTCCCTCTCTCCCTCCCTCTCTCCCTCCCTCTCTCCCTCTCTCCCTCCCACACTCTCACCCTCCCTCCATCAGGGCCTTACAGGCATCGTAGAGATCGGTCCAGTCCTTGCGGGTGCGCAGCACAGTTTCGAGGTATTCCTGCCACACCTGCTTGTCTTGCACGGGGTCTTTCACAATAGCGCCGGTCAGGCTAGCGGCGAGGTCGTGGGCTTTCAGGGCGCCGTCGCCGAAGTGGACGGCCAGGGCCTGGCCGCTGTTAATCACAGAGATCGCCTCGGCGGTACTCAGCGTACTGGAGGGCGATTTGAGTCTGGAGCGGCCGTCTTCGGTTTTGCCGCTGCGCAATTCGCGAAAGATGGTCACGAGGCGGTAAATTTCCTTAACGGGTGCTGCTGTTGCGGGCAATTCGAGCTGTTGCCCCAGTTTTTCTACCCGGCTTTTTACAATCTGCACTTCTTCTTCCAGCGTAGCCGGTAGCGGCATCACCACAGTATTAAAGCGGCGGCGCAGGGCGCTGGATAGTTCGTTGATGCCTTTGTCGCGGTCGTTGGCAGTGGCTATGAGGTTAAATCCGCGGCGGGCGTCCACGTTCATATTTAATTCGGGCACGGGCAGCGATTTTTCCGACAACAGGGTGATGAGTGCGTCCTGTACATCGGAGGGCAGGCGGGTGAGTTCTTCCACGCGGGCAATTTTGCCATCTTGCATAGCGCACATCACGGGACTAGGCACCAGGGCGTTTTCGGAGGGGCCTTCGGCAAGCAGGCGGGCGTAGTTCCAGCCGTAGCGCAGCGATTCTTCGCCGGCGCCGGCGGTGCCTTGTACGAGTAAGGTTGAATCACCACTGATGGCAGCAGCGAGGTGTTCCGACACCCAGGTTTTGGCGGTGCCGGGCACGCCGATGAGAAGCAGGGCGCGGTCGGTAGCCAGGGTTGCCACGGCCACTTCCAGAAGGCGGCGTTGGCCGTAGTATTTGGGCTCTATCTCTGTGCCGTCAGCTAACGGGCCTCCTATGAGGTAGTGCACGATGGCCCAGGGCGACAGCCGCCAGTTGGTGGGGCGAGGGTGCTTGTCGGCTTGCGCCAAAGCCTCAAGTTCGTGTGCGTAGGCTAGTTCGGCGCGCGGGCGCAGGATACCGCTAATGTCGTCGTACATGTTTGGGTAATTAAAAATGAAGAATTAAGAATGAAGAATGGGTGGAGTGTAATGTTCTATTTGTCATTTTCCTTTGCAGATTTTAGAATGGCAGTGAGTATTGAAATTAATTCTCCGGCATCTTTCAGGATGGAATCGAATTCCGTTTCGGTAATGTAATCAGTTTCGTTGAGCAGCCGAAGCCAATAGTGCGTCTCTCTGGCTTCTTTTAAAGCGATATGCAATTTATTAATAAAATCCTTCTTGGTTAGCGCACCATTAGCTTCTTCGGCATTAGCGCCTATAGAAGTACCACTTCGAACGAGCTGTTTTGATAAAACATATTCCGACTTGGTTTCTCTCAAATAACGACACAGCTTCACTATTCTCACCGCAAAAGCAAAAGATTTGATCAAAATAATATTCTCACGCCCCCCCTTCATTCTTCATTATTAATTTTTCATTTTTCATTTCCAAAATGTCTCACAAGATAGAAAATCAGCGGACTATCTCCCGTGCAGCAGGGTAATTTCCTAACTTTGCCCCCACATTCGTTGTTGTATCCTATACCAGGCAAAACCAGTTGTTTTATGCAGGAAATCAAGCCCTACCAGCCTACCAATAAAGTGCGCATCGTAACGGCTGCTTCGCTGTTCGACGGCCACGACGCAGCCATCAACATCATGCGCCGCATTATGCAAAGCTCCGGCGCCGAGATTATCCACCTGGGCCACAATCGCTCGGTAGATGAAATCGTCAATACTGCCATCCAGGAAGACGTGCAGGGCATAGCCATCACATCGTACCAGGGCGGACACATGGAGTTTTTTAAATACGCCCACGACCTGCTCAAACAACGCGGCGCCGGACATATCAAACTCTTCGGCGGCGGCGGCGGCACCATCCTGCCCAAGGAGATCGAAGAATTGCACCAATACGGTATCACTCGTATCTATTCGCCCGACGACGGTCGCAAGATGGGCCTGCAAGGTATGATCAACGACGTGTTGCAGCAATGCGACTTCCCCGTGGGATTTAGCGCCAACGGCGAACTCAAACACTTCCACGAAAAAGACCCCCACGCCGTGGCTCGCCTTATCTCCGTAGCCGAAAACAATCCCGGCTATTTTGAACAAGATGTAAAACCCGCCTTAACGCACGCCGACAAGGTAACACCCGTACTTGGCATCACCGGCACGGGCGGCGCCGGCAAGTCGAGTATGGTGGATGAACTGGTGCGCCGCTTTTTGCTCGACTTCCCCGACAAAACGATCGCCGTGGTGTCGGTCGACCCCTCCAAGCGCAAAACCGGCGGAGCCTTGCTCGGCGACCGCATCCGGATGAACGCCGTAAACCAACCCCGTGTGTACATGCGCTCGCTGGCTACCCGCCAGAGCAACCTGGCGCTGTCGAAACACGTGCAATCGTCGGTTGAGATCCTCAAGGCTGCCGGCTACGACCTCATCATCCTCGAAACCTCCGGCATCGGGCAGTCGGATACCGAAATCGTGGATCACTCCGATGTGTCGCTGTACATCATGACACCCGAATACGGCGCCGCCACGCAATTGGAGAAAATCGACATGCTCGATTTTGCGGATATTATCGCCATCAACAAATTTGACAAACGCGGCGCCCTCGACGCCCTGCGTGACGTGCGCAAGCAATACCAGCGCAACCACCAGATGTGGGACAAACCGCTCGAAGAGATGCCCGTGATAGGCGCCATCGCTTCGCAATTCAACGACCCGGGCACCAACCAGCTTTATATTAAGGTTATTGAAAAAATAGTAGAAAAAACCGGCGCCCCGCTGCAATCTAAGTTCGCGCAGTCACAGGGTATGAGCGAAAAGATTTTCATCATCCCGCCGGGCCGCACGCGCTACTTGTCGGAAATTTCAGACAACAACCGCCAATACGATCGCTGGGCAGCACAACAAAGCGAGTTGGCACGCAAACTATTTGGGCTACAGCAAACCCTGGATGCGCTGCAAAAGCAAAGCGGCTACGCCGATACCCGGGTGGCGCTGGAAAAACTATACGAAGACCTCAAAAAAGATATTGACGGCAATTGTCTGCGCATCATCGAAAACTGGGATACCCGCAAAGCCGCCTATGCCGCCGATGAATACGTGTACCAGGTGCGCGGCAAAGACATTCGCGTGCAGACCTATACCACCTCGCTTTCGCATACCCGCATCCCACGCGTAGCTTTGCCCAAATACAAAGACTGGGGCGACGTACTCTTTTGGTCGTTGCAGGAAAACGTGCCCGGCGAATTTCCCTATACTGCCGGCGTTTTCCCCTTCAAGCGCAAAGAAGAAGACCCCACACGTATGTTTGCCGGCGAGGGCGGCCCCGAGCGCACCAACCGCCGCTTTCACTACGTGTCGCTGGGCATGCCCGCCAACCGACTGAGCACCGCCTTCGACTCGGTGACCCTCTACGGCGAAGACCCCGACCATCGCCCCGATATATACGGCAAAGTGGGCAACTCGGGCGTCAGCGTGTGCTGTCTCGATGACGCCAAAAAACTCTATTCGGGTTTTGACCTCTGCGACCCCCGCACCTCCGTGTCGATGACCATCAACGGTCCCGCAGCCACGATCTGCGCCTTTTTTATGAATACGGCTATCGACCAACAGTGCGAACGCTATATCCGCGAACACAAGCTTACCCACCTCGTGGAAGCCAAACTCAAGGAGCGCTACAACGACCGCGGGCTGCCCCGGCCCGCCTACGACGGCGAACTGCCACAAGGCAACGACGGCCTCGGCCTGCTCTTGCTGGGCCTCACCGGCGACCAGGTGCTCGAACCCGCTGTTTACAACGAATTAAAAGCCAAAGCCCTGTCGGCTGTGCGCGGCACCGTGCAAGCCGACATTCTCAAAGAAGACCAGGCCCAAAATACCTGCATCTTCAGCACCGAATTTTCGCTCAAACTCATGGGCGACGTGCAGGCGTATTTCATCAACCACAAAGTGCGCAACTTTTATTCGGTGTCGATTTCGGGTTATCACATCGCCGAAGCCGGCGCCAACCCGATCTCCCAGTTGGCCTTTACGCTGGCCAACGGCTTTACCTTTGTGGAATACTACCTCTCGCGGGGTATGCACATCGACGACTTTGCGCCCAACCTCTCGTTTTTCTTCTCCAATGGCGTCGATCCCGAGTATGCTGTGATAGGCCGCGTGGCGCGCCGCATTTGGGCGAAAGCCATGAAATACAAATACGGCGGCAACGAGCGCAGCCAGATGCTGAAATACCATATCCAAACCTCGGGCCGCTCGCTGCATGCCCAGGAGATCTCGTTTAACGACATCCGCACTACCCTGCAGGCGCTTTACGCCATCTACGACAATTGCAATTCGCTGCATACCAACGCCTACGACGAGGCGATCACCACGCCCACCGAAGAAAGCGTGCGCCGCGCCATGGCCATCCAATTGATCATCAACCACGAGTTAGGACTAGCCAAAAACGAAAACCCCATACAGGGTTCGTTTATCATCGAAGAACTCACCGACCTGGTAGAGGAGGCCGTATTGACGGAATTCGACCGCATCACCGAGCGCGGCGGCGTGCTCGGCGCGATGGAGACCATGTACCAGCGCGGCAAAATCCAGGACGAAAGCATCTACTACGAAACCCTCAAGCACACCGGCGAGTTGCCCATCATAGGCGTCAATACGTTTTTGGGCAAAGACGGCTCGCCCACCTCGATCCCCAGCGAGGTCATCCGCGCCACTACCGAAGAAAAAGAAGCGCAAATAGACATTTTGCAGCAGTTACACAGGGCGCAGTCCGACCGCAGCGCTGCGATGTTGGAGGCGTTGCAGCAAACCGCCCTGTCCAACGGCAATATTTTCGAACAACTCATAGAAACCGCGAAGTATTGTTCGCTGGGACAGATCACGCACGCCCTGTACCAGGTAGGCGGGCAGTATCGGCGGAATATGTGATGAGGTGGGATTATTTTGGATTTTGCACATTTGGATGTGCAGAATTTTTGTATTTTTGCACAAATGAATGTGCAAAATGTACAATCTCCTCGCAAAATCAGAACAGTTAGTCAGATACACTGCTACGCAATATAGCCGTTATCTATATACTACTGTCAGGTGGGATAATCGACTTATCGGCATAAAAGGCGCGCGTGGTACAGGAAAGACGACCCTTTTGCTCCAGCGGTTGAAATCACTTCAACTACCCGCTGCAAAAGCTGCTTATTTTTCGCTGGACGATATTTTTTTTACCCAAAACCTGTTTGCAGACGTAGCGGAACAATTTTACCGCGAAGGCGGAAAGATGCTGTTCCTGGATGAAGTACACAAATACCCCGGCTGGGCGCGGGAAATCAAAAACCTGTATGATTTTTTCCCCGATTTGCAAGTAGTCTTTACGGGATCTTCTATAATAGACCTGGCCAAAGAAGAAGGGGATTTAAGTCGAAGGGCGCTGATGTATGAACTGCAGGGCCTGTCCTTTCGCGAATACCTTGGTTTAAGCGGCATAGTAAACATTGAATCGTTGTCGCTGCAAGACCTGCTCCACAACGCCACCGCCATCCGGGATTTATTTCCCGCCGATTTTCGACCATTAGCGCATTTTCGGACTTATTTGTCTCAGGGCTATTACCCGTTTTTCAGGGAAGATCCCGAGGGTTTCCACCAGCGATTGGCGCAGATGGTACGGGTTGTCGTTGAATACGACATGGCTGTACTTAAAGGATTTGACCCCCGCAATGCCCGCAAATTATTGCAATTGCTGTTTATTCTCTCCGCCAATGTGCCTTACAAACCCAATCTCACCCAATTGGCGCAGAAAGCGGACGTACATCGAAATACTATTCTCAATTACCTCGTATATCTCGAAAATGCGCGATTGATCAGGTTGCTTCAGGCATCCGGGGCGGGGCTTTCCCTTTTGCAAAAACCGGAAAAAGTATACCTCAACAATACCAATCTGGCTTATGCATTATCGGGCGAACCGCCGAATACCGGCAATTTGCGGGAGACCTTCTTTTTCAGCCAAATGCAAAGTTTATTTAGCGTAACCGCCCCCAGTCAAGGCGATTTTTTGGTTGATAATCAATATTTATTTGAAATTGGCGGCAAGCAAAAAACATACGATCAAATTGCCGGGCATCCGAATAGCTATGTAGTCCGCGACGATTTGGAATATCCGGTTGGCAAGTTTTTTCCTTTGTGGGTTTTTGGGTGTTTGTATTGAAAGCAGTTCAAATTTCGGCCTAAAGACATAGGATTAAGTAGATGTCTGCATCTGATCCGGCATTGCGGCTTGCTAACTGGCTTCGGCAACCAGCCCGTGTTTGACTTTTTATAAGGCTTTCACCTAATTCGACTTTATCACTTTAAATCAGGCATACGGCATATTACGCTCCTCTGGAGCTTTTGAGAAATTTTTTATTACCGATTCTATCAATATTTCGGCCCTCCGGGCCTTTTAATGGGCCCGAAAAGCCCCAGCGGGGCGTAAGTATTGGTAGAAGATTCATGAACAAAGTGCATCATAGCTCCAGCGGAGCGCAATATATACACGATGGAAGATGAAATTTACGGGATTGACAAAGATCACGCTCACAAGCGAGCTATTGAATTAATTCCAGAGGAATTCTTTTGGGATAATATAAGCGAACTAGCTCCTTTTGGTTCTGACGAAGGAGACACGGCTTTGTCCGAATTCAGAGATTGGAAAAAAGAAAATCCAAATTTACCTACTTACGAATGTATAAAATGGACAATCGAAAGTGTTGGTGAAATGAATATTTCTGATTACAACGAGAAAATCCTCGACAGAAAATTAATCAAAAAACAGATTATTGATATAGCTTTTGATGACCAACAATACATCTTCACAGTTGACATTTCTGTAATAGCAACAGGATTTGGGCAATTGGTTGATGAGGGTAAAATTGAAGAAAGGAATAAACCCCTTATCCAATTGGCAATAGACAGACAAAAAATATGGGCTGAATTAGCAGAGGATTGGGAATATAGAGAAGAATATATTGGCAATCTCAATGTTTTGGAAAGGGCTTTGAAAGAAGCCTGAAATATTAATAAATCTGGTTGCAATCCCCTCACTTCACCCGCGCCAACCCCGCCTTAGCCTGCTGATGCAGACTGGTTTTATATTCATCGGGATCCATGCCCAGGCAGCGGTTGAAGCTGTTGCGGGCCTGTTTTTTATCGCCTTTAGCTTCGTACACCAGCCCCATCTGCAGGGCGGCGTTGCAGGCAAAAAAGTAGCGCTCCTGGCTACCTTCATTCACCGTTTGCCAGTAATAGCCAAGGGCCTCGTCGTACCGGTGTAAGCCGTGCAAAATGCGGCCGAGCCGGTAGGAGTACTCCAGGCGGTGGTGCTTATCTTTAAAATCGCCTGCTTTTTTGGTTTGTAATAAAGACAAAGCCTGTGAATAATACGCGCCGTCAAATAGTAGCCTGGCCTTGAGCAGCGTAATATCGGGCGCCAGCCCCGACTGTGCTTCGCGCAGCGCGCTGCGGTCGCCGCCGGCTTCGTCCAGGCCGCGCTGGATGCAATAGCGGATATTTTTGCGGTAGCCTTCCGGCCTGTTGTTGATCAGCTCGCTCCAGGCCATTTTCTGGTAGGCTTCTTTGATATAATGCCTGCCCCTGAACTTACTCAAAAAGCGCTGAAAATGAGGCGCCGCGTCTTTGTCGAGCCGGCGCAGTTTGGCCAGTCCGAGCATATAATCCAGAAAAGGGAAAGCAATGAATTGGGCGCCTACGGGCCGTTTTTCAAGCAGCGCCACGGCTTTGTCCGTGCGGCCGGTGCGCAGGGCCACGTGAGCTGCCACAAAGCAATGCAGCGGATTGGCGCCGGGTTGCAGCGCGGCATCATTGACGGCATCCCAGGCTTCGTCGCCCTTGTTGTCGAGGTGCAGGAGCAGCAGGGCGTAGAGGCCTCTCGCTTCTTCGCGGAATACGAAATCGTTGCGCTCGGCGTAGGTCAATACCGTTTCCAGTTCTTTGCGGCCTTGTTCGATCGTGCCGCTGAGGCTGCTGAGCAATTGCACGCCCCACTTGTATTGATCGGGCACCGTGCCCACAGCGGCATGGAGGATGCCCAGGTCTTTTTGGTTGGGCATAAAATTGGGGTACAGCTTGCGGTTTTTCTCCAGCAATTTGGCGGCCTTGTTCACCTCCGAAAAACCGCTGATATATTCGCCAAAGCGAAAGCGCAGCAGGGCCCAATGCAGGCGGATATCGGCCTGAATAAACAAATGCCAGGGCGAATCGATAGGGCCGTCATCGAGGATCGACAAGCGGCGGTCCTTGTTGCCCTTCAGGCGCGACAGGGTAGCTGCGTCTTCTCCGATGTAAATGGTAAAAAAGTCGATGTAATCTTCGATGTGGTAGGCCACCAGGTTGCCGGGTTCCTGCTTTTTCAGCTTGGCAATCGCCTGGCGGGCTTCTCTCATACGCAGGCTGATGGCTTTGTCGTAGGCATCCCGCGCCAGTGGGGAATAGGCGTAGTGGTTGCCGGCCAGGCAAGTGCCCCCGAAACTTGTAATTAACCCCAGTATAAGGATAAGAATACGCATGAAGGTTGTCGGTTATGAGTTGTCGGTTATCGGTTTAGAAAAAGACAACCGACAACCGACAACCGACAACAAAATATTACACCCGATCCCTCCGCAACAGCGGGCGTTGCCCTTTCGGCGTGCGGAATTTTTCGAGGATCGTATTTGCGCTATCGGATTCTACCGTGATAATGGCGTGTTTCTGGAACAAGTCTACTTTAGTAATACTCTTGGTGGGGATGCCCGCCGTATCGCTGATGTATTGTATAAGCCGGTTCGACTTCCAGCCGTCGGTTTTGCCTTTGCCGAAGAACAGCGAATCGTGACCGCCTTTGCCGCCGCTTCTTACCCGGTCTCTTGATTCTCTTGTGCGGGGAGAGTCGCTGCCCTTTGACGGCAGTTGCTTTATTTCGCGCATTTGCTGGGCCTGGAGTTGGCGGCCGAAATTTTGTTGCAGCAGCGCTGACACCAGCAATTCGGGTTCTGTTTTCGACAGGAGTTCTACGGCAAGCGCTTTGACTTCATCGGTAGGCGTGGTAGTCATGATGCGCTTGAAGATCTCGTGTTTTACCGCTGCGCGGCGTTGTTCGAGGGCCTCCTGAAGGGTAGGCACCTGCTGCTTGGTGATCTGGAAGCGGGTTTGCTGCATGATCATCTGCAGCGCCCTGAATTCGCGGGGTACGATAAAGGTGATCGCTTCGCCCGTTTTGCCCGCCCTGCCGGTACGGCCGATGCGGTGGGTATACGTTTCAGCTTCGCCAGGAATATCGAAATTCACCACGTGGCTGAGGTTGTTCACGTCGATACCGCGGGCTGCTACGTCGGTAGCTACCAGGAGGTGAATCTTCTTCATTTTAAACTTGTCCAGGATGCGTTCACGCTGGGCCTGCGATACGTCGCCGTGCAAGGCTTCGGCGTCGTAGCCGGCGGCGGAAAGATCTTTGGCCAGGCGGTCGGAGCCGGCGCGGGTGCGGCAAAAGACAAGTCCGTAGAACCCCGGATTCGTATCAATAATACGGGTAAGCACCGTCATTTTGTCTTCGTTGAACATCTCGTAGAAGGTATGGGTAATCTGCGCCTTGGCGCCTTCTACCTTTTCGATGCTCACCTCGTCGAATTCGCCCATAAAGCGCTTGGCCAACTGCCTGATGCGCGTAGGCATAGTAGCAGAAAAAAGCAGCATGCGGCGGTTTTCGGGCATGTATTCCAGTATCGTTTCAATGTCGTCGATGAAGCCCATATTGAGCATTTCATCGGCCTCGTCGAGTACGGCAAACTTTACATTGTCCAGTTTAAGCGAGCGGCGGCGCAGGTGGTCCATGACCCTGCCCGGCGTGCCCACTACGATGTCTACGCCGGTTTTTAGCTGGCGCAATTGCACATCCATACCTTGTCCGCCGTACACCGGCAGGATGGTCAGTTTGTTACCGGTCTGGTAAGAGCTGATCTCCTCGTACACTTGAAGAGCCAATTCGCGGGTGGGAACCAACACGATGGCCTGCACCTTGCCTTTTTCGGGCCTGATGCGCTCCAGAAGGGGCAATCCGAAAGCAGCGGTTTTACCCGTGCCTGTTTGCGCTTGCCCGATGATATCGCGTTCTCCCTGTAAAAGCAGTGGAATGGTTTTTTGCTGGATGGGGGTGGGTTTTTCAAACCCTTTTTTGGCGAGGGCATTCAGGATATCGCTCGATAAACCCAATGCCTCAAAAGTCAGTTCGTTATTCATTAAGTAGATATTAAATAAAAAAAGCCTTGCGGGAGCAACACCTCCTGCAAGGCTCGGCTCAAAAACGGGGCAAAGGTACGGATAATTAATCAGTTGCGCAATAGCAACCGGATAGGATTAATTTTCCGTCTTCACGCGTTTTTGCTCGTCGGTGGCTTTGCCGGTGATTTGCCCGGCATCGGTTTGTGCGCTCAGCGAAATAAAACAATAGATATTAATTTATTGACCATGCCAGATTATTTTAAAACAAAAAAAATAATTTGCATAAAAAAGGTAACTCCTTTTCGATGAACGCCCAAATAAGTCGTCGAACGGCGGAAAATATCAACCCATCGGGCTAATTTTGCGTTCCCTGTAAACAGAGAATTTAACCGCAGAGTCAAAAAGAGTTATGCGCGGAGTTTCGCGGAGCGTTAATTTGACTCCGCGAAACTCTGCGTAAAACTCCTTTAACTCTGCGGTGAAAAAAAAACAAGGCATGGCCACTCCTCAATCGGTTGCGTTTTACACCCTGGGCTGCAAGCTCAACTACTCGGAGACCTCTTCGATAGGGCGCCTCTTTGAAGACGCCGGCTATCGCGAAGTGGCTTTTGAGGAAGGCGCCGATATTTATGTAGTAAATACCTGCTCGGTTACCGATTTTGCCGACCGCAAGTGCCGCAAGGTGGTGCGCCAGGCGCTGCGCCACAATCCGCGCGCTTTTGTGGTAGTGGTGGGTTGTTATGCCCAGCTCAAACCCGAGGAGATTGCCGGCATCCCCGGCGTCGACCTGGTGCTGGGCGCCGCCGAGAAATTCCGCATACTCGACTTTATCGACAACCTGGGCAAAGCGCCGGGCAAGGGAATGGTGCAGGCCGGGGAAATCAGGGAAGTCCGCGATTTTGTAAATGCCTTCTCTTTTGGCGACCGCACCCGCTCTTTTCTCAAAGTGCAGGACGGCTGCGACTACAAGTGTACTTTCTGCACGATCCCCCTGGCGCGCGGCCGCAGTCGCAGCGATACCGTAGAAAACGTGGTAGACAATGCCCGCCGCATCGCCGACATGGGCGTGAAGGAAATTGTGCTGACGGGCGTCAACATCGGCGATTTCGGCAACGGCACGGAAGTCATAGAAGGCACGCGAACCAAAAAAGAGGCGATGTTTATCGACCTTATCCAGGCGCTCGACGAAGTGGAGGGCATCAGCCGTTTTCGCATTTCTTCTATAGAACCCAATTTGTGTACCGACGAGGTCATCAGCTTTGTAGCCCAATCGAAGCGCTTTGCACCGCACTTTCACATGCCGCTGCAATCGGGCAGCAATAAGCTGCTGGCCCTGATGCGCCGCCGTTATCTGCGCGAGTTGTACGCCGAGCGCGTAGCGCAGATCAAATCGCTGATGCCGCATTGCTGCATCGGCGTGGATACCATCGTAGGATTTCCGGGAGAAACTGAGGAAGATTTTCTCGATACCTACGGCTTCCTGCGCGACCTCGACGTGAGCTACCTCCACGTTTTCACCTATTCGGAAAGGCTCAATACGCCTGCCGCGGAGATGGCCGGCATAGTCCCCATCGAAGAGCGCCGCCGTCGCAACGAGATGCTCACTATACTGAGCGAGAAAAAACGACGTTATTTTTACGAACAACACCTGGGCCAAACCCGTTCGGTTTTGTTCGAAAACCACACCGAAAAAGGATTGATGTCGGGTTTTACCGATAATTATATTAAAATAGAAACGCCCTACGACCCACTGATGATCAACGAATTGGCGCCGGTGGAATTGATCCGTTTGAATGCGCGGGGGCATGTAGAGACGCAATGCATTGTGTCTCTACCGAAAATTTGATGCATGAAACAAAAAGGCCTTGTATCATTCCTATTAATTATAGGAATTTCGGGGGCTGCGAATGCGCAATCCGGCCACCGGTATTTGCGGAAAGGCGACAAACAATACGAAGAAAAGGCTTACTCACAGGCTGAGGAAAATTACCGCAAAGCACTCGAAAAAAAGCCTAGCGATAAAGGGGCATACAACCTGGGAAATGCCATTTACCAGCAAAAACGATACGACGACGCGGCTCGCCAGTACGAAGAAGCGGCTCAAAAGGCCAACACGCCCGAGGTAAAAGCCTACGCCTTCCACAACCAGGGCAATGCCTATTTTGAACAAAAAGATTACGAAAAAAGCGTGGAAGCCTACAAAAATGCCCTGCGCCTGAATCCCACCGATGTGAGTACCAAACTCAATCTGGCGCTGGCCCAAAAACAACTGCAGCAAATGCAACAACAGCAACAGGAGCAGCAGAAAAAAGAACAGCAAAAGCAAGAGCAACAACAACAAAACCAGCAGCAACAGCAACAACCGCAGCAGAATCAACCCCAGCAACAACCGCAAAACAAGCCGCAGCAAGAGGGCGACGACAGCGAAATGGCGGAATCTCCTTCTGAACAACTTCCCCCGGAACAAAAAGAGCTGAGTCGCGAAGAAGCCCAGCGCTTGCTCAAAATCATGGATGCCGAAGAGCAACGCGTACTCGACAAACTTCGGCGCAAAAACACCAAAGTCTGCGCTTCAGAGAAGGATTGGTAAAAGCGTTCAAAAACGAAATTAACATAAAATTATTGCGGAAAAATTGACAATCGTTGCAGAAAAGCAGCAACTTTGCAGCTGCTTTGCCTGGAACATTCTCACTTGCGGGTGTGTTATAAGGCAACAAACAATTAAACTCAATGTGTACCGTAACGTACATCCCTCAAGGTAGGGATAGTTTTATTTTAACCTCCAATCGCGACGAGAAGCCCTCACGATCTCCGCTACAAGTCACACTCACAGAACAGTACGGCCTTCACCTGATTTATCCTCGCGACAACGGCGCGGGGGGCACCTGGATTGCCGCCTCCAGCGACAACCGACTCGTATGCGTACTCAACGGCGCCTTTGAGGCACACGAAAAAAAACCGCCCTATAAGCGCAGCCGCGGATTGGTTGCGCTCGACTTTTTCCGCTACCGCCACGCCTGCAACTTCGTAGACGCCTATGAATTTAAGGGCATCGAACCCTTTACAATGGTCATCTACGATCAGGGGAAACTGGCCGAATTCCGCTGGGACGGCGCTGCCAAGCACCTGCAAATGCTCGACGCCGCAGAACCCCATATCTGGTCGTCGGCCACGCTCTACGATGCGGTTATCCGCCAAAAACGCCAGTACTGGTTTGACGCCTGGCGCCACGACCACCCTGCAGCGGGCATCAACGAAATCCTGGACTTCCACCGAACCGCCGGCGAAGGCGACCCCTGGAACGACGTGGTGATGAACCGCGAAGGCAAGGTACAGACCGTGAGTATCACCACTGTCGTAAAAACGCCCAGCTGCGTGCAGATGCAATACCACGACATGCTTCGCAACAATATGAAAAAAGCGCAGATACAATTGCGCGGAGAATTGGTAGCTTTGTATTAATGTTTCAGCGACTTCGGTTTTGGGAAAAATGGCGGCATTCCCCCTTCTGGATACGGCTACTCCACTGGGAATATTGGCCTTGGTATACCATTCATTATCCCGTATTACCCTACGTGTTATGGCTCATGGCCCGTTCGCGGCAAATAACCTTCTTCACCGGCGCCAACCCTGGCATTTTTACCGGTGGATTTGGGTTTGAATCCAAATTCCAGACCCTGCAAAAAATTCCCGCAGACATAAGGCCCAACTCCATTTTGGTTACAGCCGGCTTGCCTTTTGACGAAGTGCAGTCCATGCTGGCAGTGGCAGGAATCCACTACCCGCTGATCGCCAAACCCGACCTGGGGTTTCGAGGTTTTTTGGTAAAAAAAATACATACGCCGCAGGAATTAGCGCAATACCTTTCGGCTTACCCTATTGATTTTATCGTACAGGAATTGCTTGACTACCCTTGTGAAGTGGGGGTACTGTATTACCGGCTGCCCGGCGAAAACAGAGGTAATATCACCTCGATAACACTCAAGGAATTTCTACAAATCACCGGCGACGGCTCCTCCACCGTGCTCGAGTTGATCAAACGACATCCCCGGGCCTTGTTGCAAATGGAACGCCTGCGCGAAACCCATGCGCATCTTTTCGATGAGATCCCATCAGCGGGGCAGCGCACCTCGCTCGGCATGGTGGGCAACCACGCCAAGGGCACCAAATTTATGGATGGCCGCCACCTGATCAATGCGGAGATGATAGCCGGCTTTGATGCCCTGAGCCACCAGCTCGACGAGATCTATTACGGCCGTTTCGACTTGAAGTGCAACTCGCCCGCCGACTTACTCACCGGCCAGGTAAAGGTCATTGAACTCAACGGCGTTTGTTCGGAACCCACGCATATTTACGATCCTGCTCACCGATATCTGCCTGCCCTTCTCGAAGTGGCGCGGCATTGGAAGATTATCCACCGCATTGCCATGGCCAACCGCAGGCGTGAGAAACGAGGCATGCCCGCCGTTCAACTGGCAAAAACCATGTGGCACGCCCGTAGTTATTTTAAACGGGTAAAAATGTGGGCGGCAGCGTCTACTGCTCCGGCACCCGGTCGCCCTGCACAAATGCCAGGATCTCCTCTACATACTGGCGGTGGTTAGCCAGCCGGGGCACCTTGCTTTGCCAACCCAGTTTACCTTTGCTGCGCAGCCAGTTGCGGAAAGTGCCTATGGGCAAAGGGTGTAGCCGGAGGCGTTCGAGCGCAATGCTTTTATAGCGTTTGGCTTCGTAATCGGAATTGACATGCTGCAGGTTGGCATCCAGCAATTGATTAAATAATTCCAGGTCGGAGGGGACTTTGGTAAACTCTATGAGCCATTCGTGGCCGCCTTTGCCGTTTTGTTGAAAATACACCGGCGCCACCGTATAGTCGGCTACAATAGCATCCGTTTGCCGGCAGGTTTGTGCCAGTGCCAAATCGGTATTTTCCACTATTACCTCTTCTCCAAAAGCATTGACAAACTGCTTGGTACGGCCCGTGACCTTTATTTTGTAGGGATAAGTTGAGGTAAACGTCACCGTATCGCCGGGCATATATCGCCACAAGCCGCCGTTGGTGCTGATCACCAGGGCGTACGGCTTGCCTTCTTCCACCTCCCAAAGGGGGATAGCTCTGGGGTCGTCTTTGCCCCATTCTTCCATGGGGAGGAATTCGTAATAGATGCCGTTGTCGAGCAGCAACAGCATATCATTTACCGCAAAATCGTCTTGTACGGCAAAATACCCTTCCGAGGCATTGTAGATCTCCTGGTAGCTCACCTGCAGGGAGGGAAAAAACTCTTCGAACTGCTTGCGGTAGGGCATAAAACTCACCCCGCCGTGAATATACCCCTGAAAATTGGGCCATACCTCCAGCATATGGCGTTTGCCGGTAATCTCGAGGATGCGCCGCAACATCACCACCGTCCAGGTGGGCACCCCGCCAATCATCACCATTTTAGCCTCCCGGCTGCCAATCTGGGCGAGTTTTTCGAGCTTCTGATCCATATCGGGCATCAGCGCAGTTTTGATATCGGGAGTAAAAAATGGCCGCCCTACCAAAGGCATGTGGCTCATCATAATAGCCGACACATCGCCGATCATGGTTCGGGGGTAGGGCTCGAAACGGCTGAGGCTTCCACCCATCAGCATGCTTTTGCATTCAAATTGTCGGGCATCGGGGCGGTTGTGGTAAAACAGGGTCATCGTATCCCAGGTACCGCGCATATGGCATTCCTTGAGATTCTGGCTCGTGACGGGGATAAATTTGCTCTTGTCGCTGGTAGTGCCCGATGATTTGGAAAACCAGCGCACCTGTCCGCTCCACAGCACGTCTTTTTCGCCGTGCATCATCCGTTGGATGTAGGGTTTGATGCTTTCGTAATCGTTGAGCGGCACCCTGCGCGCAAAATCATCAGGGTTGCGCATACTGCGGTAGTCGTACATTTTACCCCACTGCGTATGCATGGCGCCGGCGCGCAGCTGCTGCCACAACGCGCGTTGCACCTCATGGGGGTGATCCATGTAGCGTTTGATCTCCCGGTAGCGTTCTTTGTAATACCACTTAAAAATGTCGTTGATCCATTGTCTCAGCATGGTTCCGGATCTTTTCGGCCCTATAAAGGTCGTAAAATTTTGTGGAATTACTAATGTCAGCACTTAGCACTTAGCACTTAGCAGTTAGCAGTTAGCAATTAGCAATTAGCAGTTAGCAATTAGGGCTTAGCAGTTAGCGCTATGCCCTAAGCCCTGACTGCTAAGCCCTAATTGCTAATACAACGCCATATCAAACCGCCAGCGATAATTAGTCGTGAGCGGATGCTGAGGGCCCCAGAGGCGGAATAGCGCGATAGCCACGCGACGGGGCAGGTCGGAGTGGTAGGTTTTATCGGTGGCGACGGCCTCGATGACGCGTTCTACGGCGGCATCGTTTTGTCCTTGCGCATAAGCGGCGGCGGCGTCATGAAGCAGGTGGGCCGCGGGAGAGCCGTTGTCGGCGGGCAATTCAAACCATTCGGCCAGCGTGCAGATATCTTCGGCCTGGTCGAATAGCGGGTGGCCCAGTTGGATGGCGGCGACGAGTTCTTTTGCCTGAGCCGGGTTGTGGCCCACTGTGTGTGAAGCCAAAGCCAAAACGGCTTCGGTAATACCGGGATTTTGCTGTACAAATGCTTCCAACTGCGCCAGGGCTGCGGGGTTTTCACCATTTTCGAGCGCTGCCAATATCTGGGACAGGTCGTCTTTTTGGCTATTGGGCAGGTGTTCTTCCAGCCAGCGCTCAATGGCTACTTTGGGAATGGCGCCTACAAACTCGCCGGTCACCTGGCCTTTATAAAACATCTTTACATTGGGTATGCTAAACACATCGTATTGTTCGCCCAATTCAGGGTGTTCTTCGGTATTCACCTTTACCAGTTCCCACTTGCCCTTTTGCGCTTCCGCCAATTGTTCGATAATCGGACCCAATATACGGCAGGGACCGCACCAGGGCGCCCAAAAGTCGACTACAACCGGTATCTCCTGGCTTTTCGCCAATACGTCTTGTTCAAATTGCATAACCTTTATTGGATTTCGGATTTCGGATTTCGGATTTCGGATTTCGGATTGCGGATTGCGGATTGCGGATTGCGGATTGCGGATTGCGGATTGCGGATTTTTCATAGATCAATCCGAAATCCGCAATCCAAAATCCAAAATTACAAATAGGGGGTAAACCTTATTATTTACATCTTCATAAAGGAAAAAGTTTCAATTTCACCAATACTTTCCATCATGAAAAAAATCATTACCTCACTGTTGTTGTGCTTTTCGGCGATTTACCTGTTCGCCCAGGAAGAAACGCTTTTTGGCGACCTCCACGTGGTGGGCGCATTCGGTGCGCCGATCATTGAAGTAGGCGCTATTAACGGCGAAATAGGCGCCGATGTGGGCGGCGGCGGCGCCCTCGTGCTCAATAATATGTTTATCGGCGGCTACGGCATGGGCACCAGCTACCCCGAATACGTGACCGCCTCCGGCGACGAGCGCAATATCCGCTTCAAACACGGCGGTTTCTGGCTGGGTTATACGCCCAAGCCCCACAAAGTGGCTCACCTGTATTCCAGTCTGAAAATCGGATGGGGAAGCGCCCGACTACGTGAAGACGGCGACGATATTGCCAAAGATCGCCTGTTTGCCCTCACACCCGAGTTGGGCATCGAAATCAACCTGACCCGCTTTGTCAAAGTAAGCCTTAGCGGCGGCTACCGCTGGATTAACGGCATCAGCAAACTCGACGGGCTCGACAACGAAAATTTTAGCAGCCCCACAGGCCTGCTTACTTTTCGCATCGGCGGCTGGAGCGATAGCGACGAGTGGGATCGCTGGTAGTTGGGCTATAAAAAATCGCGGTTGTCGTATACCGGCGCCGCCCTGGGGGGCGTATAGGTAAAGCGGTAGTATAATCCTGCGGCCAGGCCGAAGGCAAAACCGCCAATGTGCGCCCACCAGGCTACACCGCTGCTTTCGGCAGTGGGTACATTGAGGGTCGCTGTGCCGCTCAGCCACTGTTGCCATATCCAAAACCCGAGGAATAACAAGGCCGGCACTCGGAAGGTGAAAAAGAAAAACAAGACTTTTATGCGCGACACCGGAAACATCACCAGGTAAGCGCCCATCACCGCCGATATAGCGCCGCTGGCGCCCACGGTGGGTATCTGGCTATTCCAATTAAAATAAATATGCGCAGCATGGGCCATTAGTCCGCCCAGCAGATAAAACGCCAAAAACCGGAAACTACCGATACTCGACTCTATATTGTCGGCAAAAACCCACAAGAAAAGCATATTGCCGATGAGGTGCATCCAGCCGCCATGTAGGAACATGCTGGTAAAAAGCGTCGGCAAATCTTGCCCCCTCACCGTTTCATAAGGAATGGCCCCGTAATCGTATACAAAAGCCTGCAAGGCCGAAGGCGGCATATTGACCTGAAAAAGGAATATAGCCACGTTGAGAGCAATCAAGCTGTAACTGAATAATGGATAATGCCCGCCTTTTACCTGATCATCGCCGATGGGGAATATCATGTAGTAATTTTTTACAAGATAACGCCTGTTGTCGGTTATCAGTTGTCAGTTATCGGTTAACTTGATCAGATAACCGACAACCGACAACCCATAACAGACAACTACCTCCCCCTTTCCGTCACAAAACGAACCAGGTCTTCGAGTGACTGGCGGACTTCCGAGTCGGGGAACAGGTACAATAATTCAAAAGCCTGGTCCCGGTAGTTATTCATTACCGTAGTGGCGTATTCCATACCGCCGCTATTGCGCACAAATTCGATCACCTTTTTTACGCTGTCGGGTTTGTCGCTGCGCATGCGGATATCGCCGAGAATTTCGCGGCGAACAGATTTGTCGGCGTGCTGGAGGGCATAAATGAGTGGCAGGGTTAGTTTTTTTTCTTTGATATCGATACCCAGGGGTTTACCTACGTCGTCGGTGCCGAAATCGAACAAGTCGTCCTTGATCTGAAATGCCATGCCTATTTTTTCGCCAAAATCGTGCATACGTTGCACCAGTTGTTCGTCTTTGGCGGTAGAAGAGGCGCCGGCGGCGCAGGCGGAGGCGATCAGAGAAGCTGTTTTCTGGCGAATGATTTCGTAGTAAACCGCTTCGTCGATATCGAGACGGCGAGCTTTTTCCATTTGCAGCAACTCGCCTTCGCTCATGGCTTTTACGGCGTCGGAGACGATTTCGAGCTGGCGGTATTCTTTATTTTTTAAAGCTAAAAGCATGCCTTGCGAAAACAGGTAATCGCCCACCAGTACCGCGATTTTGTTTTTCCATAAAGCGTTGATCGAAAAAAAGCCGCGGCGTTCGTAGGCGTCGTCCACTACGTCGTCGTGGACCAGCGTGGCGGTATGCAGCAATTCGATGAGCGAAGCGGCTACGTAGGTGGGGGGGCCTACCTCGCCGCAAAGCTTGGCGGATAGGAATACAAACATAGGCCGCACCTGCTTGCCTTTTCGCTTGACTATATAAAAGGTGATGCGATCCAATAATGGCGCCGAACTCCGCATAGACTGCCGGAAGTGCGTTTCAAAATGCTTGAGTTCTTCGACGATCGGCTGCTGGATCGATCCCAACGATTTGGACATATTCCTACATTTCAGCGTTCAAAGCTACAAAACTTTGGCGAAGTAATGGGCGCTACCCAACCCGGGGGTAATTCACCGCTGTCTAAGCAATTGAACATCAACCTTAATTAACATGAAAAAGACGAGCTGGTTTTACCTCTTCGCGTTTATTATTGCGGCTTCAGCGGGCTGTCAGCATGAAAACGACAACTCGCCGTCGGCGACCCTCGATTATTTCATTTTCGGCCATTTCTTTGGCGAATGCGGCGGCGAGCAGTGTGTGGAAATTTTTGTTATCCAAAATGAAAAACTTTACGAAGACACCCTCGACGACTACCCCGGTATCGCCGATTTTGAAGACCGGCAGCTCGTATTACTCGACAATACCGCTTATGCCATTGCCGCCGGCCTGCCCAACCAGATGCCCGACGAGCTCTGGAATGAAGCCGAAACCACCATCGGCATGCCCGACGCCGGCGACTGGGGCGGCATCTATGTAGAAGTAAAACGCGACGGCGAAACCCGCTACTGGCTGATCGATCACATGGATAATAATATCCCCGAATATCTGCACCCGTTTACGGATGCGATCAAGGCGGTTATACAGGAGATTAATCAATGAGGTTGTTGTAGGTTGTAGGTTGTGGGTTGGTATTTTGAAAAACCGATAACTGACAACCGATAACCGACAACAGAAATTCCTTACCTTACGCGCTGCAAACGTAACATCTCGAACCCAGTATGAAGATTTTACACATCAGCGCAGAGTGTTATCCGGCGGCAAAAACCGGCGGATTGGGCGACGTAGTGGGCGCCCTGCCTAAATACCTGAACAAAGCCGGCGTATCAACGGGCGTTATTATTCCCAAATACCGCCTCAAGTGGATTGAATCGCACCACTTTACCACCGTTTACCGGGGGGCGGTGCGGCTGCACAATCGATACGTACCTTTTTCCATCGAACAGGAATCGGGCAATAGCCTCGAATTTCCGTTTTTTGTAGCCAACATCCCCGGTTTATTCGACCGCCCGGGCATTTACGCCGACCCCAGCGGTTATACCTACAACGACGAAGTGGAGCGCTACCTGTGTTTTCAGCAGGCGGTGCTGCAATGGCTCGTCAATTCGCCCAGCTACCCGATGGTGTTGCATTGCCACGACCACCACACCGGGCTCATTCCTTTTATGATAAAACACTGCCCCGAATATGGGGCGCTGCGCCATATCCCCACGGTGTTCACTATCCACAACGGCGCTTACCACGGGGCGTTTAGCTGGCGCAACATGTACCTCATGCCTTTTTTTGACGGCAATGCCCGCGGCCTGCTCGACTGGGCCGATACGATTTGCCCGCTGGCGGCAGGCGTGAAAAACGCCTGGCGGGTTACCACCGTTTCACCCAGCTATCTCGAAGAATTGCGCCAAGACTCCCACGGCATGGAGTGGCTTTTCTGGCACGAGCAGCACAAATGCGCAGGCATCCTCAACGGCATAGACGCACAAGTGTGGGATCCCCGTGCCGATCCATTTATCGCTTATCCGCTGCGCGATAGCGTGGAAACCTACAAGGCCGAAAACAAGCGTATCCTCGCCCAGCGCTTTAATATTGACCCCAGCATGCCGCTAATTAGCTTTATCGGCCGGCTGGTGAATGAAAAAGGCGTCGACCTGCTGCCCGACGTATATGCGCGCGTGCTCCAAAGCGGCATGCGCGTAGCGCTCATCCTCGAAGGCACCGGCGAACCCCGCCTGCAGGACGCCTTCCGCCACCTGGCCCAGCAATTCCGCGGCCGCTTCGACTGCACCATCGAATACAACGAAGCCCTGGCCCACCAGATCTACGCCGGCTCGGATTTTCTCATTATGCCCTCGCGTATCGAACCCTGCGGCCTCAACCAGATGTACGCCATGCGCTACGGTACGGTACCCATTGTGCGATCAGTGGGCGGACTTAAAGACACCGTGCCCGATATCGGCGAGCCCTCTGGCATTGGCCGCGGCATCCGCTTCAACAATTTCAGCCTCGAAGACGCCTCCATGGCCATCTACCGCGCTGCCGACCTCTACTACAACCACCGCGAAGATTTCGACCTGTTGCGCAGCAAGGTGATGCAGATCGATTTTTCGTGGGAGCGGGCTGCTGGGCATTATATCCATATTTACGAAGAAGTAACGAGGTAGGGGGTAGAGACGCAAAATTTTGCGTCTCTACAATCCAATTGTAGAAGAGGGGGTACGAATTTTATAACATAGTTGCATGGTTGCAAAGCCTCCATCAAGGCTTGCTCCCGGCTGTCTTCACGTACTTCTCCAGCCATGCATTTTGCTCGTAGAGCATGTGCAGGATATTTTCGCGACCCTGATAGCCATGGCTTTCGTGCGGTAGTTGCACATACTTTACCGTACCCCCGTGGCCTTTAATGGCATTAAACAGGCGCTCGCTCTGGATGGGGAAAGTGCCGCTGTTGTTGTCGGCTTCGCCGTGGATCATCAGGATGGGCGTTTTGATCTTATTGGCATAGCTAAATGGGCTCATGCCGTGATAAACCTCTGGCGCTTCCCAGTAGGTGCGGTCTTCGTTCTGGAAGCCGAAAGGTGTAAGGGTGCGGTTGTAGGCGCCGCTTCGGGCTATGCCTGCTTTAAACAAGTCGGTATGCGCCAGCAGGTTGGCCGTCATAAAGGCGCCGTAGCTGTGGCCGCCCACCGCCATGCGGTTTTTGTCGCCCACACCCATCTCGGCAAGTTTATTGATAGCGGCTTCGGCGTTCATGGTTAGCTGCGCCACAAAATCGTCGTTGGGCTTTTTATCGGCGCTGGTGGCCACGATGGGCATCTCGGCGTTGTTGAGCACGGCGTAGCCCTGGGTAACATAAAACACCGGCGAACCCCAGTTGAGCATCGTAAAGCGGTGTTCGCTGCCGCGCACCTGTGCAGCATCGGCAGCCGAGTTGTATTCGGCGGGATAGGCCCACAGCAGTGTGGGTAGGGGCCCGTCGCGCCGGGGGTCGTAGCCTTTCGGCAGGTAGAGGTCGCCGGTGAGGTCGACGCCGTCGGCGCGTTTATAGCTCACTTTCTGTTTGCTCACGCCCTCCAGTTGCGGGTATGGGCTGGCGAAATTCGTCACCTGCCGGTCGGCGATGCGAAGTTTCAGGTTTTTGACCCAGTAATTGGGCATGTCTTTTTCGCTTTCGCGGCGGGTGAGCAGTTGCAGCTTGTCGGCATCCAGCACGCGCGCCACGAATTCGAACGACCCTTCGGGGCATCGCCACAGGGTCTCCGTTTGTTTCGTAGCGAGGTCGAAGGTAGCCAGGTAGGGCAAGTCTCCTTTGGGCGAAGCGCCTGTGGTATTGTTCATCAATACTTTGGCGCCCTTGTCAACAGGCTTGATCACCCATCGGCCAAACCCGTTTTTCTCCATCACAGGAGTGCCGGGATTGCTATACGCATCAGTGGTATTGCGCTCTACCAGCTTATCGAGTTGTCCGGTGGATGGGTTATAGCGGTTGGTGCGCATCACTTGCTTGCCGCTAAGGCCTTCTGTTACCAGTGCCAGCGTATTATTGCCCCACATGGCGCCCCAGTAACGCATCTGCGTTTTGAAAAGGGTTTTGGGTTCTCCCGTAAACGGCGCGCTCAAGGCGTAGACGGCGTCGTGAAACTCCATTTCTTTTTTGATCATGCCGCTGTCGAGCGGGGCGCTCCACACCACTGTGGCTGCTTCGTCGTCGCGCCATTCGAAGCCGCGCGGCACGTTTTGAACATTATCGCGACCGCTGGGCGCCGTCTCTGAGGAGGGCAATTCAGCCAGCGTTTTGATCACCTTGCCGCTCAGGTCAGCAATGACCACTTTGGAAGGAAAACCGCCCGCCGTGACGAGGTAAGAAAACGGCTTGCGCAGGGTGCGCAGCATCAGGTAATTCTTGTCGGGCGACACCGATACGCTGCTATAGATAGCCGGCTCTCCTATTTTGGTTTCTACGCCGTTGGTGTTTTTTACTAATTGCGCGGTGGCATAAAAAGCAAAAAGCTGCTCGTCGTAGGGGCTTTTTATCAAATCCTGGAAGGTGGGCCTGGGCGCCGCCTTGCCGTAATTTTCCTGGATGGTAGGCCCCTGGGGCATCAGCGGTTTGGGCGGAGCGGCTGTAGCGGGTTGCAAGGCCGTGCGGTACAAGAGCGTATTATCATCGTACCATTGAAAGCTGCTGCCCATCAGCACGTTGAGCGGAGATTTGTTGGCCTTCGTGGCTTTTTGCGTGGCTACGTCAACCACGTATAAGTCCACGCGATCGCCGGTAGTATGCGTAAAAGCTATTTTTTTGTCGTTGGGGCTCCAACTCACGCCCCCGGCAAAAAGTGGCTTGGGAAGTCCGCTGATGGACAGCTCTTTACCCGTGGCGATATTTTTAAAATAAATATTATTGATAAAATTCTGGCGGCTGGGCGCATAATTATTGGGATTAATGCGCATTCCTGCCAAACGCAACTCCGGCCGGGCGAGTTCTTCTACCGAAGGGTAGAGGCTGATTTCAGTGAGTGCCATCCACTCGCCCTTGCTGTCTATGCTAACCCCGGGAGCGGGTTTGGCCAGCAGCAAATCGGCGATATCTTTTGGTGGTAATTTGTATGAAACATCTTCCTGGGCCACGGCTATCGTGCCCATGGCAATAAAATAATAACAGGCGAAAAGGGTGATAATTTGTCGAGTCATGCTGTAAGTACTTTTGGTGCGATGGGTAAAAGTAAGAAATTTATATCTATATTTGTTTGTTGTCGCTTGTACCGCTCTAATCGGCAACCATATTATATACATTACGGAATAAATTCAATAGTATATGCATAATAATCGTACAAATCTATTATACCTTTTAGTCGGGGGTATTTCTCTCGGATGGATGACCGGAATGACCGTCGACAAGGTTGCGTCTAGCATCATTACGGCATTGCTTACTGCTTTTATTACAATCGTCACGACTTTATCCAGTGTTAAAAAAGAAGGAGGTAATTCAATCTTCTCCGCAAATGTTGATTCAAAGCCTATCTCAATATTAGTTATCGGCCTCGTAGTTGGAAGTATATTGGGTATATGGACCAGAACTCATAATTATCTTGGAGGAAGCGATTACCTTAGCAAGCAAGAAATTGAAAAAATCGTAAGCGCCTATAAAGGCTACATTGCTGATACGACTATCTACTCAAGGTTATTCGAAATTGATTTTTCACTAAGCAGTAAAACGGATAAGCAAGAGAAAAATCCAGGAGTTTTATTTTCAGGAAAATCTGCTGATTTTTGCAAAGAAATATGTCGAGCCGGTTCTAATGCAGAAAGAAGGATTATCATTGAGCGAAGATTTCCCGGCCTTTCAAATATAGATCAGTATAAACAACCTTACGAACAAATCTTAACATCATTATGCGACTGCAAAATTACATTGTAGCACTGCTGTGCTTTGTTTACATAGGAGTTAGCGGGCAAGAAAAAGATTACCCCAATTTGATTTTCAGGGTAGATGCACGCGTTGGGACTAATAATAGTTATGCAAACGCGTTTGCCTATAGGTACAATAATAAGCCTGGATTTCTTCTCACTGCTCATTCTATCTGCGGGTGTAGTAGTTTCTCCATTTCAAAATATACAATCAATGATAAGGGCGAAATAGATTACACTAAAGCTAAAATATACGAAGGCCTGACAATTTCCCATGTTGACTGGAAGAAGGATGCCGTTTTTGTTGAATCAAAAGAGGTAAAACAAGACTTGAAGATTGCTCCTTTTTTAAAGGACAATACATATCGAGTACAAGCTTACGACAACGAGCTTTTAAGAGATATTTCTATATCATTTGATCGAAATACTTCAAATAAAATAACGCTTCGGACTTTTCTAAAAAATTCCGATATTAATAACCTTGAATTACCTTTTAATGATCAAAAAATACTTATATTCAGCGAATTTGGCAATATTAAACCCGGATGGTCCGGCGCTCCCATTATAGATCAAAAAGGAATGGTTGTAAGTATGATACATGGAGGGTTTACCAAATACAGCATTCCCGCTTATTTTGGAATGGATTTGTCTTCTTTAAAACTAAATCCAATCACACGTCAAATTTTTATGAATGAGTGTAAAAATAAGTACAAAGAGAGCCAACTGACTTATAGTGGGTCGGTAACTCAAAGACAAAAGGAAGTAGAAAAGAAATTCAAGGTTCTTAACGAAGAAAAAGAATTTGAACGATATTACAAATACCTTCATGCCCGAATCGATAAAACAATTACCCCAGAGTATATCATAATGGATATCAATAATCCAGATACCATAGTTACCTCTTTGGGTAAGACAGAAAAACTTCGAAGCCCCTCTGTTGTATTTTCAAGAAGATTAAAACTTATTGACAAACAAAAATCATCAAGTGAGATTTTGATTAAGATATCCATTAAAAGTATAGACGATGAGTTAAATCTGTATGTGGAAACAGGTACGGACACCATTAAATTAGAGCATTCTAAAAAAGATAATGACGGAATGAAATTTTGGATATTAGAAAATGAGCTGCTAAAGGTAATTGACTTTAAGAAATGGCTTAAATTGGTATTTATCAGCATAAACGCCCAACAAATAAGCGAAGACAAAATAAAAATCACATTATTTGAAGGAAATGACCAAAATGGTAGAAAAAGCTTTATTTCATACCCGGAAGCAAGAAAAAAAGACTTAGTATTGGAAGATTAAAAATAATCCCATATACAGGCGCCAAAATCTCTAAAACTTTCGCGTCAGCCCCACATTCAACCCAAGCAGGGTGTATTTTTGGATTAACCTGTAATCCGCTGTGGTAAAGTTTGGCAATACGCGCAGCGACGGCGCCAGGCTCAGCTGGGTTTTGTCGTCGAAAGCGTAGCCCAGCCGCAAGCTGCCGTAGTAACTCAGCCCTATCCGCGGGCGCATGACGTTATCCGCATCCTGAAGACTGATGATATCTCCACTTTCGGATAGAATATCACCTCTGGACTGTAAAGCCAGGTTGACATATACCCCACCTTCAATACCCAGCGACCATCGATCTTGTTGCCACTGATACCCCAGCAACACCGGCACATCTAGCAGAGTATATTGGTTGTACGTCCGCTTGCGGTAAGTAATGTAGCGTGTCACCGGCACGTTACCCCTGGTTATTAATGAATCGCCATTAGAATCGATATAGATTTCCACTATACCATCGGGGATTGAATCGTGCTCAGTGCGTGAACCACTGGTATAAAAACGCTCGTTGATACGAGTATAACCAAGTCCTGCAAAGGCATACACTCCCGAGCGATGTTGTACGCCGGCCAATAAACCTGCGCTTACATATTCCAGTGCGTCTTCGGTATCCAGGCGTGCCCGGCAGTAATCGGAAGAATCTCCGGGATGTGATTGCAATGATTTGAATACTAAGCCCATTCCGGCCTCCGGGCGCAACACGAATGCCGTTTTTTCCCTGGTCGGCTTTGCCGGTATCACCGCCGCCGGAATCGGCAAAATTTCCGCCTCGCGTATCAGTTGGAATTTTTGCGTTCCGATCGTTTCCGTAATATTTGCCTGGTGCACACCTCCATGACCCAATCTCCCCCTCGCCCCCTCGCCCCCTCGCAAAGTCCCAACGTCTAAAGTCGTCAACTTTGGAGAAGACTCAAGCGATGTTTTTTCACCACAGAGTTTCGCAGAGCTACGCGGAGGGTGCGCAGAGGCTTTCTTACCTCTGTGATTACTCTGTGTAACTCCGCGAAACTCTGCGGTGAAAGAATCTGTGAAGCTGACAACATTAGTCACCACGTCACCCCCTCGCCCAGTCGCCCCCTCGCCCAGTCGCCCTGCCACGCCCCCGGCCCCTAAAGGGGAGTCGTTGTCATCGGCCGGTCGTACAGTCGTATAGTCGTATAGTCCCAAAGTCGCACCCCCCAGGGCCAGCACCAGAGCGGCGCCGCCTGCCCACCACCAGAAAAAGCCGCGGCGGCGTTTTTTATCCTCGGCCAGCAGAGGCGACAGCCGATTCCACAGCGCTCCCGTATCGAGTGGCGTGCGGTGGCCTGACAGCGTATTGCGCAAGTGATCGTCAAATTGTGGATCGCTCATATCTTTATTTTTTCGCGGTCAGCAATCATGGTTTGCAGCAGCTTTCGCGCGCGAGGTACTTTCCGTAATGCCCAGCATGACGGCTATCTCGGTATGTGGATACTGTTCGATGACGTACAGGTTAAAAATTTGGCGAAAGCCCTCCGGCAATTTTGCGATAAGCGCCAACAACTCCTCGGCGCCTAAGCGGGCATACACATCGGGCAAAAGAAAAGGCTCCTCCGCAGCGTCCAACTCGCCGTTTTCGCGGCGATACCAACTTTTGTCGAGCGCATGGAGGGCGGTAGTGACCACAATGCGCCGCATCCAGGCTTCAAACGAGCCCGTAGGCGCGTAATTGGGGATGGCCCTGAAAATCTTGAGCAAAGCTTCCTGCAGGATATCTTCGGCGGCGTGGTAGCCGGGTGCGTAACGCCTGGCCACCGTCATTAACATCGGCGAATACCGCTCTACCAACGCTCGTTGGTAAAGCGGTACGCCTTGTTGGCAGCCTTTTATGATATCATACTCTGTCAAGAGAATGGATTTAAAGCGCTTTATTGTGTTCGAATGACAGCAAACTCTCCGCTCACCGGCGTATCCGGGAATTCCTGCTGGTTGTTGTCGTAAAAATCCATCGTGCCGTTGAACGTACCCCGCACAAATTCGCCGACACCACCGAATTCGGTGACGGTAACGGTCATGGAATTACAAGGGTTAAAGCAATAGCCGCCAAAATAGTCGGGCTGCAAAATGAAATAAGTAAATCGGACTCCTGCGCCGTTATAAACTCCTGGGGCGCCAACAGGAAAGGTAAAATTGAAAGTATAGATAGAATCCTGGGTAAAACTGCCTATTTCAAATAGCGCCCCAGGCGTACCCGAAAGCTGCGGCTCAAGATACGTGTATTCTTCGCCATTGAGGTTGACGCGAATATATTCTGAGATGGTATTGGCGCACACCGAAATATCGCCGGCGTCAATATTAGATGCGATAGCAAAAGTATATTCCACACTTTCCACATTATTGGCCAGGTCATAGCCCTTGAGGCTTATTTCGGTGGCGTTGCAATACATGATGGCTTTGGAAAACTGGCCGTTGGCATCGGCGAGGATAAAATGCGTGCCGCCCCATTCATTGCTCAGGCGCAACAGTCCGCCGGGTAGCGGGTCGCCGTCGCAGTTGATCAGGGCGCCACTCACATTTGTTATAGACGCAGAAAGATCATCCAGGGTGATAGCGCCGAGGTTGGCATCGTCGGTAAACGGCCCTATGGCTTGCTCGTAGGCCACATCGCCGCAATGATCCAACACCCGCAATATCAATGCTTCACCGGCGGGTACTTTGCCGGTAAAGATACCGTCTCCGTTGGTCAGTCCGCTGCCCACCTGACTGGTTGAAGTCATTTCGATCATCACCAGGGTATTAGTGAGCGGGTTGCCGGCTTCAGTAAGCAATTGGCCCTCGATATTGACCAGCGGGAAGGGATAATCGCAGTTCCAAAACGAAAAGTGGCTTACCGACCCCACATAGTTGTCGCCCTGCCGCGTAGCGCTGCCTTCTTCGCGCCACAGGCCCGTATTTTCATCAAAATACCAAAGTGGGATTGAAGCCGGCGCGCTATTGCGTAGCGAAGCCGGGATGGGGAACATGAGTTCCGCCTCGGCGCCCTGGCCCAGGTTGAGGCGATCGCCGGCGGGACTGCTGAGTTCTACTACCAGCATGCCGTATGAGGCCATCGACACCTCTTCCCTGTCGCTATCGATACCTTGCAGGTTGCCCGGCATAATGCGGGCCATACTCCTGTCGGAGGGGTTGAGCCATCGGGCGGCCACCTGTACTTCGCCGTTATAAGCGCTGCCGTCAGCCGTTACCATGCCGTTGGCGGGCAGTTTCACGCGGGCGCCGCCGTTGGTTGTTATCGTGCCGCCATTAGCCGAATTCACCTGTCCGGCGATTTGCCGGGGCATCAGCGCGAGCCGCACGTAATTTTCAGCGTTAGCCTTCGGGAAAATCCGGGTAGAGCTATGGAAATAGCCGGGTTGGTCCACCTTCACAAAAGTGCCGTTGGCATCGAGCACCACATTGCGGAAGACAAAAAAACCGTCGGCGTTGGTCGTTTGTTGCTGGCTGCCCAGCTTTACTATGGCGCCTTCAATAGCCTGTCCGCCTTCATCCGTTACCTGGCCGGCCAAAGTGCCGTTTACCTTGATCACCGGCGGCGTATACACCGTATCGACGATAGTCGTTTCTTCCATGTCTTTGCGACAAGCCGCAAAACCCAACACGAGGAGTAAGTACAAAAACAACTTTTTCATGCAGTTCGGATTTAATCTTAAAAAATGTGGTCAACAGGCCTGTCAACGGATTTCAAAGACTAAACCGGAATGGGCGGGGATTCGCTGCATGGAGGGGGGGAGGGAGAGAGTGTGAGAGGGAGTGAGGGAGTGCTCACTATAGTGCTGCTGGACAGTCTCAGAAAGGGCATCACCGAGGCATATTGGGGCGCAAAGTTGGGAGAGCCTGCACGATGCGGTGAATGAATGACGGGGACTTTTTCGGCCGTGTGACTGGATAATTAATAGCACTCCTCAACGTGAGCAATAAATATTAAGCATTTGGGAACTCAAATGCCCTGCTTTGCGGTTAACAACCCTACAAGAACTTTCTATATGAAAATTTTTCAAAACCGCCTATCCATGCCTCTTACTGCCGGCTCCGGCAGTTGTTGTTGTCGCTAATTCGGCTATATCTTCCTGCCGTAGGGTAGTTTCATATTTTTCCATCAACTTGTTCGTATAACTCATCACCAGCGCGTGTGCCCGAGTGGTCAAAGGGAGCAGACTGCAAATCTGCTGCGATATTATCGCTTCGTGGGTTCGAATCCCACCTCGCGCTCAAATTGATGTACTGGCCTCAACAAAGGTGCAAACTCCATGCACAGCATTTAGCTCGCATGACCAAGGTGCACATTGTTACAAGCTGCTTTTTTATTTTTGGATATTTTCATCAAGAATTCGCTGAATTTGACCTTTGAATTCAGGCAAATGGTTGTGGATAATTTGCCAAACTTCTTCGGCATCAACCCCAAAATAGGTATGTGCAATAATATTCCGAAAGCTTTTGATTTGTGGCCATGGGATTTCAGGATATCGTTTTTGCGTCTCGGCGCTAATTTTTTCCACCACTTCACCAATAACCACAAAATTCATCAAAGTAGCATCAAAGATCATTTCTTCATCAAAGAAATGATCCGCGTCTTTGATTCCCTGGGTGAATGTCTCAATCTTTCGGATTGCATCAAGACCTGCCTCCAGATTAGCTCTATCTTTTTCAGACAAAGATGGCATCTTTCAATATCTGATTTTTGTAGTATGGTTTGATGTACTTCTCCCTGCAAATATCCACCTCTTTGTGAAACTGGTTCTCCATGAGTTTTTTAAGCGCCTGCTTGATTTGGAATAGATTGTCGGTGCCGGCTTGGAACTCAACAATGAGGTCAATGTCGCTATCAGCAGTTTGCTCTCCACGCGCAAATGACCCAAATATCCCGATTTTACTCAGGCTGTACTGAGTAAGGAGGTCAGTCTTATGCTGCTTTAAGTACTTTAATATGTCGGATTGGTCAATCATACACCCAATACTACGAAAAAGTAAGGAAATTGTCAACTTTTTGTCTCCGGAAGCGTATAACGGTTGACTTGCTGCTGTGCCGCCGTGTGTTGGTTTTGCGGGCAGGCATTGCTGTAAATAGACTTAGATGCGTTATTTAGCGATTTTTACTGCACTACAGTTTGCAAATATTCTATTAGACTCTCTGGTGTTTCTGCATATCCCTCAAACACATTTATCGCTTGTTGATTGCTCAAATTATCACCAAAGGCATAATTTATTTTGGATTTTATTACCAATTTAGCAGAGTTACTGTCTTGTAAAAGTAGTTGAATGAATTTTATTAAAAAATACATTTCATACTTTCCTCTGAAAACCATTCTTTTTTCGCAGTTGCTAAATTCATTCAACTTATTGTTAAATATGGTTTCCTCAATTCCAGTAGCGGCTGGAAATGTTTCTTTAATGGTTTCAATGGTGTAGTTACAAGTTACAGATTGAAGCGTAACATCTATGTAACCTTTTGGTAGTTTTTCATCTAAATTCACTCCTGTAGTTTTTCCAGTTGAGTTTCTAATTTCTATTAAGCAAGCATACCAAGCATTGAATAAGCAAACAGCGTCGTGAAACTCATTTTGCCTATCCTGATATAGAGAAATACAAACTTCAATAATATCGCTGTCATTGAACTGTGACAAATGGAATTCGTTAATCAATATTTCTTTGAATACATCAACAGAAACGTAAAGGTTTTCTATTGAATAGCAAGGCGTTTCAAAAATAGGCGGATTTAACTGTTCAATCGGCTCATTGAAGTCCCTGTCTATGAAGAATGCTTTTTTGTAATGAATGTATTCGGGACGATTTGAAATCAGGGAGTGAACTTTCAGAACACTATCTCTATTGCCGCACTTTATTGGTTGATATTGTATGTTAAAGCGCTTAATCCTCGGTACATAGTAGGGGTTATCTTTTCCCTCGAAAAAACAAAATAGATGATTGGAGTATTTTCGAGTTGAAAGCGCAAATTCTTGAAAAGCAACTTGTGCTTTATCCTTACTCAATCTTAATCGTTCTATATATGTCATTGTACAAGGGCTTCTTTTATGGGTTTAATATATTCATTTAGACCAACTGCATATACATCTAATTCATTATCAAAAATGAAGGGAGAATGAGTAACTGCTAATAAAAAATCACATTTTTTGGAATTTATGATGTCTGGCAAAAGTTGTTTTTGCCAAGTCATACTAAGAGATAGTTCCGGCTCATCAAAAAGGACGATAAACTTCTTATTTGCCTCTGACAAATAGATTTTAGAAAAAATTGAAATTATTTGTTTTTCACCAGAGGACAAGTGTTTAAGTTGAATTTTATCGCCTGTCAAGTCGGATTTTATAAAAATGTTAATACCACTTTCATCGTAAAACACTTGTTTGTTTATCAGATACTTATTGCAAACATCTCTAAAAATTTTAACAGAATTATCTAACTCTTTTTGTTTTTCATAGATGTCAGCAAGTTTCTGTAAAAGGTATGCAGAAAGAGGGTTTTTAAGTTGTTTTCTTGATACAATATCCTTGACCGCTTGTTTTTGTGCATCGGGAAGAAGGGTTCCAACTCTTGATAAAATAATTTCTATGTCATTCTCAGTTATTTTATCGAGAATGCTTTCCGTCGGGGTAGGGTCGTCAATTACAACACTAAGGATATCTTTGGTAAATTGTGCTAAGCCTTCTTTCAATAATTTATCAATGGTATTTTCAATTTTATTGAATCTTTTTTGGACATCATCCATGCCAAATTGAATGAGCGTGTTTTCTTGATTAAGATTCAAGTCATCCTCGACATAGCCTAAATTATGTAAATCCTCCTCGACACGTCTAAACGTCGGAAAATACATAATGTCAACCCCTTTAATCTCGTTTGTAATTTCTTTTTTGCATTTATCAAGAATTTGGCTTGTTGCTTCTGATTTCCCCATTTCAAATTCTTCAAATACTCTGAATATTCTATGCATAGGGTATTTATGCCTAATTTTACTATTAGATAAAACAAATTGTTCTTCAATTTTTCCCCAGTTTCCTTTATTATGGATAAATTTATTTCGCAACATCTCAAATTGAGCAAAACCAATATCGTCGATGACATCTTTTATCAACGGCTGTTTAAAAGTTTCGTCGACTAACTCTGTTACACTTTTTTTAGTTATTTCGATTGATTTATCATTTGAGAAAATTAAAATCAGTTTATCAAAATTATACTCATTTAGCCTAAAAAAATCCTTCGTAAGTGTATAGTAAAATAAATTCAAGACTTGTGTTTTGCCAAGCCCATTTTCCCCGATAAGAATTTTTATATTCTCATCAAATTTTATATGCACATCACTTGTTCCAAACAAGCCATATACAGAGAATAGTTTTATCTTATTCGACTTCATTTCACTCATTTTTTTTACAAAGGTATCATTTTTAGAGATTTTATGTCTTTTGTTTCGCAGAACTGCACTCCCACCACCCGTAGCAGAAGTGCACTTAATCCGGCTGTACTTCCGCTATTACATGGCGTGTATATCGCTTATCTGCGAAGTTCTGGATTTTTTCTCACAAAGTCAATACAGCGAGAAAAACTCAGGGGTGGTGACGGCTCAGGTACGCCCCTGGTGGTGACGGCCACGGACCGTCTCAGGTGGTGACGGCTCAGGTACACCCATGGTGGTGACGGCCACGGACCGTCTCAGGTGGTGACGGCTCAGGTACGCCCCTGGTGGTGACGGCCACGAACCGTCTCAGGTGGTGACGAGGTGACACGCCAAGGGGATCAAAACCCAATCTGCGGAATCCATTAATCCTCCAAATCTGCGATTCAGACAACTATGCAATAACAGCAGATGTAAACCCACTACTTCATCTCAACCCAAGATAAATAGGCTTCAATCGAGCATCAATGACGCCCATGACTTGAGAGAACTCCAGTTTTTACCGCCGCCACTGTATTCTTCTTTTCACTCATAGCAAAACAGTCAAATAAGTTTTCATTTGTTCTTCCACCCTCAGCAACCGCGCAAAATGCAGCAACCGCTCAATATCCCGCCCTTTTTCTTTGAGGTAGTTCTTTAGCACTTCTTTTTCCACATCCCTGCCGATTTTGTTCCGGAACCGGATGGCGTCGCAAACCGCTTTTTCTTTTTCGTAAATTTTTAGCCGCGTTTCTCCGATGGTGACTTCCGTGATGCCGATATGCCAGTATTTTTCGCTCCAATAGTATAGTCTGATGGGCGGATAATCGGGCAGGGCGACTTTCCTCGATTTCTCGATGGCGACATGGTACTCAGGGGGGACAAAGTCGGAAAGCTCGTAGTAATTCCAAGCGGAAAAGAGACAGATCACTCCTTCAGGTACTATACGGCTGACTTCTTCCAATTCGTCTGTTATGTCGAGGGAAGCAAGGCGGTATAGCCCTCGTTTTATTTTTATAATGGCCCCTTCCTGGACAAGCATATCCAGATAATGATGGTGCAAACCCACGTCCAGGATATCCCTTGTCCGGGCATATCCTTTGTTTTGCCCAAACAGCTGTAGTATTTGATGATTTTGATTCATTTTTGCAAAAACTATTGCTAATATATGCAAAAGCAGTCTTTTTTGCAAATTTTTTAACCTCTTTTATTTTGCTGCAATTGGCTTTGTGCTTTTGAGAGCGGGCTTCTTTCTTGAGAACCTACAAAATTATAATAATCAATTACTTGTGTTTTCATAAAAACGCTTTGCTGAATAACCGCATTCATTCAGATGATTTAGGTGAACCAGCCGATAATGCCAAGTATTTGGGCAATTATTTAAACGCAAGGTTCGCAAAGGTTTCGCAAAGCTCGCTATCATGCCGAGATAACCACTTTTAGAATAGCGGCCTTTGCGTTTCCCTGCGGACTTTGCGTTTAAAAATAATTATATATTTTCACTTAAAAGTTGTATTTAAAATAAAAAATAATTATTTTGTAACTTTTTAGTTGAATTCTTATCGAAGAAACTATGATATGAAAAGTTCAATCACAGGAAAAGAAATGAAGTTGGCCAAAGAAAACCGGTCAATAGCGTTCAGAAAAGAATCATTTGAAGTGGTGTTTCATTATTACCACTGTGAGGATAGTGGCGAGCAGTTTACTAATACCGAGCTGGACGAGTTGAACATGAATCAGGTATATAACCAATACCGGGATTTGTTCAACATCCCTTTTCCTGATGAAATTAGTCGAATCAGGGAGAAGTATGGCGCGCCGGCTGGTAAAATGTCGGAGATTTTAGGGTTTGGCGTAAATGGTTACAGGCAATACGAAGCGGGTGAAATGCCAAGCGTTTCAAATGCTAAATTGATCCAACTTGCCGACAATCCGACAAACTTTAAGGAGATGGTTTCGCTATGTGATGCATTGGATGAAAAGACAAAAACAAAATATATCCAAAAAGCTGAGCATTTGATAGAGGAACGTAAACGAAATATTTTCGAATTTAATCTTAAAGATTATTTACTGGGAAATCATTTGGCTGATATTTACTCGGGATACCGCAATCCCGATTTTAACAAATTTACCGAAATGGTGGTGTTTTTCGCAGGACAAATGGAGCCGTTTAAAACTAAAATGAATAAGCTATTATTTTTTGCCGACTTTCTGATGTTTAAGCAAACCTGCTTTTCTATTAGCGGTGTCAGATATAAAGCAATCAATATGGGACCTGTCCCGAATAATTTTAATAGCGTGTTTGAGTACCTGGTAAATACTAAGGAGATAGATGTTTGCTACAAACTATTTCCGCAAGGATATTTAGGTGAACAATTTAAAGCCCGAAAAGACAGACCATTTAACGAAAATAAGTTTTCGGAAGCTGAAATGAAAATCCTGAACAGGGTCGCAGAAAAGTTTAAGCAGGTTTCAACCAACGATATTATTGAAATCAGCCATTTGAAAGAAGCCTGGAAACAAAATCAGGAAGATAGAAAGGACATTAGTTACAAGTATGCATTTGGACTATCCCAGATTTAAAGCTACCTCACAAACCCCCGCAAAAACTCCTCCCGGTACGCCCGCCCAACGGGGATTACTTTCCCCCCAACCAAATACAATTGATTACCCGACAATTTTTCAATTTTGGCGGTGTTCACGATATACGACTTGTGTACGCGCACAAACTGCCGGGGGTCGAGCATTTCTTCCCAATATCGCAGGGGCTCGGAGGACAGGTGTTTTTTGTCGGCCAGGAATAACTCGGTGTAGTCGGTGTCGGATTTGAGGTAGAGGATGTCGTCTACCGTGATTTTGATGTGCTCGTAGCCCGATTTGAGGAATATTTCCCGGCGAGGGGTATCCGCAGCAGCCTGCATCGGCGCCGGGGCGCTTTTGGCCGGCACTTTGGCTACGGCCTTGACGAAGCGCTGAAAGGAGAAGGGCTTTAGCAAATAATCAACGACGTTGAATTCGTAGCTCTCCAAAGCATAATCGGGAAACGCCGTGGTGAGGATGACGTGCGGCGGATTGGCAAGGGTTTTCAGAAAATCGAGGCCGGAAATCTTAGGCAGGTGAATATCCAGAAAAATCAGGTCTACTTCTTCTATTTTTAAATAATCCAAAGCCTGGATGGCGTCGGCGAAAGTGGCCTTCAGGTGCAAAGTCCCGATGTCTTCGATGTATTTTTTTAAAATGCGTTGCGCAGGCGGCTGGTCTTCGATGATGATGCAGTGCATGGCTATTCGCTTTTGTTGAGGTCAATGGACAAGCGCACTTCGTACCGGTTTTCTGCTATGTCGATGTGCAATTGGTGAGCGCCGGGATACAAGAGTTGCAGCCTTTTTTTGACGTTTTTCAGGCCGATGCCCTGCGACAAGCTGCCGGTATTGGATTGGGGCAGGAAGGAGTTTTTACATACAAATTCCAGAATACCCGCCTCAGAAAGTTGCACATCAACATCAATAGTAATGTCGTCGGCCTGGCTGGCGGTGCTATGCTTGAAGGCGTTTTCGATAAATACGGTCAATATGAGCGGTGCAATGCGATAGTCCGAGGTGTTTATCTCTGCGCTGAAATTAACCTTCCCCCGCTCTTCGATTTGCATCTCGCTGATTTTGATGAAATTCTGTAGTTGATCCACTTCTTTGCTGAGCGGCACGTATTTTTCTCTGCATTCGTAGAGCATGTACCGCAGCATCCCCGATAGCTCCAATATGATTTCGGGGGTCTTCGGGGAGTTTTCGATGGCGTAGGAATACAGGTTGTTGAGGTTGTTGAACAAAAAATGCGGGTTGATCTGCGAGGTCAAAAACTGCAATTCGCTTTCGCGTACCGCCATTTGGAGCGCTTCTACTTCGCGCTGTTTGCCCAGCGCATCCCAGGCGAATTTAAAACCCGATAAAATGATGATGACGGGCAGTACCTGCGACAAGGTGAAAAATACACCGGGGAACGAGTAAGCCCTCGTATCGGGGAAGAAAATCGGCTCCAATGCTAACTCTTCTATAAGCATAACAGCTAATGCGGCCAGCAGCACGCCGACAAAAAACGGGAGGTATTTTTTTTGATAAAAATAGCGGGGCAATAACCGATAATTGATAAAAAAGGCCGCCAGTGCGTAATTGAGAAAATAGACGATTTTTTGCAAGTTGATATCGGGATGCTCTCTTTCAAAAGAATAAAAAACAAACACGACCAGGTGAAGGACTAGCTGAAAAAAGACCTCTTTGGAGGAGGCCCAGGCCGCGCTGATAATTTTTACCATACCCAAATATAGCCTTTCAAGGCTGGTTTACACAAAGGAATTCCGCCAACGGCAAAATCAAACCCGTCAACGGCGAAAACCAATCTTTGAAAATACTGTTGTCGTTCAGGGGTTAAGTTATGCCGTTCAAAGAAACAATTTTTATTCAAACAAAAAGCCCCGCTTCTTTGCAGTATCAAATCATTATGAATCATTCGACCATGAAATACACACCCTTACGCTTCGTTTTGATCATCGGTTTTGCCATTTTCTCCATGAGCCTTTTTGCCCAGCAGGGCGAAATTGAAATCAAAGGCAAAGTCATGGAAAGCAACAACGGCCAACCCATCGAATTCGCCTCCGTGCTGATAGCCGATAAAACTACGCAACTACCCATCACGGGCGTCACCACCGATATCGACGGCAGTTTCAGCGTATTGACCAGTACGCCCAATTTTTACATAGAGGTCAGCTTCCTCGGGTTTGCCACGAAAACGATCAAGAACATATCTGTCGTCGATGGCACAGTCGACCTGGGCACGATTATCCTCTCAGAAAACAGCGAACTGCTGGACGAGGTGGTGGTACGGGCTGATAAATCTACCACGGAGTTCAAACTGGACAAGCGCGTTTTTAACGTGGGCAAAGACCTGAGCAGCACGGGCGCCAGCGTGCTGGAGGTGCTGAATAATGTGCCTTCCGTCAACGTCAGCATCGAAGGGCAGGTGAGTCTGCGGGGCAGCGCCGGCGTGCAAATCCTCATCAACGGCAAGCCCTCGGTGATCGCCAACGAACAAGGCAATGCCCTGGGCACTATCACCGCCGATATGATCGAACGAATCGAGGTGATCACCAACCCTTCCGCCAAATACGACGCCGAGGGCACTTCGGGCATCATTAATATTGTGATAAAAAAAGAAGAGCGTAAGGGTATGAACGGCTCGGTGAGCGTCAACGTGGGCGCGCCGCAAAACCACAGCGTGGGACTCAGCCTCAACCGCCGCACGGAGAAGTTCAACCTGTTTAGCCAACTGGGCGCCGGCTACCGGGAATTGCCCACCGACTCCCGGAATATCAACCGCGACCTGATCAACAATACGTCTATTCTGAGCGATGGCCGCGATTTCCGCAACGAAGGTTTTCTCAACTTTATCCTTGGCACAGATTACCACATCAACAAATACAATATCCTGACCCTTTCGGGTAATTTTACTTACGAAGTCGAAGACCAACCCTCCACTACCACTTTCCGCATACCCGACGAAACCGGGCTAGCCGTTTCGGAGTGGATCCGGACGGAATCTACCAAAGCCACTAATCCAAAATATCAATACGAATTGCAGTACAAAAAGCAATTCCGCGACGACGAAGCGCATACCCTGCTGTTTAGCGCCCTGGGCAATTTCTTCGGCAAAGACCAAACTTCGGAATTTTATAATTTTAACCTCACCGGCGACGGCGCTACCAACGACCAACAAACCCGCACGGATTTCAAAGAGGAAAGACACACGTTTAATCTGGATTACACCAAGCCCTTCTCCAAAAAATGGTCGCTGGAAACCGGCGCACAATACGTAATCAACAACGTGAGCAACGACTTTGCCGTGAGCGACCTGGTCAACGGCGAATGGATTGAAAACGGCAACCTGACCAATATTTTCGAATACAGCCAAAATGTGCTGGGCGTGTATGCCACAGGAGCTTACGAAGACGAAAAATGGGGCCTGAAATTAGGCCTGCGTGCAGAAAATACCGACCTGAGTACTTATCTCGTAAATACCCAGCAATCCAATAACCAGAATTTCACCAACCTCTTCCCAACCCTGCATACCTCGTACAAACTCACAGATAACTTTTCGCTGCAAGCGGGGTATTCGCGCCGCGTTTTCCGCCCGAGGCTGTGGGACCTGAACCCGTTTTTCAATATCCGCAATAATTTCAGCATCCGCACCGGCAACCCCAACCTGCTGCCGGAATTCACCGATTCCTACGAGTTGACGAGCATTTATATCCTCGGACAAGCCTCCCTGAACTTTGGCGTGTACTACCGCTATACCACGGAAGTTGTGGAACAGGTGTCTACTTTTGAAAACAATATCAGCATTTTTATGCCCATGAACATCGGTACCAACCGCTCTACGGGCATCGAGATAAACGGCAAAATCGACGCCACCAAATGGTTGTCCTTCAACGGCGACTTCAACTACAATTATTTCAACCGCCAAGGCTCACTGGAAGCCACTTCTTTTGATTTTAATGCCGACCAATGGTCGTCGAAGTTGACCGCCAAACTCAAACTGCCCGCTGAAATTGAATTCGAGATCATTGGGCAATACCAGTCGCGGCTCCAGACCGTGCAAAGTGTGGTCTCCGAAAACCTCTTTGCCGACCTCGGCTTGCGCAAAAAGATCATGAAGGGCAAAGGCGTTTTCAACCTGAGCGTCCGCGACCTGTTCGCTTCCCGCATTCGCGAAAGCGCAACCAATCAGCCCAACTTCTATCTATACAACTGGAGCCGCCGCGGCCGCTTTGTGACGTTCGGCTTTAGCTACGGCTTCGGCAAAGGCGAAGCTATGGAGTATTCGGGGCAGAGAAGGCGGTTCTGAGAGGGAGTGAGTGAGAGAGGGAGAGAGGGAGGGATCATTGAAATTTCACTCCCTCACTCCCTCACTCACTCTATCCCAGTATCTGTCCGCCGGCCAGGAATGGCTGATCATACACCCGCTTGCCGGTGGCCTTGTACATAGCATTAGCCAGCGCGCCGATAATAGGCGGATTCAAAGGTTCGCCGAGGCCCGTCGGGTCAATGCCGTTGTTTACAAAATGTACCTCGATAGCCTTGGGGGCCTCGCTATGGCGGATGAGGCGATATTTGTCGAAATTGCTTTGCTCTGCCGCGCCGTCTTTGAAAGTAAGGGTGCTGTATAGGGCATGGCCGATGCCATCCACGATACCGCCCTCTACCAGATTGATAGCCGCATCGGGGTTCACCACGATACCGCAGTCGACAGCGCAGTGCACTTTTTGAATCACCGGTTTGCCGTTCTCCAGCACCATATCAATTACCTGGGCTACGTAGGAATTGTGGCAGTAATATGCCGAAACGCCCCGGTGTACGCCCGCGGGGTCATTTTTCCCCCAGCCCGATTTCTCGCGAACCAGTTCCAGCACCCCCGCATAGCGGGCCGCCTCGTAGTCGTTGTTCTTGCCCACGGGGTTTTTCTTGGCCCTGTCGAAAAGCTCCAGGCGGAACTCGATGGGGTCTTTGCCCATAGCCTCTGCCACCTCATCCAGGAACGACTGCTCGGCTCCGGCTATGAAATTCGAGCCCGGCGCGCGCCAGGCGCCGGTGGAGATGTTGGAGTCCAGGGTCCAGTCTTCGGCCAGGTAGTTGTCTATGGCGCCGGCCGGGAAACGGTCGGCGTGCACGGGGCTGTCCTGGATGCCGCCTCCGCGGATATGAAAACCTATGAGCTTATTATCGGCGTCCAGGGCGGCGCGGTAGGTGACGTGGTAGGCGGGGCGATAGATACCCTGCGTCATGTCGTCCTCGCGGGTATAAACCAGCTTAATGGGCGCGTTCATTTTTTGTGAAATGACAGCTGCCTCCACCACGAAGTGGCCGTAGAGTCGCCGTCCAAAACCGCCACCCTGGCGGGTCATCTGAATATCGATCTTTTCGAGGGGCAGTCCGAGGCGGGCGGCCACCGTTTTTTCCATGAATTCCGGCGTCTGTATCGGCCCCACGAGTTCTGCTTTGTCGGCCGTCACATGGGCGAAGAAATTCATCGGCTCCATAGTATTGTGGGGCAGGAAGGGGGCGGTATACGTGCGTTCGATGACCTTTGCGGCGTTTTTGAAGGCCGCCTCCGGGTTGCCGTCTTTGCGGAGTTGGGTGGCCGGTTTGGCGGTGAGCGCGGCCATTTTGGCCATATAGCTCTCGGTGTTTTCAGCTGCCGAGGTGCGCTCCCATTGTATTCTCAGCGCTTTTTTGGCGTTCATCACCTCCCAGGTCGTATTGCCGACGACCACTACCAATTCATCAAAAGCGGTAGTATCCGACCATTGTTTTTCGTAGCCTTCATTATACACTTTAATCGTAAACACATCTTTAATGCCGGGCATGGCCTTTGCCGCCGAGTCGTCTACCGATTTCAGTTTCATACCAAATGCCGGTGGATGTGCGATCATGGCGATAAGCATGCCCTCAACCTTGTAGTCCAGTCCGAATAGCGGCTGCCCCGTCACGATTTTCTTGCCGTCCACATTCTTGCGGGATGTGCCGATGATCTTGAAATCCTTTGCGTCTTTGAGTTGCACCTCTTCCGGCACCGGGATTTTAGCGGCCGCAGAGGCCACCTCGCCGTAGCCTATCGACTTGCCGCTTTTTTCGTGGTACAAAATACCTGCTGCGGTGGTGATCTCGGCTACCGGTACCTGCCATTGCTGAGCCGCGGCTTCCCGCAGCATGTGCCGGGCCGTAGCGCCGGCCATACGCAGGCTCTGCCACCCCTGCCGGATCGACTGGCTGCCGCCGGCCAGCTGCCGGGTAAATATATCGGTGTTGAGCGGCGCTTGCTCTACTACCACGTTTTTCCAGTCCACGTCGAGTTCCTCGGCAATGATCATCGGCATCGAGGTCTTCACGTTCTGCCCGATTTCGGGGTTGGGCGACATGATGGTGACCACGCCGTTTTCGCCGATTTTCAGAAAGCCGTTGATATTAAACCACTCTTTCGGCATGTTGAGCACTTCCTCGGGCGTAGGGTTACAGGAAGCCAGCCAGCTAAAGCCCAGCATCATGCCACCTCCTGCGAGGACGGTGGTTTGCAAAAAAGAACGCCTGTTATATGTTGTTTTTACGATTGTCATCGTGAAATAGGTTTTGTTGTGTGTATAAATTTAGCGGGGATATTTATTAACCACGGAGTTTCACGGAGTTCACACAGAGTTTCACGGAGTGAGATGTTAGCCTCTGTGAAACTCCGTGTAAACTCCGTGAAACTCTGTGGTTTAAAAAACCTGTGCTTATAGTCTGACAGTCTGATAGTCTAAGTTATACTGCTGCCTTAATCGCTGCCTTAATGCGCACATACGTGCCGCAGCGGCAGATATTGCCGTTCATCGCGCCATCAATTTCCTCATCGCTGGGCTTTGGATTGGCCTTCAAAAGGGCCACAGCGTTCATAATTTGTCCGGCCTGGCAATAGCCGCATTGGGGTACGTCGTGTTCCAGCCAGGCTTTTTGCACGGGGTGGTCGCCATTTTCAGACAGTCCCTCGATAGTAGTAATTTCCTGGTTGCCTATCTGCGAGACGGGCAGCATACAGGAGCGCATAGCTATGTCGCCCAGGAGGATCGTACAAGAGCCGCATTGAGCGATACCGCAGCCGTATTTGGTGCCTACCAGATTCAGGTGGTCGCGCAGCACCCATAGAATAGGCGTAGCGGGATCGACGTCCACCTGCTGTTTTTTACCGTTGATGTTAAGGTTGAAAGTTGCCATGATATTGATATGGATGTATAATTTTATACGCTCAAGATAGCAATTTATTGTGAAAATTCACAGGCTTGGGTGGAGAGTATGCGCCCAATTATAGGGAATTAGGTAAATGATATTGACACCATGCCTTAAGTTATGCCTCCCATGCCTCGTGCAAAGACTTTACAAATAGCTCATTCAGCAGGGCAGTATCGGGTTGAATGTGGGGATGCAACGATTTTGCATATTCGTCAAAATATGCAATTTTCTCTGCCAGGTAATCATTCAGGATTTGAATTTTCGGCTCTTTGTGGAGTTCCTCTCCGGCCATTTTCCTCACGAGCAGTTGCTGAATTTCCTCTTTTACAGCGGGATCCGTCACCTGGCTATCCAGGAGTTTGTGAAACTCCATAGGGATCATGGTGTTGTTTGTTTGAATCCAATCGCAGGCTAATACGGGGCGCAGCACATAAAAGTATTTTTTTAGACGCACTAAATCCCCCTGCAAATACTCTTTGAAGTTGCCTTTTGCCATATTCAAATAATGATACAGACAGGACTTCGGATTGAAATAGGTTTTCATCAGTTCGCGCAGTTGATCGGCTGTAGAAACTTGCTGGAGATACACAATGGGGCTTCTCAGCCACTCTAACATGGGAGGGTTGGATTTTCTAAACAGGCGCAATGCTTTTTTGAGTTCCCAGCCTGCGAGGTCAATGTCGTTAGGCAGAATTTCGTCCTGGCTATCTTTTTTATCGTCGATTTGCAGGTACCAGTCGAGTTGATGAATATAGATGTACCTCACATCCCAATCGCTATCGGGAGATGCAAAACCCCAGGCGCGACTACCGCTTTCTACGGCATACAGGATTTTGATTTTGTGCTGCCGTTCGAGGCGATGGAGTTCTTGTTGGATTTGGGTAGTCATGGATAATGGCTCCATTTTACTTGTTTTTATAAAATAATCCATGGTGTTTTTTAACAAGTGTTAATTCTAATTTTATTGATCTTTCATTAGATAGTTTATTATCGGCAATTAGCTTTTCAAATCCAGAGAGTAATCGTTGTTCTTTGCCTTTTTCAATTGATTTAATAATCCAATCGTTTTTCACTTGCTGGAAATCATATCCATAACTATTTAAAAAAGAAGATAACACAAACCAAAAAATCTGTAAAACATCCCAATTGAGCCGATCCTTGCTTAAAGGATCTATTTCTTGGAAAAAATCATTAATAATTTGCATGTTTGGCAAATATATATCGTGATAATTTTTTTTAAATTCATTATAGGTGATAAATTCATTGTCCTTTTTGAGCAGATCAAGGCAAGCGCTAAATTCATCTCTTTTAAATCTATCTTTTTCTATATTTATTTTGTTTATCTGAAAAGACACTCCGTTAAACAAATGTGACCCACAAAATACTTGGGGAAATAACTGTAAGTATTTTACGAAAAACAAGTCTTCTTTAGATGCAATAGTCGTGTCAAGATAGACCAATTTTTCTTCCAAGTCGGCAACTCGTCTAAAAAAAATCAAGAATCTATAAACAGTAGAAATCAGGTAGTCTTCATCGAGATTTGCCCCTGTATTTAGTTTTTGCCAGTATATCCTTTCCTTATCATTATCCTTGGTTTTTAATATTGCTCTTAGCCTGTGTGATAGGGTCTCAGCACTGTTTATTATATGAATTTTATGTTCAGCAAGTACATTTTTAATTTTTTTTCTTTGCTCGTAAAGGTGTTCTTGTTCAAGCCTAAACTTTAAAAAATTTTTATCAATAAAAGGCTTAATGAATATAATTGTCAAAACAGATGTAGCTGCAGAAATTACAGCTGTGAGTATTGCTGGTTGTGAAATCAATTCCATTTTTTAGCCGATTATATTGTTGATTGTATACGGGCGCAAACCAAATTGTCGCTTAAGCGGCCTTTGCATACCCCATTTGCTGGTTAATAATCGTTCGAAGCATGTCACGCTTTCCACTTTTGAAAACAGC
>Ga0209573_1000708_pt1 | contig 63058 bp, 62 predicted proteins | sample TNRBio252014_DNA_FD_185870 | JGI IMG/M metagenome (GOLD analysis project Ga0209573, IMG submission 185870) | Wastewater treatment Type I Accumulibacter community from EBPR Bioreactor in Madison, WI, USA - TNR Reactor_6/25/2014_ DNA (SPAdes)... | ecosystem: Engineered > Bioreactor > EBPR >...
CATCGTCGGCGGCGAGACGGTGTATGAGCTGGAGACAGGGGCAAGGAGGAAGCGGGTGGCTTGATTATGTCCACCGACACAGCAGAGCCACTCATTCTCTACGGCAGCCGCCTGGAGTCGATGAATTTACTCTCCCTTCTACTTGCCATATTGCTGTGTCCCGTCATCCTCGTGCTAATCGCATTCCATCCCGCGTGGATTCCCGTGCTGCTGCTCGTCCTTGCCGTCTTCTTCTGGCGTGGCTTTGCTCGCTACCGCCTCGTCATCGACCCGGACGGCATCACTTACGGAATCGGCAGAAGAAAGCGGCACATTCTCTTTTCCGACATAAAAAGGATCGAGAGGGCGGAACGGCTGATAACGGCATATCCGGCGAGTGCATATATTCTTGTTCTGCCTTTTATTCTGGCCGTAAAAATCTTCCATATCCAGCGCGTCCGTATTTTTACCGACAAACCCGGCACACAACTTTCCTCTGAGCTTCCTTCCAATTTCGGCCTCTCCGCAATCGAATTTCAGGCGTTTCTCAAACAGAAAAAAGAAGAATACGACGAAAGAACGGAGTGCATCGGGTCAGCACAACTCCAGAGCCCCGTCACGAAACGTTAATAAACCTATGATATTGTAGGTTTATTATGGACGCAGAAGAACCCAAACCGGATAATAAAAATCTTCCCTATCAGGAAGACCCCACGGAACAGTTGCCGTCTATGTATATCCGCGCCGTAGCTAATCTTTGCACTACTTTGCACCAGGACGACATAAAAAATCTGGCTCACACCTATGCCACATACAAACTCCCGATAGATAAGGTATTTGCGAGTACCGATGCAGGCATGAGAGAACAAATTAAATCTGAAATAGCGGGCGTTGCCCTGGGGGTAAATGATCGTTTCTCGGATGCAACCGCACCCTATATTGCGAGAATGCCTCGCGAGGGCGTAGAGTCAATGGCCGGGATCATGGCACAGGGTCCTGAGATAGCCGCCTGCACTCTCGAAGTTTCAAGCCTTGGTTTCGCCGCCGCGCCGGACATAGCGCGTGAGGATTTACGCAATCTATCGGTTAAAGAAAGGGTTGACCAGGCGCTCGATAAGATAGCGGTTCCTTCTTCGGTGAACCTATCAGAGGAACAGGAATACCTCTCTGCACGCTTGAGAGGTAAGTTTCCAATAGATATTGATAATAAACATTCACGCTAAATTAAAAATATTGCCCCACGCGGCGGCACACCCCATAATGCGACTATGTCGTTCCCGCGCAAGTGGGAGCCCAGTTTTACTTTTTCTGGATGCCGGCCTGCGCTGGCATGACAGTTCGTATACGCCGGAGTAGAATGCGCACCTATGATCCATACGCACAGCCCCATTATCTGCGCGATTGACACCACCGACGTAGCACAGGCACGCGAGCTGGCCGCCGCAGTGCGCCCCTATTGCGGCGCGATCAAGCTGGGGCTGGAGTTTTTCGTCGCCAACGGCGCGGGGGGCGTGCGCGCCATGGCGGATTTCAAAATCCCGGTATTTCTCGATCTCAAATTTCATGACATTCCCAATACCGTCGCCAAGGCGATTGAAGCCACGGCAGGCATCGATACGTTTATGATGACGGTGCATACTTCCGGGGGGCGCACGATGCTGCAGGGTGCGATCGACGCTTCCATGCGCGTGGCGGAGATGACGGGTAAGGAGCGCCCGCTGATTATCGGCGTCACGGTACTCACCAGCATGGATCAGATGGATCTGGAGATGATCGGCGTACCGGCGCGGCTGGATGGCCATGTCAAACGCCTGGCCGATCTGGCGCAAAGCGCACAGCTGGACGGGGTGGTCTGTTCCCCTTATGAAATTTCCATGCTGCGCCAAGCGTGCGGGGAGGATTTCGTGCTGGTGGTGCCGGGGATTCGCCCGGAATCCAGCGACCATAACGACCAGAAACGCACCCTCACCCCGGCGGAAGCTATTGCCCGCGGCGCGGATTATCTGGTGATAGGGCGTCCCATTACCCAGGCCGCCGACCCCGCAATGGCGGCGAAAGATATCTATGTCAGCGTGATGGGTTAGCCCGTGCGTCCCCGGGCTAAACAGGCACCTCCGGTCTTTCCTCTGCTCTTTGTCTTATTGTTGATCGGTATCGGCTATTCAATGAAATCACCACGCACCTATCCGGAGGCGCTCATCGAACGCCTCAACACGCCGGACGGCACCATCATCGTGTTCGAGCGCGACGGGGTGCGCATGATGACTTTTAACGAGACAAACTGGAACTTTGTGGAATCGGCCTATGATCCCCGCGATCCCTTCGCCCTGCCTGCCCCTTACACGCGCTATCTTACCGCTCCCCTCATGTATATGCCGACGCCACAGCGCATCCTGATGATCGGCATGGGCGGCGGGCAGACGACCACCTACCTGCATCATCACCTGCCCAAGGCCGATATTACGGCGGTGGAGATTGACCCGGCGGTTGCGGAGCTGGCGCGCAAGTATTTCGGTTTCGAAGAAACGCCGCATTACCGTGCGGCCATGGCGGACGGGCTGGAATATCTGCGCTCGCAGACGGAGCTATACGACATGATTATCCTGGACGCATTCAGCGAGGGGCGCATCCCGGAGCATCTCGCCACGCCGGAATTTTACCGCGAAACCGCAAAACACCTCACTCCGCACGGTGCGGTAGCGCAAAATGTGGAGACGGCTCATACGCATCTGGAAGAGGTGGTGGCCGCCATGGGGGAGGCCTACCGCCATCTGGACGTCTATCACATACGCGGCAATTTTGTGGTCGTGGGATATAACGGCGAAATGCTGAAGGAAGGGGCGCTACGGACGCAGGCGCGACTCGCGCAGCAAACCTATGGGCTGCGCTATCCGCTTGAGGAATTCCTGCCTAGGCGACTGAAAATCCAGTAAGGAACTGATGTCACGCAATCTTCACGCAATGCTTCACCAACCATGCTAAAATACACTCCTTACCTATCGGTTGGAAACGGGAATGTCACAACAAACAGAACTGTTGAATTCTGACGCATACTCGCAGGAGCAGAGACGCCTTTCCGAAGAATTGCACCGTGCGCTGGATAACAAGGACAGTGACATTGCGCTGCAATGTATTAAAGACGGTGCGCCGCTCGATACAAAAGATAAATTGGGGACTCCCCCACTGCATAAAGCATGTGAACGCAGACTGGAATCAGTCGCACTGGCGATGATTGAAAAAGGCGCATCGCTCAATACACGGGATATTTATGATTGCTCTCCGCTGTATTTGGCATGTCTATTCCGGCTGGAATCAGTAGCGCTGGCGATGATCGACAAAGGCGCGCCACTTGTTATACAGGATACTAATGGCAAAACCCCGCTGCATTATGCATGTGAACGCAGATTGGAATCAGTAGCACTGGCGATGATCGAAAAAGGCGCGCCGCTTGATAAACAGGATGCTGATGGCAAAACCCCGCTGCATTTGGCATGTGAACGCAGACTGGAATCAGCAGCACTGGCGATGATCGCCAAGGGCGCGCCGCTCGATAAAGGGGTTATAGGGGGAAGCACCCCACTACATATTGCATGTGAACGCGGACTGGAATCAGCAGCACTGGCGATGATCGAAAAAGGCGCACCGCTCGATACAAAGGATACTTATGGCGAAACCCCGCTGCATTTGGCATGTGCACGCGGACTGGGATCTGTCGCCCTGAAGATGATCGACCAAGGCGCGTCACTCGATAAAGAGGATAAAGGCGGGAGGACCCCACTACATATTGCATGTGCACGCGGACTGGGATCTGTCGCCCTGAAGATGATCGACCAAGGCGCACCGCTCGATACACAGCATGCTGATGGCTATACCCCGCTGCGTGTGGCATGCGCACACCGACTGGAATCAGTAGCGCTGGCGATGATCGACAAAGGCGCACCGCTCGATACAAAGGATACTTATGGCGAAACCCCGCTGCATTTTGTATGTGAACACGGCCTGGAATCAGTAGCACTGGCGATGATCGACAAGGGCGCGCCACTTGTTATACAGGATACTTATGGCCAAACCCCGCTGCATTTTGCCTTCAAAAACGATCATGTCCGACTGTTGCGCCGCGCCGCCGCCATCGCTCCAGAATCATTCCAGCAGGCCTGATCCAACTTTCAGGACAACGACGTCGACGATATGCTGAAGGAGGTGATCCGCCTGAGCATCCTGCCCGCGCTGCTGCTGGAAAGCGGCGCAGGCCACGTCGGAAACGAAGACGCGCAGCCATGGATTGAAAAGGTGGAGAAAACGTTTCTGCCTCACCTGCGGCACATCTTCTCGGACACCCCTCCCCTGCGGCTGTCCGCCGAACTCAGCGAAGAGGCGATGGCACGACTGCTGCACCCGATGCGCCTGTCGCGCAGCTGGCACCATCCCGGCATCACCATTCCCGCCGAACTGCGCCCGCTGCGCATCAACCGCACCTGGCGTGCGATTCTGCCACAGCCCTGGCACGACCCCGGCACCGGGCTCAGCGTGGTCTGCCTGAGCGACAGCGACTCCCTTACCCAGGAAAGCGAGATGCTGTATCATTGCGTGGGATACGGCGGCTATGATGAACGATGCTGCCTCCCTGAGGAAACACGCTCGCATATTTTTTCCATTCGCGACGCGGAGGGTCATGCCCTCTCTACGGTGGAGACGACGTATAAAGACGGCCAATTCATCGTGAAGCAACACGCTGGTAAGGACAATGCCACGCCGCCGCCGCAGGCGCGGCAGGCGTGGGATTCCTTCACGCAGGCACTTGAGACGCAGCCGAACCTGCTTACCAAGGAGCCTCTCGGCGAAGTCAGGCAGGATCAACTCGAGACCGTCCCCCGGATATGGCGTAGCATCGGATTTAAGCCGAGCTGGGAAAACATCGACCGGATATTCGACGAGTACCGGATGCCCTACCGCCGCGCCAGCATTCCCACGAAAGGGCGCAGGATGGTCTATGACGATCTCGTCACGCCAGACGGCTACAAGCTTCCGCATCACTTCATCTCCGGCTACGCGCTCGCCGACGACCGCAACGTCCCCATCCCCGGAAGTTTCCGCCAGCAACGCAACGATTTTCCGCCGCGTGAAGCTGGCCAGCACATCGTCGATCTGCGCGACCTCGACGCGCAAAGCTGGCTGCGCGCCACCGGCCTGATGGAGGAAATACATAAATTTATCAAAGAAAATGCCATGCCCCTCGCTTCACCAATGCGCGAATCACAGTCGGAGCAACCGCTGCACTTCCGCCCCATACCCACGCCCCAATATAAGGTGCGCGAGGCAACAGAGCACAATCTGGGTAACCCGAGTAAAGCTATGCCGAGCGAAGGTTTCGTCAGGCACAGCGCCGCCGACTCTTCCCCGCATGGAATAAGCCCTTAAGTGGGACAGCGAAGGCGGGTGGTGCCCTCAAGCGGGGGAAACATTAAACTTGTCCGCCTACGCTAACGCTACGGCGCGACACTCCGCTTCGCACGCTGCGGCACCAACCGCGCCGCAGCTAGATTTTGCGGAACGCAAAATCAGCGAAGGCGGGTGGTGCTCCGGCGCGGACTAAACTTGAACCGCATGGAGCAATTACAGCTGGTTATAAAAGACTGGGCAGAGATTTACAAGTCCCCGCCCGCACTGGATGGCAAAACCTTCCAGTGGCAACCGCTATCAGTAGCTGCATAATTTTTTGCACGATGTATGATCGCCGTAGCGGAGGGTTCAGATGATCGGAAAGAATGCAATTTTGTTAATGGGCTGCTTGTCGCTCTTTGCCCCAGCTTTTTCATACGCAGGGGATTGGGGCGATATTGCATTCCAACGATGCTGGAAAGATGACCGCTTGCTCCATAAACCTGATCGCTCTGCCTGCGTGTTCAAGGAACTGGAAACAAAACGCCTGCTGATGCAGCAGCTCTACGATGACGCAGTGCGCGATGCCGAGAAACATGATACCTTGGCACTGGAGGGCGATCTTAAAGAATTTCCAGTTGCTGCCGATAATGAACACGCAAAGAAAAAGAGGCTCAACGGCCCCGGTTCCCACGCATGGCAGAAAGCTAAAAGGCTTCGGGAAAGCCAGCGTGCGTACCAAGCGTATCTTGACACTGAGAAATCTCGGATTATCGCATACGTTCCCGGCAATGGCGGAGAGGATGCCGCTGCACAGCAGGAATTGAATCTGATACAGGACAGGATTGCTGTTCTGGAGAAGTTAAAGCACTAAAATATCCGGGGCCAATAATGAAACAGAAGAACGCCGGGGACATCAATCGGAGCCTGACCAAGATGCAGCGCCGCGCACTGGCTGAGGCGCTGGAGCGGGATAAACCCCGGCTCAAAACGCAGACGATTACGGGCCTGAAAGAACGCGGGGCCGTGCCGGTGAATACCGATGCGCGGCGGGCCGTGATGAAGCCCAAAAAGAAATAGTCCCCCAATTATCAGCAAGGATGAGTGCCATGACGTTCGACGTATCGGTGGAGCGCGACCTGAAATCGCTGCGGCGTGGCCTCACGGCCCTAGAAAAGCATGTTGTGCCGGAGGCAACGGTGCGGACGCTAAACCGGGTAGCAGATAGCACGGCGGTCGCCAGCGCCCGCCATATCGCCCCGCAGCTGGATAGCAGGCAGGCCGGGGTAAAGCGGCGCATTGAGATACGCCGCGCCAACTTCAAACGCCTGTGGGTGACACTGGTGGCAAGCGACCGGCCGCTGCGCCTGATTGAATTCGTAGTGGGATCGCGTAAGCCGACGCAGCAACCCGGTGGTAAGCGCGGGTTGGTGAAAGCGAAGGCATGGGGCAAGACGCGCAGCTACCGAGGCGCGTTCATCGCCCCGCGCAAGAAAGGCTCAAGCCAAACCGAAGTTTACATGCGGAAGTCGGGAAAGCGGTTGCCGCTGAAAATGCTATTCGGCCCCGGCATCATGCAGCTGTTCAAGCAGCGGGAAAACGCGGCGGTGATGACCAACCGCGTGAACGAGCAATTTGGGACGGAATTTACACGCAACCTTGCCTACTACCTATCACGCCTCAAGCGGTGAATTCGGAATTGATTGCATAGTGCTGATAAAGCCCTATTATATCGCTTGGGTGTTTGCTTCATTCTGTAGCAGGCAGGTTAATAGCGATGGTCGGGCCGCCACGCGGAGATATGACCATGCACCAACACCCTAAGCGGCGTGATTTGCCGCGCCCGCAAGCTATAGCCGAACGCGCTTTTGCTTCTCTTGAACGATTCTTACATATTGAAGCCGTTAGCGGCATCGTCCTGCTTATTGCCGCTGCCGTGGCATTGATGTGGGCTAACTCGTCATTTGCCGACAGTTACCACGATCTATGGCACGCGCCACTGTCTATTGGTTTGGGGAAATTCCAATTTTCTCAAACCCTGCATTTTTGGATTAACGATGCGCTGATGACCTTCTTCTTTCTGGTTGTCGGCATGGAAATACGCCGTGAAATCCATGAAGGTGCATTAAGCAACATTAAGCAGGCGATGCTGCCGATCATTGCGGCGCTGGGTGGCGTTGTCGTACCGGCTTTGATTTTCCTTGGCTTCAATGCCGACCCGATGCGGCAGCATGGCTGGGCAGTGCCGACCGCGACCGACATTGCCTTTGCGGTCGGTGTACTGGCGTTGCTGGGGCGCTCCATTCCCGGCAATGTGCGGGTGTTTCTGCTCGCCCTCGCGATTATTGATGACATCATCGCGGTGCTGATTATCGCGCTGTTTTATTCGGGCGGGCTTGAATATGGCGGGTTCCTGATCGCGGGCCTCGGCATCATGCTGGTACTGGGCTTTCAGCGTATCGGTATCGGTTCGGCTTATGCCTATGTGGTTCCGGGTGCAATCATCTGGATTGGTATTCTGATGACTGGTGCTCACCCGACTTTGGCTGGGGTGGTGCTGGGTCTGATGACGCCGGTAATCTCGGTGCGTATGCGTGAGAAACCATTGGAAATGGTGTCGCGCATCGCTAATGAACTGACCGGCGAAGATACAAAAACACAAGATGAACACCACCTGACACAATCGCTCCGCCAGCTACGGCTTGCACAGCGGGAGTTGCTGCCGCCGGTCGTGCGGGTTCAGAAGGCGTTGCATCCGTGGGTGGCGTATGTGGTCATGCCGATTTTCGCACTGGCTAATGCCGGGGTGAGCATGAGTGTAGGCGCTTTCTCCGCCGATGGTGCGGCATGGGTGATTGCGGGGGTAATGGTAGCACTTGTGATTGGTAAGCCTCTCGGCATTGTTGGAATAAGCTGGATTGCCGTGCAGATGCGCTGGTGTCAGTTACCGCCGGGTGTGACATGGGGTGGTATTTGGCTCATCGGCTTGCTTGCCGGTATCGGCTTTACCATGTCGATATTCATTGCGATGCTGGCCTTCAATGATGAAAGCTTGCTGAATGCTGCAAAGCTGGGGGTTCTGCTTGGCTCGTTCATCGCTGCCATACTTGGCTTGGCGTGGGGTAAGGTTTACACCCGGAAATTGATGGCAATGCGTTAGTATTCGCCGGTGAGCATGATGGTGAGGACGCGGGTGGTAATGTCCGGGTTGGCCGGGTCTTCCGAGCCGTAGGTCAGAGTATGGTCGTAATAGCTGATCTTCCAGAAACAGCTTACGCCGTTCACTACGACTTTGCCGAAATCATGCTCACCATACGGGTCGTTATCCTCGGTGAACTTGTCGAACTCCTGCACTGCGCGGAAGATAGCGTGCTGCGTGTCTTCCGGCAGTGCGGTGATGCCGGGTGTCATCATCACTTTTCCGCCCCAGTAAGTCTGGCGCAGCTGGTCATTGAGGGCGGCGATTCGAGTGGTGGTATCGGGTGCGGTCTGCATGTCTTTCTCCTTTAGGAACCGTTGGTTATTCCTAAACGGATAACAGGGCAGCACCTGCAATCAACGCTCTTTTATATGGTATTACAACAACTTGAACAGGTGGAGCCGCTGCCCTTTTGGCATGGGGTGCGCCCGGTCATAGCCTCTATTTGGCATAGGCTATGGGGTAGCAGCGCCCCGGCAACGGCCCCTGTAGCGGCGCTTCCCCGGTGGCGAGTGGTCACACCCCCATGACTGCCCTCGGCCCCCGCAGCGCCCGCCTGCCGCCGCGCCCTCGACCGGCGCGGCGGCGGGTCCTTCCCGACCACGCTCTACGGGTACGCCGCGAGCGCGGGATTTCGCTAGGGACAGAGTTGGAAAGTGCGTTTCGTTTCGTTTTTTTGGTGCGGTTATTGAGTGAGTTCAATGACTTCCAGAAATCAAAAAACGAAATGGGTGGGTTAAAAAAACGAAATGGATGGTCATATGAAAATAGAACTGGTGCCGGTGGAAAAAGTGCTGCCCTACGCACGGAATCCCCGGATTAACGCGCACGCGGTGGAGAAAGTCGCCGCCTCCATCAAGGAGTTCGGGTTCCGCCAGCCCATTGTGGTCGATGAGGAAATGGTGATCGTCGTCGGCCATGTGCGGTTTGAGGCGGCGAAGCGGCTGGGGCTGAAAAAGGTGCCGGTGCATATCGCCACCGATTTATCGGCAGAGCAGATCAAGGCCTATCGCATCACGGACAATCGCGTGGGCGAGGAATCGGAATGGGACAAGGCGCTCCTCCAGTTGGAGATCGTGGAACTGGAGGAAGCAGCGTTTAGCGCAGACGTGTTGGGGTTCAACGATGAAGAAATACGGGACATCAAGGCCGCCGTGGATGGCCTGCTGGAAGATGGTTGTGGCGAGGACGATGACAATGACATCGAGGAAGCCGACACCGCTGCCCGCATTGGTGCCTACAGCTTCCCGATCCCCCGGCAGCAATATCTCGAATGGCTGGAGGACATCAAACAATCCGCCGGGTTCGAGAAAAAAGACATCATCGAAGAACTGAAACGCAGGCTGGGCTTATGAAACTCGTCAATGTCACAGAGATCGAACCTTCGACCTATAACCCGCGCGTAGCAGACCCGGAACGGCTCGACCTGATTGAGCTTTCGCTGCGTAAGCTCGGCTTCCTGCTGCCGCTCTATGCCACGCCCGATGGTGAGATTATCTCCGGCCACCAGCGCCATCATGTCGCCTGCCGCATGGGAGCGACACAGGTGCCGCTGGAGGTTACGCGGTCGATGGACTTAGCGGAGCGCAAGGGTGTGAACGTGGTGTTTAACCGCGCCACCAACGACCTCGGCCAGAGCGACACGGTAGCGAAGATCAACGATCAGCTGAAAGCCGCCGATGTACGGAAGCTCGCGGAGAGCATCCCGGATAAGGCGGTGGATACGCCGGAGTTCTACCCGTGCATGAGCGCGAAGCTACACCCCATCGCCCCGTTCCTGAAAGCCAATAAAGGCCGATGGAAGAACTACTCGCTGAACATCGCCAAGACGCTCAAGCGCCGGGGCATCACCATGCCGATTGTCGCCACGCGGGATTACCGGGTGGTGAATGGCATAGGCCGCTTGCAGCATGGCGCGGAACTAGGGCTGGATCAGGTGCCGGTGGTGTTCGTCACGGATGCGGAAGGCGCGTTGGCCGAGGCAATGCTCAATTACCTCTCGATGGATTTTGACATCCATCGCCGGTATGAGGATCTGCTACGCCACAACTCCTTCCGGCGCTTGCGGCAGGTGCGTAACAATCTCGGTCGCGGGTTCATCTTCGCGGTGGCGGGCGATTCGACCGCCAAGGCCTTCGACATCAACGACCCGGCCAACCGCGAACGCTGGATCAAGCAGCATGGGCGCTGCGTGCTAGACTTCGGCGCGGGCCATCTGCATGAAACGCGCATCCTGCGGAAGCTCGGCATCAGCGTCACGCCCTTTGAACCATACCGGGTGAATGATGGGGATGACATCGACAAGGCAGAGAGCGTGGCGCTCGCGCGGGAGTTCCTGCACGCGGTCGGTACGCAGAAGCTGCGCTGGTCGTCCATCTTCGTTTCCAGTGTGCTGAACAGCGTGCCATTTCGCACCGACCGGGAACATATCGCCTGCATCTGCGCGGCGCTCGCGGATGATGCCACCCGGCTTTACGCGGTGGCATCCGCCACCAGTCACGTCAACATCCGGCAGCTTAGCGGCTATCACTCGCTGAACGAGCGGCAGTCGGGCGCGGTGTTGTTCAAGCTGGATTACGAGCCGGGCATCACGCTCGGCGACATCGCCACCTCGCCGAAGGTGCAGAAGTACCACTCGCAGCGTGAGTTCTACGATCTATTCAAGCAGTTCTTCGCGGCGGTACAGGTCGATGAGTGCAATCAGAATGTGCAGGCGGTGTGCGCTAAGCCACTGGCTATCAATCCGAAAAGACTGAAAGCAGCCCTCGCGTTTGAGTTTGACCTGCCCTATCCTGACGGGAGCCGCATGGGGCTTGTGGAGGAAGCCATTGATGCCTTTGAACAGCGGCTGGGAATAAAGTTATGATTATATTACTCGATCTGAATTACACGCTGGTCGCCAACAGCCATGAGAAGAAGCGACCCTTCGCCATGCAAATCCAGCATGAAACCTATCGGAACTGGCTGGTCAGCCTGATTGCGCCATACCACACCATTCTGATGACCGCCCGCCCGGACATGCACCGGCAGGCCACGCTGGATAGCATCTACTTCAAGGCCGGATGGACACCACAGGAGGCGCATTTCAACCGCTACCATAAGCCGCCGCATGAAGCGAAACGCCTCATGCTGGAGGAACTGGTCTTTCCTAAGCATGGGCGCAACACGCCATACCTCGCCATCGAGAGTAACCCGCGCACGCACGCCATGTACGCCGAATACGGCATCCCTTCGATCAAGATTTACGAGAATGAGCAATGGACAGAACTACCGACAGCGCCATCCACATCCCCAAGGAGTGGACGTTCGAGAACGCCTCGGTAGCCGAAGGATTCAACCTGCATGTGCGCGAACAACTGCCGTGGTACGATCTCGTCACCGGCGCGGTGGCGCATATCGCCCGCCATTACATCCCGCAGGGCGGGCTGGTCTATGACATCGGCGCATCCACCGGCAATATCGGTCGGGCGCTGGAGGCAGCATTAACGCAGCGCCATGCGCGACTGGTGCCGATAGAGCCGAGCGCAGAAATGTGTGCCCTCTATGGTGGGCCGGGGAAGGACAATCTCGTCCAGATGGATGCCTGCCGGTATGACTTTGAGCCGTTCGACGTGGCGATTTGCTATCTGGTGCTGATGTTCATGCCGGTGGATGCACGGGCGGCGTTCATCGCCAAGCTACGCGCCGCGCTCAAACCCGGTGGCGCTATCGTAATCGTGGATAAATGCGAAGCAGCAACCGGCTATCAGGCCACGGTGCTATGGCGACTCACGCTCGCGGGCAAGGTCGCTGCCGGGGTGGACGCGCAACAGATTATTGCCAAAGAACTTAGCCTCGGCGGTGTCCAGCGCCCGCTTGATCCTGCCATCCTCGGAGAAGATGCACTCACATGGTTTCGATTTGGAGAATTCGCAGGATGGGTCATCACGTCATGACAGGAATCCATTATGCAGATTCTTCACAAAGTCGCGGTGATCGCGCGGTTCCTGAACCTGACCGAACGGCGGGTGCAGCAGCTGGCGCGGGAGGGCGTACTCCCCAAGCCGGATAAAGGCAAATACGACCTGGTACGCTGCGTGCAGACCTATGTGCGGTATCTGCAAGACCGTGCCTATGGCAGCGGTGTCAGCGCACAGGACACGCATCATGAACGCGCTCGCCTGATTAAAGCGCAGGCCGACAAGACAGAACTGGAAGTCGCCGCCATGCGAAACGAGCTGGTGGCGATTGAGAACGTGGAAGCCGATTGGCTCCAGCATATCAGCGCCTGCCGGATGCGGCTGCTTGCGCTGCCGACGAAAACCGCCTTTCAGATCGCCGTGATGACGGAACCCGCCGAGATCGAGCGGTTCCTGAAACATGCCGTGTACGAGGCACTAACCGAACTCACGCACCATCATGACGAACCTGCCGACACTGTACCAAACGATGCGGCGGAAGGCGGCGCTCGCGTGGATGCCGCCCCCGGAACTGACGGTAAGCCAGTGGGCCGACGCGCACCGAAAACTAAGCCCGGAGGCAAGCGCCGAACCCGGAAGATGGAGGACTGACCGCGCCCCGTATCAGCGGGGCATGATGGATGCGGTGAATGAACCCGGCGTGCGCGAGGTGGTGTTTATGACCTCGGCGCAGATCGGGAAGACCGAGATTCTGAATAACATCCTTGGGTACTTCGTCCATCAAGACCCGTCGCCGATCCTGTTCATCCAGCCCACGCTGGAAATGGCGGAGGCATGGAGCAAAGACCGCCTCGCGCCGATGATCCGCGACACCGAGGCGCTGGGCGGATTGTTCAAGGATTCCAAAACCCGTAACAGCGACAATACGCTGCTGCATAAGAAGTTCACCGGCGGTCATCTGACGATGGCGGGCGCAAACAGCCCCTCGTCGCTGGCAAGCAGGCCTATCCGTATCGTGCTGCTGGATGAGGAAGATCGCTACCCATCCTCAGCCGGTGCGGAGGGCGACCCCGGATCGCTGGCGCAGAAACGCACCACGACCTTCTGGAACCGGCTGATGGTATCGGCTAGCACGCCCACCATCGAGGGCGAGAGCAAGATAGATGCGCGGTATCAGCAAAGCGACATGCGCCGCTTCTTTGTGCCATGCCCGCATTGCGGTGCGTTTCAGGTGTTGTGCTGGGCGCAGTTGAAGTTCGATAAGAAAGCGCCGGAATCGGCCTATTACGAGTGCGAGCATTGCCAGACGCATCTGCATGATAGCGACAAGCTATGGATGCTCTCGCGCGGTGAGTGGCGGGCATCGGCCCCATTCAACGGTGTGGCGGGCTTTCATATCTCGGAGATTTACAGCCCGTGGGTGCGCTGGGCGGAAATGGTGACGAGCTTCCTGAAAGCCAAGCGCCTGCCGGAAACGCTGAAAGTCTGGGTGAATACCAGCCTCGGCGAAACATGGAAGGAAGCCACCGAGGGCATCGACCATTCGGGTCTGCTCGGTCGCAAAGAGAACTGGGGCCGTGTCGCGCCTGCCGGGGTGGTCGTCATCACCGCTGGCGTGGACGTACAAGGCGACCGGCTGGAAGCAGAGATCATCGGCTGGGGTGTCGGTCAGGAAAGCTGGTCGTTGCAGTATCACATCATCCACGGTGATCCCGCGCAAAGCAAGGTGTGGGATGATCTGGATGCCGTGCTGGGCCAGACCATCCAGCGTGCCGATGGCGGGACGCTTTCGGTGCTGGCGGCCTGCGTGGATACGGGCGGCCACCACACGCAGAAAGTCTATGAATACTGCAAGCGCCGGGAACATGCGCGGGTGTACGCGATAAAAGGTGCATCCACGGCGGGCAAGCCGCTGGTGAGCAAGTTCAGCAAGGCGAACAAGCTGCGGGTGAAGCTGTTTACCCTCGGCACCGACACGGCCAAACAGATGATCTATTCGCGGCTGAAAATCCACCAGCCGGGGCCGGGTTACTGCCATTTCCCGGCAGACTACCCGGAGGAATACTTCCTGCAACTCACCGCCGAGCGGATTCAGACCAAGTTCATCAACGGCCATCCCGCGCGGGTGTGGGTGATGCCCAAGGGCAAGCGCAACGAGGCGCTGGACTGCCGGGTGTATGGGCTGGCGGCGCTGCATATCCTGAATCCGAACCTTGAGGGGTTACGGCAGGAACAGGAACGCGAAGCCCTGAAAAAACGGGAAACCGACACCCCGGCCACGAAAGCCGACGGGTGGATTGGTTACGAGGACTGGAACTTTAATTGAGGTGCTTATGAAATCTTATCGTTCTTCAATCACGCCCTGCCTGCGCCCCGACGCATCGCGGATGATCTGGTTGTCGCCATAGCCTTGCTCGATGCGGTACAGCGTTTTCCCGCTGGCATCGCGCACGGTTTTTCTGCCGCCATACCCTTCCTCGACCGTGCCGACACGCTTGCCGGTGGTGTCGCGCAGGATCATGCGGTCGCCATAGCTCTTTTCGATGGTGCCGATGCGCTTGCCACTGGCATCACGCCGCACCCAACGGTCGCCATAGGATTTTTCAACGGTTTCGGTGCGCCGCCCGCTGGCATCGCGCACGCTGTAATCCTGCGCGAACGCGATGGGTGCTGCGACTAACCATGCGGTCAGGATCAAGACGGTGTTTTTCATCGGCGTTCCTCTCGGCCCGATTTTACCACAAACCCACAAAAACGGACACCCCTTATGCCTCTGACATTACAGCAGGCGCAAACCGCGCTCGATGCGTGGATTGCGGCGGATTTAGCCGTGGCCAGAGGCCAGAGCTATTCCATGAACGGGCGCAGCCTAACGCTCGCCAACACCCGCGAGATTCGGGAGCAGATTCAATACTGGGAGCGCCGCGTCGCGGGCTTCCAATCCCACACCAGCCAACCAGCAGCCTTAGCGGATTTCAGCGATGTTTAACGTGATCGACAAAGCCATTGAACTCGTATCGCCGGAATCGGCGCTACGCCGGGAAACCGCCCGCTGGATACTGAAACACCAGCGAGCCTACGAAGCCGCGCAACCCTCGCGCTTGCGGAAGATCAAGGCCGACCCCGGCAGCGGGGATGCCATCGTGGAACGCGCCGGGGAATCGCTGCGCCTGCAAGCTCGCTATCTCGATGAAAACCACGACCTCGCGCGGGGCGTGCTGAACTGCCTCGTCAATAACGTCATCGGGCGCGGCATCACCATCGAGCCGCAGGTGAAACTGCCATCCGGCGCACTCGCCAAGGAGATCAACGACCAGTTGCTTGACCTGTGGGACGAATGGATTTGCGTGCCGGAAGTGACGTGGGAATTGCACTGGAACCAGATGCTACGGCTGCTGGCGCGGTGCTGGTTCCGCGATGGCGAAGTGCTGGTGAAACATATCGAAGGCACCAGCGCCACGCTCGATCATGGCACCAGCGTTCCGTATTCGCTGGAGCTGGTCGAGGCCGATTACCTGCCATTCGATTACACCGACGAGAAGAAGCGCATCATTCATGGCGTGGAAAAGAACGCATGGCGCAGGCCGCGTGCATACTACCTCTATAAAGACCACCCCGGCGACAAACACAGCTTCGTCACCCGGCAGGATACGAAACGCTATCCGGCAGAGAAGATCATTCACCTAAAAATCGCGGATCGCATCGCGCAGACGCGCGGGGTGTCCATCTTCGCCAGCGTTCTCACCCGCATGGAGGACATCAAGGATTACGAGCTTTCCGAACGGTTGGCGGCGAAGGTCGCGGCCAGTATCTGCGCCTATGTGCGGAAGAACCTCGACGCGCCGGTGAATCCGCAAACGGTCGATGCGGCGGGCAACCGCCTGCTCAAGATGCAGCCGGGGATGATCTTTGACAATCTGCTGCCCGGTGAAGAAGTCGGGATGATCGACAGCAACCGGCCCAACGCCATGCTGGAGCAATTCCGTAACTCGCAGCTGCGGGCGGTGGCGGCGGGAACCAGCACTGGCTACTCCAGCATATCCAAGGATTACAACGGCACCTACAGCGCCCAGCGTCAGGAATTGGTGGAGCAGTCCGTGCATTACGGCGTGCTGCGCGACCATTTCATTGAGCGGTGCGTGCGCCCGATCTGGGAACGGTTCGTGGATATGGCGGTGTTGTCGGGCAAGCTGGAACTGCCCGAAGGCAGCATGAACCAGCGCACCCTATGGAACGCAGGCTTCCAAGGCCCGACGATGCCGTGGATCGACCCGCAGCGGGAAGTCGCCGCAGAGGAGAAATCCGTCAGCGCCGGGTTCAAATCCCGTTCGCAGGTCATCCGCGAGCGCGGTGGCAATCCGCAGGATGTGTTCGAGCAGATCAAGCAGGAACGCGAGCAGGACACACAGGCCGGGCTGACATTCAGCAGCAGCGCCAGCAAGCCGGTCGCCCCCGAACAACCCAAAACCGAAGGAGAAGATGATGCCGACAAACCCGGAAATACTGACGCGAACGCTTGAACTTACCTCCCGTTCCATCGTTGACGCTGAAAGCCGCCTTGTGCGGCTTTCTTTTTCTTCGGAGGAACCTGTCACCCGCCAGAGCTTTTTTAGCGACCCGTGGGTGGAAGTGCTGGGCCATGATGCCGGTGAAGTGGATTTGGGGCGGCTGAATAACAGCGCCCCGGTGCTTTACAACCATGATCGCAGCGAGGGAGCCAATCGCATCGGCGTGGTGGAACGCGCATGGCTGGAAGGTGGCCGTGGATACGCGGACATCCGCCTAAGCCGTCGCGCCGAGGTCGAAGGACTATGGCAGGACGTGCGCGATGGCATCCTTCGCAACGTGTCGGTGGCCTACCGCATCAACGAGCGAAAACTCATCGAAGAACACAAGGATAAACCAGCCGTTTACCGCGTTGTCCGTTGGACACCGATGGAAGTGTCGCTGGTCGATATTCCTGCCGACCCCACCGTGGGCGTTGGCCGGAAGCTGGAGGCCGCAAGCCCCGAACCTCAACCCCAACCAACCCAAAAGGAGAAGCTAATGCCTGCATCTGCAACCGAGCCGCAAGCCCGTACCGAACCCGATCTGGAAACGGTGCGCGGTGACGCGATGGCCGAAGGCGCGAAACGTGCGCTGGAAGCCGAGAAGAAACGCCGGGATGACATCCGCGTGTTATTTACCAATCACCCCGATCACGACAAGGTACGCGATGGCTGCCTTGATAACCCGGATGTGGATGTGAACGAGGCCCGCAAGCTGTTGCTCGATGCTATTGGCAAGCGTGAGGAACCGGTTGCGGGTGGGCAGCGTATCGAAATGGGCCAGACCGAGGTGGAGAAATTCGCCCGCGCTGCCGAGGATGCAATTGCCTTCCGCGCCGGGATCGCCGGTAACGACAACCAGCCCACCGAGTTCCGTGGCTATACGCTGATGGAACTGGCGCGGAAATCGCTGGAGGTACGCGGCGTGGCGGTGAACGGGCTGGATAAGCGCGAGCTAGTGGCGCGTGCCTTCACGCACTCCAGCAGCGACTTCCCCAAAATCCTCGAAAACAACGCCCGCAAATCCATGCTGCGCGGGTATGAGGAAACCGAGGAAGTATTCAGCCAATTCACCCGCACCGGCAATTTGTCGGACTTCAAAACGCACAGCCGCGTGGGTATGGGCGTGTTTGAAACCCTCGACAAAGTACCCGAAGGTGGTGAGTTCAAGCATGGCACCATCGGCGAGCGTGGGGAAACCATCCAGTTAGCCACCTATGGCAAACTGTTCTCCATCACCCGTCAGGCCATCATCAATGACGACCTGACCGCCTTCACCGACATCCCCCGCAAGATGGGCCGCGCCGCGTCCCGTACCGTGGGCGACATCGTGTGGAAGGTGCTGACCTCCAACCCCACCATGTCGGATAGTGTAACGCTGTTCCATACCGCTACCCATAAAAACCTCGCCGCATCCGGCGCGGCGATTACGGCGGCGAGCATCGGCGCAGCGCGTACCGCCATGCGGAAACAGAAGGATGGCGTTGCCACCCTCAATATCCGTCCGGCGTATCTGATCGTGCCTGCGGCACTGGAGGATACGGCGCGGGTGCTGATGGCCTCGGAAACCGACCCGGCTTCCACCAACAGCCGTGTGCCGAACCCGGTGCGTGGTTTGCTGGAAATCGTGGTGGATGCACGGCTCGACGAGGTGTCGGCGACCGCATGGTATCTCGCCGCTGATCCGAACCTGTTTGATACGATTGAGGTGGGCTATCTCGACGGGGTGGCCGCACCGTTCCTCGATCAACAGGACGGTTGGACGGTGGATGGTGTGGAATACAAAGTCCGCATTGATGCCGCCGCAGCGCCGCTTGAATACCGCACGCTGTACAAAAACCCCGGCGCATAACCTCAACCCTAACCCCAAGCAACCCAGCGGCCAGAGTCACATCTGGGCCGCTTTTTTTACACCTACAGAAAAGGAGAAATCACTATGGCTAAGAACTTCATTAAAGAGGGCAAAATCCTCGATTACACCGCTGGTGCCGCTATCACCTCCGGCCAATTCGTGCTGGTGGGTGCCATCGGCGGCATCGCTATCGCCGACATCGCCAACGGCAACAGCGGTGCGGTGCAGATCGAGGGTGTGTTCAGCGTTCCCAAAGCCGCTGGCGCGGTGACGCAGGGCGCGAAGCTGTACTGGGATGCGGCAAACTCCGTCCTGACCACCACGTCATCCGGCAATACCATTGTCGGTGTGGCAGCGGCAGCGGCGGCAAGCGGCGATGCCAGCGTGCAAATCCTCCTGAATGTCGGGTTGTAAGCCATGACGTTCATGGATGACATGCACGGTCATCACCTCACCATCATGAACGCGCTGGACGGGCGCGAGGTGACATATTCCCCCACCGGGGGAACACCTCGCGTCCTCACCGGCATGTTGCAGGCCTATTCGGAATTGGTCGGCGGCGAATCGGTGGATGTGGTGGTGAACGATCCAGTGCTTTCGGTACGGACACAAGACATTCCCGAAATCCAGACCGGCGACCGGTTCACGGTGGGCGGCAAGGAATACGAAGTGGCCGTGATCCGCCCGGATAGCGAGGGTATCACCGAACTGACCTTGGAGGCCGTATGAGCCATGCCCGCACACAGATACGGCAGGCGGTGGTGACACGCCTCAAGGATCACACCGCAGCAGGTAGCCGGGTTTATACGTCCCGCGTCTATCCGCTGGATGATCCAAAGCTGCCTGCGCTCTTGGTGTACACGCCGAACGAGGACATGGAACCACCTTCCATGCAGCGGCCACGCACCCAGCGGCGTAGTTTGCAGTTGGTAATCGAAGGCTATGTGAAGGCCAGAGGCGATATTGATGCCGAGGCCGACGCATTGGCGGTGCAGGTGGAAAAAATCATCGGTGCCGATCCGACTATTGGCGGGTTGGCGAAGGACGCGATGCTTGCCACCACCGCCACCCAGCTTTCCGGCGACGGGGAAAAGCCCGTCGCGGTCATCACCATGACCTTCGCCGTTCTCTACTGCGTCAAAGAAAACGCGCCTGACACGCTCGTTTAACCCCACTCAACCCAACATCAGGAGAATCTTATGGCTACCCACGCTGGAAGCGAGGGCAAGGTATTCGTTGCCGCTGCCCAAATCGCAGAAGTTAAATCATGGTCGATGGAAGTGACCTCCGACACGGTGGACGCATCCATTATCGGCACACAATGGCGAAAGAATCAGGCCACCATCAAAAGCTGGTCGGGCAGTCTGGACGCTTTTTGGGATGAAAGCGATACCACCGGCCAAGGTGTTCTGACCGTCGGCAGTACCGTCACCCTCAATCTCTACCCGGAAGGCAATTCCACCGGCGCGACCTACTGGTCGGGCCAAGCCATTGTCACATCCATTTCCTACAGCGGTTCTTTCGACGGGATCGTGGAGGCAACTTTTAGCTTCACCGGCACGGGTGCGCTCGCCACGCAAACCGTTTCGGGTGGCGGCGAGTAAGGGGGCATTATGCGTATCATCGACCAAGTAAAGCGCCATTATCAGGCACAGGAGCGCATTGTTCTCACCGTCCCCGAATGGGGCGATGACAGCACGCCGCTCGAAATCCACATCTTCCCGATGACGATGGCGGAGGCCAGTTTTATCCAGCGTCTGTCTGGCAAAAAGGCCTCCAATATCGAAAGCGCGGTCAATTCGCTGATCGTGAAGGCCCGCGACAAGGATGGCAACCGCCTGTTCAAGATCGAGGACAAGGAAACGCTCCTGAACTTCGCGGATTGCCGGGTGATTCTCCGCATCAATGAAGAAATCGAGCGCCATTTCTTCAAGACCGTGGAGAACGCCAAGGGAAACTCCGACGCGACCCCATCCGAACCTGCCAGCTGATGCTGGCATGGCGACTCGCACGCCCCGTTTCCGACATCGAGCAAATGACCACCGGCGAGTTCGCGGAGTGGGTCGCTTTCTTTGAACTTCAACAGGAACACGTCCGCAAAGCCAGCAATGCGGCGGCAGGAAGGAGGTAATTCGCATGGCCGCATTCGGCAGCGCGGAGTTTGTCATCCGCGCCATCAACAAGACCCAGCAGACCTTCCAGCAGATCAATGCTGGCGTGAATGATATGGATAAACGGTTTTCCAAGCTGAGCAACGGCTTGAACCGCATCGGCGGGCTGATGGCTACGGCCTTCGTCGGGAAACGCTTTGTCGATACCATCACCAGTTTCGAGAAGCTGGAAGCGTCGCTCCGTACCGTCACCGGCTCGGCGGAAAACGCCAAAATCGCGTTCGGATTCGTGGAGAAGTTCGCGGCAGAAACGCCGTTCTCGCTGGAGGAAGCAACCGAGGCGTTCATTAAGCTGAAAGCCTTGGGCCTCACTCCCTCGGAAGAAGCCCTTACGTCCTACGGCAACACCGCGACCGCGATGGGGAAATCCCTCAATCAGATGATCGAAGCGGTGGCGGATGCGGCCACGGGTGAGTTCGAGCGCCTGAAAGAGTTTGGGATTAAATCCCGCGCACAGGGCGACCAAGTAACCTTCACCTTCCAAGGTGTCAGCACCACCGTCGGTAAAAACGCCAAGGAAATCGAGGGCTATCTGCGCGGTATCGGTGACGTGCAGTTCGCCGGGGCGATGGAGCAGCAGGCCGGAACGCTGAATGTGGCCCTGTCCAACATGGGCGACTCCTTCAACAAACTGGTGAAAACCATTGGCGATGCCGGGGTGACGGACATCCTGATTTTCATTGCCGACAAGATCAAATGGTTGATCGAGGTCGTCACGGCATCCATTGAGCCGTTCGGCCTCGGCTTCAAAGCGTTCATTGCAGAGGTGGTGAAGTTCGGCAACCTGTTCATCGCCGTGTTCCGGGGCGTGGGCAATGCCTTCCAAGCCTTCGGCGATGCCATTTCCAACCGTTTCGAGGCGCTGGGAAAAGACCTTAGAAACTTCGTGGAAAATCCGCTTAGCGGGATCTCGTTTGAGAACACCCGTAAGGCGCTGGAAACCGGCCTCGGCCAAGCCATGAGCCAAGCCTTCGATGCGGCCATGAACGAGGCCCGCGAGTTCAATGCCGGGATCGACGCGGAGGTGCAGGCAGCGGCCCAGAAGATTGTCGATGCGCGGCAATCCACCGGTCAATCGCTGGCTGATCTGTTTGAGGAAGTGCAGGCAGAGCAAAAACAATCCGCCACCAACAAGCAGGTCAAATCCTTCAATAAGCTCCAGCAGGAAGCCAAGCGCATCATTGAGGCCACGCGCACACCGCTGGAAAACTATAATGCGGAAATGGCGCAGCTGAATCTGTTGCTGGAGAAAGGGTACATCAATCAGGACACGTTCGCCCGCGCGGTGGAGCAAGCCGGGGAACGGCTGGAGAAATCAGCGAAGAAAAACGCCACCACCATCGGCGACGAGTTCGACAAGATCGGCAAAAGCATGGAAGGCACCATTGCCGATTCGCTGGATGCCATCAGCGGACGCTTCGACAGCTTTGGCGATTTCATCACCGGCTTCCTGTCCGACCTCAACCGCACCCTCCTGCAATGGGCGCTGAATGATCTCGGTATCACCGGCAAGGGTGGCATCATCGAGGATATTTTCGGCGGCATTAAGGGCATTTTCGGTGGCGGTGGCAGCAGCGGCGGTGGGCTGGGCGGCATCCTCGGTGGCATCGGGGATTTCTTCGGCGGGTTCTTCGCCGATGGTGGCCGCCTCGCACCCGGCCAGTTCGGTGTGGTCGGCGAGAATGGGCCGGAACTCGCCTATGCCGGTAACGCCCCCATGCACATCACGCCGGGGGCTGGCATGGCAGCGGCTCCCATCAACGTCACCATGAATGTGCAAACGCCGGATGTTCGCAGCTTCCGCCAAAGCCAGAGCCAGATCGCGGCAGATATGGCCCGCTCCATCGAGCGTGCGCGGCGGAACCTCTGATTACAGCTTATATCCTGTAATCATGGCGCTTACTTACAGCCTACAAGCTGTAAATGGATATGAAATGGAGGTAATCGGATATAAATGGATATTATCGTTGATAATGGGTATGAAATGGATATAATCGGGTATAAATGGATATTCAGGACATCCCATGCTCACGATCAAAGACGTTAAGATTACCACAGAAATCCTTAAATACATCAGCGAGATAGATGAGTTTAAGGGGAAGTGGCAGGCCACGCAGGATTTAGCCCCCGACCGGCTGACCAGTCTGAAACGCATCGCCACCATCGAGAGCGTGGGTTCCTCCACGCGCATCGAGGGGGCGAAGCTCTCTGACGAGGAAGTAGAAAAGCTGCTCTCCAAGCTGGAGCAAAAATCCTTTACCACCCGCGACGAGCAGGAGGTGGCAGGCTATGCCGATGCGATGGACATGGTGTTTGAAAGCCATGATGCCATCACGCTCACCGAGAACCACATCAAGCAGCTGCATGGCGTGCTGCTGAAATACAGCACCAAGGACGAGGAACATCGTGGCGCATACAAGACCATCACGAACCATGTGGAGGCCTTCGATGCGGATGGCAAAAGCCTTGGGGTGGTATTCCAGACCGCCACGCCATTTGAAACGCCGCGCATGATGGAAACGCTGGTCGCATGGTATAACAGCCAAGCGAACGAGCAAACGCAGCACCCGCTGCTCCTGATCGCCGTGTTCATCAATGTGTTTCTGGCAATTCACCCGTTCCGCGACGGTAACGGCAGATTGTCGCGCATCCTGACGACGCTGCTATTGCTCCGCGCCGGATATGCCTATGTGCCGTATAGCTCAATGGAAAGCGTCATTGAGGCAAACAAGGAAGGCTATTACCTCGCCTTGCGCCGCACGCAGCAGACCATTCACAGCGACAATCAGAACTGGGAGCCGTGGGCGGTGTTCTTCCTGAAAGCGATGGCAAAGCAGAAGGAAAATCTCGCCCGGAAGGTGAGCGAAGAACGTACCCTGCGGGAAGCATTACCCGCGCTCTCGCGCACGATACTGGAACTTGCCACCACGCGCGGCGAGATCACCGTGCGCGAAATCGAGGATACAACGCAGGCCAACCGCAACACAATCAAGGCGCATCTGAAAAAGCTGGCCGATCAGGAATATCTGGTCGCGGTCGGCAAAGGGCGCGGCGCACGCTACACCGTGAAAAAGTAAAACTACCGGCTTCACACGCCGCCGATTTTCAAGGGTTCACAGGCTCCAGCTTGTGAACCCTTTTTCGTTTCACCAGCTATGGATTGCTAAAATGAGTTTCGCAGAAACCCAATTCCCTGCCGACATCAGCTATGGCGCGACCGGCGGGCCGGTGTTCCTGACCGATGTGGTGACAACCGTATCCGGGCATGAACAGCGCAACAGCAAATGGAGCCAAGCCCGCGCCCGCTACAATGTCGCTTCTGGCGTGAAGACTGAGGCGCAATGGCAGGCGCTGATCGCCTTTTTCCGTGCGCGGCGCGGCAAGGCGGTAGGGTTTCGCTTCAAGGATTTCAGCGATTATCTGGCAGTGAACCAGCCACTGATCTCGCTGGGCGATGACGAATACCAGATGGTCAAACGCTATGTGAGCGGATCGGTCGTATCCGAGCGCGTCATTACCAAGCCCGTTGCCGGGACGGTGAAACTCTATCGCAATAGCCTCCTGCAAGTGAGCGGGTGGAGCGTGGACACCACCACCGGCATCATCACCACCGCACTCACCGGCACGCTGACCGTCGATTACGAGTTTGACGTTCCGGTGCGGTTCGACACCGACGAATTGGCGCTGTCGATGGATAGCTACAACGCCGGAAGCTGGAACAACATTCCCTTGATCGAGGTGCGCGTATGAGAGTGATTTCACCGCAGCTTGAAGCGCATTTCGCCGGGGGTATGACGACACTGGCGACCTGCTGGAAGATTATTCGGCAGGATGGCACGGAGCTAGGCTTTACGGATCACGACCTGGCACTGACTATCGAGGGGCTGGAATATGATTCCATCGCCGGGTTCACGCCAACCACCGTAGAAAGCAAATCCAACCTGAGCGTGGATAATCTGGAGGTGGAAGGCCAGACATTCCCGTCCAAGATCACCGAGTCCGACCTGCTGGCCGGGATGTATGACTATGCCGAAATCGAAATCTTCACCGTCAATTACGAGGATTTGAGCCAAGGCAGGTTGATCGTGAAGCGCGGTCGGCTGGGCGAAGTCACTCTTAACCAGCAAATGTTCAGCGCCGAGGTGCGCGGCCTCACGCAGCATCTTAGCCAGACCATCGGCGAGGTATATTCGCCATCTTGCCGCGCGGTGCTGGGCGATAGCAAATGCAAGCGGTCACTGGCCGGTTTCACCTTCACCACCACCGTCACGGAAGTCACCAGTAACCAGACCTTCAAAGCCTCGGCGCTATCGCAGGCGCCGGGGTATTTCACCGGGGGCGAAGTGCAATGGACATCCGGCAACAACGCCGGTCGGCGCATGGAGGTAAAAGAGTTTGCCTCGGCGCAGCTGGTGCTGGCGCTGCCGATGGGAAAATCCATTCAGGTCGGTGACGGGTTCACGGTGATCGCCGGATGCGACAAGACCCGCGAGGCCTGCCGCACCAAGTTTAACAATATCCTTAATTTCCGGGGAGAGCCGGACGTGCCGGGTGTCGATCAACTGCTCATGACCGCTGGCACGATGAACAAGGGCAACCGCAATGGCTAGAGTTTCCTCATCGCAAATCGTCGTACAGGCTCGCACATGGCTCGGCACGCGCTACCATCATCAGGGGCGCTTGAAGAAATCCGCCGCTGGGCCGGGTGGCGTGGATTGCATCGGTCTGATCGTCGGCGTGGCCGATGAATTGGCCTTGCAGGATGGCACCGGCAACCCGCTCTCGCGTGCGGATGAAACGGATTATTCCATGTACCCGGAGCGCGGTCGGCTGGTGCGCTGCATCGAGAAGCATCTGCGCCCCATACCGCTTGAGCGCATGACGGAGGGCGACGTGCTGCTATTCCGCACCTTCAACGATCCGCAGCATGTGGGCTTGCTCACCTATTACCCGACGGGCGGGCTGGGCATCATCCATTGCAATTCCAGTGCTGGCCGGGTGGTCGAGCAACCGCTTTCCGACACATGGCGGCGGATGCTCACCCACGCTTACCGCTTCAAGAACAAGCAACTGCAACCCCTGAAATAGAGTGATTCGTCATGGCTGATATAGTGCTTCCCGTTGTCGGGGGCGTGACCGGCTTTGTGCTGGGCGGCCCGTCCGGTGCCATTCTCGGCGCGAATCTTGGCGGCATGGCGGCGGGCATGTTCTTCCCGAAAAGCCAGCGCGTGCAGTTGCCGACACAGGAAGGCCCGCGTCTGGCCGACCTGCGGGCGCAGGTGTCCACCTACGGCAATATGATCCCGAAAGTCTATGGCACGATGCGGCTGGCGGGCAACGTCATCTGGTCAACGGACATCAAAGAAGTACGCACCGAAACCACCAGCACACAAACCTCCAGCGGTGGCGGTAAAGGCGGCGGCGGTGGCGGCGGCAAGGTAACGACCAGCCAGACCACCGTGACCTATTCCTATTATGTGTCGCTCGCCATCTGCATCTGCGAGGGGCCGATTGACGAGGTGATCCGCGTCTGGGCGGATAGCAAGGTGCTGACCGAGGATGTGCTGTCGGCGGCACAGGGGAAATACAACGTCCACCTCGGCGGGGAAACGCAGGGTGTCGATGACATCATGGCGAAATACTTGCCTGCGGGAACCATTCCGGCCTATCGGGGCCGTGCCTATGTGGTGATCGAGGATTTCCCGCTGGCCGATTACGGCAACCGCATCCCCAACTTTACGTTTGAGGTGCGCCGCACGCTCAAGTTCAGCCCCAGCGTGGAAGAAAAAGTCACCGACATCACCATGATCCCCGGCGCGGGCGAGTTCGTCTATGGCACGCAAACTACCACCAAGCAGGATGGCTACGCCGCCTATTATGGCGGTGCCTTCACCCCCAGCGGGGAAAAGAAAATCCTCAACATGCACAATTACGAGGGCAAGGCCGATGTGCTGGCCGCCATCGACCAGCTGGTAAAAAACCTGCCGAACCTTGAATGGGTGTCGGTGGTCATCACATGGTTTGCGACCTCCACCAGTGCCGGAAGCTGCACGATCATCCCGAAAGTGGAGTTTCACGGCACCACACAGGTGTTGCCGCAGGACTGGAGCGTCGCCGGGATCAGCCGCGCCTCGGCACCCGTCGTGCTGCAATTCGGCGATGGCAAGCCCACCTATGGCGGCACACCCTCCGACCATACAGTTGTGCAGGTATGCGCGGCGCTGCGGGCGCGTGGTCTGAAAGTCATGCTCTATCCCATGATTTTCGTGGATACGATCACCCCGGAAGCCAAGCCGTGGCGCGGGCGGATCGCCCCGGCCAATGCCACTGACTGCAATAACTGGTTCACCAAAACCAACGGCTACAATGCCTTTATCATGCACTACGCCACGATGATGAGCGGCAAGGTGGATGCCTTCGTAATCGGCTCGGAGCTTATCGGCATGACCAGCTTTTCCGATGCGCCGGGGAATTATCCCGCTGTATCGCGATTGGCGACACTGGCAAGCAGCGCGAAGGCTGCTATGCCCGGAACCATCATCACCTATGCAGCGGATTGGAGCGAATATCATAGCCGTGGCGGGTGGTTTAACCTCGACCCGCTGTGGGCTTCCTCCGGGATCGACGTGGTGGGGATCGACAGTTATTTCCCGCTCACGCCGGACTTGCCGCAGGTGCAGATCACTCCGGAGATTATCAAGGAATACTGGGAGAAAGGTGAAGGCTGGGATTATTTCTACATGGATTCGATGGCCCGCACCGGCCTGACCAGCTACGGCGGCAACCCGGCCTATGCATGGAAGAATCTTGAATACTGGTGGAAAAATACCCACACCAACCCGGATTCCAATACGACCGCATGGACTCCGAAAATGAAGCCGGTCTGGTTCACGGAGTTCGGCTTTCCCTCGGTGGATGGCTGCACCAACCAGCCCAACGTGTTCTATGATCCGACATCGGATGAAAGTTTCTTCCCCCGCGCCAGCCGTGGGCGGGTGGATTTTCAGGCGCAGCGCGTGGCGCTCAACGCAACGCTGGATTATCTGGAAGAACGCAGGCTGGAAACCGGCAATGCCAATCTTGTGCCGCGCCGATTCATCTGGACGTGGGACGCGCGCCCGTTTTCCTTCTGGCCCGACCTTGAGAATGTCTGGCAGGATTCGATCCTCTGGGCGACCGGCCATTGGGTCAACGGCAAGCTCGGCGCTTCGACGCTGGGCGCGGTGGTGGGCGACCTGTTCAAAGCCGCAGGCCTCACCGCATCGGATTACGATGTCACCCGTCTGACCGCCACGCTGGAGGGCTATATCCTCCAACAGCCCATCACCGTGCGGAATGCGCTTGAGCAACTGGCCTCGGCGTTTTTCTTCGACGTGGTGGAAAGCGATGGCATCCTGAAATGCGTGCCGCGTGGCAATGCCTCGATCCGCACCATCCCGGAAGATGACCTGATCCCAAGCGCCAAGGGCGGCCAGCAGAGCGTGCTGGAAATCATTTACGCGCAGGAGTTGGAACTGCCCCAGCGCGTGAATGTGACCTATATCGACCGGCCCTTCAATTACGACCCGGTAACGCAGACCAGCCAGCGCCAGACCACGAAGGCAATGGATCAAGTGACCATGAACCTGCCGATTGTCATGGGTGCGACGCAGGCAAAACAGGTGTCGGATATTACGCTGTATGGCGCATGGAAGGAGCGCACCAGCTTCGCGTTCAGCCTGCCGCCCAAATATGTGCGGATCGAGCCGACCGACATCATCACCCCCGTTGTGTCCGGGGTGGCGCATGAAATGCGCGTCATCAAAACCGACATGGAGCCGAACGGCATGATGAAGGTGAGCGCGGTGGCGGAGGACATCAGCTCGTATGACTTCTATTCGCCGCCCGGTGAAACGGGCAGCAATATCAAGCCGCCCGAACTGGTGCCAGGAACATTGGTACAGTTCATTGACGCACCACCGCTGCCGGTGGATACGATGCAGAACCTCGGCCTGCTGCGTATCGGCGTGGCGGCGGACGGGCAGAACTGGCAAGGCGCGGCCATCTATCGTTCCGACGATGGTGGTGAGGCTGGCGGCAACACCTTCAATCCGCTCGCGGGCCTCGATGCCACGGCAACCTTCGGTGTCATCATCACCAATCTGGCAATGGGCGCATCCGCGACATGGGATGCGTTCAGCGAAGTGGAAGTATTGCTGAGTGCGGGCAGCCTTGCCAGCGTCAGCGAGCTTGCCGTGCTGAATGGTGCCAATGCCGCATTGATCGGCGAGGAACTGGTGCAATTCCAGAATGCCACGTTGATCGCCGAAAACACCTACCGCCTCTCGCGGCTTTTGCGGGGGCGGCAGGGTACGGAATGGGCGATGGGGCTACATAACCCCGGCGACCGCTTCGTTCTGCTTTCTCCGGCTCTTTATACCACAACCATCGCCAACAACCTGATCGGGCGCGAGCTTTACTACAAAGGGGTGAGCGTCGGGAACTCGCTGGGCAATACCGGCGAGATTCCGTTCACCTACACCGGCAAGCGCCTGAAACCCTTTGCCCCGGTGCATGTATCCGGCCTGCGCGATGGCTCCGGCAACCTCACTATCGGCTGGGTGCGCCGCTCGCGCGTGGATGCGGAATGGCGCGACGGGGTGGACATTCCGCTGGGCGAGGAATCGGAACGCTACGAGGTGGAGATCCTCGACGGGGCGACGGTCAAGCGCACGCTTACCGCCACCAGCCCCACGGTTGCCTATAGCGCCGCACAACAGGTGGTGGATTTCGGGGCCACGCAATCCAGCGTGAGCATCCGCATCTACCAGCTTTCAGCGGTGGTGGGCCGTGGCTACCCGGCAAACGTCAGCATCTAACCTAACATTTACGGAGTATCCCATGACCACAACGTCCCGTTTGGGCTTCCCTTTACTTGTGTCCAGCCAAGCGCAAAAGGAAGTCACACACAACGAAGCCCTCCAAATGCTCGATGCGCTGGTGCAAGCCGCCGCTATCAGCATCGGCAGCGACACGCCCCCCGGTTCGCCGGTGGCTGGGGATTGCCATGTGGTCGGCGATACTCCGACCGATGAATGGTTGGGGCAATCGCAGAAGCTGGCCTATTACACGACTGGCTGGAACTTCATCGCGCCGTGGCCGGGGATGACGGTGTGGGTGGCTTCTGCTGAAACGCTCTATAGCTATAACGGCTTCGGCTGGGGAACCTCCGCCAGCGTGCCGACACTCCTGCAGAACCTTTCCATGCTGGGCGTGAACACCACGGCGGATAGCACGAACAAGCTGGCCGTGGCGAGCGAGGCCATACTGCTGAATCATATCGGTGGCGACCTGCAAGTGAAGCTGAACAAGAACGCTGCCGGGAACAAGGCGTGTTTCCTGTTTCAGAATAACTGGTCGGCGCGGGCCGAGTTCGGCCTGCTGGGGGATGACAATTTCACCCTGAAAGTGTCGCCGGACGGTGGCACCTTCTATGACTCCCTCAAAATGCTGGCAGACAGTGGGCGGGTGGCGCTGAAACGCAATGCCTCCGGCCTAAGCGCGGCAGGCACCAGTCAAGGCGATGCCACGGCCATCGCCGCGCAAACCAACCAGTTTACCACCGTTGGCGCAAACCAAGGGGCGCGGTTGCCGTGGCCGGAGCAAGGCGATTTTATCTTTGTCGCTAATGCCGGGGCGAATGCGCTGCGCGTCTATCCCCACTACGGGCATTACATCAATGCGCTCGCCGCTGATGCGTTCTTTTCGCTGGCCGTTGGGAAGAACGCCGTGTTCTGGGCTGCCACCGGCGACCGTTGGTACGCGCTGCTTTCCGCTTAACCCACCACCATCCCATCATAGGAGAATCTATGCCCAACACACCTGAAGGTCAGGTGCGTATCGCCGTGCTTGAAGCGGAGTTACGCGGCCTGCGCGAGCAACAGCGCGAAACCGCGAAGGAAACCAAGGAATCCATCGCCAGCCTTGCCCGCAAAGTCGATGCACTCACCGAGATCATGAATCAGGGCAAAGGGGCGTTCAGCTTCGCCATGTTCATCGCAGCAGTCGTCGGCTCGTTCATCACCGCCGCCCTCAATTTCTTTTTTAGCAAACAATAGGAGAACTTTATGACGACCAAAGCCGAACATATCGACACGCTGGCCCGCACCCTCTACGGCGAAGCCAAAGCCAACGATATTCAGGATGCAACAGCCATCGCCTGCGTGGTGATGAACCGGGTGGCGCTTCCGAACTGGCCGAATGACGTGGAAAGCGTCTGCATCCAGCCGTACCAGTTTAGCTGCTGGAACACCAACGACCCGAACCGCGCCCGCATCTTCAAGGCCAATGGCGCATGGTTCGACAAATGCGTGCAGATCGCCATGAAAGCGGTCGATCACCAGCTGGTTGACCCAACCACTGCCTGCACGCATTACCACACCCCGGCGGTCAAGCCCGCATGGTCGCGGGGCAAAAAGCCGGTCTATTCCACCAGTGGCCATATCTTCTTCAACGACATTGACACCAAGCCCCCGGCAACCGCCAAGGACGCCCTGAATCAGATCCGGCCGGTCGGCAGTACCGATACGATGATCGCCACCAAAATCGGCGGGGTTGCCAGTGTCGGTATCGGCGCGGTGTCGCAGGCGCTGGAAACGCTGGAACCTGCATTGCCGATGGCAACTATACTGGCAAAGGCTGCGCCGTGGGCCATCGTTGCAGTGCTGGCGCTGGTGCTGCTCTATATCGCATGGAGTCGCTACCAAGCCCGGAAAGAAGGCCTGATATGATGGCGGCCCTTAAAGCCTTCTTCACCACCAATGCCCTGCGTGTGGCCGGGTGGTGCATGGCCGTGTTATCCGCTTTTGGCATCCTGCTAGCCGCGCGTCGTGCTGGCAGGAATGCCGAACGGGTGGAGGCGCTGGAAAAGCAATTCAAAAACGTGAGTAAATCCCATGAAATCCAAGATAAGAACCGCCGTACTCTTGCTGATGGCGATGCAGCTAAGCGCCTGCGCGATGACTGGTCGCGTGACTGATAGTTACTGCGCGATCGGCAGGACCATCTATATCAGCAAACAGGATGTGCTAACCGATGGCACCGCGCGGCAAATTCTCGACCATAATGAGGTCGGGAAAGCGCTGTGCGGATGGTAATTAACATGCTCCTCTCGTACAAAGGCCTACCTTTGGGGAGGCCTTTTTTGTTTCCAGACTACACTGCCTTGCCATACACACCTGCATCAGTTACCCCACGCTAATGCACATCTTTTGACGCTAAATCTCACTCTCGGCGGATTGCGATACGGTGATCAGTCGCACGCCGCGCTCGTGGGTCAGGTAGGCCCATAGCCAGTCGCAGGCGACGACGATGCGGTTGCGGAAGCCAACCAGCGGCATCATGTGAATGATGCCCCATAGCCACCACGCAAACAGGCCAGAGCTGGTGCCGAACTTGAATTGCGCAATCGCCTTGCCGCGCCCGATGGTCGCCATGGTTCCGTAATCTTTATAGGCGAAGGCAGCGGGCGGCTCCGTGCCTTGCAGGCGGGCAAGAATGACGGAGGCGGCGTATTTACCTTGCTGCATGGCGGCGGGGGCAAGACCTGGCACTGGGGTGCCGTTGGGGTTTTGCGCGGCGGCGGTGTCGCCCACCACGAAAATATCGGGATGGTTTTCGACGCTGAGGTCTGGCTGCACGGGAATGCGCCCAGCGCGATCACCGGCAATCTGCAGCCAATCGTTGGCAGGCGATGCCTTTACGCCAGCCGCCCACAGTAGCGTGCGTGCCGGAATCCATTCATCACCCAGCTGTACACCCTCGCTCGTGCATTCGTGGATGGCGTGGCCGGTGCGCACTTCAACGCCGAGTTTTTGTGAGTCTTTCGTTGCGCGGGCGGAGAGTTTTGGCGCGAAAGTTTTGAGGACGCGGTCACCACCCTCGGCCAGAATAACGCGGGCGTTGGCGGGGTTGATGCGGCGGAACTCGCCTTTGAGCGTGTGGCGGGCCAGTTCGGCAATCGCTCCGGCCATCTCGACACCGGTGGGGCCGCCACCGATAATCACGAAGGTTAGTAGCGCGCGTTGTTCTTCTTCGCTTTGCGAAATTTCCGCGCGCTCAAACGCCGAGAGAATGCGTTGGCGAATGGCGGTGGCATCCTCGATGGATTTCAGCCCCGGTGCAAAGGCGCTCCATGCGTCATTACCGAAATAGGTGTGCGTCGCGCCGGTAGCGAGCACCAGATAATCGTAAGCAAGCTCGCCCTTCGCGCCACGAATGTATTTGCGCGCCGTATCGATGCCCGTGACCTCGCCCAACACCACGGTGCAGTTACGCTGCTTGCGCAGGATGGCGCGAATAGGCTGAGCGATTTGCGCAGGGGAAAGCGCGGCCGTGGCCACCTGATAGAGCAAGGGCTGGAACAAATGATGGTTGCGGCGGTCGATGAGGATGACCTCCGCATCGGCTTTCTTCAACGCACGCGCCGCAGCGATTCCTGCAAAGCCTGCACCAATAATGGCAATCCGTTTTTTCTCTGACATGTTAAAACCTATATCCTAAATTAATGGCTCCGAATATATCCGGTTTGCTCTGCCCATCAAATTCCTCTGAGCGCCAATTGAGGGTATAGGAGAGCTGAGTACGACCATAAGTGAATGCCACACCGATATTCGCATCCCCCACAAAGTATTTTTTATCGACCGAGGGGCTATCGCTGAAAGTATTGCCATCAAGGAAGATATTGCGCGCCACTGCACGTCCTTCGAGGCCCGCAAATACCGACCAAGAAAACGTATCTTCCGGCACAGAGAAATACCCGCTTCCCGGCATGGCCGGGCGCACGCGCGGTGGCATATCCTGCCATTTATATTCCTTTGGCACGAGTTGAAAAATTAGGCCGCTATTCGCGTAGGTATAAATATTTCCCACTGTGCTGCCAACATAAGGCGATGTACGAAAATGCAGATTTCCAATCTCGGCGGTGTAGGCTTCGGGCCAGAGGCGCTGTGTTGAAACCATCAGCCCCGGTTCATTGTTGAGCTGATGATCCCACCCGGCAGGATGATCGGCATTAATCAGCCTATGCACGAATTTCTGTGTACCTTCACCCATCGCCAAAGGACCGACGACACCCGCCGTCAGTTCAATACTATCTAGGTGATTCTCTACGGCGGTGGCCATGCCGACCGAGCCGTACAGAAAGGCAGCATATGGGCGGTCATGGGGATCGGGCGTGCTGGCCAGAATATTGCGCGGGGTATAGAGATTCTGCCCGGCTGAATAATAGACGGACGTGGTGTCGTTTACTGAAAAGAACGGTAGATTATCTCCGACATAACGGGCGAATTTCGGTGGCGTTGCACTGGTGTCGAGCCAGCCAAAACGAACGCCGTTCGTATAATGTTGATCGGTTCCTGCACCAAACAGATCATTTTCTTCCGTGATGGTGAGAAACTGCTCGCGCGGTTTGGACGCGAGTGCCTGCCGCGCTTGTTGCTCAAAGCTTTCTTCTTCCGCCTGCGCCAATGCCGGAACAAGGAAAAGTGATGCCATCACGAAAAGAAATGTGGCGCGCATTGGTCATCCGATGGTGTTGTAGCCGTTATCGATATAAATCGTCTGGCCGGTGATGTTTTTAGCATTGCCGGAGACGAGGAAAGCGGCAGCTTCCCCAACTTGTTCAATGGATACGAGGCTATGGATGGGTGCCTGCTGAGCGGCTTTTTCCATCAGCGCATCAAAGTGGCTTAAGCCAGATGCGGCACGGGTGAGCACAGGGCCAGGTGAGACGGCATTCACGCGGACACCCTGCGGCCCCAGTTCCCGTGCCAGATAGCGCACCGAGGCTTCAAGCGCGGCTTTCACCGGCCCCATGAGGTTATAGTTATCAATGGCTTTTTCCGCGCCGTAATAGCTCATGGTGAGGATGGAGCCGCCATCTTTCATCAGCGGTTCGGCGCGGCGCGCGAGGCGAATGAGCGAATGGCAGGAAATATCCATCGCCATTTTGAACCCCTCGACGGAGGAATCAATGACGCGGCCTTGCAGATCGTTCTTCGGCGCGAAGGCAATGGAGTGCAGCAGGAAATCGAGCTTGCCCCAGCGCTGGCTGATTTCCGCGAACACCGCATCGGCCTGCGCTTCATTGCTGACATCGAGCGGCAGGAAAATCGGCGCGTTCACCTGTGCCACCAGCGGCTCGATATAGGTTTTGGTTTTTTCGTTCTGGTAGGTAATGGCAAGCTCTGCCCCTTGCGCGTGGAAGGCTTTCACGCAACCCCATGCGATGGAAAGATCATTCGCAAGCCCGACGACTAGTCCCTTCATGCGAGGTACTCCTTGTAAAAAATAGCGAGAATGGAACCGGCCATGCTGCGTTCTTCGTTGGCAGGGATGACCAGTGTTTCAAAGGGTGGCAGGAACGCGAGCCCCTCCAGAATGCGCGTGCGGATATCGGCAGCGTTCTCACCGATGCCGCCGGTAAAGACCAGCGCATCCATGCCGCCGAGCGTGGCGGTCATCGCGGCAATATGCTGCGTGCATTTCCACACGAAATAATCGAGCGCGAAGCGCGCCCGTTCATCACTGCTTTCGCTCAGGGTTTTGACATCGTTGCTGATGCCGGAAAGCCCTTTCAGGCCACATGCGTTGTAGAGCAACTGCTCCAGCGCATCGACGCCGAGACCAAGTTCGCGCTGCATGTAAATGACGGCCCCGGCATCGATGCTGCCACAGCGTGTCCCCATCGGCAAACCGTCAAGCGCGGTCATGCCCATGGTGGTATCGATGCTTTTACCTGCGCGCATGGCGCACAGGCTGGCACCATTGCCCAGATGGGCCGCCACCACGCGGCCTTGCGCCAGTGTCGGATGATCGCGCTCCAGCCGATGGGCGATCCACGCATAGGAAAGCCCGTGGAACCCATAGCGGCGCACGCCCTTTTCACGCACGGATTCCGGCACGGCGTAGGCGCTGCGGATGTCATCATGCTGGGCATGAAACGCTGTGTCGAAGCAACCGAATTGCGGCAAGTCGGGCTGGTGCTGCCACAGCGCTTCAATCGCCAGCAAATTATGCGGTTGGTGCAGCGGCGCTAGCGGACAGAGGGTTTTCAGATAGGCCACCGCTTCCGTATCAAGCCGCATGGGCGCGCAAAAACGCAGGCCGCCATGCACGATACGATGCGCCGCCGCCGTGAGCTGCCAGCCTTGCTGATGGGAAAGCAGCCAATCCAGCACATAGGCCAGCGCGGAAGCGTGCGTGCTATCCGTTGGCAGGGCGTGGGTTTCGTCGCGCGACTGTTCTTCCGTATGCACCTGAAACAGGGGCGTGCCGCCAATATCCGTCACCTTGCCGCCCAGCAGGAAGGGCAAGCTATCCGTCAGCCCGAACAGGCGAAACTTGATGCTGGAGGAGCCGGTGTTGAGGGTGAGCAGCGCTTGCATCATTTGATTTTCCCGCTTTGCCGCGCCCGCGCCAGATAAAGCGCCACGACACAGGAAAGCAGCCGGGTGCGCAGCGAATCGGCGCGGCTGGTGAGGATGATCGGCACGCGTGCGCCTAGCACAATGCCCGCCGCTCCGGCATTGCCGAGGAAGGTGAGCTGCTTGGCCAGCGCATTGCCGGACTCGATGTTCGGCACGACAATAATATCCGCATCGCCTGCAACGGGAGAGGTAATGCCCTTATCTTCCGCCGCCTGTTTGCTGATGGCGTTATCGAAGGCCAGCGGCCCATCGAGGATGGCATCGGCGATCTGGCCGCGATCCGCCATTTTGCACAGGCAGGCCGCATCGAGCGTCGAGGGCATGCGGGTGGTGACGGTTTCCACCGCCGACAGCAGTGCTACTTTTGGCTTCAGATCGTGGTCGAACAGCGCCCGCCACAGATCAATCGCATTGCGGCAGATATCGGCTTTTTCTTCCAGCGTCGGGGCGATATTAATCGCGGCATCGGTGATAATCAGCGGCTTATGGTACAGCGGCGTATCCATGATATAGGCATGGCTGATGCGGCGCTCGGTACGCAGTGCGTTTTCCTTGCGCACGATGGCTTCCAGCAGTTCGTCGCTATGCAGCGAGCCTTTCATGATCGCATCGACCTGGCCACTCGCCGCCAGCTCCGCCGCTTTTTGTGCCGCCGCATGGCTATGCTCGGTGTCGATCAGCTCCCATCCCGTAATGTCCGTTCCATTGTCTTTCGCCGCCTGCTGGATGCGCGCTGCTGGCCCAATCAGTATCGGCGTCATCAGCTGTTCGTGCGTTGCTTCCTGCACGGCCTGAATGGCATTGGCGCTCACCGGATGAACGACCGCCACCCGTATCGTGCCGAGCTGCGCGGCTCCGCTGACAATGCTCTGGTAATGATCGGCAGGGTAGAGCTGCACGGCAGGTAGTGCCGGACGCGCCACACTGATGCGCTCGGTCGGCGCAAGCACGGTGGCCGTACCTTCTGCAACTATTTCGCCTTTGTCGTTCTGGCACACGCAATCCAACACCACGATGGGTTTGTCGGAGCGCTTGGTTTTAACACTCAGGCGTACAGCAATGGTGTCGCCCACGCGTACCGGCTTTTTGAAGCGTATGTCCTGTTCGAGATAAATGGTGCCGGGGCCGGGTAGCATGGTGCCAAGCACCGTCGAAATCAGTGCGCCCGACCACATGCCATGGCCAACGACGCCGTGGAAGAAGCTCTTCTCGGCAAATTCCGGGTTCATATGCGCCGGGTTCACATCACCCGATACGACCGCAAACAACGCGATATCATCCTGCGTCAGCTTGCGCGTCAGACAGGCTGACTGACCGATGGTAAGCTCATCGAAGGTGATGTTTTGCAGGATATCAGTTGCTTCGGTAGACATAGACTCTTCCTTAGGTTAGGCCGCCAGCGCCTCGTTAAGTGTTGCGCGCAAACCGGCATCCTCCGCCGTCAGGTCAGGGGAAAAACGCCCCACCACCTTGCCGTGGCGATCCACCACGAATTTCTCGAAGTTCCACAGCACATCACTGTCATTGGCTGTAGCCATGCCATATCCGGCCAGCTTTTCACGGAAGGCTTCCGTGCGTTCAGCCTTCGGTTTGGCGTCGATCAGCGCCTGATAAAGCGGGTGGCGATCCGCGCCATTGACCGAGATTTTGCTGAACATGGGGAAGCTGACACCATAGGTGAGCGAACAGAATTGTTCAATTTCCGCGTTATCGCCCGGCTCCTGATTGCCGAAATTATTGGCCGGGAACCCTAATATCTCCAACCCTTGCGCGTGCTTTTCCTGATAAAGCTTTTCCAGCCCTTCATATTGCGGCGTTAGTCCGCATTTCGAGGCGACGTTCACGATGAGCAGTACCTTGTCTTTATAGGGCGCAAGGCTGGTGGGTTTGCCGTCAAGCGTGGCGACGGGGATAGAAAAGAGATCGGTGGTCATACATGCTCCTAGTGTTGGTGGACATAAGTGCCGGGGGCTGCTCCCAGCGGTTTGTAACTAGCGTTTCCGGACTTTTTGGGTGCGGGATTTTTGGCGCTTTCATTCTTAGCAAGTAGCCATGCGTTCCATGCTTCCCACCACGAGCCATCGTTGCGTTTTGCAGCTTCGCGCCATTTCTCGGGCGGCAGGTAAGTTAGTCCTGCTTTGCGGGTGGCGATGGAGTAATAGCGGTTCTTGCGGCCCGGTTCGCTGACAATGCCCGCGTTATGACCGCCGCTGGTGAGGGCAAAGGTCACTTCACCGCTGACCATCAGGTGAATCTTATGCACCGATACCCACGGTGCCACATGGTCTTTCTCGGTGCCCACCGCGAACACTGGAATGGTGATGTTCTCTGGCGCAATCGGCTTATCCAGCACCGTGTAGCGGCCCGTCGAGAATTCATTATTCAGGAACAGGCGCTCCAGATACTCGCTATGCATCTTATACGGCATCCGCGTGGCATCGGCATTCCATGCCATCAAGTCGAATAAGGGCTGGCGGTCGCCTAGCAAATAGTCATTCACCATGCGCGACCAGATCATGTCATACGAGCGCAGCATCTGGAATGCGCCTGCCATCTGTTTTGTGTCGAGATAACCCTGCGACCACATCATGTTCTTGAGATATTCTATCTCGCTGTGATTGACGAACAGCATAATCTCGCCCGCTTCGGTGAAGTCGCCCTGCGCAGCAAAGAGCGTCAGGCTTTTTAGCCGGTCATCGCCCTCATGTGCCATCAGCGAGGCGGTAATCATCGCCAGCGTTCCGCCGAGGCAATAACCAGTGAGATGAATTTTCTGGTTCGGCACGATGGAGGATACCGCATCAATCGCCGCCAGCGCGCCGTCTCTGACATACTCGTCCATACCTTTGTCGCGGTCGTCACTGGTCGGGTTCTTCCACGACACCATGAATACGGTATGGCCTTGCGCCACCAGCCATTTAACCAGCGAATTCTGCGGTGAAAGATCAAGGATGTAGTATTTCATGATCCATGCCGGAAGAATCAGAATCGGCTCTTTATAAACCTCTTTGGTTTGCGGCGCGTACTGAATGAGTTCGATCAGGTCGTTGCGATACACCACGGTGCCTTCGGCGGTGGCCAGATTCTCTCCAATTTTGAATGCATCCATGCCCACCGGCGGATCGCCTGCCAGATTGCGCTTGAAATCCTCGAACGCGTTGGAGGCGCCCTGAATCAGATTCTGCCCGCCGCTCTCCCATGTTTTTTGCGCCAGCTCCGGGTTGGTGGCGATGAAGTTATGTGGGGAAAGTGCATCGAGGAATTGCCGTGCGGCAAAGGATATCGAACGCTCATGCGCAGGAGAAAGGCCGGAAATATCCTTCGTCGCCAAATCCCAGTATTCCTCAAGGAACCGGAACGATTCCGCATGCGACCGCCATGGGAAATGGCACCATGCATCCGACTTGAAACGCGGGTCGCTGGCGCAGGAGAGTTCGCCCTTGCCCATGCGATCGACCGCATCTTGCAGCCGGTGCAGCGGAAAGCCCGCAAGCTGGGTAAGCCTGCCGGGGGATAGAGCAAGCTGCGCCAGCCACGACGTATATACTTCCGCAACGCCTGCGGGGGTGACGCCCAGTGTCATCCGCGCCAGTTTGGACTGGTATAGGCGATCCATATCGTCGTAAATATCCGTGACTTTCTTTTCACTGCTGCTCATGGCTGCCGCCTCCCAATGCTTTATAAAGATCGACGCTGCTTTGCAGGCGCGCACGGCGCGTTTCAACACGGGCCGTTTCTACCTGATAGAGATTACGTTCGGCATCCAGCACGTCGATGTAGTTGGAAATACCTTCATCAAACCGGCGGTGGGCCAGCTGCGCCGAGCGCTGGAGGGTTTTAACCCGCGCTTCCTGAGCTTCCAAGCGCTCGCCGTTTTTGCGGTAGCCGGTCAGCGCATCCATGATCTCCTTAAAGGCCACGCGCACGGTTTGCTCATAGGCGATATAGGCCTGTTTCTGGCGGGCTTCGGATGCCTCGACCTGCGCGCGGGCGCGGCCAAAATCCAGAATCGGCCCCGCCAGCGAACCGGCGGCGAGTGAGGTGGCAGAATTTTTGAACAGATCGCCAAGATTATCGGATTGGAACCCAAGCATTCCGGTCAAGGAAAGTTTGGGAAGATAGGCGGCACGCGCAACGCCAATCTGGGCATTGGATGCACTCAGCTGATGTTCGGCACGTGCGATGTCAGGACGTCCGGCAACCACTTGTTCCGGCGCAAGCCCCGGCAAGGCGGGAAGCTGCGGCAGACTGGAGTTTTTTATGCTCGCCAGTTGGTCGGGATGGAATAGTTCCGCAGGCGTTGCGCCGGTGATTACCGAGAGCGCATTCATGCGCTGTTGCTGCTTTTCTTCAAGACTCGGCAACTCTGCCTGCACCGCCTGCAATTCCGATTCCGCCTGCCGCACGGTGAGCTCGTCCGTATCACCTTCCTTAAACAACTTGCGTTGCAGGTCGGCGGCTTTCTCACGCGTGGCGATGGTGCGTTTCGTGATGGCGATTTGTTCGCCAAGCGACAACGCCGCAAAATAGTCGCTGGCGGTTTCAGCAATCACCGCGAGGCGCACGGCGCGGGCGTTGGCTTCCTCAGCCAGTAATTGCTGCTGAGCAGCTTCGGTTGCATTCGCAAGCCTGCCCCACAGATCCACTTCAAAGGAGAGCACCGGAGCAACGTTATAACTGTTGATCGCCTTTCCTCCCGTTAAGGCACTGTCACCGGCATCGAGCCGCGCGGCGGATGCGTTGCCACTGATGATGGGGTATTGTTCGGCCTGCGTACCTCCCAGCAAGGCGCGCGCTTCGGCAACGCGAGCGCTGGCCAATTGAAGATCGGCGTTATGCTCCAGCCCCTTTACAATAAGTGCGCTTAATTGCGGATCGTTATAACGTTTCCACCATTCGGTCAGTGATGCTTTTTCCTGTCCACTCAGCTCCCAATGTTGCGGCAACTCTGTTTTGAGGTCGGGCACGTCCGGGGCTAGCGAGCACGCCGCCACCACGCACATAAAAGGCAACATACGCGCATGGCGCAGTAGGGACTGACGAGTGGCAAAAGAAGCCGAGGAATCAACCTTAGATATGGCCTTAACATGCATATAGCTATTGACTTTTCTGTTGCTGACATTCATGAATGTTGGTGAAAGTAACAGACTCACATAAAAATGCAACCACATATGCCAACGAACAGACAAATGAAGGCGCAACTGACGCGGGAGGTCATCCTTGATGTGGCGGAAAGCGTGTTTTTTGAAATGGGGCTATCCGGCACGACGCTGGAAGAAATCGCTCGCCGTGCGAATGTGTCGCGTGGTGCAATCTATTGGCATTTCACCAACAAGGTAGAGGTGTTTGAGGCAGTTTTTGAACGCACCGCTTCCTTTTACGAGCGGCTATTAGAAGCCAACGCCAGCCAGTCCTCTTCCCTGCAGGAGTTTAGCGATGCACTCGTAGCTACACTGCACGATATCGCTATCTGTCCTGAGAAACAGCGCTCTCTCTCGATTATTATGCTGCGGCATGAGCATTTGGAGCCACATGTCGTCATGTTTGGCACGGCCTGCAATGAGCGTATCCTCGCATTGCTGACAGATTTTTTTCAGCGCATGGGCATTTCGGAAACCCATCCGGAAGGCGCTGCTGCGCCACGACTGCTTGCCGAAGCCTTATCATGTCAGTTGAATGGACTGATAATCAAATACTTGATGTACCCTAAAACCATTCATTTAGAGCGGGACGGTGCATTTTTTGTGCGCATGATTTTCTGTGCATTTATCACGCCAACGCTCCCTAACAAAAAAGGAACTACATAATGGCCAGCACCAAGAAAATGTTTCTAATACTGGGCGGTATTCTCTCCGTAGGTGGGGCCTCCTACTATTTTACCGCCATGCAGCAAACCCTGCCTGAGTATATTGCGCGCAGCAATGGGCGCATTGAAGCGCAAACAGTGGATGTCGCCGCACGTAGCGGTGGGCGCGTTCTTACCGTGGCGGTGGAAGAAGGTAGCATGGTGCAAGCAGGCGATGTCGTTGCCACACTGGATTTGAACCATATGGCCGCCTCGCTGGAAGGCGCACAGGCACAGGTGCGCGCCGCACTGAAACAAGAGCAGGAAGCCGCATCCGGCGTAACGCAGGCGCAATCCGCGCTTGAGTTGGCCGAGAAAGAATATGCACGCTCGGCGCGGCTGGTGAAGGAAGGTGCGGTTTCGAAAAGCCGCAACGATCAGGCGCTGGACCAGAAACAAACGGCGGAAGCCGCGCGCTCGGCTGCGGTGCAGCGTCTGGAAGCTGCCAAGGAAGCGGTGGAGGTGGCGCGCGCGGAAACGGAGCGCCAGAAAGACTTGCTGACCGATAAGGATTTGAAGGCATCGCGCGCGGGTCGCGTGCTTTACAAGCTCGTGGAGCCGGGTGAAGTCGTCGCCAGCGGCGGCAAGGTCGTCACCCTGCTCGATTTGACCGATGTGTATATGACGGTGTTTTACCCGATGGAAGTTGCGGGCAAATTACGCCTTGGTGATGAAGCGCGCATCGTACTCGATGCCATCCCCGACATCGTGATCCCGGCAACGGTTTCTTATGTGTCCCCGGAAGCGCAATTCACCCCTCGTCAGGTGGAAACCAAAAGCGAGCGCGAGAAAATGACTTTCCGCGTCAAGGTGCGCATCCCGGAGGCATTGCTCAAAAAACATCTGGAAGCGGTAAAAACTGGCGTTCCGGGGGTTGCCTATGTGCGCACGCAAAAAGATGCGCCGTGGCCGGAGATGCTGACGGTCAAGCCGGAGTTGCTTGAGAATGGCGGTAAGTAGCCATGACTGCGCTGGTTGTAGCCAAGCAGCTTTCGCATCGCTATGGCAAGACGCAGGCGCTTGCCTCCCTCGATGTGCGTATTGAGGAGGGTAGTAGCGTGGCCTTCATTGGGCCGGATGGAGTGGGTAAATCAACGTTGCTTGGGTTAATTGCTGGCGCCAAACGTATGCAGGGCGGTGCGTTGCATGTGTTTGGGGGAGACGTGCGTCAGCAATCGGTGCAGCGCGCATTGCAACAGCGCGTCGCTTATATGCCGCAGGGATTGGGGCGCAATCTCTATCCTGAACTCAGCATTCGTGAGAATCTTGAATTCTTTGGCAGGCTCTATGGGCATACGCGCAATGAACGTGCACAGCGTATCCATCGCTTGCTTAGCGCAACGGGATTATTACCGTTCATCGACCGTCCGGCGGGGAAGCTTTCCGGTGGCATGAAGCAAAAGCTCAGCCTGTGTTGTGCGTTGATTCACGATCCGCATCTACTGATTCTTGATGAGCCAACCACAGGGGTTGACCCGCTCTCGCGCCAACAATTCTGGGCATTGATTGATGCGATTCGTGCGCAGCAACCGCAGCTTACCGTATTGGTTGCCACATCGTATATGGAGGAGGCGGAGCAATTTGAATATGTGGTGATGATGGATGCCGGAAAAATCATCGCACACGGTACAGCTGAAGTGTTGAAGCAGCGCAGCAATACAGAGAGTCTGGAACAAGCCTTCATTCAGTTTTTGCCGGAAGAGAAGCGCCGAGGACATGTGGTGCCCGCTGTTGCCGCGCGTGATTTATCCGCCAACCCTATTGCCATTGAGGCGAAAGGTCTGACCAAACGCTTTGGTGATTTCATCGCGGTTGACCATGTGGATTTTTGTATTCCCAAAGGTGAGATTTATGGCTTTCTAGGCTCCAACGGTTGCGGAAAAACCACCACCATGAAAATGCTCACCGGTCTGCTGCCCATCAGTGAAGGTGAATCTTCGCTGCTTGGCAAACCGCTGATCGCAGGCGATATCGAGAATCGGCGACGCATTGGCTATATGTCGCAGGCATTCTCGCTGTATGGCGAGCTGAGTGTGCATCAGAATCTAGTGTTGCATGCAAATCTGTTCGGACTGGATATGCAGAAAACCAGCAGCAGACTCGCCTGGATTTATGATGTATTTGGGCTTGTACCGTATCAACACGCGAATGCGGGAGCGTTGCCGCTTGGGTTGCGGCAGCGTTTGTCGTTGGCGGTGGCGGTTATTCATGAACCAGAAGTTCTGATTCTCGATGAGCCGACATCTGGCGTTGATCCGATCGCGCGCGATCATTTCTGGTCGCTGCTGATTGAGTTGGCGCACCACCATCAGGTCACAATTTTCGTTTCCACCCATTTCATGAACGAGGCGGCGCGGTGCGATCGCATTTCGCTCATGCATGCGGGGAGAGTGCTTGCCTCTGGCACGCCGGAAGCGTTGCGCTTGCAAAAGCAAGCCGCTACCTTGAGCGATGCATTTGTGTCGTATCTGGTGGATGCACTGGGCGAATCTGCGCATCCGGAAATCAGCAGCCTGTCGGATACTACTCTGTCGGATAGAACATCTATCGCGCACCGCTTTTCGCTCCAGCGGATGATGGCGTATGTTCGCCGCGAAGCGCTGGAAATGCAGCGTGATCCCATTCGTTTAGGCGTTGCTACCATCGGTACGGCGTTGCTGATGGTGGTATTTGGTTTTGGCATTCGGTTGGATGTAGATTCGCTGCGCTATGCCGTGTTGGATCGCGACCACTCGCCGGAAAGCCGCCTTTATATCGAGCAGTATGAGGGATCGAGTTATTTCAATACGCGTCCATCGTTGCAAAACTACGCTGAGATGCTGGCACGCATGCAGGATGGTGAAGTATCCTTGGCGCTGGAGATTCCTCCCGATTTTGGCAAGAAATTACGACGCGGTACGCCTACAGAAATATCTGCCACGATTGACGGCGCCATGCCGTTTCGGGCGGAAACTATTGGCGGTTATGCGCAATCACTGCATCAGCGTTTTTTGCAACATCAGGGGTTGGTTTCAACCTCGCCGCTCACGGTGGAAAGCCGCTATCGCTATAACCAATCGTTCGAGAGTGTGCAGGCCATGGTACCGCTGGTGATGGGGCTGTTATTGGTATTTATTCCTGCTGTGCTTTCGGCGCTTTCTGTGGTGCGCGAGAAGGAGATGGGTTCAATCACCAACCTTTATGTTACCCCTACCTCGCGCACGGAATTTATTCTGGGTAAGCAAATACCCTATGTGCTTTTCTCCATGGTGAGTTTTATGCTGTTGGCACTCATCGCACTGTTCATATTCCATGTGCCGATTAAAGGCAGTGCACTGGGCCTGCTGTTTGGAGCGTTTATTTATCTCTGTGCCACCACTGGCTTTGGGCTGATGGTGTCTACTTTTACCCGCTCGCAGATTGCTGCGTTGTTTGGCACGGCCATTCTCACCATGATGCCTGCCTCACAATTCTCAGGTATGTTGCGCCCTGTTTCAACACTCGAAGGTATGCCGCGTTTCATTGGTAGTATTTATCCAACCACCTATTTTAATAAAATTAGCATCGGCGTATTCACCAAGGGGCTTAGCTTCGTGGAGCTGTTGCCGTTCATGGCTATTTTGCTGCTGATTGTCGTAGTATTACTGGTGCTGAATATCACGATTCTAAAAAAGCAGGAGGTATGAATATGACCTCTTTCTGGCGCACGATCTGGTACTTATGCGGTAAAGAATGGCGTGCCCTGCTGCACGATGTGGTGCTGGTAGCCTTTATTATCTACGCCTTCACATTGATTGTTTATCAGCAAGCGAATGGCGGTACGGTGGAGCTACGCCATGCTGCCGTTGGCATTGTCGATGAAGACCGCTCCCAGCTCTCGCGACGTTTTGCCGATGCGTTGCTGCCACCCTATTTTGGCAAGGTGGAGCAGATTCGCCATCAGGATATCGATGCGCGCATGGGCGATGCGACCTATAGCTTTGTTCTGCACATTCCTACCCATATGGAATCGGATCTACGCGCCGGTAAGCAGGTGAGTATTCAACTCCTCATCGATGCCAGCGCAGTTGGGCAGGCAGGACTGGGGGCGGGGTATATCGAGAGTATCGTGCAGACGGAATTTCAGCGCTATTTCCAACACTCCGTTACGCCTCCGGTGCAGTTGGTGGTGCGTTATGCCTATAATCAGGGCGAGCGGCACGAATGGTTCAATGCCATTGGTGCGCTGGTGCAAAATATCACCATGCTGTCAGTGTTGCTCACCGGTGCTGCATTGCTGCGTGAACGCGAGAGCGGCACCATCGAGCATTTATTGGTCATGCCCGTTACCCCGTTACAGATTATGCTTTCCAAAACGCTGGCGAATGGAGCTGTGATTCTGGCCGTCAGCGCACTATCGTTGGAATTGGTCGTGCGGCGCTGGATTGGAGTGGAAATTCATGGCAGCATTCCATTGTTTATGCTGGCTACGGCGTTGTATTTGTTTTTCACTGCAGGGTTGGGCATGTTCCTTGGTACCATCGCCCGATCCATGCCGCAGATGGGGTTGCTATGCATTCTGCTCATTTTGCCGATGAATCTACTCTCCGGCGTATTCACACCGCTGGAGAGCATGCCGCAATGGCTGCAGCATAGCATCATCTATATGCCTACCACGGCCTATGTCAGCATGGCACAAGGGATACTCTACCGTGGTGCTGGGCTTACAATGCTCTGGAAAGATATGCTAACGGTCGCCACCATCGGCCTGGCATTTTTTGCTTACAGCACCTGGAAATTTCGCAGTTTTCTGGAGCGTCAGGGATAATGCATCACATTGAAGGAGAAAATATATGTCACGAGTGGTTTTAATTACGGGCGGCACAACCGGTATCGGGGCGTCCACAGCAGAACATTTTAAGGCGCGGGGCTACAAGGTGGCGGTGAATTTTTCCCGTAATACGGAAGCTGCGCAGGCGTTTACGGCGCAAACCGGCATTCCGGCCTTTCAGTGGGATGTAACCGATGCGCAAGGCTGCCTTGATGGTGTCCAGCAGGTCATCCAATCGCTAGGATCGGTAGATGTGCTGGTCAATAATGCGGGCATCATCCGCGACCGGGGCTTGCAGAAAATGTCGCTAGAAGAATGGCAGTCCGTGATCGATACCGATCTTGGCTCCTGCTTCAACATGGCGCGCGCGGTGCTACCCTCCATGAAGGAACGCAAGTTCGGGCGCATCATCAGCATCAGTTCTATCAATGCGTTGGCTGGGCAGTTCGGTCAGACCAATTACGCCGCCGCGAAAGCGGGCATCATCGGGTTCAGCAAATCGCTGGCGCTGGAAACCGCGCATAGCGGCATCACCGTCAATGTGGTGGCTCCCGGCTATACGGAAACGGCCATGATGAAAGATGTTAAAGAGGATGTGCTAAAAGGCATCGTCAGCAAAATCCCACTTGGGCGCTTAGCGCGACCTAGCGAAATCGCCCGCGCCATTTTCTTTTTGGCGCAGGATGACTCTGAATATATCACGGGTGAAACCCTCTCGGTTAATGGGGGCCTGTACATGCAATGAGCAGGCACATGTCAGAGCGTATAAAATACGAAAGCCCATTCTTTGTGGAGAAAGAAAGTCCAGCTATTGCTGTTACAGCGGCCAGCGGAAAACTGGGGCACGCCGTAGCCAGAGTGCTTGCCAACCAAGGGTTTGCTTCCAATATCCGGCTTGCTGCCCGCAATCCTGATAAAATTCGATTGGCTGGAATGCCGCCGTTCGACATGGTGGCTGCTGACTATGAAAACGGCACCAGCATGGTGAGGGCGTTTTCCGGCATTGATACGGCACTCATTATTTCCAGCATCGGGACGGATACTACCCGCATTCGCCAACATCGCATTGCTATCGATGCGGCGATAGCCGCAGGTGTAAAACGCATTGTTTATACAAGCTCCGCATGCGCCATGCAGGTGGGCGCACTGCAATGGACGGCCGCACATGCCGATACGGAGCGTTATTTGCGACACTGTGGGGTTCCCTACACCATCGTGCGAGTCGGCACGTATTTTTCCAATTTTGATTATTTGTTTTTGATGGCATTACAGTGCGGAAGGCTTTTCTTCCCCAATCTCACAATGCCCATTTCGTTGGTTACACAAGATGACGCCGCTGCCGCCCTAGTGAAGATATTGACGACTTCAAAGCATGATAAAAAGACCTATGAGATTTTGGCAAAAGAACCCGCCAGCATAACAGAACTGGCCCAAATAATGATGCGCATATCGGGAAGACATGTCATTCCTGCAGTCATTCCAACGGAAGCATTCATTACGCAGTTCAAGAAGCATCGCATGCAGCCTGATCCTGTTGCGCAATTATTGGGTGATTTTTATTCAGCTATTGCGACGGGAGCATGTGCGCATAGCTCTACGGATATGGAGAAACTAACCGGACATCCCAGCACATCAGCGGAGGCGTATTTGAGAACCTTAATTTCTAAAAACAGCTAGCTTCTAACTAGAATCCTCAGACCTAAGTTTGGGGATTTTTTGTGTCTAAGAAAACAACCATAGCGGGCAAAATAAATATGGCCGCAACCTTTGCTTGAGGTGAAAATGTATGCCATTTAGAAATAAGACTTATGACAGACTGGAAGCATTATCTTTACGCTGGGGTATGTCGCGCGATGATATTTATTATGCCATCGAAAATGGCTTGCTGAGAGCCTGTGTCTGGATGCCGTTGCGCTGTGTAGAATTTGGTCTGCTGAAACAAGGAAAGTTCATTTTTGTAAAACAGGAAACCAAAGAAGGTTTTATGTCTTTGCGACCACAGGATTTTCGCATGATCTGCGGAAAGGGCAGCGCAAAGCTTCGCATTTTTCGCTCACTCGAGGCATGTGAGCATATTATTCGGCTTACCTACGAACCGCCACAACCTTCACTGTGGGTACGTATTCATGACGTAGTGGTTTTGCAGATAGATCAAGCAGCATTTGAAGAACGCTATCAACTAAATACTATTGCAGTTCCGCCTAAACGTCCTCGCACCGATATTCACTTCTTACATTCTCCTGATTACAGATACATAGAATTTAGCCAGATCCATTTCCGGCTAGGCGATGTGCAGGCGAAAATCGTGGAGCACTTGCACAGCGCAGCCTATAGCAGCCAGCCTTGGGTTCATGGAAAAACTTTGATTGATATATCTGGTTCAAATGCAACACGCATGCGCGATATTTTTAAGCATAAGAAAAATTGGCGACGATTAATTGCTTCCGATGATCGGGGCTACTATCGCCTCAATATCGGATCGGAGCCGTCACAAAATGAGCCAGCCGAAGTTTCCCAAAAATGCCAGCAGCACGAACATCAGCATCAGAATCCAACCGACCATTCTGAAAACGATGCGCCGCCATCGGGGACGGCCGCTCCAATAAAGTCGGTCATTCTCAGCATCCAATTTATTCTGGTATTTATAACCCATCAGATGCCTCGCTTCATTTCTTTCAGCAATGCCATGAGCGAGGTTTGGGAAGCGAGCGGCATTGCATAAAAACATTTCAGCAATTCAATTTCCTGCGGCATTAAGAAAGGCGAAAGTTCACCCTTCGATTCCGGCAGGAAAAATGTAATCGGCAATTCCAGCGCAACCGAAAAATCATGCAGGCGCGAAATGGCAATGCGATTGATGCCACGTTCATACTTTTGCACCTGTTGAAATGTAATGGGGTGACTCAGCCGTTTCCCCAATATTTGCTGGCTCATTCCCCTTCGTATGCGAGCTTCTCTGAGTTTTTGACCAACATAATGGTCAATCGGATGGGGAGTCTCTTTTTTTACTTGTGCCATTTCACCTCGTTTCTTTTGGTAACGAGGCGTTAGCCTTTGGCACACAACTGGTGCCGGGAGGTTTAGAAGCCACAAAGCAGCCGCGATGTATTTCCCGTTAAGGTATTATATTCCACCGCCCTCCCAACATAGTGGGAGGACTGAAACGGTAAACACGCAGTCCTAATCATCGCGCCTTTGTGGGTTTCTAACGCCCGTTACGCATAGAATACCATAAAGATTAACTGCAAACATTCAATAGTCTGATCGCGAACGAGCGAGATTTTTTGCTGCTTTCTCAATGAGAGGGGAAGCCTAGCCCCCTCACAGCCCCACCCAAGCCCCCCTTATAGCCCCACCCAAGCGGGTTGACATTCCTTTTTCAATAAATCGCGCCCCCTCTAGCGCCCCACCCAAGCCCTCAGCAAGCCCCACGACAGCCCCCCGTTTCGTACCGCAGCCTATGTCCGAACAGTTCGAACAACGGAGGCTACCATGAACGACAACAAACCCATTTCCACCTTTGACGAAATCTGCCGCCTGACCATCGACACAATGCGGCGGATGGATATGCAAACCCTCTGGCAGCTAAAAAAACAGGCCGCCAAAGAACTCGACCGGGCCAAACTCACCAAAGGTTGCATCGACCTGGCACTGTCCCTCAAGCAAGAGGACGAAGACCGCGCCGCACGAGCGGAGGACGACAACCAGCCAAGTTTGCTGGATTAAGCGGCAACCGGCGATGGAATGGTACAGGGTTTATCACGGTATGCCACACGATCCTAAGCTCAAAGTGATCGCGCATCGAGCCAAGCAAACCATGGCGCATGTCGTCGCGGTATGGACATGCCTGCTCGATGCGGCATCCCAGCACCGCACGCGCGGCACCGTGGAAGTTGATGCCGAACAAATCGCCATCATGCAAGACATCGAAACCGAGGCGGTGCAGGCCATCATCGCCGCTATGTACACCAAGGGTATGCTCAACGAGCAAAACCGCCTCACAGCATGGGATAAGCGCCAGCACACGACCAGCGCCGAGCGCGTTAAAAAACACCGTGACGGGAAGAAACACGATGTAACACCAAGTAACACGTTGAAACGCGAGGTAACGGGCGGTAACGCAAAAAAGGCGAAAAACGCACCAGATACAGATAACAGATTACAGACTACAGATTCAGATACAGAGGTTCAGAAGGCAGAAGCAGAATCACAGAAGAACAAAAAATCAGATTCAAATTCAAAAAACAGAGCGAGAGCAGAGGGAGAGCGCGAGAGGGAGAAAACAAAATCGCTTCCCGATGAGATCGCAGAACAAATGCTGCAGATATGGAATGCAGAGGTTCAAAGCAAACTCACCAAAGGGCAAAGCGCAAAGCTCACACCCAAACGCAAACAGCAAATGGCAGAGCGGTGGCGGCAGGATTTCCAGCAGGACATCCGGGCATGGCGCTATTTCTGCGAAGTAATCGGCAGCAGTGATTTTTGTCTTGGCAAAGTGGCAGGCAAGGATTGGACAATTGACCTTGGCTGGGCAGTGGAATCCTCCGACCATGTAGCAAAAATTCTGGAAGGCGGATTCTCCGGCGGCAACCATCCACCCAAGCCAGCAGCTTGCGATGTGCCGGGCTTGCAGCAGGCATGGGATGCGGTGCTGGATGCCTTCCAGCAAAAGTACGGCAAGGCGGTTTGTCGCAGCTGGCTTGCCAGCGCATCCGTCATCGGCTTGCGCGGCAATGCCGTCATCATGCGCTGCCCCAGCGCCTTTGTCTGCCAGTGGATTCAGCAGCACTATTTGCATGACCTCACGCGCTGGTGGCGCACCGCGACCGAGGGCGGCGCAGCCGTGGCTAGCGTGGAATTGATCGCGGAGGGACAGGCATGAGAAATCATCACCCCGAACGCTGGACGGAAAGCGCCGTCGCTGATCGTTTTGAAGATGCCGTTTATACCATGAAGCGCCTGCCGCCGGTGCGCGTGCAAGGCTATTTCAGCGCATGGCCCGCCATCGTTCGCACAGTCGCAGAGCAACTGGCGGAAGACCGACTACCGTTGCGCCTCGGCCCGCCATCGGCAGAAGCCATCAGCCGGATGGAAGAAACTATCCAGTGGATCTTCTTCCTCGATGACGAAGACGAGCGCCGCCTTGTGTGGCTCCGCGCGGCACGGGTTCCGTGGCGGCCAATTTGCGCCCGCATCGGATGTGGCCGCACCAAAGCATGGCAGATGTGGGTGATTGCCCTCATGAAAATCACCATGCGCCTTAACGCCAAACCCAAGCTGGGAGGGCGTTAGCATGGCCTCGAAAAAAAAGACTAAACACAGCGAACAAAAAAGTGTAAGGGTATATATAAGATCGCGGGACGTGCGAATTTTTGCACCCCATAACGCCCCAAACTCCCTTTTTAATCATTTTTGTTCCCACGCAGCTGCCTACGCGCAGCGAGCGTCCATTTGCGCTGGGGGCAGTTATGATTACTGACCTGACCCCGTATCGGAAATACGTCGATAAGTTCGATTTGACCGAGGAGCAGAAGCTCGAACTGGTGAATGCCGTTTGGGTAATTCTGGAAAATTATTTTGACCATCAATTGCGGCTTAACCAGCTGGCAAAAAAGGAAAAAGATACTCAAAAGACCATTGATTCGCAGCTGCACCCGGCTATCCTGCCAAAAGATGCTCAACACATTGATTTATAGAGGTCTTTTGAATGGAAAACGCTACAAAAAAAGCAGTTATTTATTGCCGCACCGCATGTGGGATGCAGTATAGCGCCCTTGTCCAGCAGGCCGATGCGTGCCGCGCATACGCCGAAGCGAACGGCTATGAAGTCGCGGAAATCCTTTATGACAGCGGGCAGTCCGGCATTTCACGCACGCGCCCCGGTTTGCTCAAGTTGCTGGATATGATCGGCGCGGAATCAGCGCCGCAGGCGGTGATAACACCGTCGGCATGTCGCATTAGCCGGAACTGGCGCGATTGTTACGAGTTATGCCGCACCATCGAAGAACGCGGCATGAAGGTGCTTTTTGTCCAGCACGCTAACCCTTTTGAGGGAGTAGCGTAGTGCAAAAAGCCGTAATTTACTGTCGTGTATCATCGCCCGAACAGGTAAAAAACGGACATGGGTTATCTTCGCAGGAAACGCGCTGCCGGGAATTTGCTCGCCATAAAAAATTGGAAGTGGTGGAGGTTTTCTCGGAGGAAGGTATATCCGGGAGCCTGATCGACCGCCCCGCCATCACGCGGATGCTGGATTATCTCCGGCAAAACAAAAATGAAGAGATCGTCGTCATCATTGATGACATTAGCCGGTTGGCACGAGGCGTGAAAGCGCACCTGGAGCTGCGTATCGCCATCCGCGATGCCGGTGGGGTGCTACAATCGCCCTCCATCGAGTTCGGGGAAGATTCCGATAGCCAGCTGGTGGAAAACCTGCTGGCCAGCGTATCGCAACACCAGCGCCAGAAAAACGCCGAGCAGGTCAAGAACCGGATGCGGGCGCGGCTGATGAATGGTTATTGGATTCTCTGCCCGCCACGCGGCTACAAAATGGAAAAGCGTGGCACGCACGGTAAAATGCTGGTGCGGGATGAACCACTGGCTTCCATCGTGCAGCAAGCGCTAGAAGGATTCGCGTGTGATCGGTTCAGCACGCCGGTGGAAGTGAAGAAATATTTAGAGGAACAGCCGGTTTTCCCGAAAGACCGTAAGGGCGAAGTGCATATGCAGCGTGTGCTGGATATGCTGAACCGTCAGCTTTATTCAGGTTACTATGACTACCCGGAATGGAATATCGGGCTAACCAAGGGGCAACATGAGCCGATTATCTCTTTTGAAACCTACCGCCGCATTCAAGACAAATTGCATGGGCGGGCGAAAGCTCCGGCCCGCCTAGACATCAGCCACGACTTCCCGCTACGCGGATTCGTGACCTGCGATTGCTGCGGCGTGCCGATGAAATCCTGTTGGACGAAGGGCCGGAACGGGAAATACCCGTACTACCTTTGCCAGACCAAGGGCTGCGAACACTATGGCAAGTCCATCAAGCGCGATTACCTTGAGGATGAGTTTACAAGGCTCCTGAAAGACATTACCCCATCGGATTCGATGGTGGAAATGGTGGATGACATGATCGGGAAGCTATCGCACCTGAAAGCGGGTGATGTCGTGGAGCAGCGCCGGGAACTGCAACATCAGATCGACTTGATTGAAAAGAAGGTAGAGCAGTTCCTCGACCGTATCGCGGTGGCGGATAGCTCCATCCTGATTACCAGCTATGAGCGCCAGATCAAAAATCTGGAAGAACAGCGGGTGGTTCTACAGGAGAAAATGGGTAAATGCGGCGAATTTGACAACGCGATGGATGAAACGGCTAGAACCGCTTTTCGATTCTTCGCAAAGCCGCATGAATTATGGGTTTCCGGTGACATCGTGACCAGAAGATTAGTGCTAAAAGCGACGTTCGCACGCCCATTGGCGTATGACCGAAAGGAGGGTTATAGAACCGCGGCTCTATCGCTCCCTTTCTCGCTTTTCAGGGAATTTTCGGACACTAAGTCCGGTTTGGTGCGGATGAAGGGACTCGAACCCCCACGCCTTGCGGCACAAGAACCTAAATCTTGCATGTCTACCAGTTCCATCACATCCGCGGAAGGAGCCCCCGTTGTAACGTGGATATATCTCCACCGCAAGCCTTCATAACGCCATGGATTTATCGAAAATTGCTCTAAATTTTAAGCCAAGCTTAACCTTTAATCGATAGATTAACCTTTTATTAGAACGCACGCCCGTTCGCCACGCAAGGACGGCTCACATCCGGGGTCTATGCGCATAATGAACCTCACAGGCCTGCCCAGTCGGCATCCCCCCCCCTCCTCCCGCTTCAAAGGACAGGGAGGGTTTACGCTCGTGGAAATGGCCATCGTGCTGGCCATTATGGGAGCGATTGCCGGCAGCGCGCTGACATTGGGCGCGGCAAAACATGAGGCATCCAAAATCGACGTCACCGTAAAGCGCCTGGACGCCATAGAAGCGGCGATCAAACTCCATGCATTTGCCGCCGGGTTTCTCCCCTGCCCCGCGGATCCCACCGCCTTGCCAGGAACGGCGGAATATGGCGTATCGGCCGATTGCGGTGCCACCCCTCCTGCGGGCATTGCCGCCGTCAATGCAGGAACCCCGGATGAAATCTGGATTGGCGCGATTCCCACCCGCACCCTCAATCTGCCCGACAGCACCATGTACGATGGCTGGCAAAACCGCTTCTCTTTCGTCGTCGTAACGGAACTCGCCCTGAGCGCCAGCAACTTCCAGGGGTTCTCGACAGGCTCCACCACGGGAGTCATTCAGATACTCGATAATGACGGCACCCAGATCACGGACGCCAACGCCGACACGGTGGTGGCATATGCCATCATCAGTCATGGAAAAAACAAGAAAGGCGGAATCCCACGCGCAGGCAATATGCCCCTACCCTGCGGTACGCCGGGCGTGGATGAGCTGGACGCGGATAACTGCGACAATGCCGATGCGGTCTTCCGCGACAGCCGTATCGCCGACAGCACCACCCCCGCCAATTACTACGATGATATTATTCGCTGGAAGACAAAAAACTTCCTGGCACCGCTGAGTGGCGAAGCGGGGCTCAACAACGCCACCTGTGTGGCCACTCTGGTGGGAAGAAACACACTTAGCTGCGCGCTGGACGGCAACGGGAAACCCTGGTGCTGGGGAAATAATACCGACGGCGAATTCGGCGATGGCAATACGGGCGCCAACTCCCCCACGCCCGCCGCCGCCCATGGCGGGAGCGACGATAAAGGCTTTGACGCCAGCTCTGCGGATAATTTTACCTGCGGCCTGACTCTTTCCGATGAAATCTGGTGCTCAGGTAAAAACGATGTCGGTCAGCTGGGGAATAACGACGCCCCGAACGACAGCGCCATCCCGGTTCAGGAAGCCTTGGGAGCGACCAACTGGAGTAAACTGGCTACCGCCCAAACCCATGCCTGTGCCATCAACAGCATCGGCGAGACTTATTGCTGGGGGAATAATGCCGCAGGCAAACTGGGAGTAGGCGACACCGCCCAGCGCAATCAGCCCACGCTTGTAGTGGGAGGTTTCACCGACTGGTCCAGCCTGGGGCTTACGCATCATAGTTCTTGCGGCTTGCGAAGTAGCGGCATCGCCTATTGTTGGGGCAGCAATGGAAGCGGACAGCTGGGTGACGGCGGAGCATCCGGCGCCTCGAGCAACGTTCCCGTGGCCGTCTCCGGCGGGTATGCCGACTGGACGATGCTCAGCGGCACAGCACTCCATGTCTGTGGACTACGCGCTACGGGTCAGGCCTACTGCTGGGGCAGCGGTAGTAATGGCAGACTGGGGAACGGTTCCACCAGTGCCAGCGATGTGCCGTTGGAACTTGCCAACAACTATACGGACTGGAGCTATATTGCTGCGGGTTATAGAGCTTCCTGCGGTATTCGCACAGGGCATTTGTACTGCTGGGGAAACTCCAATGATTACGGCGTCCCGGATGCTACTAATGGCTCCGCCGGAAATGTACTTATTCCTTCCGAAGCCGCAGGAGGCTATAGCGACTGGGCCATGGTTTCACCCCCCGGCCAAAAGGGAGGATGCGCAGCACGCGGCAACGGCAAACTCTATTGCTGGGGGCTGAACGACGTGGGGCAGGTGGGCGACGGCACATCCGGCACGCCACGCCCCACCCCTACGCTGGTTTCCGGCATTAATGGCTGCCAATGAGGGGAAGCATGACAAAGCGGCGCACACAACAGGGTTATACCTTAATTGAGATGGCTATTGCGATTGCCATCATCGGTACGTTGTCTGGCATGGTGTTGTCTATGATGGCGGGGCAGAGAGAAGCCATTGCCATGAAGGCGCAAAAGGAGCAAATGAAGGTACTTGAGGAAGCCCTGGCCTATTATGTGAAATTACGGGGGCGTTTGCCCTGCCCCGCAGATCCCGCACTGCCGGAAACGGATGCTAATTTTGCGCGGGAGGATTGCACGGCCGGTGGCAGTATCGTCACTATCGCTGGCGCCAGCTCCAACGAAGACATTTATATCGGGATGCTTCCGACCCGGACGCTTGCACTCTCCGACCGCCATCTCTACGACGAATGGGGAAGCCGTATCAATTATGTGGTGATTGCGGCGCTTACGGTAGATGCCTCCAGCTTCGCCGCCTATACCACCACGGAAGATACGGGCGTTATCCATATTACCGACGCCGCGAACAATCAGACGACGCAGCAGCTCCCTGATAATGTGGTGGCATATGCGCTGATTAGTCATGGCAAGGATAAAAAAGGGGGATATAACCGTGTCGGCTCTATCACCAATGCCTGCGACCCTACCACGGTGGACGGAGCTAATTGTGACGACACAGACTATGCCTTTGTCGACGCGGATATAAATGACAGTAAATTCGCCAGCACCTATTACCACGACATGATCCGCTGGCGCGATCTCGCCCAGCTCAGAGCCGCGGTGGATGTCACCGGCGCCAATGTCACCTACTATACTTATATTGCCGACACCGGGAATAACCGCGTCTTGAAATACAATCCCAATGGCAGCTTCCTTTCCGCTCTGGATTCGAGCGCCTGCCCCACCAGCATGAGCTTTAACAGCCCCACTGGCATCGCCATCGATAGCAGCAACAATGTATTCGTCGCGGATACGGGAAACCATTTGATAAAACGATTCGACAGCTCCGGCGCCTGTACGGCGGAGCTTGCGGCAACGGGCATTACCGGAAGTTTTGACCCGACATACCTTGCCGTTGCCAGCAGTGGAAATCTGTACGCGGTGGATGGCAATCGCATTGCGATCGTCAACAGCGACGGCAGTTACAACAGCGAATTTGACGGCACAGGTAGCAGCGGGACCTTCAGTAGTCCCACGGGTATTGCTATTGACGGCAGCGGAGATGTTTACGTTGCCGATACAGGCAATAATAAGCTGAAGAAATTTAACAGCGACGGGAGCTTCGACACACTGGAGATCAATGGAAGCACCGGAGGCGGCAGCGCCTTTACGAATCCCAAAGGCGTCGCCCTGGATACCAGTGGTAATATATATGTCGCCGACAGCTCCCTCGCTCTGGTGCAGAAATATGACTCTGCGGGATCCTATCTGGATGTCTTCGATGATGGAGGCAATCTGAACAACCCGCAGGCAGTAGGCGTCTCAGCAAACAACGATGTCTATATTCTCGATACGGGGAATAATGTCGTAAAAATATTCCAGGAAGATAAAACGAGTCTGGGCAACATCAGCGCCCTTGACGCTCCTGCGCCCGCTGGCTTGTCAGGGGCGCTGGGGATAGGACTGGCAACACAATGAGAAAGAACGCATCCGCAGGATACACACTCGTGGAAATGGCATTGGTCATGACGATTATTTCCGTTGTGATTGGCATGTCGGTTTCTGCAGGGATGACGCAGCTTGAGGTCGCCCGCAACGGCAGCACCAAAAGCACGATGGAGAATATCCGCCAGGCATTGCTGGTCTACCACAAGAAAAAGGGGCGCTATCCTTGTCCTGCCGACCCGACGCTTCTTCCCACCGATGCCAATTACGGTGCGGCGGCAAGCACCTGCACCGCAGGCTGCGGTGCCAACAACCTCGTCTGTATCGGAGATGCGGTCATAGGAGCGGTTCCCTTTGCAGAGATCAAACTTAATCCCGAAAGTGCGGTAGATGCCTGGGATCGCCAGATCAGCTATGTCGTGGATAAGGATCACACGGAGCCAGGGGCGTATTATACGTTGGGTGATATTAAAATCCAGGATGCCGGAGGCAAAGACATCACCGTTTCGCCCACGCTGGGTGATGCGATTTTTGTCCTTATCAGTCACGGATCAGATGGTAGCGGCGCCTATATAAAAGAAACCGGGGTGCGGGTGGCATGTGTAGCCGGACAGGCGGATACCGGAAATTGTGACGATTTGGACGATATTTTTATCGATGACCGGCTCATGACCAATAGTGATCTTCCCGCCAGTTACTTTGATGACATCGTGATCTGGCAGGCACAGGAGAATCTCGACATCAACAACACCATCGCGCAGAACAATGACTGCGACGTTCCCTTGTCGGCGGGCTACCGCACAAGCTGTGCCATCGCCTCCACGGGCACCCCGTATTGCTGGGGGAACAATACGCATGGCAGCTTTGGTAACGGCGGCACCAGCGGCACCAACTTCACCCCCGCGACTGCTTTTGCGGGCGGGACGGATTGGGTTAGCTTCTCTTCGCGTTATTCCGACGGGGTGAATGGGCATAGCTGCGGTATCCACACCAATGGAAATCTCTTCTGCGCCGGTGAAAATGGCTCGGGGCAGCTAGGCAATGGCACCACCGTCGACAGCACCTCGCCTGTCCAGGAATCCATTGGCGTTGCCGATTGGGTGCGCGTCGTCGTGGGCGAGCGGCACACCTGCGCCACACGATCCAACGGCCGGTTATTCTGCTGGGGGTATAACGCTTCCGGCCAGGTAGGTAACGCCACCTTTGTCAATCAGGAGAACCCAAAACAAGTTGGCTCTGACGCCGACTGGACGGACTTCACCCTGGGTGCGGAACATAGCTGCGGTATCCGCAATAACGGCGAGGCCTATTGCTGGGGAGAAAACAGCTCCTTCCAACTGGGTGACGGCACCGGAAGCACCGCCGACAGCAATGTCCCCGTCCTGGTTGCCAATGGTTCCAATTGGGTGTCTATCAGCGCCTCTAAGGATCACACCTGCGCCCTTACCCAGACGGGACACGCCTGGTGTTGGGGCAAGGGCGGCAATGGCCGACTGGGGGACAATGGTACCACCAACAAAAACACGCCGGTGGAAGTGCAGGGCAGCTATGCTGACTGGACGGAGATTTCGGCGGGCTACGCCGCCACATGCGGTATCCGCGCCGGTCATTTATGGTGCTGGGGCAACCGCAGCGATTATATTATCCCCGATGGCGGTGCCACATCGGGCACGCAAATGACTCCCGTTGAAGAACTCAGTTTATTTGACGATTGGCTGAATATTTCCATTCAACAACAAAACGCCTGCGCCATTCGCACTACTACCGGAAAATTTTATTGCTGGGGGCTGAATGATAAAGGGCAGGTCGGAGACGGTGTGGGCACCACGGCGACCACCTCCCCCACTGAAGTCAGTACGATTATAGCGTGCGATCCGTAAAGGGTTTTTTAGAGGAATTAATATAAAATTAATGCGTTCGGGCGAGAATGGTTAACGGGGGAAAATATGCCTAACCATCATCTTCAGCGAAATACCCGGCGCAAGGAAGGCTTCTCGCTTATCGAAGTCTCCATCTTGCTGGCTGTCCTGGGGATGCTTGCCGTCACCCTCCTTACTTCGGGATTGATCGGGCGTGAAAAATACCGCCTTACGGAAACCGAAGAGAAAATGGAGAAAATCGAGGCGGCCATCCAGGTCTATTATAATCGCAATGGCCACCTTCCCTGCCCCGCTCAACGAGATGAGACTCCCGACTCCTCGGCTAATTTTGGCCTGGAGACTAACTGCAGCACCCCTGGAGTTGCCGGCATTACCGATACGCTTCCCACAGGGGGCGCAAATGGTAAGGATAATATCCGGATTGGCGTCGTACCCACACGCGCTTTGCTCTTGCCGGATAGTTACATGTACGACGAATGGGGGACACATTTCACCTATGTGGTAGTGAGAGATCTGGCGATTGATCGCGCCACTTTCACTAATTATCAAACGGCGCTCGCCAATGGAGTCATTCAGATACTGGATGAAAATGGCGTAGCGAACGCCAGCTCCACCTCGGATATCAACAGCTATGCATTAATCAGCCACGGCGCCGATAAAAAAGGCGCGTATTCCAAACAGGGCAACGTGCCCGTAGCCTGCGGCACAAACGATCTGGATTCCGTTAACTGCGACGATGATGCGGTATTTGCCAATGTCACTATTGATGAAGACAAAACCACGGCCAGCCCCAATACCAATTTTGCAGGAACCACCACCCCCTATTTTTATGATCTCATCCATTTCAAAAAAGCCTCTGAACTGGTTGCCACAGCGGCCTCAACGGGTGGTAGCAGCTCCACGAGCGGCTCCGACCCGTCTCCTTCCCCTTCCCCCAGCCCGACGGGCAATGGAGAAGGTGGCGGCTCAGGCTCGGGTTCGTCCGGCGGAGGGCCTGGCGGTTCCACAAATGCGGCAGTATCTGGAAAAGCCTGCTTTCTGACTCATCCCATCAGTGTTCAGAGCAATTTTGCCTGTGGCCTGAGCAGCGATAAACGCGCCTATTGCTGGGGCAATCAAAGCGTTGGGCAGTTGGGCGATGGCACAATGTCCACGGATTATGCAGCCCCCAATGAAGTAAGCGGTGGCTATACGGACTGGATGCAGATTGAAACTTCCGAATACGCAACGTGCGGTGTGCGAGAATCAGGCGAAGCCTATTGCTGGGGCGGAAACAACACGAATGGTAAGCTGGGCAATGGCACTATTTCTAACACTTCCACCCCTACCCTGGTATCGGGCGGTTATACGGACTGGGTGTCGGTAGATTCGGGTGAATTCCATGCGTGCGGCTTACGGGTGACTGGGCGACTCTATTGCTGGGGCAGCAATGGCAGCGGCGAGATAGGCGACGGCACGACGACGGAAAGCCATATACCGGTAGAAGTCGCAGGCGGATTTGCTGACTGGTCGCTTGTCTCTGCAGGCTCCACTGCGACGTGCGGATTGCGCAATGGACGTATCTACTGCTGGGGCGCAAACGGAGCAGGGCAATTGGGCGATGGTACCAACACCGATTCAGCAACGCCGGTGGAGGTTGCCGGAGGCTATAGTGACTGGTCGCGTGTCTGGATGGGTACCAACACCGCGTGCGGAATCCGCAATGGTCATGGATATTGCTGGGGGCGGAACAATCGTGGTCAGTTGGGTATAGGCTCCACCTCGAATACCAATACACCCACTGAAATTAATGGCTCCTCCAGTGATTGGTCTCTTCTCGTTAGCAAAAACCTCTCGACCTGCGGCCTGCGGAGCGGCAAAGCCTATTGCTGGGGCGAGCGCGATAACGGACGTATCGGTGACGGCGGTGCCAGCAGTGGTAACCAGACCACCCCTGCACTGGTTCTCGGCGGCTATACGGATTTTACCTATATCGAAACCATTACCACGACGACCTGCGCTTCACGCGAGACCGGGGCGATTCTTTGTTGGGGCGACAATTCCAACATGACGTTTGGCGACGGCACCACGACCAGCTCCATCACCCCTGTTGCTGCCGCCTCTGGCATGTCCGCAAAACAATGCGGCTTCGGTGCGGATTGCTCCTCCCCGTTCGTAGAAGCGAATGGCGGCACAAAAATGGGGTATGCCTTAATGCCCGACGGCAATGCCTATAGCTGGGGCAACAACACGACCGGCATTTTCGGTAATGGCACTACCACCGCTTCCGCGACTCCCACCCAGATGGGCATCTATACGGATTGGTACGGTATTTCCACGGATGCATCTACCAGCGCCGCGTGCGGTATCCGCAAGAATGGCCGCCTCTATTGCTGGGGCGACCGGACAAAGAGCGTGGTAGCAGACGGTGGCGCTACCGCTGGCAATCAGCTCACTCCGGTGGAAGTCACGGGTGGCTACAACGATTGGGTGGAGGTCGATGTTGATTCCGAACATGCCTGCGCCCGCAGAGGCTATGGTCAGATCTATTGCTGGGGCACGAATACGGATGGACGACTGGGCGACGGCACTACCACCACCCGGAACACTCCCGCGGAAGTCTCCGGCGCGTTTGCCGACTGGTCAGACCTGGATGCAGGCGCTTTCCATAGTTGCGGTATCCGTAACGACGGCGAAGCCTATTGCTGGGGTGATAACAGCAGCGGGCAGCTC
>Ga0209573_1000709_pt1 | contig 62974 bp, 51 predicted proteins | sample TNRBio252014_DNA_FD_185870 | JGI IMG/M metagenome (GOLD analysis project Ga0209573, IMG submission 185870) | Wastewater treatment Type I Accumulibacter community from EBPR Bioreactor in Madison, WI, USA - TNR Reactor_6/25/2014_ DNA (SPAdes)... | ecosystem: Engineered > Bioreactor > EBPR >...
GTCAAGGCCGACGCCGAGACCATTCAGGCCAGCGGCCGGGAGCGGCCCGATGTGCTGTTCAACTGGCGGGGTTTGCGCGTGGTCATCGAGGGCAAGTTCGCCGATCATCCCCAGGCGCGGGAAGTGGTGCTGGGCGATGCGCGCGGGCGGGTGCAGCGCGGCATCGCCAACATCGCCGCTGCCGTCGTTTATCCCGGCGTGCTCCGCACCACCGCCACACTGGACCTGCTCGACCAGCTCGAATCGTCGGTCCTGGCGTATTGCATGATTGCGGAGAGCGAAGAAACCGCGTGGTTCGAGGGCACGCCTGCCGCGCTGATGGATGCGTTGCGCCGGACTCAGGAAACGATGGCCCAGGATGACCTCGTGGCCAAAACCGCTCAATCCCTGCTGGAACAACTGACGGGCGTGGCGCTGATCTGGATCGGGCAGACCGGCGCTTGCGACCGCTTGTCCGATCTGCTGGGGATGCCCGCGCCGAAAGGCGAAACCGGCGACAAGGCCGAGGGACGGCGCACGACGGCGGCGAAGGTGTCCACGCTGGTGATCGCCAATGCGCTGATCTTTCAGGAACAGTTGGCGGCAACTCATTCCCAGGTGACGCCGCTGCGTCGGTTGGAGGATCAGCGGGACGTGGTGGGCGCGGCCCGCGCCCATTGGCAGTGGATTTGGCAGAACATCAACTATGTGCCGATCTTCCAACTGGGCGAGCGCGTGTTGGCGGAATTGCCGATCACCGCGCACACCCTGGCCTCGTTTCAAGCCCTGCTCAAGGAAGCGCAAGCGATTTGCGCGCACCAGGCGGCGCTGCGCCATGACCTGATGGGCCGGATTTACCACTGGCTGCTGCACCACGCCAAATATCTCGGCACCTATTACACCTCGGTCTCGGCGGCGACCCTGCTGCTCAAGCTGGCGCTGAGTCGGCCCTGGCCCCGCGATTTCGGCAACCCGGCGCATCTGGCCGAGTTCAAGGTCGCAGACTTGGCCTGCGGCACCGGGACGCTGCTGATGGCGACGGCGCAAGCGGTGTCGGACGCCTACATTCTGGCGCGGGCCAATACCGGGCGCAGCCTGTCGTCCGTGGATTTGCAGGCGCTGCACCGGGCCATCATGGAAAACATCCTGCACGGCTACGACGTGCTGCCCACCGCCGTGCATCTCACCGCGTCCACCCTCGCGTTGCTGGCCCCGGACATCGCCTTTGTGCGGATGAATCTGTACGTCATGCCGCTGGGGCTGGACGGCGGCACGCCGCGTCTGGGCAGTCTGGATTTCATCGGCACGAAGGCGGTGTGGACCCAAATCACCCTCGATCAGTCGCAGACGGAAATCGTCCGCGCCGGCGCGGATCAAACGCAAGCGACCAGCGCGCGGGTGCCGGAACTGGATTTGTGCGTGATGAATCCGCCGTTCGTGCGCAGCGTCGGCGGCAATCTGCTGTTTGGTTCGCTGCCCGACGAGCGGGGCGCGCTGCAAACCGAACTCAAAAAGCGGGTCAAGAACCTTCAGGCCAACATCACGGCGGGGCTGGGCGCGGTGTTCGTGGCGCTGGCCGATCAGTCGCTCAAGCCCGGCGGGCGACTGGCCTTTGTGCTGCCGCACGCGCTGGCGTCCGGCGAGGCGTGGGGGCCGACCCGGCAACTGCTCGCTGACCGCTATCATCTGGAAATCGTGGCGTCGAGCTACGATGCCGAGCGGCCCAACTTCTCCGAAAATACCGACTTGTCCGAACTGCTGTTCGTCGCCCGCAAGAAGCAGACTGGTCAGGACGCGCCGGAAACCACGGCCTATATCAACCTGTGGCGCAATCCGACCACGATCTACGAGGCGCTCGATCTGGCCGAACGGTTGAAAATCCTGCCCGAAGGCATCATCCGTTCGCCCTCTGGCAGTCTTGGCGAAGCGTTTCACCTGCCCGCCGCGACCGGTGAAGAGAACTGGCACGGCGCGCTGTTTTCCCGCAGCGATCTGGCGAAAGCGTTTCTGGCGCTGCAACGGGGACAGGTGAGTTGGCCCGGACAACCAGCGATTTCCGTTGCCTTGTGCCCGGTGAGTCAGCTCGGCGGCATTGGCCCCGACCGGCGACGCATCCATGAAGCGTTCGATCTTTACGAGGATGTGCCGACGCTGCATCCGGCGTTCTGGGATCATGAGGCCGATAAGGTCAGGACGCTCCGGCAACAGCCGAACGCTTGGTTGCAACCCCGCGCGACTCCGCGCTACGCCGACCGGGCCGCTACGGCGGATTACGCCGATTATCCCTACCATCTGTGGACCATGGCCGCCGACCTTCTGCTGGTGGAGCGGTTATGGACGATCACCCATCGCGTTCTGGCGGTGGGTTTCGATCAGCCCGTGCTCGGCAATACCTGGTGGGCGCTCAAAACCGACTTATCGCCAGAACGCCGCAAGGCGCTGCTGCTGTGGCTCAACGGCAGTTTATCGTTGCTCGCTTTCTTTGGAAGTCGTGTGGCAACTCGTAGCGCGTGGATGCAAATGAAAAAACCCGCCTGGGCGGCGATGCCGGTGCTGGACGTGCGGACCTTGAGCGATGCCCAAGCGGCAAGTCTGGCCGCGGCGTATGACGCCTTGTGCGACCGGGAGCTTCAGGCGCTCGCCCGGCTGAGCCACGATCCGGCGCGACGCGCGATTGACGAGGCGCTGAGCGCGGCGCTGGGCTTGCCGGATTTGGGGCCACTGCGGGCAATGCTGGCGCGCGAACCGGGATTGACGGGGAAAGCGGCGGTTGGGCGGCCTGCGGGCCAGCAAGCGGCTTTGTTGGGCGATCCAGAGCAAGAAAGCGATCAGGGGGAGTTGTTCGGATGAATACGGAAAAAGAAACTGTAATAGACCCTGCTATTATTCCTGGATGCTGGGTTCGCCACTGGAAATTTGGCATAGGCAGAATCATTGAAAGAATTGATCAAGGCGACTTTCCAGAAGAGCGGCTTCCCCGTGCTCTGGTAGATTTCACTAATCAGGGTAGTAAGTGGTTAGTGCTTAAATTTGCGCGGCTCGAACTGCTTCAAGATATTCCTTACACTACGCAAATCGTTCAACCTTCACCCGTTTTACCACCATCTTCAACAACTAAAAAGCCTCTCTCTGATTATGCGCTTGACTCACGTTATGCTGCTCTTTTGGCTGCATTTCTGAGGCAACTCGCAAATCGTATTTTAGCTGGAGAACTGCCAAACCCCACGATTCTTCTCCGTATCCGACAAACTAAATTGTCTGGATATGCTCGCTTACGCTTTCGGCTCTTTCTCATCGAACATATCCATGCCCAACGTGCAGCACGCGGCGACCATATTGCGATCAATTATCTACATAGAGCTAAGCACTTGATTCGACAACGCATCTCGAATTTGACTGATGATGCCTTGACAAGAAATATGAAAAGTAGCGCCCTGCTTGCTGAATGGCTAAGATCGCTGCAAAAAGGATCCAAGCGATTATCTCACTATTGTAGTCGCCGTACTGGACAAGATATAGAATTACTTGGCGTGGAATTTTTAATCGGGTCACTTGGTGCCGACTATCTTTTTTGCATTTATTGGATATGTCGTCAAAACGACCTGCGCTTTCGATTTAGTCTGGAAGCAGTTCCAAAATTACTCTTTCTGGCTGATTTTTGGGAACGCTTTGGCCATTGGCATGGTGTTCCACGCCCAAGCCGATACCGTCAGTTAAGGTCTATCTTACGAAATATTGCTGACAAATTTTCTAATTCAGCAGAGCATTACCATTGCATGTGGTGTGCTTTAAATCCAAATCAAGTTGAAATTGACTTGCTTACTGGGAAAGTAGCTCCAGAGCCATTCGCCATCTTGCGTAATGAGATTTTGGCGGGAATGTGCCGGGATACACTTGCACGCAATATCAAAACACTAGGGATTCAACTTGAATCGGCCGTATTGCTTTTGGTTCCTACCAATAGGCCAAATTGGAATGGGTTTGATGTCATCGTCACTGCCAAAACTGATACTTCAAGAACAATATCTGTCAAATATGAATCGTGATCGTGCCTATCCTATATCTATAGCAACCCTATCTGAGCCGTAGAATCGCCGTGGTCGAACCACCCCGGCGCTGCGCGCCACCCCTCCTTGCCAAGGAGGGGAAATTCCAAACAAAGTCGCCCTGCTTGGCTGAAATGCCGGGGCAGTAACTGACCGGCAAGCCGGTCTCCTTAAATCAGCGCTCGGGCGAGGTCGGGCTTGTACCCCAATCGCTACCGAACCATACTCACTTTCTTACCTTTTTTCTTACCGGAGGTCGCTATGTCCACCGCCACCGCCACCGTCACCTTGTCCACCAAGGGCCAGGTCGTTATTCCCAAGGACATCCGTGATGCACTGCACTGGGAAGCCGGCACCGAACTGACTGTAACCCCCGCCGGCAATGGCATCATGCTGAAAGCGGCGCCGAAAAAACATGGCAAAAGGCTTGAAGACTTGATCGGTATGCTCCAGCACGACGGGCCGCCCATTCCCATTGAGGAATTGTGCAAGCCGGTAGATTACCGCGCCGACTGGGAAGAGTCCGAGAAGCGCAGCCGATGATCGCGTTCGATACCAACTTGCTGGTTCGCGCCGCGACCAACGACGATCCTCCTCAAGTGGCCGTTGTGAGGCAACTGCTGGCGCTGAATGCTGTGTTCATCTCTCGAACGGTGCTGCTGGAGACAGAATGGGTGTTGCGAGCCGGCTACCGCAAGACGCGGGAACAGATCAGCCGGTTTTTCGCGGAACTGCTGGAAACCGACAACACCGTGATTGAGAACCACGAAGCCGTGGCCCAGGCGCTCGACTGGTACCGCCTCGGCGCTGATTTCGCCGATGCGCTGCATCTCGCCGCCTGTGGCAGGGCGATCATGCACACCTTCGATCAGGGGTTTTGCAAGGCGGCGCGGGAGCAGGGCCTTGCCCCGGAAGTCCGGGTGTTGCGGACAGGACCGCCTTGATTGTTTCGCTGTAATGCCCAGCCTCAACTTCAAGCACTTGCGCTATTTCTGGATGGTCGCCAAGTCCGGCAGCATCGCCAGCGCCAGCCAGCGCCTGCACCTGACGCCACAATCCATCAGCGGTCAACTAGGCGAACTAGAAGCCAGTCTTGGCGTGGAACTGTTTCGCCGGGTCGGGCGTGGTCTGGAATTGACCGACATGGGGCGCCGCATCTTCAGTTATGCCGATGAAATCTTCGCGCTCGGCAACGAACTGCTGGAGGTCGCTGTGGACCAGGCCGCGCGGAAAAGCCAGCCGTTTCGGGTCGGTATCGCTGGCTCGGTGCCGAAATCGGTCGCCTATCGCGTGGTCGAGCCGGCGTTGCATCTCGCCGAACCGGTGCGGCTCATCTGCCGCGAGGACCGGTTGGAGCCGCTGTTGGCGGAACTGGCGGTCCACCATCTCGATCTGGTGATCGCCGACCGGCCCATGCCCACTCACCTCAACGTCCGGGGCTACAGCCACTTTCTCGGCGAAAGCGATTTGACGGTGTTCGCCGCGCCGGATTTGGCTCGATCCCTGACGGGAGCCTTTCCCGCGCTGCTGGATCGCGCGCCATTTCTGTTGCCGGGGGAAGATGTCGCGCTGCGGCCCGACCTCATCCGCTGGTTCGAGGCGCAACGCCTGTACCCGCGCATCGTGGGGGAATTTGAAGACAGCGCCCTGCTCAAGGCGTTCGGTCAGGCTGGCGCGGGTTTGTTCGTCGCCCCGACCGCGATTGCCGATTACGTGAGCCAGCAATACGCGGTCCAGGCGGTCGGACGCATCGAAGCGGTAACCGAGCAACTCTACGCCATCACCACCGAGCGCCGGCTGCTGCATCCCGCCATCGTTGCGGTGGTCCAGGCCACGCAGCGCGAGTTGTTCGGGAAACCGGCCCTGGGACGGGCCGGTGATCGTCGCGAATAGCGGGCGGCCGATTACCCCGTGTTCCGCATTCCCGCCGCCAGCGCGTTGATGGAGCGCAGCAGCGGTCGCAGCCACGTTTCCGCTTCCGGCGAATCCGCGCCGTGATCGCGCACCGCCTGGCGGTAACGCGGGAGCAGGGTAACCTGAATGTGGTTGAGTGGGTCCAGATACGGATTGCGCCGTTCCAGCGATTTCGCCAGCGTCGGGTTCTCTTCCAGCAGCGTAGAGGCTTGCGCCACGGCCAGAATCTCCCGGCAGGCTTGTTCGTACTCGGCGCGAAACCGCTCGTAAATGCCGGTTTCGGTCTCGGCGTTTTGGCACAACCGCGCGTATTCGCGGGCGATGCCGGCATCCACCTTGCTCAGCGACATCTGGCTGTTGTCGAGCAGGGTGCGCAGAAATGGCCAGTCCCGGTAAAGCCGTTGCAGCAGGGCCAGCCGCTCGGGGTCATCGCCGCGCCAGGCGGCCAGCGCCGCGCCGATGCCGAACCAGCCAGGCAGGGTGTGCCGCGACAGACCCCAGCCGAACATCCACGGAATCGCTCGCACCGAGTATTTGGAGCGGTCGCCTTGGGCGCGATGCGAGGGGCGCGAACCCAGGTTGAGCAGCGCGATTTCGCCGAGCGGCGTCGCCTCATAAAAGTAATCCATGAAACCCGGCGTCCGCTCGGTCAATTCCCGATAAACGGCTTCACCGTGCCGGGCCAGTTCGGCCATGACCGCCGCCGCTTCGGGCGGGTCGGGGGGAACGGCCTGGATCAGATGCCGGCTGGCCTTCATCAGGCCGGTCACGCCCAGCGTCAGTTCGTAAACAGCGGTTTCCAGATTCTGGTACTTGAACGACAGTACTTCGCCCTGCTCGGTGATCTTGATCTGACCGCGCACCGTGCCCGGCGGCTGGGCCAGAATGGCGTCGTGGACCGGACCGCCGCCGCGCCCCACCGTGCCGCCGCGCCCATGAAACAGCCGACAGCCGAAGCCGCGCGCCGCCGCCAACGCCACCGCCTGCTGCTGCGCCTGATACAGGCCCCAGTTGGAGGCCAGGATGCCGCCGTCCTTGCAGGAGTCCGAGTAGCCCACCATCACCTCCTGCACGCCGCCCGCCGCCGCCAGCAGTTCCCGATAGGTGGGCTGGTCCAGCAACCGGGTCAGCAGCAGTTCAACCCGGTTGAGGTCGGCGATGGTCTCGAACAGGGGCGCGACGCGCAGTTCGCAATGCCAGCTTCCGTCGGCGCGGCGGCCCGCCAGCCCGGCGAAGCTGGCCAGGAACAGCACCTCCAGCACGTGACTGGCTTCATGGGTCATGGAGATCACGTAGCTGTCGAAGGCGCACGGGCTGATTTCTTCCCGCAGCCGCGCCATGACCTGGAACACGTCGAGGGTTTCGCGGGTGGCGGAGCTGAACGAATCGCAGTACAGCAACGGCGTGCCCTGCCTGGCCAGCAGGTCGCCGAGCACGGCCAGCCGTTCTTCTTCCGACAGCGCGGCATAGTCGGGCAGGTTGGGCGCCATGGCGAAGATTTCGGCGACCGCCGCCGTGTGCCGGGCCGATTCCTGGCGCACGTCGAGCGCGGCCAGATGAAAGCCGAAAGTCTCCGCCAGCCGGATCAGGTCGGTCAGTTCGCCATCGGCGACCGCGCGGTCGCCGTGCGCGGTCAGGGAATCGCGGATCAGGTACAGGTCCTCGAGAAACGCCTGTTCGGACGCATAACCCCAGAAGGGAACCAGCGCCGCTTCGGGATGGCCTTCGGCGCGCACCCGCGTCTGGTCGTAGTTGTGTTGCAGGCGGTGGTACATCAGGAACAGTTTGCGCCGATACGGCTCCTGGGCGTATTGCCGGGGCGCAGCGGCGAACAGCGCGCTCATCTGCCGGGCGTCGGCGTCGAGGCTGGCGGAAAACACCGGCGACGGCGTGACCAGCGAACTGGAATAGGTGAGATGCCGGTTCAGCTCCTCGACCCGCCGCAGGTATTCGCGCAGGATTTCCTGGGTGTGCAGACGCACCGCCAGCGCGGTGGTTTCCGGGGTGACAAACGGGTTGCCGTCGCGGTCGCCGCCGATCCACGAGCCAAACCGCAGTAGCCGGGGAATGCGGATCGCCCTCTTGCCGCCCTCGTCGCCATAGACCGCGTTCAGCGCCCGCTCCAGGTTGCGGTAGAGCATCGGCAGCGCCTGGAAAATGGATTCGCGGAAGTAGTACAAGCCGTTCTTGATCTCGTCGCGCACCTGTGGTTTGAAGCTGCGCACCTCGTCGGTTTTCCACAGGATTTGAATTTGGCTGCGCAAGGCTTCGACCCTCTCGGCCCGCTGGTGGGGATTGAGCGCGGGATTGTCGAGCTGGCCGTTAGTCACAAACACCCGGCGTTGCGCGCCCAGCAGCACCCGGCGTTTAGCCTCGGTGGGATGGGCGGTGAACACCGGCATGAAGCAGAGTTGATCCAGCAGGGTTTGCAACTGGCCGGCGCTGACCCCGGCGGCGCGCAGCGTGCGCAGGGTCTCGTCGAAGGAACCCCGCCACAGCGGTTTGCCGCTCTGGACCTGCTGGCGGCGCAACTGGTGCTGAAAGTTTTCCTCGGCGATGTTGGCCAGCGTGAAATAGGCGCTGAAGGCGCGGACTACGTGGTTGAGCATGTCCGGGTTGAGGGCGGCGATGAGGCGCATCAACGGTTCGCGGTCGGCTGGCGCGGATTTGGACTGATGGCGCAACTCGATGAAGCCCTGGCGCAGGGTTTCCACGGCCTCAAGGACCGCGCGGCCTTCCTGGTCGCGCAGGGTATCGCCCAGCAGTTGGCCCAGCAGCTTGACACGGTCGCGCAGCGGTTGGTCGGAAGGGGTTGGCATAAGTGAACTCCGTCGGGTCGAGTCGAGTCAGGATCAAGAGCTTCGCTAGTAGTTGACCATGGCTGACGCTTTTGTTTCACCCGCGCTTAACGGAGCGCGGCCTGCTGACTACGGCGGTAGGAGGGAACATGGCGTCGGCGTACACTGGACGACGTCGCAACCTCATCGGGAAATCCTCATGTCCTGGGATCACCCCATTCTGCTCTTCATGGCGGCGCACCGGTCAGAGGCGCTGGACGGTTTGTTTCGCGCCGTGACCTGGCTGGGATCGCTGTACGTGCTGGCGCCGTTCGCCGTCCTGCTTGTTGTGGCGCTGCTGTATTTTCAGAAGCGTTGGGAAGCCTTGTTGCTGGTCGTGGGCTTCAGCGGCGCGGCGCTGTGGGTTCATCTCGCCAAAGCCCTCCTGGCCCGACCCCGGCCCGCCCTGGTGGAACCCGTGATCGCGCTGCCTGCCGACGGATCGTTTCCGAGCGCCCACACCACGCAGATTGTCGCCTTCGCGCTGTGCGTGGTTCTCATCGTCCGCCGAATCTGGCCGGAATGGCAGTTCGCCGCCATGGTAGCCGCCGCGTTGCTCATCGTCATCGTGGCCGCCTCCCGCGTTTATTTGCAGGTACATTATCCATCGGACGTACTGGGCGGATTCGTCCTGGGGATCGGATGGATCGCCCTGGTGCGAAAAATCCTTTAGTGGCAGCCCTATGTGGGAGACGCAATGAGAAACAAATTTCTCGGCACTGGCGAAACCGGCTATCACCCGCTGCGCAAGATCAAGGTCGTCTTGTCAGGACTGCGGTTCGCAGTCCTTTACGATTTCAGCGTGGCCTACAAAATGGTGCTGTCCGCGATCATTCTGGCGCTGGCCCTGATCTTCCAGCGGTGGGTGGATTTTGAGTTAATCCTGCTGGCCACCGGGCTGGTCCTGATGGCGGAATTGTTCAACAGCGCGATTGAAGCTATCTGCGATTTTCTGGAGACCCGTGAAAACGAGAAGATCCGCGCCATCAAGGACATCGCCGCCGCCGCCGTCGGCATCAGCATCGTGGTCTGGCTGACCGTGGTGATTTCCGACGTGGCCCGTCTTGTGGCGCTGCTGTTGGAGGATTTGCCCGGATGAGGCCGACGGTTCAGAAGAAGCAGGCGCGGCGCGACGGCTTCGCCAGGCGGCTGGGATGGAGGATATTGCATGAGTGAATCGCCGAATCATTCTTTATCGAACCTGGTCGGCCTGTCCGACGCCGAACGGGGCGCGCTGACGCTGGCCAGTCTGGATTACCTGAACGAAGCGATCAGCATCGTTGACAAGGACCTGCGGTTGCAGGTCTGGAACCGCCGGTTCGTCGAACTACTGGAGTTCCCGCCGGAACGGATGCAGGTAGGGCTGCCGCTTGCCGAATTGTTCCGCTACAACGCCCATCGTGGTGAATATGGCCCCGGCGATCCCGAGGCCCAGGTTGCCGAGCGGGTGCGGCTGGCGCGGGAATTTCAAAGCCACTGTTTCGAGCGCACCCGACCTAATGGCATGGTGCTGGAGATTCGCGGCGAGCCGCTGGCCGGCGGCGGCTTTATCACCATCTACGAAGACATCACCGCTCGCAAGCGCGCCGAGGCGGAACTGCGCGAGAGTCACGAGCAGTTGGAGGCGCGGGTGCGCGAGCGCACTGCCGAACTGCTGATGCTCAATGCCCAGCTTGCCCAGGAGATGGAGGAACGCAAGCAAGCGCAACAGGCGTTGAATCAGGCGCAGAAACTCAAGGCGGTGGGTCAACTGACCGGCGGCATCGCCCATGATTTCAACAACCTGTTGACCATCATCCTGGGCAATCTGGCCATGCTGGAGGAGGGACTGCGGGACAACCCGGAACTGCACAAATCCGCGCACACCGCGATGAACGCCGCCCGGCGCGGCGCGGATCTGATCCGCCGTCTGCTGGCCTTTTCCCGCCAGCAAACCTTGCAATCACGGCTGCTGTCGCCACGGGCGCAGTTGCAGGAGATTGCCGAACTGCTGACGCGCACCCTCGGCGCCAGCATTGCGCTGGAAACGATGGCCGAGGACGCGGTCTGGATGATTCGCGTCGATCCTGGGCAACTGACCAATGCGGTGCTCAATCTGGCGATCAACGCCCGTGATGCCATGGCGGGCAGCGGTCGGTTGCGAATCGAGGTCGGCAACGTCACCCTGGACCCCGCCTACACCACCCGTCATCCCGACGTGGTTCCGGGAGATTATGTGCGCTGGGCGGTGACCGACACCGGCTGCGGGATGGCGCCGGAGGTGCTGGAACGGGCCTTCGAACCGTTCTTTACCACCAAGGCGCTGGGCAGCGGCACCGGGCTGGGGCTGAGCATGGCCTACGGGTTCGTCCAGCAATCCGGGGGCCATGTCCGCATCCGCAGTCAGATCGACGCGGGAACGACCGTAGAACTGTACCTGCCGCGCCATATACCCAAAGGCCGGGAGACGGTCGCCGCCGTTGAACCGGCTCCCGATGAAACCCGCCTGCGGGGTACCGAGCGGGTGCTGCTGGTGGAAGACGATCCCGATATCCGGGACTTTGTGGCCCGGACGCTGACCGGTTTCGGCTATGCGGTGCGCGAAGCCGCCGCCGGTCGGGAAGCGCTGGCGTTACTGGAAACGGGGGAGCTGCCGGACTTGCTGCTGAGTGACCGGACCATGCCCGGTGGCATCGACGGCCATGAGCTGGTGCTGGCGGCCCGCCGCCGCCAGCCCCGCCTCCGGGCGCTGCTGATGTCCGGCTTTACCGAGCAGACCTGTCCACTGCCGGCGGACTGCGCCCTGCTGGAAAAGCCGTTCCTGAAACGGGATCTGGCGCAGGCGGTGCGGCGGACGCTGGATCGCCCCGTGACGCTGACCCCAATCGATACGGACGGGTAGCCCATGGCCGAGGGAACCGGCTGCGACCGCGACCGCTACTGGATGGCGCAGGCGCTGGACTTGGCCCGGCGGGCGGCGGCGGCGGGCGAAGTGCCGGTTGGCGCGGTGCTGGTGCGGGGCGAGACGCTGATCGGCGCGGGCTGGAATCAGCCGATTGGCGCCTGCGATCCAACCGCTCATGCCGAAGTGCTGGCCTTGCGGGCGGCAGCGGCGCGGGTAGGCAACTACCGGCTGGTGGACAGCACGCTGTACGTGACCCTGGAACCGTGCCCGATGTGCGCCGGCGCGCTGATTCAGGCCCGGGTGGCGCGGGTGGTGTTTGGCGCGGTTGATCCCCGCGCCGGCGCGGCCGGCACTGTCTTCAATGTCTTGCAGTCCGCTATGCTCAACCACCGCGCCGAAGTGACCGGCGGCGTCCTGGCCGAGGGGTGCGGGACGCTGCTGCGCGACTTTTTCCGCGCCCGCCGGCTCAAGCCCGTCCCTGAAACGAAACCACCGCTCAGCGTTGATTGAAGCCGCTGTTGTCGACAGGGTTCGACGGTTGCCGCCACCAGGGCTGCTGTTGCTGCTGTTCCTGCTCGCGGCGCTGTTCCACCTGAATCTGTTCAAGCTGCTGCCGCCGCGCTTCCTCCAGCGCCGCCTGCCGCTGCGCCTCCTGTTCGCGTCGTTTGGCCTGCTGGACCTGCCGGCGCAGACTCAGCAGCGCATTGTTCTGGGGCGATGCGCGCAATCCCCGGTTGATATAGGCCAGGCTCTCATCCAGCCGTCCCTGTTGCAGGCTTTTCTGCGCCACCTCCTGGTAATAGGTGGTGATGCGCTGGAGACCGTCCCGCGCGGCGGGATGGTCGGGTTGCAGTTCCAGGATGCGCCGGTAGGTGCTCAGCGCGTTGCCGCTGGCGGGCGCAGTGAATCGACGATTCTCTATCTGTTGCTGGGCTTCGGTCAGCAAGCGTTCGACTTCCGCCTGGGGCGTTGGCGGGGGTGGAACCGCCTCCGCTGGAGGTTCGGCAGCGGGTGGGGTGGGCGCAGCGGGAGTCGGCGGCGCAACCGCCACGGCGGTCGCGGTCGCAGGATCAGCCGGCGGTGCGGCTGCCGGGTCAGCGGGAGTTGCGGCGGTGGCTGGCGATTCACCCGCCAGGGTGCTTGCCGGTTCCGTAGCAGGGGCAGGCGGTTGCGCTGCGGTTGCGCCGGCATCCGTGGCAACCGGCGGTGAACTGGCGGCGGTATCGACGGCAGGTGAGCTGGGGGCGGGAATAGCGCGGGTGGACGATGCAGAGACCGCCGTGGTGGCCGGGACGCGGGCGGTGCGCGGTTCTTCGGCGAGGTTCAGCAACTGGGCTGGATTCCACAGCGCCGCGATTTTCCAGAAGAAGTAAACACCGACCAGACCCGCGAGAGTCACCGCCCCGAGATAGAGCGCAAAGTATTTCAGCCACTCAACCAGCCCCGCACCGCCTGATGCAGTTTCCGGTTGGACCTCGGGTGGCTCAGCACGGTCGGGGGGCGGCGGTATGGGGACGCGGGTTGCTTGTTTCAAACTCATTTTTCCCTCCGGTTTACTCAAACCGGCCAGTCATTGAGCGCGCGGTTTCCCAGGAAGCTTAGCATGGGTGACGGGCGTCATGAACGAAGGTTTCGCTGATCCCGCGCCCGGTTCCGACCAGGAAAAATCCGGAATCCAGTGATTTTTGTAAAAACAGGTCATCAAGCTCCTAAAAACTGGAATGTTGCACTGCAATACTTTGAATTAACTGGCTATTCTATGAAATTAGGGTGTTTATTCTAATTTTTGCGGTTAATTTTTCAGCATGGCGCAGCGTGCCCGTAGCTTATTGAAATCTCAACACTAACCAGGATCATACCCATGCCCAGCTATACCGCTCCCGTGCGCGACATGCAGTTCATCTTGCGCGAGTTGCTCAAGATCGACCGCTACAACGACGTATTAGCCGGCTTCGCGGACGCGACCCCGGACACCATCGCCGCGATTCTGGATGGCGCTGCCCAGGTCAGCCAGGAAATCTTGCAGCCGCTCAACAAGGTTGGCGACCGGGAAGGGTGCCAGTTGGAAAACGGCAAGGTCACGACCCCGACCGGATTCAAGGAAGCCTACAAAGCCTTTGTCGAAGGGGGCTGGACCGGCCTGATCGGCGATCCCGACCACGGCGGTCAGGGGCTGCCCTATGTGCTGGGGCTGGCGGTCAACGAAATGATGTCCTCCGCCAACATGGCGTTCTCGATGTATCCCGGTCTGACCAGCGGCGCGATGGAAGCCATTGAGATCGGCGGCACCGATGCGCAGAAGCATCTTTATCTGCCGAGAATGGTCAGCGGCGAGTGGACCGGCACCATGAACCTGACCGAGCCGCATTGCGGCACCGATCTGGGGCTGCTGCGCACCAAGGCCGAGCCGCAGTCGGATGGAACCTACCGCGTCACCGGCACCAAGATTTTTATCTCCGCTGGCGAGCACGACCTGGCTGAAAACATCATTCACCTGGTGCTGGCCAAGATTCCCGGCGGTCCCGAAGGCGTCAAGGGCATCAGTCTGTTCATCGTGCCCAAGTTCCTGGTCAACCCTGACGGGAGTCTGGGCGACCGTAATGCCGTCAGTTGTGGTTCCATCGAGGAAAAGATGGGCATCCACGGCAACTCTACCTGTGTCATGAACTACGACGGCGCGGTCGGCTACCTGATCGGCGAAGAGCACAAGGGCCTGAGGACCATGTTCATCATGATGAACGCGGCCCGGCTGGGCGTGGCGGTGCAGGGTTTGAGCCAGGCCGAAGTGGCCTATCAGAACGCTGTTGCTTACTGCAAGGACCGAGTACAGGGCCGCTCGCTGCGGGGCGCGAAGTTTCCCGACAAGCCGGCGGATCCGATCATCGTCCATCCCGACATTCGCCGGATGTTGATGACGGCGCGGGTGTTCCAGGAAGGAGCGCGGGCGCTGGCCTATTGGGCGGGCCTGCAAGTGGACATCATCCGCAAGCATCCCGATCCCGAGACCCGGCGCAAGGCCGAGGATTTGCTGGGGCTGCTGACCCCGGTGATGAAAACCTATTTCACCGACATGGGCTTTACCTCCGCCAATCTGTGCCTGCAATGCTTTGGCGGCCATGGCTACATCGCCGAATGGGGCATGGAGCAGTTTGTCCGCGACGCCCGCATCGCCCAGATTTACGAAGGCGCCAACGGCATTCAGGCGCTGGATTTGATCGGGCGCAAACTGCCGGCCAACAAGGGCCGGGCGATCCAGTTCTTCTTTGCGCTGGTGGGCGGGTTCTGCGAGAAGTACGAGGACAACGCCGCGCTGTCGCCCTTCATCAAACCGCTGACCGAGGCGCTGGAGCGGTTGGTCACTGCGACACAGTGGTTGATGCAGCACGCCATTTCCAACCCGGATAATGGCGGCGCGGTGTCAACGGATTATCTGTACATGATGGCGCTGGTGACGCTGGGCTATCAGTGGGCGCAAGTGGCCCGCATCTGCGAAAACCAGCTTTCCAACCCGGACGATGACAGCTTTGACCGGCAGTTCTATCAGAACAAGCTGGTGTGCGCCGAGTTCTTCATGGAGAAGGTGCTGCCGGAGACCATGGCCCACCTGGCGAAGATTCAGGCCGGCGCCGATTCGCTGATGACCCTGCGCGCCGAGGAGTTCTAACGGTTTCGGGCAAACCCGGCCGTTGCACAATCCTCCGTACTTCGACCCCTCGCCCGGTTGCGGGTGGGGGGTTTGGCAAAAAGCGGTTCCTATCCGACCGCCCCCAGCGCCAGCACATAGCCGCCCGCCACCAGCAACTCGCCCGGTTGCGCAGTCACAGCCGTGTTAGCGCCCGGACTGAGCACGTCCAGCAGATCGCCCGACGGGGCCAGCCGGTAGACCGGCATGTTCTGGCTTTCCAGTTGCACCCACCAATCGTCACGCCGCGCCTGCAACCGTAAGTGGCGGCGCGACAGTCCCAGATATTCCGCGTTGACCCCGGCCGTTTGCGCCGTGTTGCCCTCCCAGCGCAGCGAGCGGGGATCGGCCAGCAGGCGCGGCGCGATGTCGGCCTCCGAACCCCGCCCGAAGCTGACCGCCCGCTCGCGCGGCACCGGCAGGACCAGCGGCGTGGGCAGGCGCACCCAGCCCAGATAGTGGGCCATCATCAGGCTGGGGGCGGCATGAAGCTCCAGTTCCAGTTCTGGAAAGGGGTGCCAGGTTCCCGGCAGCGCCAGCGGCGTTGACAACCCGACCACCTCCCCGAATACCCGGTCGGCGCTGTCCACCTGCAACCAGGCGGCGGCATCGGGATGACTGCTGGGAACCAGGCCGCCGGCGCGGTCGAAACCGATCCGCCAGTCGCTGATGCCGGCCGCCGCATAGGTGGACAAGCGTTGCAGGGCAATCCCCAATACCCGCACCTTGACTGCTGGCCGCTGCGGAATCCAGGTGTGCTGATCCAGACCGGACGGCGCGAGCGGTTCCGGCGGCAGGGACGCAGGCGCGGGTGGCGGCGATTCGATCGCATTCACCGGCAGCGGATCGGGCGGCGGCGTCACTGGCGACTCGCCTCCCGCCCCGAATTCAGCCGGCAAGCCCAGTTTCGGTTCGCGCCGGCCCCAGGGATCCATCAGGGGACAGGTCTGGTCGGCTGCGGACATGGGCGGCTCCGGAGTCAGGACCGGCTCATCCGTCGATGATGCCGGTTCGACGACCGTCGGCGCCGCTGGATGGGGCTTCAGCGGCATTCGGCGCAGTGCGGGTTTCTCAACCGCTGTCTGGTCTTCGCCGGGCGCGATCACCCGCAGGCGCAAGCTACGCCCACGCCGGTCGCGCGCGGTGAAACTGCCGTCGCCTTCGCCCACCAGGGTCAAGCCGCCGGGCGGCTCCGCCACCATGTCCACCAGGGCCGGCACCCCCGGCCGCAGCATCAGTAGCACCGATTCGCCGCCCGGAAACGGCCAGGCCGTGACTGCGAAAGTGCTGGCCCGCCGGTCGCCGTTGAGCAGCGTCAGGCGCTGGCCGGGATAGACCGGCCCGGCCTCGCGCCAGTTGACCGCGTCTTCCGCCGCGACCTGAATGCGGAACAACGGCCTCTCACCCGCATCCGGCAGATAAATGGCCCGGCCAAAGAGAAACTGCACCTCGCCGGCGCGCAGCGCGGAGTCTGCTTCCACCTGGTAGCGGATGGTGGCGTGCTCAGCCAGATAGCGGGTCAGTTCCTGGGCATGCAGGCGATGCAGTTCCCGCAGCAGGGTCTGGCGCTCCGCGCCATCCTCCAGCCGTTCGTCGCGCACATAATCCCGTTCTGGAATGCGCACGATGATATGACTGTAGCGCGTTTCCTTGCGCTGGCGGCCCTGGGGGGCGCGTGGATGGCGCTTGAGCGCCTCCATCAGGAACAGACCTTCCTGGCCGCTGCGCATGACCCGCTCCCACAGCAGCTCGACGTTGAACACGTTAGGAATCTTGCGCAGGGTCGCGCAAATGACATAATCCGAGGCGACCAGCGCATCAGGTTGGATTGGCATGGCTTTCTTCCTCGACCGCGACGGCCAGCGCCACGATGGGCAATACGAACAGCACCAGATGACTGCCAGCGGCCGACAGGAGCGGCATCGGCTGGCCCATGACCGGCAGGAAACCCAGATTGGCGCCCCACGACACCACCGCATGTGCGCCCAGCAGGGCCGCGCCGCCCGCCAGCGTGAAATAGGCGAACCAGCCCCGTGCAGTCAGCCGGTAATCGCCGCGCCCGCTCCAGTCCCGTGCGCGGTCGGCAACGGTCAGCAGCAGCAGGAGGAACGCCGTTTGAAGTCCGGCCAGGATCAGCGCCGCGCCGCCCCCGTAGCGGCTCAGGAAAAAAGCCGGGGTAAAGTCATTCTCCACGACGGGAATGGCCATGGCCCGGCCATTGACTCCCTCGTTCCAGGCCATCCCCCACCAGCCGCCGGCGCGGATGGCTTCCAGCGCCCGCCGCAACTGATAGCCGGAATGGGGATGCTGGTCTGGCGCCACCCAGACCCGAATCCGATCCGTCTGAAAATCCAGGGGAAAATCATCGGGACGATCATGCAGCCAGGCAACCCCCAGGGCCAGCAGCAGCAGCAGCGCCAGCAAGGCCCCGGTTCCACTCCAGCGCCAGGCCGGTTCGGGATGCGCCCGCAGATAGGCCCCGGTCAGGGCCAGGGTTCCGATCAGCAGCAGCACCAGCGGGGAGAAGTCGCGCAGAAACACCAGAGCGAAGCCGCTCGCCGCCAGCAGCAGCGTCACCGGTCCCAGGTAGCGCAGCCAGAGCGAGGGTTTGACAAAACTCCAGTCGCGTCCCCACAGCCGCGTCCGCAGCATCAGAGCGTAGGCCGCCGCCGTGACTAAAGCCAGTTTGGTCAGCTCAAACGGCTGAAAGCCCCCCCAGCCGCCCTCGTCGCCAAACGTCGCCTGCATCACCAGCAGCGCCAGACCCGCACCTCCCAGCAGACGCAACCCCCAGCGCGCCCGGCGGGCGTTCAGCCAGGGATCCGGTTGCCGCCAGCGCCAGAACTGCCATCCCGCCCAGGTTCCCCAGCCAAAGGCCCCCGCCAGCGCCGCGCTGCTGCCGCCGTAGCGCAGCCAGCCGGATTCGCCCGCGCCCAGGCCCAATTGCAACAGCGTGGTCAGGCCGCTGCCCAGCAACAGCGTCAGGGTCGCCAGCAGCGCGGCGCTCCAGGGCGAGCGCACCGTCCATAGCCAGACGCCCAGCGCAGGCCAGGCCAGCAGATAGGGCCACAGCGCCGGTGCGCTCAGGATGCCCAGATGCAGGCCCAGACAGGCTCCGGCCAGCCCCAGGCCCAGCGCGATCCGCCGGCGGATCGGCCCATCCGGCCAGCGGCGCCGGCGCCCCGGCCAGACCCAGGCCAGCGCCAGCGGCGGCAGACCCAGCGCCAGCGGCCAGAACAGATCGCCCAGCGCTGCCGGTCGCAGCCAAGCCAGCGCCTGCCAGCGGGTGCGCACGGCGGGCGTGGTCTCGGGCGGCAGGGAACCGGTCGGCCAGCGTTGCGCGCGGGTCAGCACCGCCAATTCCAGCACCGGTTCCGTCCGGGCCACCCGGTAATGGGTACGGCCGATAATCAGGCGGTCGCCGACCGCCAGCGGAAGCGTGCGCCGCCACAGCGATTCCGCCGCCGGAGTTCCCACCGCCACCGTCACCGGTGGACCGTCCAGTCGGCCCGCGCTGCCCGGAAGCAGCGCGAAGCCGGTTCGGGTTGGCGCAATCACCGCCGTATCAATCGGAACCCCCGGCAGGCCCAGCCGGTCGGCGCAATACACCCCGCCGCCCAACCGCAACGGCCGTTGCATCAGTCGGCCCAGGCCCCAGGCCGCCAGCCGGTCGCGCAGCCGGGTCCGCCCGCTGGGGGCGCATTCGGGCAAGAGATGGCCATCCCGCCGCAGGTGGAGACCGTCGTATTGCCAGCGCCGGTCGCCGGTTTGCAGGGTCAGCCGGTTCGCGCCAGCGGCCAGTACCGTCACCGGCTGGCTGCCGACCGTAAAGGTCGCGCCCGCCGTCAGCGGCCATTCCCGGGTTGGGCGGTCGTCGTCACCCTGCGCCGGTCGCCATAGAACCTGTTTACCCGGCGCGATGTTGGCCAGCCGCCAGCCGCCGTCCAGCTCGCGGCGCAACCCGATGTGCTCGCTATCGGCTTGCGGCGCCCACAGCGCCTCCCGGCCCAGGATCACGCTCTGACCCGGTTCCAGGGTGATCGTCAGGGCGCGCGGCTCCTGCCAGGCCGGCGCCCAGTACACCGTCCCGGCGATGGCCAGCGCGGGCAACAGCCAGACCAGCAGCCGCCAGAATTTACGCAGGAACCTCACAGAATTTTTTCCGCGATCATGGTTGACCTTTCCCCTCCGCCAGCGTCGCCAGCCACTCCGCGACCACGGGTCCGCATTCCTCGCCGCCCGTGCCGGCGACATGGCTGATCAGGCAGGCGAACGCCAGCCGGCGCGGCTCATTCGGTACTGCGCCCGGCTCCAGCCAGCCCACCAGCCAGGCGTTTTGCACCGCGCCGGTCTCGTCCAGATCGGCGGTGCCGGTTTTAGCGTACAGGAAGGGGCGGAGGGCGTCGAAACGGGGATCGGCGAACGCAGCGCGGGCGGTGCCGGCGCTGACCACGAGTTGCATCCCCTGGCGGATGCGGTCGGTGGCGATATTCATCGCTGCTCCAGTCGCTGGACGGGCCGGATGACCGTTCAGTTCGGCCAACAGGTGGGGCGTGATGCGCCGACCGGTAGCGATGGCTGCCGCGACCTCGGCCAGTTGCAGCGGCGTGACCTGCATCCGAAAGCCTAGCGCCGCCAGCCGAACTTCGGTGCGGCTGGTGATCGGATCGAGGGTCGAGGCGGTCGTTCGCAGCGCATCGCCGGGTTCAATCAGCCCCGCTGGCAACAGGCCGCCGTCCAAATCCTGGGCCACGCCGAAGCCCAGACCGGCGGCGACATCGAGCAGGGGCCGCGCGCCGTGCAGGGCGTCCGGGGTCAGCGCCCAGACTCCCGCCAGTCCCGGCGCACTGGGATCGTCCAGCAGCGTGGCGTCGGTCGTTTCGACCTGCCAGGCGAACCAGGTATTGAGCGAATCGCGCAACGCCTGAGCCAGGCCATAGCGGGCGTCGCCGTAGCGCTGCATTCGTTCCAGCAGGGTTTGTGCGCCGGCTGCGCCCCGGAAATTATGGACCGTCGGGTGCGCGGGCCGGTCGTAACGCACCCCTGGCCGCCGCGCCCACGGCGCGCAGCCCTCGGCATGGGCGGGATAGCAGGCCGCATCGGCGCTAAAGTCATAAATTTGCGCCAGCGGCAGGCTGGCCAGTTCATCGGCGCTCAGACCGGCCAGCGCGGCCGCCCGTTCCGGTTGGAGCGCCGCCTCCCGTTCCAGCAGCAGCGCATCCACCAGCTTGAACGCCGAGCCGGCCGGATACAGCCCGCCGCCATCGTGCCGCCAGGCCCAGGGTCGGAGTGGGTTGCGGCGCGGCTGGCCCTGCGCAAAGCTGGACAGATCAGCCCAGGTCACGCCCGAAGGCGGCTCCGGGCTGTTGACCGCCGCCAGAATCTCCCCCCGGTCGGCATCCAGCACCACCAGGCTGGCTACCCGTACCTCGCGGTAGGGATCAACCGGGCCAAACGCCGTGCCCGCCGCCGGCAACCGGACCAGCAACGCTTGCCGCGCCGCCGCTTGTAAGCCGGCATCCACGGTCAGGCGTGCATCGACCGTGCTCAAACCCTGTCCACTCAGCCGCCCCAGAGTCCCGCCTACCGCGTCTTCTTGCGCCGGATCCAAGCCCACCAGCGCCGCCAGCCCCAAAGTCCAGGCGCTGGGCGTCGGCTGGCCGCGCTCCAGCAGCACCGCGCCGGCGCGGTCATGCAGCGTCACTTCGGCCGGCGGCGGGCGAAGCTGAGCGGCTCCCGCCACGGGAGCATCGCGCCAGACCAGCCGCTCGCCGACCCGCTGAATGTGGGCGAAATCGTAGCGGTAGGCATCGGGAAACGCGCTGGCGGGCAGCGGTTGCAGGGCAAGTTCCACCCCGGTGGCGCCCGCGCCGAGTTCGAGGCGCAGCGCGTAAGCTGCCGCGTCGCGCCCGGTGCAGGGCCGCGCTTCCAGACAGCGCGGTTCGCGGGCCAGCACCGTTGCGCCAGTCACAGTCGGCATACCGCCCACCGTCAGGACTTCCAGCCGCTCCCCGCGCCGGGCGGGGCGATCCAGCGTCAGATGGAAGCGAACCGGCGGCTGATCCGCCAGCGCCGGCCAGCGCGCCACCCGTCGCCACGGTTGCCAGCCGCGCGGAATGTCGCTGAACAGCCGGCCTGCCAGCGGCGGCATGGCGGCGGTCAGCACCAGCGGTGCGCCGCCCCAGTCGGCCCGCCAGTCGCCGCTCAGGCTGGAGTCGGGACGCCAGCGCACCGCCGCCAGCAGTTGCCGGCTGTTGAACGTCTCGACCTGCTGGCGCACGTAGCGACCCGCCGCGCTGAAGTGCAACGCCCGGTGGAGCTGACGGTTGGCCTCATCCCAAACGCCGCTCAGCCAGTTCGGCTCACGGTCGGGCGGGACCAACAGGTCCGGATGTTCCCCGGCATAACGCCAGCGGAGCGGCAAATCGGACGGAGCCACGGCGATCCGTCCGTCCGCACCGGGCCGCAGCAGTCCCGCAGTGAGCGCCCGTTCGAACAGTTCGGCGTCTTCGCGGCGCGGCGGCGGCGTGGCCGGCGCGGCATAGCGGCCGGGCGCCAGCCGGAATTCCCGCGTGGATCCCGATCCCGGATACCACAACACGGCGCGTGGTGCGGCGGCGGCGCCGGTTTCGCTCTGCTCCAGCGCGGCGTAGACGCTCACCCGCAACCGACCAAAGGGGCAATCCCGGCTCGCCAGTCGCCGCACCCGCACCGCGTGATCCCAGCGCTCGTCGGTCAAGGGTTCGCCGGCGTTCCACAGCAGCCAGAGATCGCGCCGGAACGCCAGCGCGGGACCGGTGTTGCGGGTCGCGGTGTCCGCCAGCAGCAGCACGGGCCGGCGGTCGCGCACGGTCAGCAGCAGCGGCTCCTCCTCAGCGTAAGGCCGCAACGGCGCGGTGGCGGGATCCAGGGTCACCACAAACGCGGGCGCGTCTATCCCGCCGGGACCGTCGTCCAGGAGGGGATTTTTCAGGCCGTAATGCGCCGGGCGCGGTGGCTGGGCGTTCAAATTAGCGGTGGCGGCTTCGCGCGCCTGCGCCCAGTCCCAGCCGACGTAGAGCGGCAGCAGGGTGGCGTCCGCCGCCGCCGTCGCGCGCTGATCGCACAGCGCGATGTCCCGCTGGCCGATGAGCTGGCGCGGCCCTTCGATCAGCAGCAGGCCCTGACTGGGAACCAGAACCTGAAATCCTGCACTCGCGGGAACGACCAGTTCCGGGTCCGGGAACTCGACCGGCAGGCGGGGCAGGGAGACGGGCGCGGACGCAGAACGGGCGTACAGCGCCGCCAGCCGGCCGTGCAGCAGGCTGATGGTCAACAAAACGCCCAGCGCGAAAATCAGAGGAATAAAACTCCAGCGGTGGGCGGTGCGATTCAGCGTCGGTATGGGTTCCATGCGGAACGATGCGAGCAATGGGAAAAATCTTGACCTGAGCGTTGCGGACTAGTTTACTGAATTTCGGGACTTCGCCGGGCATTGTCAGTCAGGGGAGAGGGTTATGCAGAGCGGGGAGCGGATCGCGATCAACGGCCGGGACTACCGGCTGGATGCCGTGCTGTCCACTGGCGCGGGCAGTTACGGTCAGGTTTGGGCCGCCACCGACGCCCTGGGGCGCGCGGTGGCGGTCAAGCTGATCAACGCCGAGGCCATGACGCAGGCCGATCCGACCCTGCACGGCCACTGGCGCGCGCATCTGGAGCGGGAAATCGCTTTTCTGTCCGGGCTGGACGCCGATCAGTCCCGCCATGTGGTCGCCCTGCTGGATCACGGCGTGGTGGAAGGCCAGCCGGCGCTGGTGCTGGAGCGGTTGCAGGCCAATCTCGGCCAGTGGCTGGCGCAGCAGCGTCGGGATGGCGCACCAGCGCCCGATCTGGGGCAAGTCCTCGACTGGGCCGAACAGATTCTGGATGGGCTGGATGTCGTGCATCAGGCCGGTTTCGTCTACCGCGACCTGAAGTTCAGCAATCTGCTGGTGGGCGACGGGGGCGCGCGGCTCAAGCTAGCTGATTTTGGTTCGCTCAAGCGCGAGGATGGCGACAACACCCGCTCGTTCGTCGGCACGCCGGCCACGATGGCGCCGGAGCAGGTATTGCCGGCCTGCCAGGGCGTTGCAGGTTGTGAGTACGCAGTGGATTATCGCGCCGACTATTACGCGCTGGGTCTGCTGCTGTTCAGTCTGCTGGCCGACCAGCCGACCACCGCCGCCCAGCGCCGGCTGGGGCAACTGCTGGCCTTGCACGGGCAGGAAGGCGTCAGTCAACGGGATGCGCAACTGGGCGGTCTGGACGATGCCGAGCGGGAACAACTGCGCTGCGCCATCGAATTCTGGACCGTGCCGGCGCGGCCGGAAGCGGACGGCGGGATTGCGGCGCTGCTGGCGTCGTTGATTGAGCGGTTGCTGGCCCGCGAGCCGGCCCATCGGCCCACGGATAGCCTGGAAATCCGCGCCGTGCTGGACACTGCGCGGGTCCATCCCGCGACCGCTCTGACCCTGACCCCCGACTGGAGCGCGCCGCCGCCAGCGGCGGAACCGCCCAACTGGCATCCGCGCCGCATGGACCGCCCGCCGCCGCGATCCTGGCCACGGTGGGCGCTGCTGGCGGGCGGGCTGGGTTTGGCCGGGGCCATGGCTTGGGCGCTGGTCGGCCCGGTGCGCCCGATAGACCGGGATCAGGCGGAAACGCTGAGCACGGTGATCGCCCCGCCCGCCGCCCGCATCGCCCCAGTGGCGGAATCGGCGGCGCCCTCCGTCCCAGCGCCTGCGGTCGTGGAGTCAGCGCCCGCACCCTCCGCGCCGGTCGCCGATGACGCTGAGCCGGCTGACCGCGCGCCGCCCGCGTCTACCGAATCTCTGCCCATCGCCCAACCCACGCCCGAAGCGGAACCGGCGGTGGTGGTCGCCCCGCCGCCTGCGCCGCCGGTCGTGGAACCGCGCCCATCGGCCCGCGCCAAGCCCGCTGACAAGGTCAAGCCCGGCAAGTCCACCGTCGCGGCTGACCGGCCTGCACGGGTGGACCGATCCCGCACGGCCCGCCCGCCGGCGCGCACCCGGCCTGCCGAGGCAGAGCGTCCAGCGCCCGCAGCCGCTGACCGGATCGCCAAACCGGCGCCGCCCCCGACCGCGCCGGTCGCGGTGGAACGGGCCACGCCTGCGCCCGCCGCCCGAATCGCCAAACCGGCGCCGCCTCCACCTGCTCCGGTCGCAGTGGAACGGGCAACGCCCGCAGCAGCAGCCCGGATCGCCAAACCGGCGCCGGTCGTTGTGGAACCGCCGCGCCGTCCGCGCGAGACACGCACCGTCGCCGTGACCCGCGCCTCATCGGCATCCAGCATGGTCGCCCGCCCGCCGGCTACTGCCAAACCGGCCGCCAAGCCGGTGGAGCGGGTGGCCCGCGTGGAACCCGCGTCCCGCCCGACCGCGCGCGCCGCCTCCACGTCCACCCTGCCGCCGATCCAGTTGGAAGCGCGTCCGGAACCTGCGCCCGCCCTGCCGCCGATCCGGCTGGAAGCACGCCCGCAGCCAGCTCCACCGCCCATCGAACTGGTCAGCCGCTCCAGCGCGGCGTCATCATCCCCGCCGCCGGTCAAGGCGCGGGCGGAATCCCGCTCGAAACCGCCGGCGAATTCGACGCCCCGCCCCGCGCGCGCCGCGGACCCCATCACCCAGTTCCGCGATGACGCCAGCCGCACCGCCACCGCCGTCGGCGACTGGGTCAGCCGCACCAGCACGACAGTGAGCCAGGAAGTACGGCGGGGTCTGGAAACCGCCGACCGGACGGTCGGGCGCTGGACGGGCAGTTGCAATCAACCCGATGGCTGTGGGCGCAATACCACCCAGGTCGAGCGCCGCGACCACGGATCCAGTCGTTCTGGCGGTACGGCCTCGTCGCGCGAACCGCCGGCGGTGCGCAATCAGGACGGTTATGGGTTCGCGCCGCCGCCGCCGCGCGCCTATCGGGATTAGCGCCGGGTTTGCGCCGGGTCGGGGTCCGCTCCATCGTCCAGTCCTTCCTGGGCCGCGACCAGGCGCAGCGCCATCTCGAACGCCTGCTGGGTAAAGGCCAGCACCTCGGCGAAACCGGCATCCGATAGCGCGCGGGCGCAGTCCTGGCGGCGATAGATATTGAGAAACTGGCGCTCGCGCTCGTAGTGCAGCGACAGCCGGCCCACGCCCCAGTCTTCCAGGATTTGCCAGAGTTCGGGTCGGTAAATCCGCGCCAGCCGCATCGCCACCGGCACCGGGTCGCGCCGGGCCAGCACCGCCGCCAGCCGCAGGATCAGGTCGAACGACAGCGCCGCCGTGCCTTTCTCCGCCGCCGCCAGCAGCGAATGGTCCCTGAGTTCCAGCGCGGCGCTGAGATCGTCCAGGGTCAGCCCGGCCACCAGCCGCAGATCGCGCAGGTAGGCGCCGGCTTCCTTCATCGTCTCGGCCTGTTCGGGACTGAGCAGCAGCGCCTTGCCGACCCGCCACGGGGTTTCGGCGGTCTGCGTCACCTTGTGCAGGGTATCGGTCACGGTGTGGGCGACCGCGCCCGGCAGCCGGGTCAGGCGCCCGACCAGAGACGTGGACTCGGGCGCTGGAGCGGGGACCGGAACACTCGGCGGGGGGGGCGGTGGAACCGCAGGGGTCTGGCGCGGTGATGATTTACGCGGCGGGCGGTTGCTGCTCATGGGTCACTCCAGAGGAACGATGGATTTCGTGGCGCTCCGTCACAGGCCACGGGCGCGCAGCAGGTCACGGACCCGCCGGGCCAGGTGCGGCGCCTGACGGTTGTTGGGGGTATGGGCGAAAAAGTAGGGTTCGCGGCCCTCGCTCAGCCAGAGTTGGAGTTTGTCCAGCCACGGTTCCAGAAAGGGCCGGTTGGCGTCCACTTCGGGATGGCCGATATAGCGAATGAACGGGCGCGGTCCCAGACTGATGGCGTGTACCGGCAGGCGCGGCTTCCGGCCCTGGGCGGCGCGGGTGTCGGGATCGACGGGGTCAGCGCTGAACAGGGCGCGGCTGTCCAGCATCACCCGGTCGATGCCCAGTTCGAACAGCATCCGGTTCAACTGACGTTCCGCCTCGCCCTTGGCGAAAAAAGCGGGATGGCGCACCTCGACCGCGTAGTAAAAGGCAGTGGACAACGCGCTTAGATAAGCGCGCAACGCCGGCAGGTCGTCCGGGCCAAAGCGGGGCGGCAGTTGCAGGAAACACGGCCCCAACCGGTCGGCGTCCGCCAGCGGCGTGAGGCGCTCCAGAAATTCCGCTGTTTCCGCCGCGACCTCGCGCAACCGCCGCTCGTGGCTGATGACGCGCGGGAACTTGAAGCAGAACCGGAATCCGGGCGCGGCCTCGTCCCGCCAGCGGAGCACCGTGTCCGGCTTGGGCAGACCGTAGAAACAATTGTTGCCCTCGACCGTATCGAACGCCGCTGAATACTGGCGCAGAAAATCGCCCGGTTTGGAACCGGCTGCGAACAGGTCGCCAATCCAGTCGCGGTTGCTCCAGACCGGACAGCCGAGATGGCAGCGAACCGGGGTCATGGCGAAACTCCAAATTGCGCCACGATGCGTCCCTCGACCGCTCGGATCACCGGCGAGTGGGTTTTGAACTCGGCGACCACCAGATCCAGTTCCAGCAAACCGGTGTCGCGGCAATAGCCCTTGGGTCGAGCGCAGGCTGCCTTGAGCATCGTATAGCTGTCGCCGCCACCGGCGATGAAGCTGTTGACCGCCAGCCGATAGGTGGCGGCCAAATCCACAGGGCCGCCCTTCACGGTCAAGGCCGTGACCCGGCCGCCGGGCCGCAGCGCCGCCGGACACGGGGCGGCGGCGCAATAGACCAGCTTCAATCCGGCAACCTGCGGGAACGCGCCCTGCCCCGGTTGCGCCAAGCCATGATCCAATGCCGCGACCAGTTCCTCGCCTTTCACGTCCAGCACCACCAGCGTATTGCCAAAGGGCAGCACCGCCAGAGCATTTTCAAAGGTCACCACCCCGGCGTTGAGGCTGGCGCGGATGACCCCGCCGTTCGTGAACGCCGCCACCGCCTGATCCGAATCGGCCGCTGCGGTCCGCAACACATCGGCGATCAGATTACCCAGCGGCGTCTCCTGGGTGCGGACGCCCGGTTCCCGACTGCCATCAAAGAATATCCCGGCCTGACCGATCACCTGGTTGGCGAAACGGTCCACCGGCTCACGGTACGCCGCGACCTGAGCCTTGACCGTGGCGTCTTCGGGCGCGACCTGCCGGCTACAGTCCACCACGCCGCTCACGAAGGCGCAGCCGCGCACAAAGATCGGTTCCGCCTTCCAGTCCTCAATCACCCCACGCGCATCGAACGCAACCTGCAACTGCCCCAGCCAGCGGCCCCATTCGTAGGCGCTGACCAACAGCACCGGCTCGCCATTGGCCGCGCTCACCACGGTTGGGTACGGGCCTTTCACCCGCGCGCCCTGACCGGGGGCAACCGCTTCTACCGCCGCCGGATCGCCGAGCAGGGCATGATCGTGGCCGGAGACGATAATATCCACCCCGCTCAGACGCGGCGCCTGGGCGAGATCCACCGGATAGCCGGAATGCGACAGCAGGATGATCTTGTTGATCCCCGCCGCTTGCAGCTGGTCGGCTTCCCGCTGGACGCTGGCGAAATAGTCGAGAAAGCGAACATTGGGGCCGGGACTGGAGATTGTCGGGACATCCTGGGTGACCACGCCGAGAATGCCGAACGGTTCGCCGCCGCGCTCGATCACCACGCTGGGCGTCAGCAGGCCCCGCAACGCCGGTTCGGCGCTGACCTCGACGTTGGTGGCGACCAGCGGCGGCCGCAGCTTTTCCGTGGGATGGGAGACCCCGGCGATGACCACCGGCTCGCCGCGCAACGCCCGACCCAGTTCCGCTGGCCCTGAATCGAATTCGTGATTGCCCAGGGTCACGGCATCGTAGCCGAGCGCGTTCAGCGCCATGATCTCGGCGGAGCCTTTCCAGGCGTTGTAGAAAATCGCGCCCTGAAAATTGTCGCCGGCGTCCAGCAGCAGCACGTTGGACTGGCGGGCGCGGATCCCGTCAATCAGCGTCTTGCGGCGCGCGATGCCGCCCTGCTGCGGCCCCTGATTGCCCGCCGTCAGGTCCGGGTCGCGCGGAACGGGTTCCAGATGGCTGTGGGTGTCGTTGGTGTGCAGCAGGGTGATCGTGACCGGCCGGGTGGGCGCATCATCGTCAGACCGGGCGCAACCGCCGAAACCGGCGATGCCCAGCGCGAGCAGCAGCGTGAAAAATCCAGGGTAATACCCGGTGTGCTTCGCCATGTTCAATCTCCCGCAGGTCGATTCGCTGAACGGTTCGCCACCTGAAAACCTGCCGGCGCAACCTGCCAGCGCGCCAGCCAGATTTCCGCCGGCTCCGGCTTGCCGTACAGATAACCCTGATGGATCATCTCGGCGCGCGCATTCAAAAACGCCGCCTGCGCCTCGGTTTCCACCCCCTCGGCCACCACCCGCAGCCGCAAATGCGTTGCGACCGCCAGGATAATCTCGACCAGTGCGGCGTCATCGGAATCGGTGGGAGCGTCCCGCACGAAAGCCTTGTCGATCTTCAACTCCTGGATAGGCAACCGCTTGAGGTAGGCCAGCGACGAGTAGCCGGTGCCGAAATCGTCGATGGAAAAATGAATCCCCAACGCCGTCAGTTCACTCATTTTCGCGACCACCTCATCAAGATTATCGATGAACAGACCTTCGGTGATCTCCAGGGTGAGATGCGCCGGGTCGGCGCCGGTTGAGACCAGCAGTTCCTTGAGCCAATGGACAAAATGGCTCTGGCGGAAATGTCGGGGGCTGACATTGACCGAGAGCCGGAGCGATGACCCGGCCTGGCGAGTCCGCGCCAGAATCCAGCACGCCTCGATCATCACCCAGACTCCCAGATCTATGATCAGATTGGACTCTTCCGCCACCGGGATGAAAACCCCGGGCGATACCAGCCCCAGGCGGGGATGTTGCCAGCGCAAGAGCGCTTCCGCTCCTACCACGGCGCCCTGGGCGCTGACCTGCGGTTGCAGATAAAGCCGCAATTCCTGACTGAAAATAGCCTCGCGCAGTCCGGTTTCGATCTGGAAGCTCCGCGTGGTCGACTCATCCATGCCGGCCTCGAAAAAGGCGTTCTGATTGCCGCCCGCCGACCTGGCCCGGTGCAACGCGGTGTCCGCGCGCCGCAGGACATTGCCTGGCGTATCGTTCACGCTGGCGGGCAACAGGGTAATGCCGATACTGACACTGACGGTAAACGTTTCCCCCTCGCACTTAAACGGCATCAGCAGGGCGGCGTGGAGTTTTTCCGCCACCAGCAGGGCGTGAAGCCCGACCAGTTCATCGCCATGACCGATCTTCGGTAGCAGGACGGCAAACTCGTCGGCGGCCATGCGCGCCACGGTATCGCTGGCGCGCGTCAGCCCCCGGAGACGGTGGCCCACCGCCCGGAGCAGGGCATCGCCGAGCAGGCTGCCGCGCGCATTGTTCACCAGTTTGAAGCGGTCGATATTAAGCAGCAGAAGCGCCCCCATACCCTGCGGCTGACGCGATGCGGCGGCCAGGCGCTGCGCCAGGCGATCCAGCAGCAGGCTGCGATTGGGCAGCCCGGTCAGAGCATCGAAAAACGCCAGGTGATGAAGACGCGCCTCGGCCTGCCGGCGCTCGGTAATGTCCTGTTCAATCGCCAGATAATGGCTGATGTGTCTATCCTGCTCGCGCACCGGCGAAATAATGGCGAATTCGATATATTCACTGCCGTCCTTGCGGCGGTTGATCAGTTCGCCGCGCCAGACTTCGCCACGGCGCAGGGTGGCCCACAGGTTCTGATAGGTCACAGCGGCGGTCTTGCCGGACTGCAACAGGCGGGGATTGTTGCCGAAGGCTTCCTCCCGGCTGTAGCCGGTGCTGTTGACGAACGCCTGATTGACATACTCGATGCGCGCGGCCAGATCGGTGATGATGATACTCTCCGGGCTTTGCTCAACGGCCAGGCTGAGTTTGCGAATCTGCGCCGAAGCCTGCTGGCGTTCGGTGATGTCATGGCCGATCCCCAGTACGCCGATCAATTGGCCCTGGGCATCGAACACGGGGGTTTGAATCACCTCCAGCAGTTCGCGATGGCCGTCGTCGGCGAATGTTACCCAAGCTTCGTGGCTGGAGGGGCCACCGCGCGCCATGGCGATGCGGTCGTGCTGACGAAACGTCTCGGCCTGCGCCGAGTCGATAAAATCGTAGTCAGTTTTCCCCACGATATCGGCTTCTTTGGCCGCGAAAAACTGTTCGACGCGCGGGTTGCACGCCAGGTAGTCGCCGTCCGGGTTTTTCAGCCAGATCAAATCGGGCAAGGCGTGAATCAGCGTTTGCAGATGCCGATGCTCATGGTCGAGACGCCCCGCGTAGTCGCGGATCGCCTGCTGGGCGCGCTGCAACCGGCGGTTGCTGGCCGCCATGCGGATAACAGCCAGCAGCAGCAGAATCCCGATCCCCAGCAGGACAGCGACTCCGTAAAGCTGCCAGCGCCGCCACGCCTCGGCGAAGGTGAATTCGGGCGTGGCGTCAAAAGGCGGCAGCCGCAGTTGTCGTAACAGCTCGTCGATGCCGCGATAGTCGCCGGGGATGGTGAATCCGGCGATATGGAGCGCTTGCGCCAGTTCGCCGTCATGCGGCAGGGATAACAGCGCCCCCGTGACCCGGCGGATCCGATCCGGATCGACCTGGGGCATGGCGGCAAACGGCCACTCTGGATACAGGCGCGTACTCACCTGGAAGGGAAACCCTGGAGAGGATTTTGCGCCGATCAGTTTGATCTGGCGCGCGTCCAGCTTGCCCTCGGCGATGAGCGATTCCAGCACCCCGGTGCGGGCTAAACCGGCATCGGCGCGTCCGTCGAGCACTGCCTGGATGACCCGATCCTGAGGCTGATCGGTTTCGAGCAGCCGGGCGTCGGGGGGCACCCGGATTCCCACCTGTAGCAGTTCAAAGGCTTGCATCTGAAAACCGCCCAGGGAGTTGCGCCCGGTGGTCGCCAGCGTCTTGTTCCGCAAATCGCTCAGACGGGTGATGTCCGTGCGGTCGGCCCGGGTGAAGATCACTCCCCCAAACTGGCTGGTGTGCGCCGCGCCCTCCCGGCTGACCAGCGTCGCCAGCGGCGATGACAGTCCGTTGCGGTAGGTCAGCAGCACATAGTGCGAAGGCTGAGTCAGAATGAAGTCGACCCATCGCGCCGCCGCCGCCGCTTCCAGTTCGTCGTAGTGCAACGCCTCCAGCACAAAGTGCGCGTCTGGAATGGAGCGGTTGAGATCATCAATCAGCGGCTGCCAGCGCTGGAGCGTATCGGGTTTGGGCCGGTAGGCCAACACCGCGACGCGGGTGACCGGGGCAGCGGCGACTGCCGGCGTCTCGGCGGCCCGACCCGGCCCACTCAGCAAACCCGCCAGCACCAGGAAAAGCGTAATTATTGTCCTGATCATCAATCCACCTCGACTTGCGTCCGATCCGCTGGCCGCTCGTTCCGAGTCTGTCGGTATTCTTGTCGGGTCTTGGGACGGGAAAAGCGGGACGAAACACCGACGTGCGCCCAAGGCGCCGGGGTTGGCTCTGCCCAACCCGGAGAATCGCGGTTAAGATAACGCCTTCGTGTTTTCCGGCCTTGCGGGGAATTACTCATGACATTCGTCGTCACTGAAAACTGCATTAAGTGTAAATACACCGACTGCGTAGAAGTCTGTCCGGTGGACTGCTTCCACGAAGGCCCCAATTTTCTGGTCATCGACCCCGATGAATGCATCGACTGCACCCTGTGTGAACCGGAATGCCCGGCTCAGGCCATCTTTGCCGAGGACGACGTGCCCGCCGGCCAACAGCAGTTCCTGGCGCTCAATGCCGAACTGGCCAAGCAATGGCCGGTGATCACCACCAAGAAGGATGCGCCGCCCGACGCCGTCGACTGGGATGGGAAACCGGACAAGCTGCCTTATCTCGAACGCTGATTTTCGGCGTCGCCGGCGCCCCGCCCGTTGAAAATCCGGCTCGCGCCCGCAAATCCAGACTATTGCCGATAATCATCGCCGCCCGGCGCGGCCTCTATGGATAGTGAATGATGAGCGAATCCCCCTACGTTTTTGAAGTCAATCAACACAATTTCGCCGCCGTGGTGGTGGAGAACTCCCAGAGCGCGCCGGTGCTGGTGGATTTCTGGGCCGACTGGTGCCAGCCCTGCCGCACCCTGACGCCGCTGTTGACCCGGCTGGCGCAGGAGTACCGGGGAGGCGTCATTATCGCCAAGATCAACGCCGACGCTGAACAGGCGCTGGCCAGCCATTTCCGGGTGCGCAGCCTGCCCACCGTAATGATGGTCTGGCAGGGCCAGATTGTGGAGCAATGGGTGGGCGTCCAGCCGGAATCGGTCTATCGCGAGGCGATTGACCGGTTCCGCGTTCAGGAAGCGGGCGACCCGGTGCTGGACCAGGCGGAGATGCTCTGGCAGCGTGGGCATCGCTCGCAAGCCGTTGAGTTGCTGCATGAAGCCCTGCGCCAGGAACCGGCCAGCCTGGAGTTGAAAGTGGCGCTGGCGGATAAACTGCTGCAACTCGACCAGAGCGAGGACGCGCAGACGCTGCTGCAAAGTGTGCCGGAGGAGGAACGTAACCGGCAGCCGGTGAGCGGCTTGCTGGCGCGGTTGCAATTCGCCGGGCTGGTTCAGGGCGCACCGGATCTCGCAGTGCTGGAAACCCGGGTGCGCGCCCAGCCCGAGGACAGCGCCGCGCGCCGGCAACTGGCGGCCCGCCATGCGCTGGCCGGCGACCACGAAGCGGCGCTGGAGCAGTTCATGGAACTGCTGCGCCGCGATCCGCAGTTTGAGGAAGGCGCCGGGCGCAAGGGTCTGATCGCGATCTTCGAGATGCTCGGCAATGAACATCCGCTGGTCGTGACCTACCGGCGGCGGCTGTTTTCACTGCTGCATTAAAATATCCGCCGGAACCAGTCGGCGATGTCGCGGATTTCCCCCCAGCAGACTTCATGACCCATGCCGTAATCGCGCCACTCCACCGGGTAGCCCAGATTTTTCATGAGGTCGGCGCTCTGGCGACCGTAGCGCAGCGGAATCACCGCATCCTCATCGCCGTGGGCCATGAACAGCGCGGTGTTCTGCTGGATGGGCTGGCGCTCCTGGGGCAGGCGGCTGGCCAGCGGCAGATAGCAGGACAAGGCCAAAATGCCGGCCAGCCGCTGCGGGTAGCGCAAGCCGGTGTGCAAGGCCATGGCTCCGCCCTGGGAAAAGCCGGCCAGCACGATGCGTTCCGAGGGAACGCCGCGTTGCTGCTCCCGCTCCAGCAGCGCGTTAATGGCCTGCGCGGAGTTCTGAACGCCCTCGGCGTCTTCCTGGCGCGGCAGGTCGAGGCTGAAAACATCGTACCAGGCGCGCATGCGCATTCCGCCGTTGATCGTCACCGGGCGCAGTGGCGCGTTGGGAAACACAAAACGCAGACCCCATTCCGCCGGCAGGCCCAATTCCGGGACGATGGGTTCAAAGTCGTGGGCGTCAGCGCCCAGGCCGTGCATCCAGATCACGCTGGCGCGAACTGCGCCCTGGGGTTCGATTTCGACGGTGGTCAGCAGTGGGTCGTTCATGGCGATAATCCTTGGCAAACAGTCGCGAAGCATTAGCCGCAAACCGTCCGGCCTTGTCAAGCCATACCGACAGGGGGCGGGCGCGCTATACTGCCTGCCTTTGTTCACCGCCAGAGAGTGGCCCGAATGCCTCTGTTTTCTTCTACATCGCTGCTGGCCGGGCTGTTGCTGGTCGCGCTGCTGGCCGGTTGCGGTCAGAAGGGGCCGCTGTATCTGCCGCCCCCGCCAACCGCTTCCGAGTCCTCTCCGACCACAACGCCCTGAACCATGGATCATTTTGAATACCGCAACGGTCGGCTGTTCGCCGAGGAGCTGCCGGTCGCGACCATCGCCGCAGCAGCGGGCACGCCCTGCTACATCTATTCCCGCGCCACCCTGGAACGGCACTGGCGCGCCTTCGACCGGGCTTTTGGCGACCATCCCCACCTGATCTGCTACGCGGTCAAGGCCAACAGTAATCTGGCGGTCCTGAATCTGCTGGCGCAGCTGGGATCCGGCTTTGACATCGTGTCGGGCGGCGAACTGGAACGGGTGCTGGCCGCCGGCGGCGATCCCGGCAAGGTGGTCTTCTCCGGGGTTGGCAAGCGCCGCGACGAACTGGAGCGCGCCCTGGCCGTCGGCATTCGCTGCTTCAATGTCGAGTCCGTGGCGGAACTGGCGCTGCTGGAGCAGGTGGCGGCAGCGCGAGGTCAGCGCGCGCCGGTGTCGCTGCGCATCAATCCGGATGTGGACGCCCAGACCCATCCCTACATTTCCACCGGGCTGAAACAGAACAAGTTTGGCATCGCCCCGGAGCAGGCGCTGACGGTTTACGCCCAGGCCGCCGCCTCGCCGCATCTGGAGGTGATCGGGGTGGACTGCCACATCGGTTCGCAACTAACCCAGGTGACGCCGTTCGTGGCGGCGCTGGAGCGGGTGCTGGCGCTGGCGCAGCGGCTGGAGGCATTGGGCCTGCACATCCGGCATCTTGACCTGGGCGGCGGGCTGGGCATCCGCTACCGCGACGAGGAACCGCCGCTGCCGGCGGAACAGACCGCCGCACTATTGCAATCTCTTCGTGGTAAACCCTATGAAATTCTGCTGGAGCCGGGCCGGGCGATTGTCGGCAACGCCGGGATTCTGGTCACGCGGGTGGAGCTGCTCAAGCCCAGCGATGACAAGAGCTTCGCAGTGGTGGACGCAGCGATGAACGATTTGATCCGCCCGGCGCTGTATTCGGCCTGGCAGGCGATTATCCCGGTCGAGCCGCGCACCGGCGGCGAACCGCGTTGTTACGACGTGGTGGGGCCGATCTGCGAGACCGGCGATTTTCTCGGCAAGGACCGGGAATTGAACATCGAACCGGGCGACCTGCTGGCGGTGCGCTCCGCCGGAGCCTATGGATTTGCCATGAGTTCCAACTACAACTCCCGGCCGCGCGTCGCTGAGGTGCTGGTGGACGGCGCCCGGTTCCAGATCGTGCGGCGGCGCGAGACCGTCGCGGAGCTGTATGCGGGCGAATCGCTGCTGGCCCCGGTGGAGACGCCGTGAACTCGAACGCCTGTTTTGCCCATCCGGGACCGGATGAAATCCGCGCCCTGCTGCAACGGGTCAAAACTATCGCCGTGGTCGGATGGTCCGCCGCGCCGGGGCGGCCCAGCTATAACGTAGCCCAGGCGCTGCAAGGCTTCGGCTATCGCATCCTGCCGGTCAATCCGATGCTCACCGAGGCGCTGGGCGCGAAGGTCTATCCCTGCCTGCGCGATCTGCCGGAGCCGGTGGATCTGGTGAACGTGTTCCGCGCCTCGCGCCATGTCGCCGGTCTGGTCGATGACTGTATCGCCCTGAAGCTGCCGGCGCTATGGTTGCAGGATGGCGTGATCGATGAAGCGGCGGCTTTAAAAGCGCGGGCGGCGGGCCTGACTGTGGTCATGGACCGTTGCATCTACCGCGATTACCTCCAACTGATCCAGTAAACATGGCCGAAAAAACCTCTGAACATCCGGTGCAGCACCGGCTGAAGCTGCGCAATCTGCGCCTGTCCGACTACGGCGATATCCGGGAAATCATGGATCTGGTCTATCACAACATGGATGGCGCCTGGACCCGCGAACAGTTCGCTTCACAAATCGCCCGCTTCCTGGAAGGGCAAATCTGCATCGAGGACAACGGCAAAGTGGTGGCCGCCGCGCTCAGCCTGATCGTGGACTATGGCCGCTATGGCGACCGTCACACCTATTGGCAAATCATCGGCGATGGCTACATCACGACCCATGATCCCAATGGCGACACGCTGTACGGCGTCGATGTCTTCGTTCACCCCGCCTACCGCGACATGCGGTTGGGCCGGCGCTTGTACGACGCCCGCAAGGAATTGTGTGAAAAGCTGAATCTGCGCGCCATCGTGGTCGGCGGCCGGATTCCCGGTTACGGCCAGTACGCGCCGGCCCTGACCCCGCAACAATATGTCGAGCAGGTCAAGGCCAAGGAACTGGTGGATCCGATTCTCACCTTCCAACTGGCTAACGAGTTCCACGTTCGCCGCATCGTGACTGGCTATTTGCCCGACGACACCGAATCCCATGCTTACGCGGTGTTGCTGGAATGGCTGAATATCTATTACGAAGACAAGGAAGTGCTGATTGGCGGGCGCAAGTCGGTCGTTCGGGTAGGGGCGGTGCAATGGCAGATGCGCCAGACGACGTCACTGGAGGAGATGTTGCAGCAGGTCGAGTATTTCGTGGATGCGGTCGCGGGGTATAAAACCGACATCGTGCTGTTCCCGGAATTCTTTAATGGCCCGCTGATGGCGCAATTCAACCAGCGCAATACTGCTGAGGCGGTGCGGCAACTGGCGGAATACACCGAACCCCTGCGCGAGGCGATCCTGCAATTGGCGGTCGCCTACAATGTCAATATTATTGCCGGGAGTATGCCGGAATACAGCGGCGGCGCACTGTACAACGCCGCTTATGTCTGTCGCCGCGATGGCACCTGGGAAAAACAATCCAAGCTGCATATTACCCCGGATGAGCACTCCTACTGGGGGCTGAAAGGGGGTGATGCGCTCAAGGTGTTTGAACTGGATATCGGCAAGATCGGCATTCTGATCTGCTATGACGTGGAATTTCCCGAACTGCCGCGTCTGCTGGCTGATCAGGGAATGCAAATCCTGTTCGTGCCGTTCTGGACCGACACCAAAAACGCCTATCTGCGGGTGCGGCGCTGCGCCCAGGCCCGGGCGATTGAAAATGAATGCTATGTGGTGATTTCCGGCAGCGTCGGCAATCTGCCGAAGGTGGAAAACATGGACATGCAATATTCCCAGGCGGCCGTGTTTACCCCCTCCGATTTTGCCTTTCCGCACGATGCCATCGCCGCCGAGGCCACTCCGAATACCGAAATGACCCTGATCGTCGACTTGGATCTGGACAGCCTCAAGGAAATGCGGATGCACGGCAGTGTGCGCAACTTCCGCGACCGACGGCTGGATCTGTACAAAATCGCCTGGACCGGAAGAAGCTGAGTTTCAAGTTTTAAGGTGCGGGACTTCACTCAAATTAGCCGGAGTCGATGCAATGAAATTGCACTTCACCAAGATGCACGGTCTCGGTAATGATTTCGTCGTAATTGACGGGATTAACCAGACCGTCACGCTGGCGGCGGAGCGGATCCGGTTCCTGGCGAACCGCCATTTTGGCATTGGCTGCGACCAGATTCTGGTGGTGGAGCCTTCTGACCGGGCGGATGCCGATTTCCGCTACCGCATTTTCAATGCCGATGGCGGCGAAGTGGCGCAATGCGGTAATGGCGCGCGCTGTTTCGCCCGGTTTGTCCACGACCGTGGCTTGACCGACCGGGAGAGCCTGCGGGTGGTCACGGCCAGTGGCGTGCTGGAACTGCGGCTCCAGTCCGATGGGCAGGTCGCAGTGGACATGGGCCAGCCCCGCCTGGAACCCGACGAAGTGCCCTTTTTCGCCACCGAACGCGCCCACCGCTATCCCATCGCCGCGGATGGCGTGGAACTGGAGGTGGGCGTGGTGTCCATGGGCAACCCTCATGCGGTGTTGCGGGTGGACGACGTTGATCAGGCTCCGGTCGCGCATCTGGGGCCGCTGCTGGAACGGCATGGCCGTTTTCCCCAGCGCGCCAATGTCGGGTTCATGCAGATCATCGCTCCAGATCACATCCGCCTGCGGGTGTTCGAACGCGGAACCGGCGAAACCCTGGCCTGTGGCAGCGGAGCGTGCGCGGCGGTGGTCGCTGGCCGGTTATGGGGACTGTTGTGGCCGAAGGTGCGGGTGGCGTTGCCGGGCGGCGAACTCAGCGTGCATTGGGCGGGCGAGGGTGAATCGGTGATCCTGACCGGGCCAGCGACCACGGTGTTTGAGGGCTGGATCGACGGCTGAAGGGGGCCGGTTCCGTCGCCGGAGCGCTCAGCCGATCTTGAAATAGACCTCGCGCGCGGGCAGATCAACGCCGGTCAACCGCAACGGCAGTACGCTGTCCAGAGCGACATCATCACCCGCTTTTACCCGCGTCTCCAGCGCCAGTTCGGGAATCAGCGCCACGCCGCGCGGCAGCCGCTTCTCGACCAGCACGCCCTGGCCACGCCAGCCGGGATGCTGTTGGAGATAGACCGCAGTCCAGTGCTGGCGCGACAGCCGTTCAGCCCGCCGTACCCCTGCTGCCGCCACCTCGGCCGCGCCGACCCGCTCAATAATCGCCTGCGCATCCAGCCGTCCGCTGTCGCGCAGCAGCGCGCGCAACTGCTGGTGAGCCACCAGGTCCAGATAACGGCGCAGCGGACTGGTCACCTGGGCGTACACGTCCAGCCCCAGTCCGCCGTGCGGTCCCGGCTGACTGCTGTACTGACGGGGCCGCAAGCTCCGCCGCAAGGCGACCATCGCCGCCAGTCCCGCCGGCTCGCGGTCGGTGGCGTCCCCTCGATCCTGGGTGGTGAACGGAAACGGCAGCGCGTGCTCCAGCGCAAAGCGGGCCGCGGCTTCACCGGCCATCAGCATCGCCTCGGCCACCAGCATCCGGCTGCGCAACCGGGGCAAGGGCTTGATGCTGACGCGGCCGTCCACCACGCTCATCTTCACTTCCGGCAAATCGATGAAGATGGCGCCCTGGGCGCGGCGACGGGCCTGATGGCGTTGCGCCAGCGCGTACAGGTGGCGAAAGGGCGACTCCTCCAGCCGCGTTTCGACTTCGGCATAACTCAGCCGCTGCACCCGCACCCAACTGGGCGTGATCACCACCTCGGTGACCACACCATCGGCATCCAGGGTCAGGCCAAACGACAAGGCCGGCGAAATCTCCGTCAGTCCCAGTCCCAGCCGGGTCACCGCCGGTTCCGGCAGCATCGAAATCGTGGTTTCCGGCAAATACAGGGTCGCCCCGCGCGCCCGCGCTTCCTGGTCAACGGGACTGTCGGGAGCAACCAGCGCCGCGACATCAGCGACATGCACCCACAGCCGGTCACCGTCCAGACTGAGGGCGTCGTCCGGATCCTGATTGCCCTCGTCATCCACCGCGAACGCCGGCAATCCGGTCAGATCCAGCCGGGGTTCGTCCGGCAATTCCGGCAATTCCAGCGCCGGCGCGGTCAGGTTCATTCCCAACCGGTGCGGATAGGGATTCACCGTCCCATCCCAATGGCCCAGCCGCAGCAATAGCACATAAGCGCTGTCCGGATTCTGATCGCAGTCCAGCGCCTGCAAGACCCGGCTTTGCTCGCGCTGACCCAGCGCCAGCTCCTCGACCTCCCGCAGATAGGGCGCATCCGCCGGCGCGCACTGGCCGGCCCGCGCCCGGTGCAGAAAGCCGTTCCACGCTTCGCGCTCAGCGGCCTTGGCCTGCCGCAGCGCCCGCTCCCGTTCCACCTCCGCCAGCGGCCGGGCCAGAATCCGTTCCGGCGTTCCCTGGAAATACAGCCCTTCATCCAGCAGCCGCCAGGTCGCCCAGGCCGTCGCCGGCGTATACGCGCCATAAATCAGATCGGCGAGATCGATCAGGGTGGTGGGTTCGCTATCCAGCAGTTCACAGGCGGCTTCGGCATCGCCGGCGGGCGCATCCAGTTCGCGCAAATTGCGCACCGGCCCCGGATGTAACAGAACGATGTCCTTGGGCCGGACCCGAACCGCCCGCCCATCTTCCAGTTCGATATCCAGCTTGTCGCCGAGCGCAGTGACCCGGGCAGGACCGTTCTTGTACAGCACCAGACTGTGTTGCGGGATATTCATCGAACCTCGGACGGTGTGTGGAACGGGTTTAATATTTCATGGGCGAAAATGGCGAGCATCATAGCAAAGATTGTTAGCGATCCCGTCAGTGACCAAAATTTCCAAGACTTTCGCCTTTCGTCATTCCCGCGTCTGCGGGAATCCAGTAACTTATTGAAAAGAATGGATACCCGCTTTCGCGGGTATGACGAAAAAGGCAGGTAAGCGAAAGTCCTAATTTCCAATACGTTGATGATCCTGGATTAACGGTTTGAAAATCATCATGCCGGGTTTTCTGGCGGAAAAATCTGATGAATGAAAAAGGGGCGACCGCAGTCGCCCCTGGTATCTCTCAACCCGCGACGCAACTAAAAGTTGCGCCGCCGGCTTGTCAACCGCTTAGGGCTTGTATTCGCCTTCCAGCAGCTTGGCGTGCGCCGCCGCCAGCCGGGCAATCGGCACCCGAGGCGATGAGCAAGACACATAGGTCAGATGGGCGTAGTGGCAGAAGCGCATCGAACGCGGATGACCGCCCTGTTCGCCGCAAATACCGACCTTGAGGCCCGCACGGGTCTTGCGGCCATTCTCAACCGCAAACTGCATGAGCTGGCCGACGCCCGTCGTATCCAGCGCCTCAAACGGATTGTCCTTGAGAATCCCGGCGGAGTTGTAGAACGGCAGGAACTTGTTCTCGGCGTCTTCGCGCGAGAACGAGAAGGTGGCCTGGGTCAGGTCGTTGGTGCCAAAAGAGAAGAATTCGGCGACATCGGCGATTTCGCCGGCGCGCAGACAGGCCCGCACCACTTCCATCATGGTGCCGAATTCGAAATGCACCTTGACCGCATACTTGGCCTCGACTTGGGGCAGCACCTCGTCAACCAGCGCCTTGACCCGCTTCAACTCTTCCACGGTGCAGACCTGCGGCACCATGATTTCCGGGTGGACGTTGACTTTCTCCTGAATGCATTCCGCCGCCGCTTCCAGAATGGCGCGAATCTGCATCTTGTAGATTTCCGGATAGGTCAGCCCCAGGCGGACGCCGCGATGGCCGAGCATCGGGTTGATTTCGTGCAGGGCGCGGGCCTTCTGCAGGATTTCTTCCTTCTTGGCCAGCACGTCAGCGACCAGATGGCTGTCGTTGAGAATCCCCAGTTGCTCGACGGCTTTCGGATTGACCTGGCTGAGGATCTGACTGATCGCCTCCAGACCTTGCGCGGTCTGGCGCAGATGGCGCAGATGCTCGATGTCGTCGATCAGGGTTTGCTCGGATGGCAGGAACTCGTGAATCGGCGGATCGAGCAGGCGGACCGTGACCGGACGCGGAGCCATCACCCGGAAGATTTCCTTGAAATCGCTGCGCTGCATCGGCAGCAGCTTTTCCAGGGCGGCTTCGCGGTCTTCGGTGGTCTCGGCCAGGATCATCTCCAGGACGAGCGGCAACCGTTCCTTAGCGTTGAACATGCGCTCGGTGCGGCACAGGCCAATACCCATCGCCCCGTAGTTGGACGCGCGCTGGGCGGCGTCCGGAGTATCCGCATTCGCCATGACCTTGAGAGTGGCGATTTCGTCGGCCCAGCTCAGCAGCGTGCGCAATTCCGGGGTGAATTCCGGCTCAACGGTGGGGATTTCACCCAAAAACACCCGTCCGGTGCCGCCGTCAATCGTGACTACATCGCCTTCGTGCAGGACTTTATCGCCGATAATCGCTTGGCGCTGATGGACGTTGACCAAAATATCTTCCGCGCCGACCACGCAAGGCTTGCCCATGCCGCGCGCCACGACCGCCGCGTGCGAGGTCTTGCCGCCGCGACTGGTCAGGATGCCGACCGCCGCGAAGAAGCCGTGAATGTCTTCTGGCTTGGTCTCTTCGCGGACCAGGATGATTTTCTCATTAGCGCCGCGTCCGCGCTTCACGGCGGTATCCGCGTCGAACACGATCTTGCCGGACGCCGCGCCCGGCGATGCGCCCATGCCCTGCGAGGCCGGGGCCGCCTTCTGTTTCGGGTCGAGCTGCGGGAACATCATCTGTTCCAGCGATTCGGGATCGATCCGCAATAATGCCCGTTCGCGGGTGATCAGGCCCTCATTCGCCATTTCCACCGAGCTGCGCACCATACCCTGGGCGTTCATCTTGCCATTGCGGGTTTGCAGGCAGTACAGCACACCCTTCTCAATGGTGTACTCGTAGTCCTGCACCTCGTGGTAATGGCCTTCCAGCTTGTTGCGCAATTCCACCAGTTGCCGGTACAGATCCGGCATTTCGTCCTTCATCGCCGCGACCGGCTTCGGGGTGCGAATGCCGGCCACCACGTCTTCACCCTGGGCGTTGACCAGGTATTCGCCGTACATGACGTTTTCGCCCGTGCCGGGATCGCGGGTGAAGCCCACGCCGGTGGAGCAATCGTTACCCATGTTGCCGAAGACCATGGTGACCACGTTGACCGCGGTGCCGTTGGCCTGGTCCGGGGTGATCTTGAACTCGCGCCGGTAATCGACCGCACGCTGACCCATCCACGAGCCGAACACGGCCTTGATCGCCAGTTCCAGTTGCTCGTAGGGGTCTTGCGGGAAGGGGCGTCCGGTCTGCTCCTGGACGACTTGCAGGAACAACTGGCCGATCTCGCGCAGGTCTTCCGCACTTAGACCCAAGTCCACCTTGACGCCGGCGCGGCGCTTGATCGCCTCGAAGTGTTCGTCAAAGAAGTGGTCATCCACGCCTAGCGCGATCTTGCCGAACAACTGGATGAAGCGACGAAAAGCGTCGTAGCCAAAGCGTGCATTGCCGGTCAGCTTGATCAGCCCGGCCAGGGTCTTTTCGTTCAGGCCGAGGTTGAGGATGGTGTCCATCATGCCCGGCATGGACATGGAGGAGCCGGAACGCACCGAGACCAGCAACGGATTTTCTGCGCCGCCGAACTGCTTGCCGGTTTCCTTTTCCAGCCAAGTCATGTGCGCCCGCACGTCGTCCATCACGCCATCGGGCAGCCGGTTGTTCGCGATGTAGTCCAGACAGGCTTCGGTACTGATGACAAAGCCCGGCGGCACCCGCAGACCGATCTGCGTCATTTCGCACAGATTCGCGCCCTTGCCGCCGAGCAGCATTTTGTTCTTGCCGTCCCCTTCGGTGTACTTATAGATATACTTCTTCGCCATGATCCTACCTTTGCATGATGGTTGAGTGGATTCAGACTACGCTGACACCGCCAAAGCATAGACGATTCCGCGCCGCCATGACCGGTTCAGCGACCGGGACAGGACGCCGGCGGTGCTTTGGAGTCGAGCAGGGTCCGAAGGAATACCCGCATGGGCGGATATCGTTAGCAAAAGATAGACGCGCGCCGGGCGAATTGCCAAGTTTCATCGCTGCAAAACCGGGGGTTGATTTGACTTGCCAGCAGCTTGACGGGAAACTACAAAGCTTTAGCCCGCATGAGCCGCTGCGGTTTTCCACCGGGGTTCACGCCTGCCTGGAGGTTTGTCGCTGCTGTGCCTTTCCGTCCCGCTTCGCCCGCTGATCCCCCGCTCGTCACGGTGCGCGCCCTGTCGTTCCATCGCGGAGATCGGTCGATCTTCACTGAGATCAGTCTGGATATTCCGCGCGGCCAGGTTACGGCCATCATGGGGCCAAGCGGCACTGGAAAAACCACGCTGCTGCGTCTGATCGGCGGCCAGATTCGTCCTGACGCCGGACGCATTGAGGTGGATGGGCAGTGCGTTCATGAACTCGGCCGCCATGATCTGTACCAGTTGCGCAAACGCATGGGCGTACTCTTCCAGAGTGGCGCGCTGTTTACTGACCTGAGCGTGTTCGAAAACGTCGCCTTCCCGCTGCGCGAACATACCCGACTGCCAGAGCGGCTGATTCGCACGCTGGCGTTGATGAAGCTGGAGGCGGTCGGGCTGCGCGGCGCCCGTGACCTCATGCCGGCGGAACTGTCCGGCGGCATGGCCCGGCGGGTGGCGCTGGCCCGGGCCATTGCGCTCGACCCGATGATGGTGTTGTACGACGAACCGTTCGCCGGTCAGGATCCGATTTCCATGGGCGTGCTGGTCAAGCTGATCCGCACGCTCAACGACGCTCTGGGGTTGACCAGCATCATCGTGTCCCATGATGTCAAGGAAACCGCCGCTATCGCCGACTATCTCTATCTGATCTCCGACGGGCGGGTGGTGGAGCACGGCACGCCTCAAACGCTGGGCCGCTCGACCTCGCCCTGGGTCGATCAGTTCATGCACGCCCGGCCCGACGGGCCGATGTCGTTCCATTATCCAGCCCCGCCCTACGATGACGATCTGCTGGCGGAGGCGCCGGCATGAGTACGCTGCTGGCCAATCTGGGCCGGTGGGTGCTGAACCGGCTGGCCCGGCTGGGACGAGCCAACTTGTTTCTCCTGCGCCTGCTGGGCGCGCTCAGCTTTCTGTTCAACCGCCCCGGTCTGCTGATCAAGCAGTTGCATACGGTGGGCGTGCTGTCGCTGCCCATCATCCTGGTGTCAGGTCTGTTCGTCGGCATGGTGCTGGGCCTGCAAGGTTATGCCAATCTGGTGGATTTCGGTGCGACATCTTCGCTGGGGACGGTGGTGGCGCTGTCGCTGATTCGCGAACTAGGACCGGTGCTGACCGCGCTGTTGTACGCTGGGCGAGCCGGTTCCGCATTGACCGCTGAAATCGGGTTGATGAAGGCGACGGAGCAACTGGCCAGTATGCAAATGATGGCGGTCGATCCCTTCCCCCGGGTACTGGCTCCACGCTTTCTGGCTGGCTGCCTGGCCGTGCCGCTATTGACCGGCATTTTCACTGCGGTAGGCATTCTGGGCGGCTATTTCGTGGCTGTAGTTCAGTTGGGCGTGGATGGCGGCGCATTCTGGGCGCAGATGCAGGCGAAGGTCTTGTTATTTGAAGATGTGGTTAACGGAGTCATCATTAAAAGCATCGCCTTTGGGCTACTGGCCAACTGGATTGCGCTGTTCGAGGGTTACGAAGCGCTGCCGACCTCGGAAGGGGTCAGCCTCGCGACGACGCGCACGGTGGTGGTGACCTCGCTGGCCGTGCTGAGCTGGGATTTCCTGTTGACGGCGCTGATGTTTGGAGCTTGGTGATCATGCGGCAAAAGAATCTGGAACTGATGGTCGGCCTGTTCGTGGCCCTGGGGCTGGCGGCGTTTTTGCTGCTGGCGCTGAAGGTGAGCGATCTGACCCGCATCGGTGAAAATGAGGGCTATCGAATCACCGCCCGCTTCGAGAACATCGGCGGCCTCAAGGTGCGCGCCCCGGTCACGGTGGGCGGAGTGCGCATCGGCCGGGTGATCAGCATCGATCTGGATCCCCAAAGTTATGAGGCCGTGGCGACTCTGTCCATCGATCCCCAATACCATCAGCTACCGACCGATTCCAGCGCCAGTATCCTGACCTCCGGGCTGCTGGGCGAACAATACGTAGGATTGGAACCGGGCGGCATGGATGACTATCTGAAGAACGGAGGGACGCTCAAGCTGACCCAGTCGGCGCTGGTGCTGGAAAAGCTGATCGGACGGATGCTCACCAATGCCGTATCAGGCGATGCGCCGCCGGTTAAGTGATTAACGATTAAGGTTTAGTGATTAGCGATTAGGGTGTGGTGATTTGAAGGAGCGATCAGGTTCATGAAGAAAGCGTTGGTTTTCGGTTTGCTTTGGATCGTGCTGGTGAGCGGCGCGGCGGCCGCTGTCGTCCCGCCCCAGGAGGTGGTGCAAAATACGTCGACGCGGATGCTGAGCGCCTTGCGCCAGAACTATGCGGCGCTAAAACAGGATTCGAGTTCTATTTATGGGCTGGTCGATCAGATCGTGCTGCCCAATTTCGACTTTGAGCTGATGTCGCGCTGGGTGCTGGGCCGGGCCTGGCAACAGGCCACGCCCGAACAGCGCCGCCGCTTCTCCGAGGAATTCCGCACCCTGCTGGTGCGCACCTACGCCAAGGCGCTACTGGAATATGTGAATGAGGAGGTGCGGGTCTTGCCGCAACCGGCGGCGGACGGTAACGAGGCGACCGTGCGCACCGAAGTGCGGGTCAGGACGGGTCCACCGATCCAGATCAACTACAGCATGCATCTCGGTAACGATACCTGGAAGGTTTATGACGTGACCGTGGACGGCGTCAGCCTGGTCACCAATTATCGCGGAACCTTCGCCTCACAAACTCGCGCCAGCGGTCTGGATGCAGTGATCGCCGATTTGCAGCGCCGCAACGCCCAGGCCGGGCGCTGATGACCACGGCGACCGCCGACCGTGAGGGCGATATCTTGCGGGTTCGGGGCGAACTCGATTTCGATTCGGTGGCGGATTTGTGGGAGCGCGTCGGTCCGCTGTTCCGGGCCGATCCGATCCGCCGCATCGATCTGAGCGAGGTCAGCCGCGCCAACAGCGCGGGCGTGGCGCTGCTGGTGGTCTGGTTGCGTCAGGCCCGCCAGCAGCGTCAAGATCTGGTGTTCGTCAATGTTCCAGCGCAGATGCGGGCCATCATGGAGGTCGCCGATCTGGATACCGTGCTGCCGATGGCCTGAAGGTCTCGCGTCCCGTTGTTTTCCGGGTTGCCGGGCGCTCTTCAGCCCCGCTGCAACCCTTCACCCCCATTCGCTGGAATAGATAGCGTGTTATGCAAACCCAAGACATTGAGCGGCTGATTGAGGAGCAATTGCCGGGCGCGCAGGCCAAGGTTCGCGGCGACGATGGCGTTCATTTTGAAGCCGTGGTCATCAGCGCGGCCTTTGCTGGCAAGACCCTGATCCAGCAACATCGGATGGTTTACGCCGCGCTGGGCGAACGGCTCAAGCGCGAAGAGATTCACGCCTTGTCGCTCAAGACCGGTACGCCGGATGCCGGGCCATTCCCGCAGTCCTGACTCCGCCAACGTAATATTTTCGAGAGTTTCATGAGCAAACTGATGATCAACGGCGGCGTAACGCTCCAGGGCGAACTGCGCGCGTCCGGCGCTAAAAACGCAGTGCTGCCGATCCTGGCCGCGACGCTGCTGGCCGATGGGCCGATGACCCTGCGTAATGTGCCGCACTTGCAGGATGTCACGACCACCATGGAGTTGCTCGGGCGGATGGGCGTGGATCTGGTGGTGGACGAGAAAATGAACATCCAGGTTGATCCCCGCTCCATCTACAGTTTCCAGGCGCCCTACGAACTGGTGCGCACCATGCGCGCCTCGATCCTGGTGCTGGGGCCGCTGGTGGCCCGCTTTGGTCAGGCCGATGTGTCGCTGCCGGGCGGTTGCGCCATCGGCTCGCGGCCGGTGAACCTGCACATCAAGGGTCTGGAGGCGATGGGCGCGGACATCAAGGTTGAGAACGGCTACATCCGCGCCCGCGCCAACCGGTTGAGAGGCGCGCACATCGTGCTGGATCTGGTGACCGTGACCGGCACCGAAAATCTGTTGATGGCCGCCGCTCTGGCCCAGGGCACCACCGTGCTGGAGAACGCCGCCCGTGAGCCGGAAGTGGTGGATCTGGCCGAGTGTCTGAACGCCATGGGCGCGCAAATCGAGGGCGCGGGCACCGACACGATCGTGATCGATGGGGTCGAGCGGCTGCACGGCGCGCACTATCAAGTGATGCCGGATCGGATTGAAACCGCCACTTATCTGCTGGCCGGCGCGATCACCGGCGGACGGGTCAAGGTCAAGGATACCCGGCCGGATATCCTGGAAGCGGTGCTGCTGAAAATGGAGGAAGCCGGGATCTGGGTGAACACCGGCCCCGACTGGATCGAAGTGGACATGAACGGGGGTCGGCCCAAAGCCGTGCGCATTCGCACCGCGCCCTATCCCGCGTTCCCTACTGACATGCAGGCGCAGTTCGTGGCGCTCAACGCGATTGCCGAGGGGACCGGCATGATCACTGAAACGGTCTTTGAAAACCGGTTCATGCACGTTCAGGAATTGCATCGGATGGGCGCGCAGATCGAACTGGAAGGCAACACCGCCATCAGCATCGGGGTACCCCGGTTGACCGGCGCACCGGTGATGGCGACCGATTTGCGCGCTTCGGCCAGTCTGATTCTGGCGGCCCTAGTCGCAGACGGGGAAACAGTCGTGGATCGCATCTATCACATCGACCGGGGCTACGATTGCATCGAGGAAAAGCTGTCGCACCTGGGCGCGCGCATCCGCCGGACTGCGGGTTTAAGCCGCTGATGGCCGCGCCGCTGACCATCGCCCTGTCCAAGGGCCGCATTTTCAAGGAAACCTTGCCGCTGCTGGCGGCGGCGGGCATCGTCCCGCTCGATGATCCCGAAACCAGCCGCAAGCTGATTCTCGACACCCAGCAGCCCGAGGTGAAGCTGGTGATCATCCGCGCCACCGATGTGCCCACTTATGTGCAATACGGGGCCGCTGATCTGGGCGTGGCCGGCAAGGATGTGCTGCTGGAGCACGGCGGCGAGGGACTGTACGAACCGCTGGATCTGAAAATTGCCCGCTGCCGGCTGATGGTGGCCGGCGATCCGCATCACCGGCCGCGCTGGAGCCGGCCGCGCATCGCCACCAAGTACGCCAACACCACCCGGCGCTGGTTCGCCGACCAGGGCCGGCAGGTGGAGGTGATCAAGCTGTACGGCTCAATGGAGCTGGCGCCGCTGGTGGGGCTGGCGGATTACATCGTGGATGTCGTGGACACCGGCAATACGCTCAGGGCGAATGGCCTGGCGCCGCTGGAGCACATTGCCGACATCAGTTCGCGGCTGATCGTCAACAAGGCGGCGATGAAGATGAAACATGCCCGAATTCAGGACATTATGGAGCGCATGGCCGCCGCAATTGGCGCCTGAACCATAAAATCCCTTTTGCAGGGGCCAACAGCAATGAAGATTTCACCCGTTTTTCTAAATACTGCCCATCCCGATTTCTGGTCGCGCCTGGAAGCGCTAACCGCCTGGGAAGGGGTCGCCGATGAGACCGTGACCACAACCGTGCGTGAAATCATCGCCCAGATTCGCGCGCGCGGCGATGACGCCCTGTTGGAATATACCCACCGCTTCGACCGGCTGGATGCCGTCCATGCCGCCGGTCTGGAGATTTCGGCGGACCGGTTGCACGAAGCGCTGGCGGCTCTGTCTTCGGCCCAGCATGTCGCGCTGATCGCCGCCGCTACCCGCATCCGCGCCTATGCCGAGCGGCAGAAGCAGGCATCCTGGACCTTCACCGAAGCAGACGGAACGATCCTCGGCCAGCAGGTGACGCCACTGGATCGGGTCGGTTTGTACGTGCCCGGCGGCAAGGCGGCCTATCCGTCTTCAGTGCTGATGAATGCGATTCCCGCCAAGGTCGCCGGGGTTCCGGAGGTCGTCATGGTCGTACCCACGCCGGGCGGTGAGTTGAACGAGCTGGTGTTGGCCGCCGCCGCCGTGGCGGAAGTCGATCGGGTGTTCAGCATCGGCGGAGCGCAGGCGGTCGCGGCGCTGGCCTATGGCACGGTCACCGTGCCCCGGGTGGACAAGATCGTCGGGCCGGGCAATGTCTACGTCGCCGCCGCCAAGCGCCAGGTGTTCGGTACGGTCGGCATCGACATGATTGCCGGCCCCTCGGAGATTCTGGTGGTCTGCGATGGACTGACCGATCCCGACTGGATCGCCATGGATTTGTTCTCGCAAGCCGAGCATGACGAAGATGCGCAGCCGATCCTGATCAGCCCGGACGCGGTATTTCTGGAGCGGGTTCTGGAATCCATTGCGCGGTTGCTGCCAGGGATGGAGCGGCGGGAGATCATCGCGGCGTCGCTGGCCCGACGGGCGATGCTGATTCAGACGCTTGACCTGGCGGAAGCGGCGCAAGTTGTCAACTTCATTGCCCCCGAGCATCTGGAGTTGTCAGTGGAACGGCCGGAAGAACTGTTGCCGCTGATCCGGCACGCCGGAGCGATTTTCATGGGCCGCTATACCGCCGAGGCGCTGGGCGATTACTGCGCCGGTCCCAATCATGTGCTGCCCACCTCGCGCACCGCCCGGTTTTCCTCGCCGCTGGGCGTCTACGATTTCCAGAAGCGCAGCAGCCTGATTTATTGCTCACCCGCTGGGGCCGCGACCCTGGGCCGCACCGCGTCCGTCCTGGCGCGCGGTGAGGGTTTGACCGCTCATGCCCGGTCAGCGGAGTTGCGGCTGCACACTCCAATGTGAGAGCCAAGCCCCGGCTGTCAAAATCAGTGCGTCAACCCATTAGCCTGAGCCATCCCAGCAACGGTGGCTCAGTTTTTTTCGTCACGGGCAGCAGACGACCCAAATTGGTCATAGACCATCATCCCGGTGATTCCACCCAAAGCCAATCGCAAGATTCAACGGGAGTATGACCGCCATCTTTATAAAGAACCTCACCTCGTCGAGTGTTGTATCGGCAAACTCAAACAGTTTCGCCGGGTCTTTTCCCGCTTCGATAAGATCGTTCGCCGCTTTCTGAATTTTATCCAATTCGCCTCTGTACTGATTTGGTTACGATAAAATATCAACAGAGCCTAGATAACTATCTATCATTTTCCGCAAAAAATCCGTTTCCTTTAATTGACACTCCCATATAACAAAAACATCCCATCCCACAAGACTTAACTCCTCATAATGTTGTATATCCCGCTCTCTATTGCGGGCGATTTTTGCTTCCCAATATTCCCGGTTTGTCTTGGGAACTCGTGTCCCTCGTTTGCACTCGTGGCCGTGCCAGAAACAGCCATGAACAAAAATCACTTTGCGGCGGCTCTGAAACGTTAAATCCGGCTTGCCGGGAAGGTCTTTCCGGTGCAGTCGGTAGCGATATCCCATAGAGTGAACAAGGCGGCGAACGATCATTTCCGGGGTGGTGTCGCGACTCTTGACCGCTCGCATGATCCGGGATCGTTCGGGATCAACCATCATTATCGCCGCTGCTCGCTCCATCCTCCTTCTCAACGGAAGAATCGCCGCCAAGCGCCATATAACGCCGTTCTGCAAGCCACTGTAGCCGCTTGGCCTGCGTCAATAAAACCCGACGAAGTCCGCCTTGAACCTTTCGTTCTGAAATGACCTGAGCCAGACGGGCGATAATCAGGGCGCGGCGGTATATGCGGTAATCAGGATGGGAGCGGATTTCATAGACTTCATCGGAAACGATGCGCCACCGAAAAGACGGCGGCAGTTTGATTTTCAAGGAAGACGTGGGCGGGTCTTTCTCGTTAAGAACAGCCGAAAACTGGCTTTCTTTCAGGGCCGTTTGATAAATCAGGCGCTCCAAGGCGTCCAGGTGCGCCTTGGCGGCGCTATCCTTGCCGCTGGTTTTCTGAAACTGCGGCAACGGCCAAACTTCAATTTCAAAGACTTCAAACGGATCAAGAACCGACATCGCCACCGCATCGGTTCGCTGGTTGGTCAAATGGCGGCGGATTCGCGTTCGTAGAAGCTCGTTTGTTTGACCCACGTAAATCGGCTCGCCGTCATAATCGAAAAAGGCATAAACACCCCATTTGAAGTTTCCGACTTTCACAGTCTGGCCTGTGATTGGATCGTGAAAATCTGCGTCAAGAAACTCAGCAAGGTTCTTCCTCAAACCCTCCGTCTCGAACGGAGGAATATTGACGAAATCAGGGTTTTTCTTGTCGTTCGATGGCGGCACTGGCTGCGTTCCTGCTTATTTTTCCCCAAAGATCAGCATGAACGTAGGTCATAGTCGAGGGGAACGGATTAACCTACAGCGGCCAACAGCTCAGCTCGGGAAAGCAACGGTTCAAAGAGGCTGGCGGCTAGGTGCCTGACCACGGGAACGGCTAGACCGTCTCCGGCAATGTGGTAAGCCTCGTTGTAGCGGTCAGGCAACTCGTAGCTTTCCGGCAAGCCCATAAGCCGGGCGGCCTCACGGGGTGACAACAGGCGGGAACGAATGCGGGGGCCGTCCACAATCAGAATAGTTTGACGACTGGAGCCGCCTACCGGCGTCCGCAAACATCCGGCCACGTCGTCGAAGCGAACCTCGGCGCGTTGCTCCCCGTTGCGCGTGCGCTTGTAAACACCTCCGACCATGCGCCGTCCAGCGGCTTGAGCCATAGACACCTTGGCGCGGTTGACTTCCGACATCAGATCGAGCAAACGGCGCGTTTCTTCGAGGGTATGCCAGTCCACGCCTTTCGGCTGCTCCTCGATCAGGTCAGAGAAAACGGTTTTGCGGGGCGGCGGGGCGGAAAGTCTCCACCATACCCAATGGCCCCGCGCCTTGAGCGGAAGCTGTTTAACCCGCTCCCGGACTATCGGCGGATGCCAAAGAGGACCAGGAGCCGATAGCTTGACACCTCGCGGGATTGCTAAATCGGCTCTGGTTCCGATGATGAACAATCGAGGGCGCGAATGGGGCAAGAAATGCGCGGCGTCAATGACCATAGCGCCGAAACGATATCCAGCTTGCGTGAACGCCTCCGCAATCGCCAGAAAATCCTTTCCCTCGTGTGAAGTCAAAGCGCCGCAGACATTTTCCAACACGATCAGACGCGGGGCGCGATTTTCAGACATAAGCCCCTGCATAAGCCGCCAAAACGGCCAGAAAGCGCCAGACCGCTCGGCGGCAAGACCGCCGCGATTTCCCGCAAGGGAAAGGTCCTGACAAGGGAAAGAAGCCCAAGCCAGATCAGCGGCGCCGGGTAAGTCGTCAGGCGCGAGGGCGGCCACGTCGCAAATCTTCAGTTCCGGGGCGCCGTCAAAGTTGGCTTTGTAGGCTGCCGCCTTCTTATCGTCGATGTCATTAGCGAAAAGACAACGCCAGTCCTGACCCAAACCAATCCGGGCCATGCCGCCGCCTGAAAAGAACTCATAAAAATCAAGCATCGGCGTTACCTCCTTGTAGCTTGCACCCCTCCCGCAAAAGCTTTTCCTGAATGGCCTCGGTGATCCAAGCGTTTCGGGAAATGCTGCCGGGACGGTCGGCGCGGGTCTCGTCGATAGCGGCGAAAACCTCCGGGGATAGCCGAAGATTGATCCGGTCCTTTTCCTTAGCGTGCAATGTGTTTTTCATAGGCGCCAGTATGGCGCCTTAATTTAAGAAACGACAAGAGAAAAAGTTCCCAGCAGTTTCCGATGTCTTGATTTATAAGGATTTTTCCTTATGATCAGGGTTACATCGTGAAAAATTACCGTTCGAAATCAAGTAATTGAAAAAAAGAGGCCGGGAACTGCTGGCGACTTGGCGTTCCAGGTCGGGCTTCTGATCAGCGATGGACATGCAGGCGAAAGCCGGCTTTTCCACCTGCCCGATCCATGCCATGCTGTTGGCAACCGCTCGCCCCTGCCTCAGCCACCATGCCTGAACCCGTTCTGCTGGACACCGTTCGCCCAGTCGAAACCCCTGAGGGGATCGAACTGCGCCTGCGGGTCGCCGGGCCGGCGGCGCGGGCGCTGGCCTGGATCGCGGACAGCCTGATCAAGTATGGCGTGTTGTGGGGGCTGCTGATGGCGCTGACGCTCCTCGGCGGCGGCGGCCTGGGCCTGTGGCTGATCGCCCTGTTTCTGATCGAGTGGTTCTATCCAGTGCTGTGGGAGGTCTACGCTGCCGGGGCCACGCCCGGCAAGAAGGCGCTGGGCCTCAAGGTCGTTCACGCCAATGGCGCACCGGTGGACTGGCCGGGGGCGCTGATCCGCAATCTGCTGCGCGCCGTGGATTTTCTGCCAGTCTTCTACGGCTTTGGCTTGGTCGCCATGCTGAGCAACCGCGATTTTCAACGGCTGGGCGATCTGGCTGCCGGCACCGTGGTCATTTACCGCGATCCGCCCCTGATTACGCCGAAACTGCCGCCCGGCCCGGCCCTGCCGCCACCCCTTCCGCTCAGCGCTGCCGAACAGCAGCTTTTGGTTGACTTTGCCGAGCGCAGCGCGACGCTCAATCCCGACCGCCAGGCGGAACTGGCGGAACTGCTGACCGGTTGCACGGGCATGCCGGGCCGCGCCGGGGTTGAACGGCTGTGCGCCTATGCCCGCTGGCTGGTTGGAGATCACCAGTGAAACAGCGCCGCTTCGAGGACCGTTACGCCGCCGGCTGGAGCGCCTTTGCCGCCCAACTGGATCGTCTGGAGCGCCGGGCCGCGCCGAAAAACGCCCCGCCCATCACCCCGTTGCCGGTCGCCGAACTACCGGCGGCCTACCGGCAACTTTGTCAGCACCTCGCCATCGCCCGCCGCCGCCGTTACAGCGCCGCGCTGTGCGCACGGCTGGAACCCCTGGTCCTGCGCGCCTATCAGCAGCTTTATCGCGCACCACACCGGCGCTGGCCGGAAGCGCTGCATTTCCTGACCCGCGATTTCCCGCAACGGGTGCGCGCCGACGCCCGCCTGTTCTGGCTGTGCGCGGCGCTGTTCTATCTGCCGCTGCTGGGCATGGGGCTGGCGGTTTATAACGCGCCGGAATTGATCTACAGCCTGCTGTCGCCCGAGGCGGTGACCGATCTGGAAGCGATGTACACGCCCGACGCGACTGCCGCGCATCGCGACGCCAGCGACAAGCTGGCGATGTTTGGCTACTACATTCATAACAACATCGGCCTGGGGTTTCGCACCTTCGCCGGTGGCGCGCTGCTCGGCATCGGCGCAGCGTTCATGCTGCTGCTGAACGGGCTGTTCATCGGCGCCATCTCCGGCTATCTGACCGCCCGGGGCCTCACCGAAACGTTTTATACCTTCGTCGCCGGGCATGGCGCGTTTGAACTGACCGGCATCGTGCTGGCCGGGGTGGCCGGTTTGAAACTGGGCTGGGCGGTGGTCGCGCCGGGCCGGATGCGGCGAGCCGATGCGTTGCGCCAGGCAGCGGCGAGCGCGGTACGGCTGGTCATCGGCATGGCTGCGCTGCTGGTGCTGGCAGCGTTCATCGAAGCGTTCTGGTCGGCTAATCGCCTGATCCCGGCGGAAATCAAATACGCAGTCGGCGCAACCGGCTGGCTGCTGGTCACGCTTTATCTCACGGGCGCTGGCCGCCGTGCGCCTTGAAACCGCCACCGCCCAATTGCGGCCGCGCGCGGCCTGGGAAGCGACCGATCTGGGCGTAGCGCTGGCCCGCCATTGGAGCGGACCCGTCTATGCGGCCTGGTTTGCGCTGGCGCTGCCGCTGTTCCTGCTGCTGCATCTCCTGTGCTGGGGCCATTGGTGGCTGGTTCCCTGGCTGCTGTGGTGGCTCAAGCCGCTGCTGGATCGCGCGCCGCTGTACATCCTGAGCCAGGCCCTGTTTGGCGATGTGCCGGATCGTCGCCGCTTGATGCGGGAACTGCCGGGACTGCTGCGCCGCCAAGCGTTTGCGGCCCTGACCTGGCGACGATTCGATCCCGCCCGTTCCTTCACCCTGCCGGTGCAGCAGCTTGAAGGGCTGACCGGCAAGGCCCGCCGTCAGCGCCTGCGAGATTTGGGCAAGCCTGGCCGGGGGCCGGCGGTGTGGCTGACCGTGATTTGCGCCCATCTGGAAGTGGCGCTGGATTTCGCGTTGATTGTGCTGGTATGGATGCTGATCCCCGACTTCGTGGCGCTGGAATTCCTCGATCTGTTCGACGACAGTGAGGCGCTGGGGCAACTGTGGCTGAATGGAATCAGTCTCTGCGGGATGAGTCTGGTGGAACCGTTTTACGTCGCCGCCGGGTTCGCGCTCTACCTTAACCGCCGTACCGAACTGGAGGCGTGGGATCTGGAACTGGGCTTCCGGCGACTGGCGGGACGGTTGGCGGGCAGGGGACGGGCAGCGGCGGGTTTGGCGGTGCTGGGATTGAGCCTGGGATTGCTGGCGATTCCCGCCACCGGTTTTGCGGCGGAGCCGGTCAAATCCCGGTGTGAACAGCGCCGCGAGCGCGAAACGCAGCTTGCCCAAGCGGCCAGTCCCATTAAACAGGCGCTGGCGGAAACGCTGCGGGAACCGGAACTGCAACCGTGCGCAGTCCAGGAGCACTGGCGGTGGCGGGAGGATGGGAAACGGAAAGAGGCGTCGCCGGGCGGCCCAATCGTGGGCTGGGCGCACCGCTTCGCAGCGACGGTCGAATTTTTGCTGTGGTTCGCTCTGGGCATGAGTATGGCGTTCATCGGCTTCTGGTTATGGCGACGGCCGCCGGGCGCATTGAGCCTTCGTCGTCGCCGCGCCGCCCTTGTTCCCCCACCGCTCACGCAAGACCGCACCGCGATCATGACGCCGCCGGAGGCCGGACTGGGCGGGACCGCCTGGCGGCTGTGGAGCGAAGGCCAGCCGCGCGAGGCGTTGCGGTTGCTGTACCGGGGCAGTCTGGCCGGGCTGGCGACGCAGTACGGTCTGCCGATACCGACCAGCGCGACAGAAGATGAGAGCCTGCGACTGGCCGCCAGGCGCCTGACTGACGCGGAATTGCTGGATTTTTTCCGCCGCCTGACTCATCTCTGGCAGGCCACCGCCTATGCCCATCGGCCACCGGATGAAATCGCAGCCCGGAATTTGTGTGAGACCTGGCCGCGCCATTTCGCCACGACGGACGAACGGCCGCTATGAAACCACGCCGGTTTTGGCCGATACCGCTGATTCTGCTGGCGCTGTTCATCGCGGGTGGACTGGTGCTGTGGCTGAATCAGAACCTGGTGCAGCGCAACGAGGAGGTGTACACCGGCTATGGCGAGGAGGCCCGGCGCAACCCGTTCTACACCGCCGAGCGATTGCTGGCCCGGCTCGGCTTGACGGTGCATGGCATCCGGCGGCTGCGCGATTTACCCGAAACGCTCGCTCCCAGCGATACTCTGCTGGTCGCCATCCCCACCTACGCGCTGAGTGCCGCCGCCGCGCAGCGCTTATTGGACTGGGTGGCCGCCGGCGGTCATCTCCTGATCGGCGTACAGCACGAATACATACCGGGCGAGGGCCTCGACCACGTGCTCAACCGGCTGCAAATCAGCAGCCGGCGTGCTGAAACTCCCCTTTACGAACCGGTTGCAATCACGCTGAACGTCGCCCCGTCGCCGCTATCCGTTCGTTTCCGTTCCGATCTGCGGTTGAACGATGCGTTCTGGCAGTCTCTGCGCTGGGGCCAGGGTCGGGTGACCTTGCTGAGCGATCTCGGCCTGTTCGCCAATGATCGGCTGAGCGACTACGACCATGCCGATTTCCTGTGGGCGCTGGTCCAGCAACAGCCCGGCGGCGCGGTCTGGCTGCAATACCGGACGCTCACCCTGTCGCTGGCGCAACTGCTGTGGCAACACGGCTGGATGCCGTTGCTGGGACTGCTGCTCACCCTGCTGGCGGCGCTGTGGCGTTCCAGCCAGCGGCTGGGACCGCTGCTGGTTGCGCATCGCGCCGAACAGCGGCGGCTGGGCGAACATTTACGCGCCAGTTCCCGTTTCCTGTGGCGACACGGGGCCGGACCGCTGCTGCTGCACGTCGCCCGCCAGTACACGCTGCGCCGGCTGCAACGTCGCTCGACCCGCGCCGCGCTGGAGACCCACGCGCTCACCGATACCGACCAGCCGTTGAGCGAAACCGATGTGATTCACACCCTGCAAACCCTGCAACGTCTTCACCGTTATCCGCCATGAGCGACTTCAACGACTCTCCCGATTGCACCCCGCCCCCTCGCTCCGAACTGGAATGGGCCTGGGATTTCCTGCAAACCCTGCGGGGCGAAATAAGCCGGGTGCTGATCGGCCAACGCGCGGTGGTCGATCAGGTGCTGATCGCCCTGAGCGCTGCCGGCCATGTCCTGATTGAAGGCGCGCCGGGGCTGGGCAAGACTCTGCTGGCGCGGGCGCTGGCTGCCTGTGTTAACGCCCGCTTCGCCCGCATCCAGTTCACCGCCGACCTGATGCCCAGCGACGTGACCGGCCATGCGCTGTACAACCTGCGCGAGGAGCGGTTTGAAATCCGCCAAGGGCCGGTATTCTGCAACTTCCTGCTGGCTGACGAGATCAACCGCGCTCCCGCCAAGACCCAGGCGGCGCTCCTGGAAGTGATGCAGGAGGGCCAGGTCACGATTGAAGGGCAATCCTTCCCGCTGCCGCCGCCGTTCATGACCCTGGCCACCCAGAATCCGATTGAGCACGAAGGCACCTATCCACTGCCGGAAGCGCAGCTCGACCGCTTTCTGCTGAAAATCCAGATGGATTATCCCAGCATCGAAGAGGAAACCGCGCTGTTGCGGGCGGTGACCGGTGGGCGAGTGGGCGACCGGCTGGACGTGTCGCCGGTGCGGGCGGTCGCCGATCCCGCTGGGGTAGTGCATCTGCAACGGCTCACCGCCCGGCTGCGGCTGGATGATACGGTGCTGGATTATGGGGTGCGGCTGGTCGCGGCGACCCGCAAAACGCCGGGATTTGCCATCGGCGCAGGGCCGCGCGGCGGGATTGCCCTGATCCGCGCCGCCCGCGCCCAAGCGTTGCTGAGCGGCCGCGATTTCGTCACTCCGGATGATGTGAAAAGCATCGCCTTGCCGGCTCTGCGTCACCGGCTGACGCTGGCGGCGGAATATGAAATGGAAGGGGCGCGGGTGGATGAGGTGCTGGACGATGTGTTGCGGCGGGTGGCCGCACCGAGGGTGTAGACGCCCGTTTTCCCGAACCTGCCTGCCCAAAACCGAAACCTGATCGGCCAACAACGTGACCGCAAGGGGGGGTTGTGAAAACTGACTGGAAATCGGGGCGGAAGTGTTCTATCTTTGAACTATCGTTAAGCGGGTGGTTATACAGCAACGTATGGTAGGAGGAAGGCGGGTATGTGAACGGGTCTGCGGCAATTCCCGGTCTCTTTGAGCTATATAATTGATTTATAAAGGAATTTTTTATTAAACGCCTTTCAATTTTATATAAAAAATTCTTATGATTCAAAGAGATAGAAAGAGACCGGGAATTGCTGCTGATGTAACCATCTAATTCTCTATTTATGATTAAAACAAAAATCGCATTATTTGTTGATGTTGAGAACTTGGGATATTGGATTAAATCGAGTGGACCGAAGTTTCTACTCGCAGATTTGAGCGCAATAGGCCAAATCATTGTGCGGCGTGCATACGGTAAATGGACAAACCCCAGCCTATCACTTTTTCAAGAAGAATTAAATCAATACGGATTTGAATTAATTCATAACTATCATCCTGTTAGCGGAAAGAATTCAAGTGACATTCAGATGACCGTAGATATTATGGAATACGCATTAAAATTAGCAGATGTTGAATGGTTTGTTTTGGCTACTGGAGATTCAGATTTCTCTCCTTTATTTAGAAAGTTAAGAGAAATGGGTAAAGATGTTATAGGGGTTGGCCCTAAATCGCCACTAAGTGAAAGTGTAAAAACATCTTGTTCCCAGTATATTTATACAGATCAAACAAACGAAACAAATAAAGAGATTATTACTCTTGAGCGTGATGACGCTGAAGAACTACTTGAAAGTGTAATTTTAAAACATGATGGTCCTATTCTTTTATCATCACTCAAAGCTAATATATTACAAATTGATAGTGCATTTAATGAGAAATATCTAGGATATAAATCGTTCACTGATTTTCTTGAATCTGTCGACTTTATTGAATTAATTAAAAACCAGACGACTGGACAAACTAAAGCCATATATAAAAGATCCTCACAAGAGGATACACAAGATGGAAACATTTCAAACCAATTTACAGGAGATATTGACGAATATTATCGAAAAATATTACGAAAAAAGCAGTGGCACATAATCCCGATAAGTATAATTGATAAAATTTATAAGCATTCTATAAAATTACAACCTATGACACGTCCCGAACTATGTGAAAGGTTGCTCGAAGTAAAAATTGATGGACTAACTTCTGCACTGGTAAAAAAGGTACTAACAATATTTTTTAAATCTAGGCTCTTTGAAGAAGCGCATCCATCTAATAAATTAGATGAAAAAGAATGGCGAATAATAAATACTCCAAACTACATAAAAGAAATCGATGGTGCTCTTTTAATCAGGTTGCTGGTATCTTTGTCGGAAAGTAAGCAGAAAATTAATCAGTCCGCAGCCATGAAAATTTGCTACGGAAATTACAATTTATCAGAATTTAAAACTATGCTAGATCAGGCAATTAATAATATTCATCAATAAGAGAGATCTTTTAGTTAATATATTCAGACTGCTTAACTGAATGCTCACCTGAAACCGTGCTATACCCAGTTTGGTGTTTGCACGCTCATCGAATGACGTGATCCCGATGAGCATAATCATTTAGTTACAAATATTGGTTATTTATCTTTTTAAAATCAATTATTAGATTCGCATCTTATTCCTAACCCGCTTAGATTCACAAGAACCCCCTCAAAATTTATTAGTCAACCCAGCCTATGGCTGGTTCTTGCATCCGAGGTGAACCACGGCTATGGCTAACTACTGGATTGCACCTTCGATTCTCTCCGCCGATTTTGCCCGGCTCGGCGAGGAAGTAGACGCCGTGCTGGCGGCGGGCGCGGATCTGGTGCATTTTGACGTGATGGACAACCATTACGTCCCCAACCTGACGGTTGGCCCCATTGTGTGTGAAGCGCTGCGCAAGCATGGCGTCACCGCACCCATTGACGCGCATCTAATGGTCAAGCCCGTGGATCGCATCATTCCCGATTTCGCTGCCGCTGGCGCGACTCATATCACCTTTCATCCAGAAGCCAGTGAACATATCGACCGCAGTCTGCAATTGATTCGCGATTGCGGTTGCCAGTCCGGACTGGTGTTCAACCCGGCTACGCCACTGGACTATCTGAAATATGTGATGGACAAGGTAGACCTGGTGCTACTGATGTCGGTCAACCCCGGCTTCGGTGGTCAGAGCTTTATTAACGGCACTCTACACAAACTGCGCGAAGCCCGGCGCTTGATTGACGCCAGCGGCTATCCAATCCGGCTGGAAGTAGATGGTGGCGTCAAGATCGATAATATTCGCCGGATTGCCGAAGCCGGGGCCGATACGTTTGTAGCTGGCTCCGCTATTTTCAACACGCCTGACTATCGGGCTACGATCGCGGCATTGCGCGCTGAACTGGCCCTGGTGGAGCACCAACCCCATGTTTAACCATGTCACCGCGCTGTTCTTCGACCTGGATGGCACTCTGGTGGACAGCGTCCCCGATCTGACCGCAGCGGTGAACGTCATGCTGCGGCAACTGAAATTGCCGATGCGCGAGGAAGCCCAGGTGCGCACCTGGGTCGGCAACGGCATGGATAATCTGATTCGCCGCGCCCTGGCGAACGACATGGCAGGACAGGTAGACCCTGACCTGTTCGCGCGCGCCCGCCCCCTGTACAAGGCCGCCTACGCTGAGCATATCAGCGTGTACAGCACCCTCTATCCCGGCGCGGTCGAGGGCTTGGCCGGTTTGCACGCTGCCGGTTTTCCCATGGCCTGCGTGACCAATAAATCGGCTGAATTCGCGCAGCCGCTGCTGGAGCGATTGGGTATCAGCCCGTTCTTTGCCACCGTGGTCGGCGGCGAGTGTACGCCGCATCCCAAACCCGCCCCGGATGCGCTGCGGTTGTGCGCGGAACGGCTGGGCATAGTGGTCGAACGGGGGCTGATGGTCGGTGATTCGCTCAATGACGTGGGCGCGGCCCGCCACGCCGGTTGTCCCGTGGTGTGCGTCTCCTATGGCTATAACCATGGTCGCGACATCCGCGACGCGCAACCGGACGCCGTCATTGATTCGATTGCCGAACTGCCCGCTCTGTTGGGCAAACCGGCCTGATCCCGATAAAGCTATCCCAGAACAAGCAGAATGGAGATCGGATGAGTTTTCAACCCTTGTCCCCGAAACCTTCCGCCGAAGTGGGCGAAACGGGCGAGCGTTTGCGCCGGCAGCAGTTTGCGCCGATTCCTGGCTATGAAATCGAATATGAAATCGGTCGCGGCGGCATGGCGACGGTCTATCGCGCTGTTCAACAGTCTCTCGGTCGTCAAGTCGCTATAAAAGTTCTGGCGCGAGAAGCGGATGACGACGACGATTTTGTACAGCGATTTAAAAAGGAAGGCCGCATTCTTGCTCAGTTATTACATCCCAATATAGTAACGATTTATGACGTGGGCATTTCTGAAAATAATCGACTGTTCCTGTCCATAGAATATCTGTCCGGTGGTACGCTCAGCGACCGGATGAAACTCGGTTTATCGTTTGATTCTGCTGTCCAGATTATGCGAGCGATAGCGCGAGCCTTGGGATATGCCCATGAGCGGGGCATTGTTCACCGGGATGTCAAACCTTCCAATATCATGTTTCGCCACGATGGTACGCCCGTATTAACCGATTTCGGGGTGGCCCGCGTTGTTGAATCCAAAACCATGCATACCATGGCGGGGCTTACTATCGGTAGTCCGGGTTATATGAGTCCCGAACAGGCGATGGGTGAAAGCGCCACCATTCAGTCTGATCTTTACAGTCTTGGCGTTGTTGTTTATGAGATGCTCGCTGGAAAGCGGTTATATGAAGCAGAAAATCAGATTTCCGTCACACTGAAACATTTGCAAGACCCTATTCCAAATTTACCTAAGCAATATGCTCATCTTCAACCCGTTATAAACCGGTTGTTGGCCAAAAAAAGCACGGATCGTTATAAAAATACTCGTGAATTTCTGGAGGCGCTGGACGCGATTGTGCCCAGTGACACAGGAACCCAGCCGAAAATTACTACGGATGTCAAAAATCAAAGCTTGGTTGAAGTCACGACTGGAAAAATTTATAACCTGATTAATATTCAACCACTATGCACTGAAAGTGCATAGAATGCTTTAGAGACTGAAAGTCTCGGGTTCAGCTAAAGCTGACTGAAAGCTGCAAGCTGATAGCTTGTGTATGATGACTGAAAGTCATTCAATCAC
>Ga0209573_1000710_pt1 | contig 62929 bp, 36 predicted proteins | sample TNRBio252014_DNA_FD_185870 | JGI IMG/M metagenome (GOLD analysis project Ga0209573, IMG submission 185870) | Wastewater treatment Type I Accumulibacter community from EBPR Bioreactor in Madison, WI, USA - TNR Reactor_6/25/2014_ DNA (SPAdes)... | ecosystem: Engineered > Bioreactor > EBPR >...
AATGAATGAAACTAAACGCTTCTTGGATCAATGTACGCCTGAATTTTGTCGTTCCGTTGTCGGTTATCATTTCTATGATAAGGTATTAGCAATATTAAATATGGCTAATAAATAATGAATTTGGTATAACATTATATTTATTGATCTTCTTCCTCCTCTTTTGCCGGTACTTCTATGTCAAGATCATCTGCATTCATTATACCTTCAAAAGATTTAGCTATTTCACGACCTATAGTTTTATTTCGGGCTTGGTTTGTGTTTTCGTTTGTAAAAAAACAGAAAATTAAGTAATGCTCATCACCGATATAGAAAATAGTTATCTCGGCATCCATTGACTCTTCATCAACAGTAACTTGTCCGCTAACGGTTACTTGTTCGATGCCGTTTGTTTCCCCGGTCAGCCGATTTTCCTCCGAAAAAGAATTTTCTTGGGCTACTTTTTCCAATACATCCGACATCTCTCCTTGCAATTCTTTATATTCCATAAGCCAACTATTAACTGATATGTCTGGACCGATAAAATCAATACGCACTAATGCGTTACTTTGTGTTTCCACTATTTTCCATCCGTTGGGTAACTTCCATCGTACGCCCATCGTTTTGGAATCATACGTTTGCCATTGAACTATATCTTGTTGTGTATACGCAACTAAGGGAATAAAAAGCATGGCGAGGAAATGAATCAACAAGTAAGGCATGGATAAATTTTTTACCCTATCCGGAACAAATCTCGTACCGCGTTAATAAAATAAAATACCCGGGTAATGAAAGTGCCTGATAATCAGATACTTTTTACCCGAGTATTTTTTCAACAATTTGGATTATTCGATGTGCAGTTTGACGGGTAAAATGCCCGTTTCCACTGGAAGACGCATTAAATAAACACCACTTACGATATTCGGTAATTGAATATCATAGGTGTTTGTTTCCGAAAGAGCTTCAACCGTTGAGATTAGCTTTCCGTTTAAGTCCATGATTTGGAGGGTTAACGGACGATCCCATCTTTGAGATAAGGTAATACTAAATGAACCTTTATTCGGGTTAGGGTAAACGCTTATCGTCGGTTTTGACGAATTTATTGATTCTTCTCGAACGGCAGTTGTTCGAACACGAATCGTTTGGAATTCTGAAACCCCGTTAGCGCATCTCACTCTTACACGAATTTCATACTCGGTATCGGCTTCTAAGTTTACGATTCTGAATTGGTTTTGCGTAACATTGGTAGAACGGAATGGTTCGTTAAAGCCCACTTTACGCCATGAAATCGTATAGCCAACTGCTCCGAAAATGCTATTCCATGCTACAGTAACCGTGTTTTTAGTACGGTCAATAACTGAAAGTTCGTTAATTGAAGCACAATTTTGAACTGAAGAAATGACGTTTGTAGAAATATTAACGCTACAACCATTCGCATCGCTAACGAAAATGTGGTGAACTCCTACAGGAATGTTGTCAAAAACATTTGATTGTTGGGGTGGCAGATTGTTAACGCTGAAACTGTAAGGAGGTAGCCCTCCGGTAGCATTAACGGTTATACGACCATCGGTGCAAGTGGGGCATGAAGCGTTAACAACTGCAGAAGTTCCGTTAGGTGCATCCGTTACCATGATACTGACAGTTTTGCTATATGTACAAGGAGCATCTGTTCCGGCATAAGTAATCATATGAGTACCAAAACCGGCTACTGATGGAATAAACATATTACCGACAACACCTCTGCCAGTGAACGTACCTCCAATCGGAATAGCGGATAATTGAACAGCAGTGCCATTTACACATACACTTGACGGTAAAGTAACCTGCACATCTGTCGATTTAACTTCTACTATTTGAGTAAGATCAAACGTACAACCGTTTGGTGCAGTACCTGAGTAGCGTATCGCATGAATACCAATGCCTGCTTGAGACGGATCGAATACATTACCGTTAATTCCGGGTCCTGATAAAATACCTCCTGACGGAATAGCTGTAATAATATCTTTAGCTCCGATTGAACAGTGCAAAGGTTTTAATCCAAGAAGTTGTGCAGTGGTTTCTTCAGTAATCGTGATAGTCTTACTAACCATGTAGCTACAAGATTCCGTTATGCCTTCATAAGTAACAATGAAAGCCCCTGATCCGTGCGTACTTACCCCTAACTCTCTCGGGATCAATGCTTGAACCGAAGCACCATTGATCTTGAACGTTCCACCCGCCGGTTGTCCTTGTAGTATTATTGCGGGAGATGAAACACAGTACGAATCTTCCAAGTTTAGTATTTGGGCATTTACGCCATCCCGAATTCGGATCGTTACAACCTGACTGTTACAAGCATTCCCCGAACCACTACCCGAACGAGTGATGGTATAGGTTGTAGTTTGTTGCGGACTTACTGTAAATTGACCATTATTGGTAGAAATCACACCAATATTAGGAGTAATGGTATATAAGCCATTAGGTTCATTGCTAAGTACGTTTATTGTGGCTAAACCACCTTTACATAACTCTTTTTCGGAAACAGCTAAGGTAAAGCCCGGTGATTGAACCGTAACCTGAATGGATGTAGTTCGCGTACATCCTGAAGGAGTGGTACCGGTTACCGTATAAGTAGTTGTTGTTTGTGGCATGACCATGACTTTACTACCCGAAGTATTAGCTGTTTCCACTTGCGGATTCCAAACATACGTATAGTTTCCGGCTGAATTTGCGGTGATTTCTATCGGAGTGCCTGTGCAATGAATACCTCCCGGTGTTTGAGCTAAAGTGATCGGTTGAGCCGGTGTAACTTGGATACGAACCGTAGTAGAAGTTGAACAACCGGCACTAATACCCGTTACGGTGTAAGTTGTGGTTGTTGTCGGACTTGCTTCAACAGATGAGCCGGTGATAGTATTCAATCCCGTTGCAGGAGACCATGTGTATCGTTCCGCGCCTATAACGCTTATCGTTGTAGATGCTCCCGTACATATGGAATTTGATCCGGCGGAGGCTGTTAATACCGGAGGAGTACCGACAGTAATCGTTGTTTCAACCGTCCGAGAACATCCCGTTGTACGATCGGTTAATGTCATTTTAATAATATGTGTTCCTGCACCGGCATCCGAAGGACGGAATACAAAGGCAGTTCCGTTTTTGCGTACACCATTGCCCGTGAAAGTCGTATTAATATTCGATTGAACGGGTGTAGGAGTTAATAAATAATCTCTGGCATCGGAACGGCAGAAGTTATTATCACCAATCGCTTTTCCGGCGAAACGTATTTGGGCTTCGTTAGGTAATGGTAATACATCAATACTAATCGTGCCGATGTAGTTACAGCCCGAAGCAACTCCCGAATAGGTAATCGTATGCTTGCCAACACCTGCTACTACCGGATTAAAAGTAGACCCAGTAATACCTATGCCACTGAAGCGACCGCCTGAAGGTGTAGCGGTTAAGGCTACATTTGCGCCATTTACGCAAACTTTCGTTTGTGAAGCACTGATCTGAGGTTTGAAGGTCGAAGCATTGGGAATCGTTAATGTAGTGGAGGCAGAACAGTTATTTTCATCTCTTACAGTCAACGTATAAATACCTGCCGGTACTCCTACTAAATCCTCCGTTGTAGCCGCGTTCGACCAGGTGAAGGCATAGTTACCCGTACCTCCGGTGATGTTTACGTCTGCTCTTCCGTTCGTGCCACCATTACAATTAGCCGGTACAATCGTCCCAACCGTAATACGTATGGCATCGGGTTGACTTAGCTTAAAGGTACGTGAAATGCTACATCCGTTTTTGTCCGTAGCGGTAAGTGTATATGTTCCTGCTACGATGTTATTAAGTGTGTTTTGGGTAACACCATTCGACCAACGATAGGTATAAGGGGCTGTACCGCCCGTTGCCGATACAACGATTGATCCGTCGTTTTTACTGAAACAAGTTGGATTAACTATAACAGCTTCGGTTAAAGAAACAGCATCAGGATTGAATAACTCTTGCTCAAAAGTAACAGAACAACCTCTGGAATCCGTAGCGGTAAGGGTGTAAATACCTGCCGGAACATTAACTAAATCTTCAGTCACAGCACCGTTTGACCAAATAAATCGGTAGGGAGGTTCACCGCCACTAACGTTCATTCCGATTAAACCATTACTCATACCGTTACATCTGGGCATATTAACAACCCCGGCATCTGCAAAAAGTGGTGCTACCTGCGCAATATTTGTTGTAACTTGTAATACACAGCCCGCCTGGTCAGTAATAACTACACTATTAGCTCCGGCTTGTGCCTGCGGATTATCTTCAGTTGTCAAACCGTTGCTCCATAGGAATGTATATGGTTTTTCTCCACCTCTCACCGTTAAATCTAATAAACCATTGTTACTATCATAGCAGGTCGGTTTCTTAACGATCTGAATATTTCCACTTAACGGCTCGGTACTCGGTACTGTGAAATTCTGAATCGTTTTGCAACCTAATCCGTCTGTTACCAAAAGTTGATATGTTCCACCCTTAGCATTGGTTAAATCACGGTTCATTGAACCATCCGACCAGAGATACTGATAAGGCTCTTGTCCACCGGAAACGCTTACTCGAATAGAACCTCCTCCCTTACAGGTTGCAGAAGTAATTTCATCTGCTTGAATAAGAACGGGCAGGGCTTGCGTAATTTCATAAGAAGCGATCTTCAAGCAATTATTTTTATCCCGAACTACTAGGGTATAAACACCTGCTTCCAAATTTCTGACATCTTCATTGGTGCTTCCATTTGTCCAAGCATACGTATAAGGTTGCGTACCACCCGTAACGTTTACTAAGATTTTACCGTCATTACCACCGTTACAAACAACGTGTCCTAATACGTCCAAATTAATCGTTAACTCAGCATTAGGCTCAGAGATCGATTCTTGAAGAGTAAGCGTGCAGTTATTATTATCTGTTACGGTCAATGTGTAAGTACCGCCGGAAAGTTTATTCAAATCTTCGGTATTTGCACCATTAGACCATGCGAATTGATAAGGTGGGGTACCCCCTTTCACATCAATTCCAATTTCGCCGGTTGGAGTACCTTTACAAGCGGAATTTTTCTTGTAGGAAAGATTAACGGATAAGGCAGTAGTAGGTTCTGTGATTAAAACGCCCGTCAATCGAGCAGTGCAACTATTGGCATCCGTTACCGTAACAGAATAAGAACCGAAACCGAGATTGCTAATATCTTTGGTTGTTTGCCCCGTTGACCATTGGTAAGTAAGGTTGCCAGTTCCACCGCTAACGTTTAGGGAGATGCTTCCCGTCCGTTTGCCTTTACAATCCACATTCGTTTTGGAAAGTAAGCTGACTTGTAAGGCATTCGGTTGTGTTAACTGCATCGTTTTACTAACGAAACAGCCTTTACTATCCGTTACGGTAACGGAATAAATCCCGGCATGAACACTCGTTAAGTTTTGAATAGTTGCGCCTGTATTCCATTTATACGTATAAGGAGCTGTCCCATCCGTTACCTGCAAAGTAATTGCGCCGTTATTTCCGCTAAAGCATTTAGGTTGTGTTAATGTTTCGGTAACCGATAAGGCTTTAGGTTCGGTTAGAGTTTCCGTTAGGGAAGTTGTACAGCCGTTTTTGTCTTTGACTTCTACGGTGTATGTTCCCACATTTAAGCCTGAAATCGAATAACCGGTACCGATATTTTGACTGCCTTTTCTCCATGTTAGGGTATAAGGTGGCGTTCCGCCCAACTGCGTAACCGATAACATACCGTCTTTTCCGCTGTTGCAAGAAATATTACGCTTCATCAATAATTGAAGTGTCAGGGCTTGCGGTGCGGGGATGTTAAACGTTTTGGTTGCAGTACAGTTATTCGCATCTTTTACGGTAAGGGTGTAATTTCCGCCAACAACGTTTTGCAGATTTTGATTTATAGAATTGTTCGACCAAGCATATTGGTAAGGCGTTTGCCCTCCCGTAACTTGAACGAAAATACTACCGTCCGGTGATTCCGCACAATTTGCTGGCTTAATCGAAACCGTAGTGATATTGATTGCTTGCGGTGCTGTCAGCTTTTGAGTTGTTACCAAGGTACAGCCTAACGCATCAGTAATGGTTAAGGTGTACGTGCCTTCAGGCAGATTTTCAATATCTTCCGAACGATGACCGCTTGACCATTGATAGGTGTAGGGTTGTAACCCTCCCGATATTTGATGGGCAATAGCACCATCCGTTTTACCCGCACAAGTCGGATTTTTAGCAAAAGTTAATTCAGCGCGAAGCGGCTCGGGGTTAGTAATTGTTTGGTTGAATTGAACTTTACAACCCAGCGTATCCGTAACTTCTAACACATAATCACCTGCCGGAATATTATTAAGGTCTTCAGTAGTTACTCCGTTTGACCACTTGAATGTATATGGATACCAGCCACCTGTTACGCTTACATCTATCCCGGCTACGCCTTTTCCGCTACATGTTACAGGGAATAGTTTATTCAGATGAACAGTCAGGGCTTGTTCAGGTTCTCTAATGAAGAACGTTTTACTGAAGGTACAGCCTTTCCCATCCGTGATGGTGAGGGTATAGCTTCCTGTGGTTAAACCTGTCGGGTCTTCTACGGTAGTTCCGTTAGACCATTGGTAAGTGTAATGCGCATCACCGCCTTGCACTCTGATTGCGATCCCTCCTGTAGCCGTTCCCTTACAGATAACGTTTTGTATTTGTTCATCTATAATAGTGATCGGGTTTGGTTCGGCTAAAGTATAGGTAAAAGTTTGTACACAGTTATTCTTATCTTTAACCGAAACACTGTATCCTCCTGCCGGTACGTTGACGATAGAATCAGTTGTAGCACCATTATTCCATAAGTACGTATATGGTGCATTTCCACCTGAGACGCTTACCCGCACTGCACCGGTAGCACTTGCTCCGCAAGAAATGGGGCGAATGATGCTGAAATTAGCAGTCATCGGTTCGGGCTGTCCAACCGTGAACGATTGGGTTATTACACAGCCGTTCGCATCTCGAACATAAATATCGTACACGCCGGCAGGAATATTGGCAAGGTCTTCGGTATTGGCATTATTTGACCATAGGACAAAGTACGGACGAGTTCCGCCCATGATGTCAATACCGATAGCTCCCGTATTGCCTCCAAAACATTTCACGTTCTGGATACCTACATTGCGGATTTCTAACGGATAAGGTTCGGTAATCGTAAATGATTTCACTAACCGGCAACCGATAGCATCCGTTACGGTGATGGTATATGTCCCTGCACGCAGTTTTTCAACATCTTCCGTAACCGCGCCATTATTCCAAATATACGTATAAGGAGGTGTTCCCCCTGAAACGTGATGACCGATAGAACCATTGGAAAGTCCGTAACAACTAACGGCACGAATGTAACTCGTTACCGATATAATAGGATTGGGTTGCGTTAACGTAAAAGGACCGATCGCAGTAATACAACCATTACCATCGGTAACAGTAACGGCATAAGTACCAACGGTTAAACCGGTTAGGTTTTGTGAAATGGCAAAGTCTATATTATTACGCGTCCAACGATATAGATAGGCAGGAGTATTCGTACCACCCGATACCTGAATGCTGATCCGTCCGTCATTAGCTTCAAAGCAAGAAAGGTTGGTTGCTTCGGCTAATTGAGCAACTAATAACGAAGGTTGTGTAATGGTGCTACAAGCCGTTGCGATACAACCAATCGCATCCGTTACGGTAACGCAATATTGCCCGCCTCCAAGGTTAGCAATATCTTTGGTTGTGGAGAAGGCAACGCCATTCTTCGTCCAATTATAACGGAATGGTTCACCCACATCGAAAGGCAACCCACCGGTTACAGATACATTAATCCATCCGTTTGTTTCTCCGAAGCAACGAATGTTATTGGTTTGAAGGCTTACTGAGGGCTGACGTACGTCTATCACTGCATGAGTAGAAGGTAATTCCCCGCATACCCCGCTTTTCACAATGGCGCGATAATATGTCGTTTGTGTTAGATTTTGGTAAGTAATAGTATTGGTCGTGCGCTGAATATCCGTTTTCGGTGAGAAATTCGCGTTCAGCGATTGTTCCCAACGAACGATATTTCCTACATGCCCGGATAACTGCAATACACCTTGGTTGCCGTCACGACAAACGGTAGCACTTTGGTTCACCTGTCCGCCAACCGTTGCAGGATCAACAGTGATCGTTACTTCATTGGACGTTTGCGGTAAACAAGGTATATTTTGAACCACTACACGATAACGTGTACTGCGGGTTAAGTTCGTATAAGTTAAGGAAGTATTTGTATTATTGATGGTGGTAACCGTACCGTTCCCAACCACTTCCACCGATTCCCAACGAAGTACCGTTCCTCTATGACCCGAAAGCTGTATGGTACCATTATTATTTCCGTAACAAACGGTAGCATCTTGGTTTAAGTTACCTGCCAAGGTATTGGCGTTAACCGTGATGACCACTCTTGAAACGGAAGGCGTACATACATTACCATTCGTGATCGTGTAAGTAAATTCATTATCGCCGATAGATAAGCCTGTAACGTCGGTTGTCGGACTGTTCGGATTAAAAATGTTTCCTGTTCCTGCGCCTGTTTTTGTCCAAACGCCAGTACCTACTGTCGGCGTATTTCCACGTAAAGTATAAGTCGTTTGGGTTTGGCAAATGGTTTCATTATTACCGGCGTTGGCTACGGTCGGTTGACGGTCGCGGGTGATGATAACGTTATCCGATTTAGGCGGACAAACACCGTTACGTACCGTCCACTGATATTCATTGACACCAAAGCCTACGTTGGTAACGGTTGTCGTCGGATTAGTAGCATTGCCGAAAGTTCCTGTACCGCTAACCACCGTCCATTGTCCGATTGCAACGGCAGGCGCAATCGCCGATGCGGTCAAGGTAACGTTATCGGTACAAATGGTTTGATTTGAACCTGCATTGGGTTGGATAACGTCCTGATCTACTTGGATCGTAACCGTATTGGTGATGCGTTCGGGACAAACACCACTTTTCACCCGCGCTCTATAATACGTAGTTGTGGTTAATGATGCGAAGTTGATACTCGTTTGTCCGGCGGAATTTTGTATCGCTACCGAATTGGAGAAATCTACTTGTGTAGCCGATTCCCAAGCGGTGATCGTCCCGATATGCCCTGTTAACGTTAACGTCCCATTAGCGTTGCTACTGCAAAGGGTTTGTGAAGCGGATAGTGTCCCCGCAACGGTTTCCGCATCAACGGTGATACAGGCAGGTTGAGAGAAGATTTCCGTACAGCCCTGCCCCGCCGCAACCACTGCTCGATAACACATATTTGAGGTACGGATGCCCGGCTCGAAACGGTCGGTGGTGTTGGTATGGGTGTTGACGGCTTGCCCTTGTTGGAAGTTAAAAGACGAACTTTCCCAACGAAGAATCGTAGCGTTTTGTGTATCTACCAATCGGAGTTCTGCGCCAACCGTTCCGGTACAGATGGTTTGATTATCAATTACGCGACCTGCATTTGGAGAAGGAAGAACCGTTATCACTACCGCATTGGATATTTTTTCGGGACAAATACCGTTTTTCACAATCACCCGATAGTAACGTGTAACGGTACTGCTGACTTCCTCAAAACTGGTTGTTTGGTTGTTGATTGTTGCGAAATTTTCAGTAAAAGCGGCATTCGTAGCGCGTTCCCAACGAACGACATCGCCCGTTTTTCCCGTCAACGTTAACACCCCACTCGAAGTACCGAAACATACGGTATTATCCGCTGCAAGTGTACCCGCTATCGTCGTCGGAACAACTGTGATCGTTACAAACGGCGTAGAAGCGGGTTGACACGAACCACTTTGCACCCATGCCCGGTAACAAGTGGTTTGCTGTAAATTAGTATAAGTTTGGGTAGCACTTTGATTGCTAATCGTCGTTAATCCGACAGGATTTAGTGGGTCGGTACAGTTGGTAGCCGATTCCCAACGTAAAACGTTGCCTTGATGTCCCGAAAGCGTTAACGTCCCGTTATTCGATTCTTGGCAAACCGTGGCACTTAGAGCGATTGTTCCTGCTAGCGTTTGATTGTCAACGTTGATACAAACCACATTACTGTTCACCGAAGGGCAAATCGGATTGCTGATCGTTACGCGGTAACACGTTCTTTGTGTTAAGTTTTGCGGTGTAAACGAATCAGATGTATTGTTAATCGGTGTAGGATTAGTAAACGTTTGATCGGGCGCACTTGTCCAAGTAAGCGTTCCCGTGTATCCTGTTAATCGCAATGCTTGTACCGGATTTCCTACGCAAATGGTTTGGTCTGCTCCTAACGTACCTGCTACGGGTAGGTCTTGTAAGGTTACTTGAGCTGGTGTTGAAGGATCAAGCGGACATACACCATTTTGAACAATAGCCCGATAACAACCCGCTTGGAAAACTACGGGTACATTTAGGGTATGATTGCCGGCATTTTGTAAATTAACGGGTGAAGAGAAGTTCGCGCAATCCGTTGAAAATTCCCACCGAACAATGTCGCCTGTTTCACCACTTAAAGTAAAATTAGCTCCGTTATTTTGGACACATAGGGTCTGATTAGCCGTAACCGAACCGCCAACCGAACGCTGCTCGACATCTATTGTTACGGGAGCGGATGGTACTTCGGGACAGTTTACCCCACTTTGAACAATCGCCCGATAACAAGTCGCTTGCGTTATCGGATCAGGTATGATAAAATTAGTCGTGGATAGAATCGTAGCTATCGGTGTAAAGGGTGTACAAGTTGTGGCACTTTCCCAACGAACGATGTTCCCAGTTTGTCCCGATAAATTTAACTGTGCGGGAGACGTTCCCGTACAGACCGTTTGTGCAATACCGACCGTACCGCCAACAGCTTCAGGTGCAACGGTTATGGTGGCAGGAGCGGAAGGTGCAGGTAAACAGTTACCGCTCTGCACAATCGCCCGATAACAAGTGGTTTGTGTTAATGCTGTTGGTGTGTAATTCGCGGTTGTATTCGGTATGGTAGTCGGATTCGTAAATCCGGCACATTCAGTGGAAGACTGCCATTCCACAATAGTTCCGATGAAATTTTCTAACGTCAACGGTTGCGGGACGGTGTTGTAACAAATACTCTGATTTTGAACAACTGTTCCTGCCGATGTACCCGGATCAACCGTAATCGTTACTTTATTGGAATTATCTTCGGGACATTCTCCGTTTTTGACAACCGCACGGAAGCACGTCGTTTGCAGAATGGAGTTTTCTTGATAGGTATTTTGTATGTGAGCGATGGTCTGCGGATTACCGAAACTATTTCCGGCGCAATCGGTTGATCTTTCCCACCGAACTACTGTACCTCTGTTTCCGGCTAAGGTCATCGTTCCCGAAGTATTGCCGCTACAAATGGTGCGATCAGGGCTTAATGTTCCTGCAATGGTGGGTTCATCCACCGAAATGGTCGCAAAGTTGGAGAACGCATCGGGACAAGAACCGCTCCGAACTTTCACCCGGAAACACGTCCGAACCGTTAACGGCGGAGGCGTATAAGTCGTACCTGTATGGATAATCGTTTGCGGATTGGTAAAATTCGTACATTCGGTAGAAGATTGCCATTCGACGATATTTCCGTTGATGCCCGAAGCCGTCAGTTGTGGACTATTGCTTGCCGAACAAACGGTAACATTTTCCCCTACCCTGCCCGCTACGGGAGGTGTATCAATGGTAATCGTCCCTGACTGTGAGGGTTGCGGTGCGCAAGCCCCATTTCGTACCATAGCCCTAAAACAAGCATTTTGGGTTGCATTGGGTATCGTAAGCGTGGCAGTTACGTTATTAATGGGTGTAGCGTTGTTGAAATCACCACAAGTAGTAGCGGCTTGCCATCCTGTAATGGTGCCGGTATGACCCGTCAACGTAAGCGTTGCAGTACCGTTTCTACATACAGTTGTACTGCTGACTTGTCCTGTTACAGGAGGCTGATCTACGGTTATCGTGAAAACTTGTGTCGTTTCCGCCGGACAAACGCCGTTTTGCACCATGGCGCGGAAACAAGTCGTTTGGGTTATAGAACCTACGGCTAAGTTTGGTGTTTGATTAGGAATATCCGTAAATGTGCCAAAGCCCGGACAATTCGTTGAACTTTGCCAACCGGTAATATTGAGGTTAAAGCCCGTAAGACGAAGCGTTCCCGCATCATCACCGGAACATACTGCCGTGTTTCCTCCAATTGTACCGGCTACCGAAGGAGCATCCAAGGAAACTAAGGCAAAATCAGATGGTTGTGGCGGACAGTTACCATTACGTATAATAGCACGGAAACAAGTAGAAACCGTTAATCCATTAAAATTATGTGTAACCGTTTGGTTACTGATCGTTGTTAAAGGAGTAAACGTAGCACAATCGGGCGACGATTCCCACCGAACGACCGTACCGTTATTACCTGTTAACGTTAATGTACCACTGTTACTAACCTGACAAAGGATTTGGGTAGGACCAACTGCACCCGGCGTTGTTTGGAGTACAGTTACCGTAGTCGGTTGGGAGTTGATTTGTCCGCAATTACCACTTTGGACGACGGCGCGGAAACAAGTAGTCGTCGTTAAACCGTTTGCCGTATAAGTCGTTAACGTATTAACAATCGGAGTGATCCCATTAACAAAGTTAGGGCAATCCGTTGAGGATTCCCAGCGAACAACCGTTCCCTGATGTCCCGAAAGTGTTAACTGCGCGCTGTTTTCTCCCGGACAGATCGTATTACCGCCGTTAACTGCTCCCGGTTGAACGTTTTGCGTAACGGTAATTTGAATCGAATTGGAATTTTGTGGCGGGCATCCTTGATTAGATACCACTACACGATAACAAGTATTGGTTGTTATCGCTCCCGGACTATAATTCGTTAACGTATGATCTATCGAAGTCCACGTTCCGGTACAGCCTTGCGACTGTTCCCAACGGATTGGATTGCCTACATTTCCGGTAAGGTTCAAAGTTTGAACGGTTTGACCGTTACATACGGTTTGCGCTGCACCCAGCGTTCCCGGCACGCTCGCCGCTGATACTACAATCGTGGCAGGTTGCGAATTAGCCGTACAGCCGGCAGGATTCCGTACAACCGCCCGGTAACAAGTAGTCGTGTTCGGTAATGGTGGCGTAAAGGTGGTATTAACCTGATTAAGCGTCGTTAACGTACCGAAATTAGGACAATCGGTCGAAGATTCCCATCGAATTACCGTTCCTGTATGTCCCGCTAACGTTAACTGACCAACGGGTTGATTTCCGCAAATCGTTTGGGAAGGTGTTACCGAACCCGGCGTAGGAGTTTGGGAAAGGGTAATCGTTACATGATTAGAATTGGCGGGGTTACATGTTCCGCTTTGAACTACGGCTCGGAAACAAGTCGTTGTTGTTAAGCCCTGAACTGATAATGTAGTAGTTGTGGTCGTTATCGTTGCTATCGGCGCACTGAAGTTCGTACAGCTTGTTGAAGATTCCCATCGAATAACAGAGCCTGTTTGTCCCGTAAGTGTTAAATTATTACCGTTTACACCCGGACAAAGGGTTTGATTAGTGGTAACCGTACCGGGTACAGTTGGCGGTGAGACGTTAATAGTAATAATCGCAGAGGTAACCTCCGGGCATTGCCCGTTTTTAACGACGGCACGGAAACAAGTGGTTTGGGTTAATACGCCAGCATTGATGGTGGTTGTGGTTCCGACAAGTCCCGCGGGGTTGCTAAAACCGGGGCAATTACTGGAACGTTCCCAACGCAAGATCGTACCTACATGCCCTGATAGCGTTAGCGTTCCGGCACTTTGACCTGAACAAACGGTAGCATTTTGGGGCGCAATCGTCCCTCCAATGGACGGCGGTTGAGGAGTTACCGTTAAAATATCGGAATAATCACCCGGGCAAATACCACTTCGGATAAATACTCTAAAACACGTAACCGTATTGAGGGTATGAGAAAAGGTTACGGTTGTTTGGGCAACAGTTGTCCATGTTCCCGTACAGTTTTCGCTATATTCCCAGCGAAGAGGCGTACCTGTTGATTCTGTTAATCGTAATTGGGCTTGTGTACCGATACAATCACCTCCGTCTAAGACTAAATTACCTAAAACGGTAGGCGGATCAACTGAAATGAAAACGGTATCCGAAAAAACCTGACAAGCCCCCGAGCCAACAACTACACGATAATAAGTAGGATTTTGGAGGTTATTTTCCGTAAGCGTTGATTGCGTATTAGTTATTGCAACCCAAGGACCTCCAATATTTAACGCACGTTCCCAACGTGTTATGGGTCCGGTATGACCGGTTAGTGTTAAAGTCCCGGAAGAACCACCCCGACAAATCGTTGCATTTTGGGTTAAATGTCCTCGATTAGGTAAAGGAGTTACATCTATTCGTGCTACATCGGACAAACTCGCCGGGCATACTCCGCTTTTCACCCGCACCCGATAACACATTGGTGTATTCAAGTTAGGTGTAATATACGTAGTCATAAAAATTGACCCCTGAATATCAGTGAAGTTACCCGTACAGTTAGGTTGAACTTGCCATGACTCTACGTCACCGACTTGCCCCGTTAGTCGTAAAACCGTCGAAGTATTGATACAAATGGTATTACTTTCTTCCACATGACCACCCACCGAAACCTCATCAATATCTACCCGAGCGGGGAAAGATACTGCTGTGGAACAACCGCCATCAGTGATTACGGCTCGGTATTCAGTAGCACGAGTCAGGTTTTGATAACAAAGCTGGGTAGACGTATTGGCAACAGTTGTCCAAACACCACCGTTCTCCCAGCCCGGAATGGATGGGTCCCAACGGCGTGTTTCCCAGCGAAGGATAGCCCCTGCCGGCGGTTGGGTATGCCCCGTTAAAGTCATACAACCTTGATTACTACCGGAACAAGCAATGGTAGACCCCTGCATGATCCCTCCGGTGATTGGAGAGGTAGAACGGACACAAGCAACGTTAGTATATCTTTGAGATAAAGGATTCTGATTAGTTGTTACTAAAACCCGATAACAACGACGCGATGTAACGTTTGTCGCCGTATATGTCGTTGAAGTATGCCGAATACCACTCCATGTAACACCATTATCACTTGAAACTTCCCAACGACCAATTTGCCACGAACCTAAATTAATAACACGAAGTTCAAAACTACCGTTAAAACAAACAATCGTATCTTGTAACAAAATAGGGATGGGAGGCGGATTGGGACAGTTAACTACCTGAATAGTAAACGGTTGAGAGGGTTGTTCGGGACAAAGTCCGTTACGAACAATCGCACGATAACACACGGTAGTTGGGCTTCCATGAGCGGGCGTACCTATTTCTTCTTCATATGGCGGATTAAGCGTTACCCAAGGACCTACATTACAGGGATTGGACATCTCCCAACGAACGATGGTTCGATTGTAATTCCGTAAACGAATTAACGGTCCCGGATCACCCGCACATACTTGTGTAAATTGTCCGGTAATATTACCCGGTGTTGGCGGTTCATCTACATTAATAATAGCGGCAGGTGTGGCAGCAGGCGGACAACCGTTACAACTAACCACTGCCCGAAAACAAGCCGTATCCTGCAATGCCCCCGGATTTTGTGTGGTGGTAGTATTGGCAATCGTAACCCATGTTACTCCACCGGGATTAGTCCCGCAATCTCGGTCATCACTTCGTTCCCAACGAACGACACTACAATTAGTCCCCGTCAAATTTAAATTTTGAAGTGGTTGCCCACGACAGATATTTTGATTCGTCGTAACTTGACCGATAGGTGGCACAGTTATCTGCGCACTGCCCGAAAAAGCAGGAGGACAGCCGGGGGTTGAAACCACAGCGCGATAACATGAGGTTACATTCACACAAGGAGAAAGCGTAGTCCCATTACCCGGAACGGTTGCCCAGTTGCCGGTACAGTTCGGGTCAACCTGCCAGCTTTGTACGGAACCGTTATGCCCACTTAACGTCAGTTGTCGGGTACAAGAACCGGCACAAGCCGTCCCGCCGCCCGAAACAGAACCGCCCGTAGGCGGTTGATTGACGGTTACGGTTACCGTTGCCGTCAAAGTTACATTTCCATAGGAAGCAGTTACCGTATATGTAGTCGTAGTGGTAGGGTTGGCAGTCGGATTGGAGATATTGGGATTACTAACGGGTCCACCCGACCATGTATAGTTTATCGCTGACGGATCTACTTCCGTGTCAAAACAGGCTTTATCAAGTGCCCAGTTATCATTACCCATACCGGAATTGTCCCGTTGGCGGAAGCGGAAGCGGGTACTCGTTGTTCGCGCTCCCGGAGGGATTTCTACGCACTCTTGCCCCCAGTTTTGGAAGCGACCGTTATAATCGTAAATGTCTATTTGTGTCCAAGTAATTCCATCATTAGAATACTCTAGGATAATGCGCTCATTAGGAAGGTCTGAGGGTTCACAGCCCGGAATGTCTGCACCTCCATGTTTTAGGTAAAAGTTAATATAATTACCTAAAGTAGTATTTAAGGGAACTGTTTCCGCACCACGAGACTGATTGCTGGGACCATTGAACCACAGGGTTTGAGAGCCTACCGGACTCGGGGTACAGCTGTTATTGACTGATCCACCGATGATTTGCGCCCAAATTCCGGTATTTGGTGTAGCATCAAAGTCATCTATTAACCGGAAAGGAATACGTGCTAACGCATCCAACTGGGTTGTACCTCCTGCACAGATAGCCGGGGGTTGGGCAGTAGCGGTAAGTGTCCCCCCCGATGGATTGGGGCAGGGTCCGGGGGTCATGGTTTGGGGGGTGTCGTCCTTTTTCGGGCGGGCAGGCTTATCTTTGGGGTTGCCGATAACCTCCAGCCGTAAGGGGTCAGAATAATTTATCTGACCCTGATGGGAAATCTTTACCCGAAACCAAGTTGTTTGATCTAAGGGATAGGTTTCCAGTCGAAGAGCCTTTTCATGGTCAATATTCAACCACAATTTTTGGTCGGTTGACTTTTGCCATTGAACTTCACCGAGAGAAAAGTCTTGATTATCAAGGTAAAGAAGAGCTTTTTCTCCAACGGCATAACGGGTTTGATAATTGGCAACCTGTATGCGATTTTGAGCCTCAGCATCCGTAAAAGTGCTGATTACCAAGACCATCAAGACCACCAATGAAAACAGCTTGGCGAAATATTCGTAAATGTGTTTCATACGACCGGAGCAAATAATTTCCCGAAAATTAAACAAATGGCAATATAGTATTTTTATTGTTACGTTCCCTATTACAAAAGATTAATTTTCTATTAAATATCGCAAAAAAGCGATGAATAATTTGTTAATCGCCTCATTATCCGTAGTTTATATTGATTAAATACATAAACATTTGTTTCAAAAGACACTGTATTTTTTGCCAAAATACCAAATTATTTACAATAAATCGTTATTTTTCATATTCATTATCAATTTATGTTTATTTATTAATAATAAATTGATGTTTATAAATGACAGGATTATAATATAATCAAAAATGAAAGCCTTTTTTACAAAAAATGAGATTTTGACAGCATCCGTTCTGTTACATTTTGTAATTGAACACTCTGTTAAAATGCCTAACCATATAATTAATATTTGCCTAAATTATGATAATGAAAATAGTACTTAAAAGGCTTAGTATTCCAAAACCTTAACGAACATTCATTTAAATACCCGTCCTAACTTAACGCCAATTACGATTCCCGGCGATGAAAACCAACCGACTTCGGGTAACATTGCAGCAGACGGAGCATCATAACCAACTTTATAGTAATGATTATAAGATAAACCATTACTGTAATCAAAAAGCCAACCACCTTTCATAGTAACCTGATAACCAATTAGCAACTGACCACTGTAAAAACGATACGAAACGGGCAGGAAATCGGATTCTTGTACACCATTCCTATAATAAAAATAGGTTCGTTTGTAATAATAGGCTTGCAGTTGTGCATTTATATTGATATACCATCCATTGAGTGGCTTTGTCGGATTAAAATAGTAGCGATAGCCGACTACAATGCTAAAACCCGGCTTGCGGGTCGCATATTTATTGAAAGAGCCTACAAACATATTTTCAGCAAAATTTCTCAGGCTTGCCCTCAAATAAGGAAAGGCAGTAACACCCAACATAACTTCCACGCTTTTTCTTCCGTTCCAAGATAACTCCGTTCCAAAACTGAAATCTCCGTTGAGGTATTGAAACAGGTTGGTCTTTACGTTTGCCGTAAACGATCTTTGAAAGGTGGAATCAATACTATTGATGTTCTTGTACGATAATTTAGATTGAAACGTGAGGTTTGGCTGTTTCCATCGTAAATTCCTTGATTATCAACACTTTTAACCTCACGTAAATCTTCCATAGGCTTTGCGTCCGGTAGTAGAGACAAGGCATGCCTTGTCTCTACGCGGTTCGGTTTCCCATCTTATAAGGGGAAAAGCCTGATTATACCGATTTCATTTATTCTTTACACAATTTTCATCTCAACAACTGCTTGAAAATCAATAGTCTTGCCAGATTGAATTTAGGCGAATAAATAATGAATTTGGTATTATCAGGCAAATTTTAGCCGAACCTCACGTATTGAACATAATTATTACAATCCTTGTTTTGGTGTAAATCATATTGCCCAAACGAAAGTTGATAGCACAGTAAGAACAAGAAAAAGATTATTAATGCACGCATAGGGTTTCCTGTTTTACAGTATGACCCCAAATGGCGCGAAAAGTTGCATGACCCGAAAAAAAAATTTTATTGCCCGCCGACCCCTTGCAGAATGCCTAAGATGCTCGGCAGGTCGCTAAACGTATAAATGTGTTTATCGGCAAAGAGGGTATATATTTCGCTTTTACTAATACGCTTGGCATAAAAACATGACGCAGATCATATTTTTTGCTTTTAACCGTCATTTTATCGCCGATAGAGGCAATCTACCTTTGTTATCTAAATTGCTTGAACCATGCGATCGCTTACGTTGGTGCTACCTACCGCACTATCGGAAAATCCTATTCTCGACTACGCGCTCTTTTGGCAAAACCGCTCTCCGATAGATTTTACCTATCTGATACGAGATGGTGTGTCCGTGCCGACTTATGAACCTGAACAGATACTGATTCCCGCCGGATCATCAACGATGGCGATGCAAAAGGTGGATGCTGCATTGAAGCTTAACGTTAAGCACGTCCGGTATTTTAGGGAAACAGAACAAACGGCAACCATTGTCAACCAAAGTCAGTACACCGACTTATTAGCGATGGAAAAATCAACGTTTATTCGATTATATAATGACCTCAGCACGGAAGCCATGCGTTGCCCGATCTTCCTGCCGGGTACGAAACCTCCGATCACGAAAGCGATGGTATTGATGGACGTTACCTCCATGAAGTTAGCATTACGGGCTACTCCACTCCTGTTTAATGATGTAGAGGTCATATTAATCAACTGCCCCGAATGTTCTACTAAAGATGATAAAGGCTTAGTTACCTATGCGCAATCGTACTTCAAGCGGGTAGCGGTTATTCATTTAATGAACGCCAACAATCCCTACCCCATTCCGTCCATTGCGGATGAACATACCATAATCATTGCAGACCTCAATATGCACGAAGCCTTCCGTAACATCTTAGAGATGATCCTAACCTTACCCCAATCCAACCAACTCTCATTTTTAATCAATCTGTAAATAAATACACATGGAAAATTCGACGAAAATATGCCGATGCGTGGGCTGTAAACGTGATCCCGAAAAACCTTGCAAACGGGAGGGACACCATCACGATGAGCATCACCACCGCCATCATGTAGCGGAACAAAACCAACTCCACAGTTCAGAACGGCTGGAAATCAACCATGCTGAAACCCTCGAACCCGAGTTGGGGCATCCCTTTTAATTCCCGATAGCTGATTCTTGGCGCATTAATCCTGCGCCTTTTTTTAACTCACACTTACTCACTTTATCATGCTTACCACACAAAACACTATCAACCATCCCACACTCGAAAAAACGTGCTGTACCCACTGCGGTGCTACCTGTAAAGACCCAATCATTCATTCGGGTGAACAGGTCTTTTGCTGTGAAGGTTGTCAAACAGTCTATAACCTTTTACATGAAAACGATCTTTGTTATTACTACGACCTCAACACCGATGCCGGTGTCAAAGGGCAACAAGATCAATCGTTTGCTTATTTAGAACAACCGGAGATCAGTCGTCAAATCGTCCGATTTCAAAATGAGGAACAAGTGCTGGTCGTTTTTGAGATTCCGTCCATGCACTGCTCATCCTGCATTTGGTTGTTGGAGCGATTGTATAAATTAGATAAAGGTATCCTCAATACCAACGTTAACTTCCCGCGAAAAGAACTTTCCATCACCTATTCGCCTAAAGAAACTTCTTTAAGTAAAGTCGTTCGGCTGTTGCACCGTTTGGGATATTCCCCGCGACTGAACTTAGATGCCTCCACCCCCCATAAAGCCTATAATCCCGAACTCCGAAAGTTGATTTATAAAATCGGTGTGGCAGGTTTTGCCTTCGGAAACATCATGTTGTTGGCTTTTCCCGACTATTTAGCGGGTGAACCTGTATCCAAAGGCTTAGAACAATTATTTTCCTATCTAAGCCTGTTACTGTCAATACCTTTATTTTTTTATTCCGCATCGGATTATTTTCGGTCGGCATGGAACACGATTCGGATGCGAAAATTACACATTGACGTACCGCTGGCTATTGGTATGTCATCCATGTTTTTCCGCAGTACTTATGAAATTTTAAGCGGTACGGGCATGGGTTATCTGGATTCTTTGGGCGGGTTGGTATTTTTTCTATTAATCGGTAAATTCGTTCAGCAGAAAAATTATTCCTTTCTTTCCTTTGAGCGGGATTTCAAAGCTTACTTTCCGCTCGCCGTGCAAGCTTCACGAAAAGGAAAAACGGAAGTAGAAACGATTGCCGTTACCGACTTACAAACGGGTGATACGTTATACATTAAAAATGATGAGATCATCCCCGCCGATAGCGTATTAACCAATGCTGCTGCTTCGATTGATTATTCGTTCATCACGGGCGAATCCATGCCCCAAACCGTACAACGGGGACAGCTCATTTATGCGGGGGGTAAAAATGCAGGCGCACAGCTTGAATTATTGGTGGAAAAACCCGTCGCCCAAAGCCACCTAACCCAACTATGGAATCATCCCGCCTTTCAAAAGATGAAAGATACGCCCCTAAACAAGATCATTGATCGGATCAACAGCTATTTTACGCCGGTAGTGATCGTGTTGGCATTTGCCGCGTTATTTTATTGGTTGCCGACGGATGTAGGCAGAGCCTTAAATGCGTTCACCGCGGTGCTGATAATTGCCTGCCCGTGTGCATTGGTGTTGGCTTCACCCTTTACGTATGGACATATCACGCGGATATTGGGTAATTATGGCTTTTACCTCAAAAATGCCGATGTGGTGGAAAAGTTAGCCTATACCGATACACTCGTCTTTGATAAGACGGGAACGCTAACCGTCAACGATTCCAAACAAATCATCTTTATTTCCGAAAATAACCAAAGAATATTGCCCGATTTAGCCGTTTTGTCACTCATTCATGCGGTAGCAAAACAATCGGCACACCCGCTCAGTCGCATCTTGGATCATCATTTGGCGGAATTATTGGAAGGTTATCATACCCCAATGACCATTACCGATGTACAAGAATACAGCGGAAAAGGCATCGAAGCCACCGTTAACCATCAAATATTACGCATCGGTTCGGCGGATTTTACCCAAGCCACGCTTTATGATTCGGAGCTGAACGCCTCCAAAGTCTATGTATCCTTAAATAGTCATTATATCGGCTGTTTTATCATTCGGCAAAATTACCGCCCGAACTTAGAAAAGTGGTTACCGTCCTTAAAAGCGGATTATCGCATTGAAGTATTATCGGGTGATAATGATTCGGAGAAAAAGAACCTTGCGCCCTATTGTTCCGGTGAAAATGCGTTGCATTTCCGTCAGTCGCCCGAACAAAAGCTAACGTACATTCAAAAACTTCAACAAGAAAACCGTTCCGTAACCATGATCGGCGACGGACTCAATGATGCCGGTGCATTACAACAGGCGAATGTAGGTATTTCCGTAACGGAGGATTCATCCCGCTTTACGCCCGCTTCGGATGCGATCATTACCGGTAAGTGTTTATCGGATTTGCCCAAATTTTTGAGGCTTACACGGGCTTCCCGCCGAATAATATGGCTGTGTTTTTTCGTTTCGCTAAGCTATAATTTCACGGGGACGTACTTTGCGGTGCAGGGCTTATTATCACCCGTCATCGCGGCAATATTGATGCCCTTTAGTTCAATAGGGATTATTACCGTAGCAACGGGTGCAACGCTTTGGACGGCAAAACGAATCGGCTTGCATATCATAAAAAAACCTGATGAGAATCATATTTTGGGCTGACGTACGTCAAAGGATTACAATATTCAACCGCCCATCTTTGTGATGTAATTTCTCGAACACAAGGTAAGATCATCAGAGTGTAACCCGTGGGGTTTGGAAATGCCCCACGAGGTTTTTTTTGAAAGAGCAATTACCAAACAAGACCGAAACCCTAACAAACAAAACAGCAATGGAAATCTTGTATTTATTAGTGGGATGTAGCGTGATTGTGGCGGCGGTATTTCTGGGCGGATTTTTGTGGTCAGTGAAAAGCGGGCAGTATGACGACGTATATACACCTGCCGTTCGGATTTTGTTTGATAATATTCATTCATCCGAAAAGAACACTAAAACTACTATATCATCAGCCAAATCATCAGATACTCACACGCATGACAACTGATTCACAAAACACCAATTTAGAAAGTTTTTCCTACGATAATAAGATCGTTTGGCAATTTGCGGTTGCCTCATTGATTTTCGGTATTGTAGGGATGACCGTAGGGGTGTTGATTGCTACTCAGCTCTTTACCCCCGAATTAAACTTAGGTACGCCCTACACTACGTATGGTCGTATCCGCCCCCTTCACACGAACGCCGTGATTTTTGCCTTCGTGGGCAATGCGATGTTCGCGGGCGTTTATTATTCTTTACAGCGATTGCTGAAAGCGAGGATGTTTTCCGACGCGCTGTCCCAAATTCATTTTTGGGGATGGCAACTTATCATCTTATTAGCGGCTATTACCCTACCCTTAGGTTACTCGACTTCACACGAATACGCCGAATTAGAGTGGCCCATCGATATTTTAATTGCTTTGATCTGGGTCGTTTTCGGGATCAACATGATCGGAACGATTATCAAACGACGGGTAGCACATATGTACGTAGCCGTCTGGTTTTATATCGCTACATTCATCACGGTTGCACTCTTACACATTGTAAACTCGGTGGAATTGCCGATTTCCTTAACGAAAAGCTACTATGTGTATAGCGGGGTGCAGGATGCCTTAGTGCAATGGTGGTACGGACACAATGCCGTAGCTTTCTTCTTAACGACTCCGTTTTTGGGACTGATGTATTACTTCCTACCCAAAGCGGCAAATCGTCCGGTTTATTCCTATCGCCTTTCGATTATCCACTTCTGGTCATTGATTTTTATCTATATCTGGGCGGGTCCGCACCATTTACTTTATACTTCCTTGCCGGACTGGGCGCAATCCTTAGGAACGGTCTTTTCCATCATGCTTATTGCTCCTTCTTGGGGTGGGATGTTGAATGGTTTGTTAACGCTTAGAGGGGCTTGGGACAGAGTGCGAGATGATGCGGTATTAAAATTCTTTGTGGTCGGTGTTACGGGCTACGGGATGGCAACCTTTGAAGGTCCGATGCTTTCGCTGAAAAATGTGAATGCGATTGCCCACTTTACCGATTGGATCGTAGCTCACGTTCACGTAGGAGCGTTATCATGGAACGGCTTTTTGATCTTCGCTATCCTGTACTGGATTACGCCGCGCATCTTCAATACCCAACTCTATTCCAAAAAATGGGCAAATACGCACTTCTGGATCGGCACTTTGGGAATCTTGTTGTATGCGATTCCGATGTATTTCGCGGGCTTTACGCAAGGTTTGATGTGGAAAGACTTTACACCCGAAGGAATGCTGAAGTATCCCAACTTTTTGGAAACGGTCTTACAAATTGTGCCAATGTACATGCTTCGTGCGATTGGGGGAACGCTCTATCTGACTGGAGCTATCTTAGGAACGATTAACATCTTCAAGACCGCCGCGCAGGGTAAACTCGTTGCCAACGAACCCGACGAAGCACCCGCTTTAGCTTCCCAAACCATACACGATGGTAAATATGCTTGGCATAGAATCTGGGAACGGAAACCGATAGCCTTTACGGCGATGGCGTTTGTGGCGGTACTGATTGGTGGGATCATTGAATTGATACCTACCTTCTTGGTGAGTTCCAATGTGCCAACGATTGCCAGCGTAAAGCCTTATACGCCTTTAGAATTGGAAGGACGCGATATTTACATCCGTGAGGGTTGTAACGCCTGCCATACGCAGATGATACGTCCCTTCCGCAGTGAGACCGAACGCTACGGTGATTATTCCAAAGCCGGTGAATTCGTCTATGACCACCCATTCCTGTGGGGATCGAAACGCACAGGACCCGATTTACACCGAGAGGGCGGTAAATACTCCGACTCGTGGCATTATAACCACATGTTGGATCCCCGCACGATGTCCCCGGGTTCGGTGATGCCACCCTACCCTTGGCTTTTGGATGATGATTTGAATACCGGTAATACGGAATCCAAAATCTTAGCCATGCGCCAGTTAGGTGTACCGTATGAGGTTGGTTACGAAAAACATGCCTCGCAAGACCTGCAAAATCAGGCAAAAAAGATCGCCGAAAGCCTTAAAAAGGATAAGATCGAGGTTAGCGAAAAGAAAGAAATCATTGCTCTTATCGCCTACCTGCAACGATTAGGTACGGACATTAAACCGAAAAACACCGCAACTGCCAACTAACATATAATGGTTAAAAAGTTATTTTCGCATGAAGCCTGTAAAATTTCTATCGTCCATCATAACGCCCTCAAAAGCGGATGACGAGTAGTATTGTTTAGTGTTTTGTTTGTTATTCCTTCCCCCTTTGGTCAAACAAAGGGGGTTGATTAAAAATTCAAAACTACTACCAAGAGTATCCCGAAAATTAACTAACGAACCATACCAAAATACGAATCACAAAACACTTAATCACTTAAAAGAACTATGCGTCAGTTTTTAGAACACGTTACGGGACTCAGCATTTATCCGCTCATCTCGTTTTTCATCTTCATCGTCCTGTTTTTGGCGGCTTCCTATTACGCTTTTTTCGTGCGAAAAGAAGTCATCGAGCAGATGTCGAACTTACCCTTAGAATCCAACGCTCCTACCCAACAATAGCTATCGGTTTCGCAATAAACTAACTCCAAACAAAACACCCCAAATACATACACTAACTAATATTTTTTTATTACCGTACTTCGGAACACATTTACTCACCACTTTCCTTAATATATACAATGAAATACCGCTTCAATAAATCTTTGGGAATCACCGCATTGGCGGTACTGGGTGGCTCCGCTTATGTTTACGGAGCTGACCCTGACCCGAACCTGATTGCCAAAATGCGATTGGATAATCTGATGCTGATTGCCATCACGTTGGGAAGCAGTGCCGTAGTGTTGCTGTTAACGATGATTGCCTTTTTCATGGTTAATACCAAACGCCTTCAGCAGAAAAAGCAACAAACCTTAGCCCAAAAGGTTGCCGCGGCTACGACGGTCTTGCTGTTGATTACTTTCCCCGTTTTGGCGCAAACCGATGCTACGGCTACCGCCACAACGCCTGCTTTCGACCCAACCGCCTCGGCTTTCTCCCTGATCGGTTGGATTATCATCGGATTGGCAGTGCTGAATGTTGGCTTACTTATCGGTGTAATCTCGGGATTTGATTATTACCTTCGGGTGGTACATGATTCATCTTTACGCCAAATCCTACCCGACTGGGGATTGGATGCTCTGTTCTCTTGGGACAAACTGACGGGGCAGAAGGCTTCCGGCAAACGCTCCCACATGGATACCGCACTCGACCACCAATACGACGGCATCGTGGAATTGGATAATCCTGCTCCACCCTTATTCAACTATATTTTGTACGGTACGATTATATTCTCGGTTGTTTACTGGACGGTTTATCATGTAACAGACAGCCAACCACTCATGGAGGAAGAATACAAGATCGCTATGGCAGAAGCTACCGAACAAAAAGCCGAATATATGAAATTGGTCGGGAATATGGTTGATGAAAATAGCGTCAAAGTCGTAACAGATGCTACCGCCATTGCCGACGGTAAAAGCGTTTTCATGGCGAACTGCGCCGCCTGCCACGGTGATAACGGGGAAGGAAAAGTAGGTCCTAACTTTTGCGATGAATACTGGTTACACGGTGGTGGAGTGAAAGACATCTTTAAGACTATCAAGTACGGTGTTCCCGAAAAAGGGATGATCTCATGGGAAAAACAACTCACCCCCGGGCAAATATCTAATGTAACGAACTATATTCTCTCACTCAAAGGTACTAATCCGCCTAACCCCAAAGAACCGCAAGGGGAAAAATGGACAGAAGGCGGTTCAGCCACAACGGATTCAACAGCTCAACCTGAAGTAAAGGACGAAAAATCAAAGTCTGAATAGTATGTCCCAATCTTTTCCCCTCAAATCGGTACGTAAACTTTGAGGGGAATTTTTTTTTTCTTACCTTAATTAAACACAAACAGACATGAACAATACTATCACACCTCCAAAACCCGACAAAGAAAAACCCAAAGTAAACGAAGCGGGGCAAAAACTCAATGAATTTACCGGACAGGAATCCTTTCGGGATACCATCGGCACACTGAAAGAGGATGGTTCGCGGAATTGGATCATGCCCAAAAAGACCTCCGGTAAATTCACTACCGCGCGTAACATTGTAGCAACAATTTTGATGGTTATCTTATTAGCGGGTCCGTTTTTATCTATCAACGGGCATCCGCTATTACTCTTAAATATATTAGATCGTAAATTTGTCATCTTCGGTCAACCGTTTTGGCCCCAAGATTTTCATTTATTCGTCTTTGCCGTACTGGCTACGGTGGTATTTATCGTGCTGTTTACGGTCATCTTCGGGAGAATATTTTGTGGATGGGTCTGCCCGCAAACGATTTTTATGGAATTTGTCTTTCGACGGATTGAACAGTGGATTGAAGGCGATGGCTTCAAACAACAAGCCTTCAACAAAAAGCCCTACGATACCGATAAAATCATCCGTAAGACGGTTAAACATATCTTATTTTTCAGCTTCTCATTCATGATTGCCAATGTATTTTTAGCTTATTTGGTCGGTAAAGAGCAACTCTATCATCTGATTGAGGATACACCTGCTAACCATATGGCATCGTTTATTGCGCTGGTTGCTTTTTCGGGAGCATTCTATTTCGTCTTCTCTAAATTTCGTGAACAAGCCTGCATCATAGCCTGTCCTTACGGTCGTTTGCAGGGTGTACTGCTGGATAATAACAGCGTGGTAGTAGCCTATGACTACGTGAGGGGTGAACCGCGCGGAAAAATCCGTAAAGCGGAAAGCGTTGAAGAAGGCAAAAAAGGTGATTGTGTGGATTGTGGTCTTTGTGTTCAAGTTTGCCCGACGGGAATTGACATCCGCAACGGTACGCAATTAGAGTGTATCAACTGTACTGCCTGCATTGATGCTTGTAATGAGGTGATGGTGAAAACGGAACGACCGAAAGGTTTAATCCGCTACGCCACCCAAAACGAGATTGCCAACGGAGAAAAATTTAAGTTCACCACACGGATGAAAGCCTATTCGGTGATCTTGGCTTTACTCATTGGCGTATTTACCACAACGTTATTTTTAAGAAGTGATGTAGAAACGACTGTGCTACGCGTGCCGGGTGCTTTATATTCGATGGAAGGGGAAAATTTCGTTACAAACGTCTATCAATACCAACTCGTGAACAAAACCACCCACGCCCAAGCATTAACTTTCCAAATTCCGATAGCAGGCGCAAGCGTTACTCACTTAGGTAAAGATCATCACATCATCCGCCTAAAAGAAGAAGAAATTGGCAAGGGACTGCTTTTGATTCGCATCCCGAGAAAATCATTAACGGGCGTAAAAACAAAGCTGAGATTAGAAGTATATAACGCCCAAAATCAGCAAGTAGATGTAGCCAAGACAACCTTCATGGGACCTTCTCGATAAAACTTATTCCTGTAATCTTTTATTCATTTAAGCAATGACAACAAAACACTTCAACTGGGGATACGGTTTAGCGATTGGTTTAGGGCTGTTTATGCTGTTAATCACCGCTATGGGGATTCGGATGATGCTTGCGAGCGAAAAATTAGTAGAAGAACGTCCTTACGAACGGGGTTTGCATTATCAGGCGGAAATTGAAACGCAAGTACGCTCCAAACCTTTCATCCCCCTAACAAACGTAGAATATCAACCGCAACGTAAGCTGATCCGAATTGCTTTACCGACAGCAATTCAAGCCGAACAAGGCGAAATCTTATTATACCGCCCATCGGACGGCAAACAAGACCGTCGCTATCCGCTAAAGTTAAATTCGGATAAAACAACAGAACTTCCGGCAACGGGTCTGGCATCCGGTCGCTGGCAAGTGAAAATCAGCTGGATGACGCAAGGCACTACCTATCAAGTAGAAAAAACACTTTATCTTCCTTAACCATGAACGTCTATTATCTTTCGGCACTGTTATTGGGAACGGCAAGCAGTCTGCACTGTATCGGCATGTGCGGACCCTTAATCTGGATGCTTCCGGGTGGAAGGGGTAACTATTGGTTAGGCAGAATAGCTTACCATATTGGCAGAATCCTCACTTACGCATCCTTAGGCGCAATCATCGGAATTATTGGACAAGGAGTCAGCCTCACGGGTTATCAACGGTGGCTTTCGGTCGCGTGCGGGGTAATGATGATTCTATGGTTTTGGATTCATCCGCAGGCGCATATTCCATTTGTTTCCCGATTTTTCAACCAATACATCCGACCGAAATTTCTGCAATTCATGAATCGTCCTTTAGGTATTGCATCTTTCTTCTCGATGGGTATGCTAAACGGTTTACTACCCTGCGGGGTCGTTTACGGGGCATTGGCGGGGGCATTGGCTACGGGTACAGTTGTGGACGGCTCGGTATTTATGGTTTTGTTCGGATTGGGGACGGTGCCGGCACTTTTGGCTCTTTCCGCCACTAAGAACATGCGAATGCGCATTCCTCATGCAAATAAGATAGCGCGCTACGGTTTGTTGATCGCAGGCGTACTGTTGGTTTTACGAGGAGCGAACTTAGGCATCCCCTATTTAAGCCCTGAAGTTGTACAAGATCAGTCCGCGAAGACTGTAAAAATGAACTGCTGTAAGATTGCTAAAGAAAAGCATACACAGCCCTAAAAATAATTTAACAAACTGATAAAAAGACCTTCCATGTGATTTCGGGAAGGTCTTTTTTTATTATCTTTACGATGCTAAAACGTAAATACCATGCCTGTTCAAACCGTAATATCTTCCAAGTTAGCGGAATTCGACAATTTACCCGATGGTCCGCCCTACTATGAACTGATCCACAACCAAATCATCGAAATGCCACCGCCTACCACCCTTCATCAAGAAATAAGTATTAATATTTCATCATTTATTTTTACATGGGTAAAAGCGCGCCAATTGGGAAAAGTTTTCTGCGCGCCAACGGAAGTCTGTTTACCTCCCGCAACAGTTGTACTACCTGACCTGCTGTTTATTTCTAATGAACGCCTTTCCATCATCACCGAAAAACGAATCGAAGGTGCGCCCGATTGGGTCTGTGAAATTTTGAGTCCCTCCACCCGAAAAAATGACCTCACCATTAAAAAAGAATTGTATCAAAACCACGGCGTGAAAGAATATTGGATCGTTGACCCCTCAAACAGAAGTGTTGAAGTATTAGTGAACCAAGGCCAAATTTTTGTTTCTCATTGCCAGGCGAACGGATTAATGCCGATTCGTTCTACCATCTTTACTGAATTAGAACTTTCTCCACAACAATTATTTATATAATCTTATGCCTGTTCAAACCGTAATATCTTCTAAGTTAGCGGAATTCGATCATTTACCCGATGGTCCGCCCTACTACGAACTGATCCACAACCAAATCATCGAAATGCCACCGCCTACCACCTTTCACCAGAGCATCGGAGGGAAAATTCACCTATTTATAGGTATGTATCTTTTAAAATATCCGATCGGACGGCTCTATTTCGCTCCGGTAAACATATTATTGGATGATTTTAACGTCTTGCAACCTGACCTGCTGTTTATTGTTAATGAACGCCTTTCCATCATCACCGAAAAACGAATCGAAGGTGCGCCCGATTGGGTCTGTGAAATTTTAAGTCCTTCCACCCGAAAAAATGACCTCACCGTCAAGAAAGAATTGTATCAAAACCACTGCGTGAAAGAATATTGGATCGTTGACCCCTCAAACAGAAGTGTTGAAGTATTAGTGAACCAAGGCCAAATTTTTGTTTCTCATTGTCAGGCGAACGGATTAATGCCGATTCGTTCTACCATCTTTACTGAATTAGAACTTTCCCCCCAACAATTATTTATATAATCCTATGCCTGTTCAAACCGTAATATCTTCCAAGTTAGCGGAATTCGATCATTTACCCGATGGTCCGCCCTTCTACGAACTGATCCACAACCAAATCATCGAAATGCCACCGCCTACCACCTTTCACCAGAGCATCGGAGGAGAATTATTCTTTTTTTTAATGGCTTACATCAAGCATTATCCGATCGGACGGCTCTATTTCGCTCCGGTAAACATATTATTGGATGATTTTAACGTCTTACAACCTGACCTGCTGTTTGTTTCTAATGAACGCCTTTCCATCATCACCGAAATGCGAATCGAAGGTGCGCCCGATTGGGTCTGTGAAATTTTGAGTCCGTCCACCCGAAAAAATGACTTAACCGTTAAAAAAGAATTGTATCAAACGCACGGCGTGAAAGAATATTGGATCGTTGACCCCAACGAAAGAACCGTAGCGGTATTCGTCAATGAGAATAATGTGTTCATTTCTAATGGAGTCGTGCAAGGCAATGCGCCGATCATATCCTCAATTTTTACGGAATTGAATTTGACAGCGGAACAATTATTCCCTTAATTCCCTGCCTTATAAACGGTCTTCAGCCCCGAACCCAATCGCAATAATTCCGTCTCTAATAATTTTGCTTGAAGTTGGGCGGCATACAATCGTACTTGCGTATCCAAAAATTTCTGCTGGGTCTGCCTTAAATCCAAATCGTTAATCACCCCGATGAAAAATTGTTGTAAAGCGATGTCCAAATTCTCTTGGGCATTCTTGACGTTTTTTTGTTCTAAAGCAACTAACCTGAGTTGGGTTAAGTAAGCCTGATGCGTTTGGCGAAGCTGATGCTCAAAATCGAATAAGAGTTGTTCGTAACTCAATTTCTGCCGTTTTACATTCAATTCCGCCGATGCTACCTGCGTACGATTCGCATTCCCATTATATAGATTCCATGTAAAGCCTATCCCAACCATCGGACCGTAAGACAAATTGGATTTCAATACACCTAACTGCGTCGTAGTTTGCGATAGTAATAAGCCTGATGTTAAGGTCAGACGCGGAGCTAAATCGGCTTTTTGTTCTTTTAAGAGTGCATCAGCAATTTGTATATCAATTTTTCCGGCTAAAAGTTGCGGATTGTTGGCTTTCAGCATCGAAGAAAACGCCTCCACATCTATCGGATCAAACATACTTATAAATGTATCTATATTAAACGGATAATTATGCGCCCGCCCCATTAATCGGTTTAACTCCATCTTACCGATCGCAATATTATTTTCATGAGCAATGAGTGCCGAACTGTCCGCATTCATGTCTGTTTTGGCTTGCAGGACGGCAATTCCCGCCCCTGTACCGATTTGTTCTTTTTCTTCGGCAATGTTTTTACGGGCTTCGGAAAGGGTTACGGCATCGTCTAATATGCGTCGCATCTTCTCCCAAACGACCAACTGGTAATATTGGCTCACCACTTGAGCAATCGTTTGGTCTACCATCACCCGAATCCGCGCCGCGCCCATCTTTTGCAATTCTTCCAACCGCTCTTTGGTGGCTTCAATCCGTAAACCGTCATAAATCGTCCAATTCGCCATCACATTGCCTACCACCTGCGTATTACGAGCCATCGTAGCGGTGCGTGTTTCCCCCGTAAAAAAGTCGAGTTTCGTGTTATTGAATCCTAACTGTCCGCCCCAAGTCGTCGTGATTTGCGGAAGCTGTCCCGCATTGCCCGGCGTATTATTCGTTTGAGCGATTTGGGCATCCATACGGAGCAAACGAATCCCGTAATTGCGAGCGAGGGCTTGTCGGATCGCCTGTTCTATCGTTAATTGTTCGGTAGGCTTTTGAGCATTCACACATAACGGAATCAATAATCCTATCAACCATAAATACCTCATGCCGACACTCCTTTCCGCCGTTTCATCAGCATATATAACGATGGTATCACATAAAGCGTTAACACCAATGAAAAAATCAACCCGCCGATAATCACAATTCCCATCGGAATGCGACTCGTCGCCGCAGAACCCAAGGCAAACGCAATCGGTACTGCACCTAACGCTGTCGCCAAACTGGTCATCAAAATCGGACGCAATCGCTGGGCAGAAGCCTCCAAAACCGCCGTGCGTTTATCTAAACCTTGGGCTAACTTATGGTTGGCAAATTCAACAATCAAAATACCGTTTTTGGTTACGATGCCGACCAAGACGATGATCCCAATCTGGGAAAAAATGTTGATTGTTTGATTAAAAAGCCATAGCGAAAGCAACGCCCCAGCCAACGCCAACGGCACGGTAAACATGATGATTAACGGATCAACGAAACTTTCAAACTGCCCCGCCAGTACCAAATAAATGATTACTAAGGCGAACATAAACGCATACAACAAACTATTAGAACTTTCCGCAAACTCTCGCGAAACGCCTGATAATGAAGTCGTAAACCGCTCATCCAACGTTTCTGAAGCAATCGTTCGCATCTCTTGTAAGCCTTCTCCCAAACTAACCCCCGGCGTTAAACCCGCCTGAATCGTCGCCGAAGCATAACGATCCGTTCGAAAAAGTTGAGGCGGCGTGGCTTGCGAAACAGGATGAACCACGTTTTCAATGGGGACCATCTCACCCTTATTGTTGCGAACGTAGAGTGTACTTAAATCACCGGGGGCATTTCGATAATCTTTTTCCGCCTGCCCGATCACCTGATACTGTTTACCTTTATAGATGAAATAACCGAAACGTTGTCCCGAGAAGAAGAGTTGTAGCGTTTGTGCTATATCCATGACAGAAACGCCGAGAGCCTTAGCCCGTTCGCGGTCAATCGAAACGTTGAGTTCGGGTTTATTGAATTTCAGGTTAACATCCACCACTTGGAACGCAGGATTACCTTGCGCCTTTTCCATAAATTTGGGAAGAACTTGCTTGAGGGCTTCTAAATCAGGTGCTTGTATGTTAAACTGAACGGGCAAGTTGGTAAATCGTCCCGTAGAAATGGTCTGTTCCTGTACGACAAATGCTCGGGCAAAATTGTATTTCTTTAAGATATTACCGAAGTTTTCAGCAATCTGCATTTGGGATTCTTTGCGTTCGTTCCGTTCACTCAAACGAATACGCATAAAACCGGAATTAACAGCCCCAATTCCAAAACCCGGTGCTACCACCGAAACAAAGGTTTGAGTATGTTTGAATGAATCCGCCTCCGCCGCTAATTGGTACATATAACGGTCCATCATTTCAAAGGACGTACCTTCGGGAGCAGTCGCAAACACTTGAATACGGCTTTTATCTTCCAAAGGAGCAAGTTCGGAAGGCAAACCTTTCCCCACAAAATAGATTAATCCACCTGCCATTCCCATCACGATCATTGCTATAATCGGACTCCGCACCCAAAGATTGAGCGACCGCTGATAGCCTCCCGTTAATCCATTAAGGAATCGCTCCACACTTTGGGAAAGGGTGTTATGCTTCGTTTCTTTCTTCAAAAATATAGAACACAGCATCGGCGTTAAGGTCAACGAAACAAAAGCCGACAACAACACGGAACCCGCCACAACCACCGCAAATTCCCGAAATAAACGCCCCGTAATCCCCGTCAAAAAGAAGATCGGCACAAATACCGCCGCCAACGTAATGGTAGTCGAAATGATGGCAAAAAATATTTCTCCCGAACCCTGCAACGCCGCTTGGCGGACGGGTAAACCTTCTTCTATTTTTTGGTAAATGTTTTCCAAAACCACGATGGCATCATCCACTACTAAACCCGTTGCTAAGACGATACCCAGAAGCGTTAATATATTGATAGAAAAACCAAACAGGTACAATAAAAAGAAGGTAGCAATCAGTGAAATAGGGATTGCCAGTACGGGGATCAGCGTCGTGCGCCAATTTCTCAAAAAGAAAAAGATCACCAATACCACTAAACCGAAGGCAATGAATATCGTTTCCTGTACTTCCTCAATCGCCCCGCGAATGGATGAAGTTACATCTAATATAACTTCGGTCGTAACATCGGGCGGTACTTCCTTATTGATTTTGGCTACCCTTTTGTGAAATTCATCCGCAATAGCGATGTAATTTGCTCCGGGTTGTGGAACGACCGCCACGCCGACCAACGGAATCACATTCTTACCATACAGGGAGTTGCGTTCATTTTCGGGCGAAAGGGAAGCGCGCCCTACGTCTTTAAGTTTAATGGGACCTGCCCCGTCTGTTCCTTCTTTGATGATGAGTTCATTAAAATCAGTTTCACTAACGAGTCGTCCCAATGTACGGATGGTCAATTCTCCGCGCGTTCCTTCCAAGCGACCTGAGGGTAATTCCACGTTTTCCTTATCCAAAGCCGTCTTCACATCTAAGGGCGTTAGTCGGTAAGAAGCCAACTTGTTGGGGTCTAAGTACAGCCTCATGCAATATTTTTTCTCGCCCCATATCTGAATGGCACTCACACCCGGAATGGTCTGTAAACGCTCCTTATAAATGTTGTTGGCAATCTCTGTTAAACTTAATAGATCACGTTCCGTACTCTGAAGGGCTATGGATATGATGAATCCCGCATCGGCATCTGACTTGGCAACAATCGGCGGGTCGGCATCAGCAGGCAATAAACGCACAGCCCGGGCTACGCGGTCTCGAACATCGTTGGCGGAGGCTTCGAGGTTGGTTTCTATGGTAAATTCTACGGTGATGATGGAACGCCCGTCAGCACTGGTAGACGTTAACGTTCGGATACCAGCAATCCCGTTAATGGATTCCTCTAAGGGTTCGGTGATTTGGGATTCGATAATGTCCGCCGCCGCGCCTACGTAGTTGGTCGTAACGGTGATGATGGGCGGATCAGTTGTCGGAAATTCCCGGACTCCTAAGAATAAAAAGCCTACCCCACCGAAGATAATCAGGATGATCGAAAAGACGGTTGCCAATACAGGGCGTTCGATGCTTAATGAAGATAACGACATAGCTGTTCTTTCTCGATAAGGATTAGTTCTTAACTACATTCGTTAGTTTCACTTTAGCGGGCGCACCATCCTTTAATTGCAGGATACCGGTAACCATCAACGTATCACCGACTTTTACACCTTCCGTTAATTGAATACGGTTGGTGGTGCGGATGCCCGTTTTAACCTTCGTGGCTACGGCTTTACCGTTTTTATATAAAAATACTTTCTGCCCGCCCAATTCAGGGATGACGGCTTCGATGGGTGCTAAGAGCGCGTTATCAAACCGTTGCAAGGGAAAGATGACTTTCGCAAACGCCCCGGGAATCAACTTACCGTCCGGGTTAGGAATTTGCGCACGTACTTTAAGCGTTCGGGTTTCGGGATCAATTTTCGGCTCAATAGCGTAGAGCTTACCCGAAACTGTTTTATTTTGTCCCTCCAATTCAAAAGAGACGTTCATGCCTTCCTTTAATAAGGACGCATGACGTTCCGCCACCTGAAACTCTAACTTCATCGGGTTTAAGTTTTGGAGGGTTGCAATCAAATCGGACGGCGTTACATATGCTCCTTGACTTTTTTTCCGTAAACCGATCTTTCCCGCAAAAGGCGCGTAAATTTCCGTCCGAGCGATACGGGCGTAAAGGGCTTGCTCTTCCGCAATGAGGGATTCGATGCCTTGTGTGGAAATCTCGTATTCTTCTTTACTGACGGCTTTTATGGCAAGTAGTTTCTTCTTGCGGGCTTCATCAGCGCGGGCTAACTTTTGTCGCACTCTGATTTTTTTCAGTTCGGCTTGCAGTTCGCTATCATCAATTTTTATCAATAACTGCCCGCGATTGACGTAACTGCCTTCATTGAAGTTGATACGCACCAAACGCCCCGACACTTCCGAACGAATTTCTGTTTCTTCATTAGCCATGAGGTTACCCGTTAGGTTTAGCGTTTCGGAAACGGTATCAGGTGCTAATATGATGCCCTGAACGGTGATGGGCGGTTTCGGTGCATTCTTATCCTTTCCCGCAGTATCCTTTTTACTACCGCAGGCGATCCCATAAATAAGTATCCATAAAAGAGCTGGAATGATAATGATACGCCCCATTTTTCGGAATTAATAATCTTACAAAGCAAGTGATAATTCATGGAAATAGCGGGTGGATAATCCTTATACTTTTCAACGGCAATCCATATTGCGAGATGGTATGCAATCATAAAATCATGCAAGAGTTGATTTTGAACGAATTATGCTACTAATTTCCAATAACTGAAACTTAACATTGGCTTAACAACCCTGCACGCCCTTTTAACGTATTTGTAGCGAATACCAATGATAATCGCCAAAACGGTATCCAAATTGACAGATTATTATCGGTTTGATATAAACCAAACAATCGCCCGATGGACGAAGCCCACCACGATTTATATCAAAAGATTATCAACTACTCCCTTGATGATCCCACCGCTCGCTTTCCCCTCCTGCACCGTGTTGCTCTTGAAAACAGATGGTCTCATCCGTATGCACAAAGAGTTGGATATGAATACTTACGATTTGCATTTCTGTGCGTTATCAGCGATTTTCCGCTTACCCCTTCCGATGAAATAGACCAAGTTTGGCATATGCACATCTTGTACACCCGTGATTATGAAGAGTTTTGCGAACATTATTTAGGCAAAAAACTGCACCACGGACCCACCAAAGGCGGTAAAGAGGAACAAGAAAAATACGACTACTGGTACAAACGAACATTGCAATTTTATGAATCCGTGTTTCATCACCCGCCACCGGAGGATATTTGGCTTCCCGCCGAAATTCGTTTTCAAAAAGCACATTGGATACGATTGAACGCCCTAAATCATATTATCATTAAAATACCCCGATGGTTACAAAAGTTACTTTCTTAACGAAAACTTTATTTATTATCTTATGTTGAATTTTATTGTTCGCTCTTTTCTTATTCTCTTATTGACCTGTACAACCGTCTTCGGACAGATTCGGGACAGCAGCCACGTTCTTTCCGAAACGGATGAAGCAAGCCTGCAAAAAATCATTTCCCGCCTCAACAAAGACGACATTGAAGTTGAAATCATCACCCAAACGGAGGGTGAGCCGTTAAGCATCGCACAAGACTATTGGAATTATTGGCACACCAACCCGCACCGCGCTAAGTTTCATATCATATTAGTTCACTGCGGAACGCCTACCGATGCCCCCTATTACACCGCCGTTTACGGACTGAAGCAATTAGTAAGTCAAGAAGACATTAACCATGTACTCAGCATTTTGAAACAGAACGGTAGATTAAGCCCGGCAACCGCGTTTACCGAATCGCTTACGTACATTCACAAAAATAATCACGCAACTTCCAATCCTCTAACGCTTATTATTATACTTATCGTTGTTGGTTTTATAGTCCTCGTTGTCCTACTTTCTGCAATGGCAAAACCCAAAGAGAAGCACTATGAATTAAGCATCTTGGGATTTTTACTCATCATCCCTATCACACCTTACAAAGGAAATGGGAATGGTAGCGGTTGCAGTAGTGCCGGCGGATGTAGCAGTGGATGCAGTAGCGGGTGCGGGGGATGCGGAGGTGGTGGGTGCGGAAGCTAAACCTCTGATTATCAGTCGGTTTTAACCACAATTATACCATAATTATTGCATGATGGCATAGCAGTATGACGTAGTGCAATTTTTGATTTAACGGAACAAGTCCTTATCTTTGTATTCTAAATTAATAACCTAATCATGAGTAACTATGAACAAATAATAGAATTTTTAGCGGATATGCTTTGGGAAATGAAAGGCTTTCGAGAAGAGCTAAAAGAGATGAAACAAGAAATCATCGGCTTAAAAGAACAGCAGGCGAAAACCAACCTTGCCATTGGTGAATTAAGACTTTCCGTGATGCGATTAGCGGAAGATTCTATCTTTGTTCGAGATCATGAACGGAGGCTCAACCTCTTAGAACAAAAAGCATTCAGAAGTGAGCAATAACTTGCGATATTGCATCCTTGTATAGCATTATAAAATAATACCATTGTTATTGTTTGGAATAGTTGCGGATGAAGTTAATCACCCGCTCATCTGCTTGAATATCAGAGGGTTGTATCGGTCGCCGTAACACGATTCCCTCCAAGGTTCGGCAACGGCTCAACGCCACATACGTCTGCCCCGTAGAAAAAGCTCCCCGTCCCATGTCAATAATGACTTTATCAAACGTTTGTCCCTGACTTTTATGGATCGTAACCGCCCAAGCTAATCGTATCGGTATCTGAATGAATTTACCAATCGCTTTGGGATTAAATGATCCCCCACTTGCATCTATCTCAAAATGTTCCCATACTTCATAGGAAACTAAGACCGTTCGCGGTTTACCTTCCCGCAATATTTCCACTTTTAGAACAGGCGGGTATTGGTCTTCATATTCTTCTTCGTCATATTTCGGGAAAAATTCGATAATCTTACCGAGTGTACCATTCACCCATTCCCCACCAATGTCATTACGTATGAACATAACTTGCGCCCCTTTTTTCAGTTCTATTACTTCCTCTGTCGGATACATTTCTTTGGGAAAAGTACCCTCCATTTCACATTTGAACTGATGCGTCTTCCCGTTGATAAACGATAAGCGATGCTCATTGACGGCTTTTGCGATGGCGTTGGTCGTCGTCAACGTAAGATACAACTCATCCTCCGAAGGCTCAAAATAAGGGTCAACTTGCCGATTAAGCATATCCAAATCAGACTCCTGATAAAAGCCCCGCCGAACGTTACTCAATACGTTAATAAACTCCGGGTCGGATTGGCGGAAAATATCTTTCAAGACCACAACCTCAAAGGGCTGTCCCACCAATGATTTAGCACTAAAAAAATAAGGAGTATGATAACCATCTTGTAGTAAAACGCTCTGTTCAAAATCAGAGAGTACCGGTGGCAACTGCAATAAATCCCCCACCAAGATAATTTTCACCCCGCCAAAAGCCTGTTTACTTCCACGATTGACGCGCAAAGTTGCATCCAAAGCGTCCAATAATCGCGGATTGAGCATCGATGCCTCATCAATCACCAAGCATTCCATCTCTTTGAGTAATTTCTTACGCTTTTTATCCTCCGTTGCTTTGATGTCCATCACTTCAAACGGCGGACGGATTTTCAAAAACGAATGCAAGGTTTGCCCACCGATATTCAATGCCGAAACGCCCGTCGTACCCGTGATGACCTTTTTCATCTTAGTATTTTGGATGAAATAGCGCAGGAGTGAGGATTTCCCTGTACCGGCTTTTCCCGTTAGAAAGACGACACCGGCAGGCAGTTCCATCAGTTCATAAGCACGTTTGAGGTCAGGTGTCAGTTGATACGTTTCAGCCATACAGCCGTAAAAATAGCACTTGTAAAATTATCGGCAAAGTAATATTTTTGTGTGAAATAATCAAATGCAAGATGGCTTATTCTGATTTTACCCTGCCCCGCGTCATCGAAGAATTAGAAATTCACTTAATCGAAGACCGTAATTTATTCCATTCTATTGCCCCGTTACCTCCATCGGACTTTTTGACCCTGTATTTTTCGCGGGGAAGTGCCTTCAGTTTACTCTCCGAATCTGCCCGAAGGGAACGCATTATCGCACCAATATTAGATGATGTATTCCTGACTGACCCGCGCTGTTTCACGATCTTTTCCAATGAAAATTTCGACGTAGATAAACAGCGTTCCCTCAACGGTTCTGCTGATTACTTGATCTGTCAGTCTGATAATACCTACACGGTTGTAGCTCCCGTCATTGCAATGGTGGAATCCAAGCGGAACGACGTAGCAGACGGTTTGGGGCAATGTATAGCTGAACTATACGCCGCAGCTTTGTTTAATCAAAAAAGGAAACAGCCTCAAAACTTACTTTACGGGATCGTCAGTAACGGACGCGATTGGTTATTTGGCGAATATGATGTACCTACGCATACTTTTACCTACAACCCCAATCCTTTTTCTTGGCAAAATCTTCCCGCCATCATTGGAATATTGACCGCTATGCGCAACAGATACAGCATGGAATCATAAAATAATACTGTAATAGAATAGTGCAATATGTATATTACGACAGCATTACAGTTATAAGGAATGCTTGATGAAGCATTAGTTAAAAAATCGATTTTCTAAGAAATTTCCCGAATGTTTGATGTATTGGCAAGGTAATTGAATATTCCTTATGGAGTTCGCAATAATAAGGCGATAACCTTTATGAAACGGCAACGATGGCTTATGATGCTCACTGCAATGCTCTTTGGTTTGGTTTACGGTAAAACTTTCGCGCAACATACCCGCACGTCCGAGCAGACGATCCGTATCCAAGTGCCGTTACAGGAAAAAAATAACAAACCGCTTGCCTTCACGACTGCGCATGACCGTCCGGGTAGTTCGGCGGAAAAGAATAGTTCGGCTAAAAAGTTCGCCTATACCAACGGTATCGTGTACGGACTGATGCACGCTTATTGTAAAGAACAGATTAAGGGATACAATCCCGATACCTTGAAACGCGCCCTACCCTACGTGGAATTTTACGATCGGATGGTTACCCTCATTGCTCGGATTGAAGGCGATACTTTGATCCCGCAAGGACGGATGCCCCATCAGCAGTTGATCCCCCACCCGGGTTACGTTACGCCTCTGACGGATTTAACGGTCTTTGAGCCGGTGATGGATTTGATTGTGAAACGGACATTTGACCCGCAAAAGTCGGTCTGGAAGCAAGATATTCAATACATCATCCTATATCATAAAGACGAATTGGATTTCTTAATTCCCAAGATCGCCTTCAAATACGAAGACGTGAAGGATAAAATTCTCGCTAATATGATGCTTTCCAACCGGCATAACGAATCGGAAATCCGTTCGGTGAAGGATTACTTAGATAAACATCGGTATTCGGGGACAATTACCTATACGTCGCGTTCGCCGATGATGGACATTCAACAGGCACAGCAAGCCAAAGATAAACTCATTGCCAAAGAAGATGAGGCTTGGTCGCACTAATTGCAATACAGCATAAAATTACAACAGCATTACAGCATTATTCTATGAAAGCATCCTTGTATTATTTCGGTATGGCAAGACGGCATTACAGTCCTATTGCATAATTGCATAATGATTTTCGGTTTTTTGTTTCATAGTTGAGTGGTAACATGGAAGAGGGATAGATTTTTTCATGAGCCATTGATGAGGTTGAGCGTCGAGGAAGTTCCCCCTTCTTCGGCGTTTTTTTATTATTTTTGCCCAACAGCAATCCATCATGGCGAAGAAAAAAATTACGACTCCGAATAAAACGACTTTCCCGCCCACCCAGCGTGAAGAACCCCAAACCTTTGATGCCATACCTCCCAAGCCACTAACTCCCAACAGGTGGCTGTTGCCTACCATTCACTTGTATGTGGAGGCGATCATTATCTTTTTGTTGGGCTTTTTGTGGTATGCCAATTCGTTACCGAACGGTTACGCAGTGGATGATTTCGACGTTTTGTTAGGTAATAAATCCGTTCAAGGCGGGGTAAAATACATTCCTAACATCCTACGTGATGATGCCAAAGCTGGCGAACCCGTTGGAGCGGAAGAAGTGAACCTCTTTGCCGGTGGGCGTTATCGTCCCTTGTCGCTCATCATGTTTGCAGTCGAAAAGACGATTATGGGTGATAACAGCCCTTTCATGGGACATTTCAATAATGTATTATGCTATGCCATCATGCTTGCATTATGGTGGTGGATTTTTCGTCGCTATTGCTTCCCAAATACCCCCGAAGTCGCCTTTATTGCTTTGGCTCTATTTGCCATTCATCCCGTCCATACCGAAGTAGTCGCCAACATCAAAAGCCGAGATGAGATCATCTGTTTACTTTTCTTGGGATTAACGACGCTCTTCATTTTCAAAATTTTAGAAAAACCCGCTCAAAAAATCCTGTACGCGGGCTTGGGTACGGCGATGTTTTTTCTGGCATTACTGTCGCGGGAAACGGCATTTACCTTCCTGCTCATCCTACCTTTAACCCTATATTTTTTCGGGACAAGTAAACGCGAACCGCTTACTTTGAAAAAGGTACTGAATGTTTCCTTACTGGTTTTGGCAAGTTTTGTGGTTTACTTTACCATCCGGCATTCAGTCTTATCCCAATACAAAGAGTTACCTTTTTATGAGCAAATCAGAGACTACCGCGATGAACTAAACGATCCCTTCATCCGAGCTACATTCACGGAGCGATATGCCACCATCTTTTATTTGCTACTAAAATATCTCGTGATGCTGTTTTATCCGCATCCTTTGTCATGGGATTATTCGTTTGATGAAATTGCTTACCGCAATTTATCTTCCCCCGAAGTTTGGATTTCCTTACTCATTAACGGCGGATTGCTCCTTTATGCGTTTTACCGTTTACCGAAAAGAGACCCGCTTTCGTATGCGATCTTGTTTTACTTTTTGGCAATGAGTATCGTCTCCAACGTCTTTTTTGCCATCGGGGTAGCCTTTGCGGAGCGGTTTCTATTTCTGCCTTCGTTAGGTTGGGCGTTGGCTTTGGCAATATTGATTGATCGCGGGGTACGGCGCGTACCATCCTTAAAAGGGGCTATGACGGGCTTATTGGTCGTGGCTGGCTTATTGGCATTCTTCAAAACTTTTACCCGCAATAAGGAGTGGGAATCGCACGAAAAACTGGCATTAAAGGACGTTATCACTTGCCCCAAGAGTGCAAAAACCAACATCAACGCCGCCGATGTCTATCTGCATAAAGCCCGCTCCACTACCAACAATAAGCAACAATTAGCTTATTTAGATTCAGCGAAAAAGTATTACAAACGCACCTTAGACATTTTACCGAAGTGGTATAATGCGGATTCAGGCTATCGGATGGCAGCAATGGCAGTCGGAAAAGTTTATTACGACCAAGCCCAACAAAACGATGCCCAACGTGGACCCGTTCAAACAACGATTGATTTATTGGAGAAAGCCTCGCAATCCGCACCGATGTGGGGTTCGCCGCGCATGATGTTGAGCGTCTTTTATGAAACGCGGATGAATGATCCCGACAAAGCCTACCAAAAAATCATAGAAGCCACGAAAGTTGCGCCCGATTCGGTGCAGTATTGGGCGGCACGGGGAAGGATGGCTTTTCAACGTTCGCAGTTCAAGGATGCGGCGGATGCCTTCGAGCAGTGTACCCGTTTACGAAAAAATGTACCTGAATTTTGGTTTGACTACGGGGTTGCCGCTTTGCAAGCCGGTGATGCTACCCGTGCGAAAGTTGCCTTTACGCAAGTTTTGGCTTTAGACCCGAAACGACAGTTACCGCCCCAAGCCTTAGATCTGATGAAATAATCGTTGCATTACTTCATGCTGTTATACCATTATACCATAGTACAATATGGCAAAAAAGACCAAGAACTTCAGTACCTTTGAGCAGTGGCACGCTTTAGATGTGGAGGAAAAGCTCGACATCCGTCACACAAAAGAATCGGTATTATTAAGCAAGTGGATTCAACCGCAGGGACAATATCCGCCCGAATGGGAAAAACCGATCGAACAATACCAAGAAAGATTGGTTCGTTATCATAATTCTTGGAATGAATATGAATTGTTAATTAAATTTGCCTATCTATTCTTGGCAACGATTGAGTGGTTTGATGGATGGCATAATCTTTTTCATGAACGCGCGTTAAAAGCAAAAGTAGGAAACTATGAAGTAAAAGGCATCGTGGATGGAATGCTTGCTTCAGTCTCCTACGAACCGGAAAGCCCTTACTTTTTCATCCATGAATACAAACGGATGAAACAATCCGAAGCTGACCCTTTGGGGCAATTATTGATTGCCATGATTGCCTCGCGTACTATCAATGCCGACGGTAAACCCATCTACGGTTGTTATATTATCGGGACATACTGGCGGTTCGTGGTGCTGGAGGGCGACCACTATGCGCAAAGTCAGGGTTACGATGCCACCGATAAAACAGAACTCAACATCATCTGGCAGACGCTTAACGAAGCCAAACGGATTGTGGTTGAGGACTTAATCGGCGAGAAAAAGTGATATTGTACTATTTTATGCAACAATGCAGTAGTGCAATGTTATTAATAATTTATGGTAAACGTTCGTTGGTATAGCGGAATCTCATTTGTTACATCAATGACCTTATCCTGATAGTTGATGCGATTAATCTTATTAACTACTACCTCGATTGCACATCCTTTTAACAGGCTAAACTCTGATAGGTCTATCATTAAGCTGGTAAACCGCCGGACTTCACTTTTTCGTGAATCAATATAAGCAATGGGTTCTTGTTTCATCTTAGGTGGATAGATAACATTGACGGTAATCCCTTCTATACGGTAGCGAGCATCTTTCGGTACTTCTTTTGCAAACAGTGAATCAGCATCAACAAAAACGGTCAACTTAGAAACTGCTGTGTCAATCTTAGCGGTTACTTTAGGAGGAGGTATCTCAAGCACGGTGAATGTTATGGTATCCAATGGTACAATAATACTATCCTTCTTATGACCTGCTACTACTTTAACACTATTTTCTATCGGAAAAAATCGTACACGAGACATATATCTCGGATGAAGTTGTAATTCGCCTCCTAAAACCTGAAAACGTATGTTTAATGTATCACTCAACTTGCTGAAATCATAAATAACTTCATTGGCGCAATTTTTATATAACACCGTCCTTGAAGGTTTCAAATCCACTTTGGGTTGTTGGGCAAAGAGTGAATCCACCCACATAACCAGACAGAAGACCAATAGTAAACCGATACGTTTCATACCATAACACTTGTACGCAATATTACCTATTTCTTGATATTGGTGCAAAAAAAGCTGATCTTTGTTTTCATTAATCTTGAAAGGCGATGCTCCAAACCCGTGAAATTCAATTCATCAATAAAGACGAAGAAATGCCCAGACTTACGCATACCTGGTTAATTGCCAATTTAATTGAACTCATTGGACCCTATCTAAAAAAAACCAAGTATGGGAGAATATCTTATGATTTAGATATTTATTTTCCGCATTCGAGTCGCAAGCTACGTCCCGATCTTTCCATAATCTCCTTTGAAAAGCTGGCTAACCAAGACATGGACGGCTCTTTTTACGGTGTTCCCGATTGGATTATTGAGGTGGTTTCGCCCATGTCGCTGATTGAGGACGGGAGCGTGAAACGGCAATTTTATGCGCAAGAAGGCGTACCCGAATACTGGATTGTCTTCCCCGAAACCCGAACAATCAACGCCTATTCCTTAAAAGATGGACGCTATGAACTATCAGACGTAAGAGCAGAGAAAGGAATCCTCATTCCGGTGCTGTTTCCAGAACTGAATATGGATTTATCCCAAATCTTTGATTTTTAATAGGGTTGCTCTATTGCACTACTGCATACTGTAATAATTGAATGCAATATTGATGGTTGTATTGCGAAAAAGCAGGTTCTCTGTGAAGAACTGCTACATAATAAATTATGTTTACGATAAACTATGCCGGCTTGGTGATGTATTGTAAAAATTCATTGCGGACGGATTCTTCGGAAAACTTCCCGCGATATTCTGCCGTGAGCGTGGAACTGGAGGTATCTTCAACCCCACGCATGGACACACAATAATGTTTCGCATCAATGACAACCGCTACGTTATCGGTTTGAAGTACCTCACACAAATAGTCGGCAATCTCCATCGTGAGCCGTTCCTGAACCTGCGGGCGTTTCGCAAAATACCGCACAATCCTATTGATCTTCGATAATCCGATCACCTTACCACTCGAAATATACGCCACATGTGCCAGCCCGATTATCGGTACAAAATGATGCTCACACATGGATTGAAGCGTTATATTTTTTTCTACCAACATTTGATTGTATTGGTATTTATTCTCAAAGAGAGCTACTTTCGGTTTATTGTCGGGATTCAAGCCCGAAAAAATCTCCTCCACATACATCTTAGCCACTCGATAGGGTGTACCGGACAAGCTGTCATCCGTCAAATCCAAACCCAAAGTCTCCATGATTTGGCGAAAGTGGTCGGTTATTCGTTCGATTTTTTCAGTATCACTCATCAAAAATGCGTCAGAACGGATGGGCGTTTGGAACGACGTAGCGGCATGAGCGTCGCCGATTTCTAAAATAGACTCTATGGTTAGGGGATTGTTGATATTCATGGTAAGATCAAGAACTGTAAGAAATCCCGGTACGGACGTTATTTAGAATAATTATTGATTAAAAAGCTATTCCGCCTCCAAATAATTCCCTTATCATCCCCGCACCTCTGCAAAATTTCTCGGCGTTTCATATAGTTTAACGGCAAAAAGTCTGCCTGACGGGATGTGATCCACTAATTGTTGCCAAATAGCAGTCGCTATATTTTCAGTGGAAGGAATGATACCCTCCATAAAGTCAACGTCCAAATTAAGGTTTTTGTGATCCATTTTTTGAAGCACACGATCCTCAATAATATCTTTCAGTTTACCTAAATCCACCACATAACCGGTGTCTGGGTCGGGTTCACCGCAAACGGTTACTTCCAGTTCGTAGTTATGCCCATGCCAGTTGGGGTTATTACACAGCCCAAAGACCGCTTTATTTTTTTCATCCGCCCAAGCAGGATTGTGCATCCGATGCGCGGCGTTAAAGTGAACTTTGCGGGTAACGTAAACAGTCATCGTTAAATAATGTTGACTATAACCCTTAAATTCGGTAAAAAAATTCCTTTCACGATCAGATTTCGATAATATTGCATGATGGCTAAGTGTTATGGAATAATACAAGTGTACAATAATTGAGTTACAATCTATCAAAATAATAAAATAATACATGTTTAATGTTTGGTAAATCTCGGAGGAAACTGTTTGTAAAAAAAAAGCGTGTTCGTCGAAAGGGGGTATTGTCTTTTAGGATTTATTTGTAATTTGCTTAGAATTTAAGGAATTATAGCAAAATTCACAAGAACGATAGCATTAACGTTCATTTATTACGGCTGAATTTCAACTATGAATTATTTACAACTACGGCTAACGCTACTATCATTTCTTTTTGCCATCACCTTTCCTGTGTTAACGCAGGCTCAGGGGACGAAGCTGTCATGGGAAGTTTCTGATAAACCATTGATTCAATTGGACGATGAGCAGGTCAATAATTGTCCTAAACCCAACTATATTCATCCCTCCAATCTGGGACACAATTCTATTTCTTTCAGTTGGTTGCCCTTAGATAAAGTAACCGAGTACATTATATATTATCGTGCAGAAAATTGGTCATCATCCTTGGATGTGGCAGTTCAAGGGACGTTCACACGTTTAACCAACTTACTGCCCAATACCCGCTACGAAATCCAACTGCAAGCCGTATGTGATGGGCAATATTCTGATCCCTACCTATTTCATATCAAAACTACGCCACTGCCTTCATGTGATGCGCCTGAAAAAGTAGAGATCAAGCAACAAGGGCATCGGTCAGCTAAAATAGCATGGCAAAAAGCCGAAGGTGCGAAAAAATACAAATTTCAATATCGTCCGGAAACCGCTACCAAATATCAAACGGTTGAAACTACGGACAACTATATTGAGTTACTCAAGTTAGACGCGAATACGTTATACGAAGCAAAAGTTTTTTCAGTAAGCAATACGGGAAAAGAATCACCCAATTCGGCATTCATTACTTTTCGTACGTTGCCGGAATTCTTGCTATCCATGCTGATAACTCCCAGTGATCTAATGACCACTGATTTGGGCTTGTGGACGAAACTCAGCTGGTCAACCTTAGAACCTGCGTCCCGATTTATCGTTCATATCAGCAGGGACAACGGTACAACTTACACCGAATACGCGACCGTTTACGGCAACGCAATCGTCATCCCGAGAGAAGACTTGAATCGGATCAAAGTAAAAGTTCAGGCTATTGGATCAGATGAAAATGCGTCAGCCTATTCAGAAATAATCGAAATGGGCGGAAGACTCCCTGCCAAAGTCGAATCCAAAGCGGAAAGTATTTCATCCGCTAACAATGCTAAAATTAACGTTTATCCGAATCCGGTTAAGGATGTAGTAAATATCAAATTAGAAGAAGAATATACGGGTACGTATGAAATTGCCGTCCAAGATGCTACCGGCAAAATCATCTTTGAGACTATCATCTCCGGCAGTTACGGGCAAGCCTATTTCAGCCTTCCTGATATTGCCAAAGGTATCTACGACATGCGTGTACGTACTAAAAACGATATATATCGAACTAAAATCATGGTTGACTAATTCAACCTCTTTATCACCAACCGAAAAAAAAGCGACCATTCAACCGTCGCTTTTTTTATTTTTAGGGCTTCAAATAAATTCAAAATTGCATCCTTTTATTACAGCATTATTGCACGCCATTATACCATTATGAAAGACGCTTCACCAACCTCCAAAAAGCTGAACCTATTTGATTCCGCAATGATAATCATGGGTTCAATGATCGGGTCAGGCATATTTATCGTATCCGCAGATATAGCTCGTTCCGTTCATACACCGGGAATGCTCCTTGCCGTGTGGGTATTGACTGCCGTCATCACACTCATGGGTGCATTATCCTATGGCGAACTATCTGCCATGATGCCCAAAGCGGGAGGTCAGTACATTTATTTGAAAGAAGCCTTTAGCCCCTTATTCGGATTTCTGTACGGATGGACGCTCTTCACTGTGATACAAACGGGAACTATCGCCGCCGTCGGGGTCGCCTTTGCGAAATTCTCGGGAGTCTTGTTCCCATTTATCAATGACGAACCTTTAGGCTTTTCCATCGGTACTTTTGCCATCACCAATCAAAGGATCATCGGAATAATTGCTGTATGGTTATTGACTTTTCTCAATCTGCGGGGGGTAAAGTCCGGTGCGATGATCCAAAACATTTTCACTGTTACGAAGGTAGGGGCATTGCTCTTAGTGGTCTTAGTTGGTTTTGGCTTAGGGATGAGTGGAAATGGTAACGTACAAAACTTTCAACCGTTATTCCCGTCCGAATGGGAGTGGGGGATGGTCGGCATCTTTGCGGCGGCGATGGTGGGATCGCTCTTTTCTTCTGACGCATGGAACAATATCACTTTCACTGCGGGCGAAATTCAAAACCCGCAACGGAATATCCCTTTATCTTTGTTGATTGGTACGGGGGTAGTTTCATTGCTTTATATTTTAGCCAATGTAGTCTATATATACGTATTGGGGATGGACGGAATCGCCGGCGCGAAATCGGACAGGGTAGGGACAGCCCTTTTGGAAAACCTGTTGGGACCATGGGGCGAGTTGGTGATGACAGGACTGATACTCATATCAACCTTTGGCTGTTTGAATGGGATGATTCTTTCCGGTGCGCGGGTTTATTATGCGATGGCGAAGGACGGCTACTTCCTCAAGCCCGCCGAAAAACTCAACGCCAACCAAGTCCCCTCTAATGCCCTTTTCCTGCAAGCCGGTTGGGCAAGCCTGCTCACGTTGAGCGGGAAGTATGGTGATTTATTGGATTATGTGATCTTCGCCGTGCTGATCTTTTACATCCTCACGGTGGCGGGACTCATCCGCCTGCGCATCACCCAACCCGACCGTGAACGCCCCTATAAAGTGATCGGTTATCCCTTTGTGCCGGTATTGTATATCGTCTTGGCAACCTTTATTTGTGTGTTCCTTTTGGTGATGAAGCCTGAATTTTCCTTTGCCGGTTTGGGTATTGTATTGTTGGGTGTGCCTGTATACTTTTGGACAAAGAATAAAAACCGATGATCTCTGACTAAATGTAATTTATATTTTTATATTAAAATTTATCTAACTCTTACACCCGTAAAAATTTTTTTCTGGATAGTTCGGTCATCTCCCGGCTTAACCTGATAATGAATACAAAGTGTATCCTTATAATCTTTCAAGTAACCCTGATAAATACCACTAGGATTATTTTGCCAACTCACGGAACAGGCAGGCGAAAGATTGGGATGTTCAATCTGAAGGTGAAAAAAGTAATAATTAGCAACCCCAATCGAATAAGTCGGTTTATCATAAGGGCAAGGGAAATCATAGGTAACATATCTACCGGGTCTGTCATAAAGTATCCCGTCAATCGTTCCCGGTCCGATCCTGATTTTATACTTACGCCCGGGGTCTGTGTCATCTGATCCTTCATAGGTGCCTACCACCGGCTCAGTTTTAAAATAATCATCGGTTGTAATATGAATATATCGAGTCAAAGTATCGGCTTGTTTTACTTGTGTGCACGGAGATTTCTTCTTCACAATCAAGCGAATCGGTATCCTTCCGTAAGTACCTTTAAACAACAGGTCGAATGCTCTGCCGGTATGCCGTGTTGTATCATCTCCGATGAGCCATTCATAAGAATCAGCATTTTTCTCGTTCGCCAAAAAAACAATTGTGGAATACGATTGATAATAATACTGATCCTTAACCAAACCATCCGGTCGGTAGTCATTTATGGGATAAGTAACGAAGGAAGCACTGACCGATTTTACACCCTCGCATACATCTTTAGGAGGCTCGTTTTTCTTACAGGAAAATAATAACATTATTGCTAAGGCAACGATAATGATATAACGCTTTTGTACCCCCGATTTCATGGCTCTACCACCGTTACCGTATAGTTCGTCCCTTTTTCAAAGATAGATACCGAAATCCAAACCTCCTTTCCGTTGCGCGGGATTTTGAAGGTGGCTACATTATCATTCAGGTCTTCAAAGACAAGCGTGCCTTTCATGGCTTTCACTTTATTGATGTAGTGGGTGAAGAGAACCGTCTTGGGTGCGATGGGTGAACCTTTCTTCAGCAGATACTCGTAGTGCATTTTTTTACCCTTCACGGTTTCGGAGGTCTCTTTCCCCGTCGTAAAATCGAAAGAAGCACCTTCGGATTCCGACCATTCACTGATGTAATATGCGTTGGTTACGCGGGGGATGCCCGTATAATCACTTGAACCAGCGATGTCGGTTTGCGCGGAAAGGGTAAAAGTCGATAGAAATAATACAACTACAATAAATAATGCCTTCATGTTTTGTTGAATCATTAGACTAAGCATATTACAAAAATCGTGCGGAATGAATCACTTACGTTGTAGAACATTCTGAAATCTCCAAAAAAGCAGTATCAGCATCCACCTTAATATAACACTCATCCCCTTCTAATTCAAGGAATATCACCAAACACTCATCTTTATCTTCAAAGTTAGGGTTAAACCATATTCCGAAATCAAAAGGATTTTCTGATTTTAAGCAAAAAAGCTAAATCGAATAAAGTAAACGGTAATATTAATTCAAAATAATTCCTACTCAACTCAAAACAGGTAACTGATTCAAAACAAATATTGATGTGTATCGGATCCGATTTCGTTAATCCAGCTTCCGCTTCCTTTTTGAAAAGATAAAGTTAATCTATTTACTGTTTTTGCTATGAATTCAAACCCTTTGAAATCGTAGCAGTTATGAAGGTCATAATAAAACCCTCCGCCTGTTAAAGCTATCGACTGATCTATCCAAAGTTTAATCGCATAATATTTATGCAGACATTATATATTATAATATATAATGTCTGCATAAATTGTTCCCATGATGAATCACTTTTGTGAACACAAAGATACGAATGATTTTGATCTATTTCAGATTTAACAAAAATACAACACAGCTATTAGTTCCCCGTTTCCGATTTTTGTCTAAATTAGGCGGTTATTTTGGCAAACTACTGCGTATGAAAAACGTTATACTCCCTCCACCGATAAAGGCTCTTTTAGGAACACTGATGCTCCTGATAATCAGCATCTTTGCCCTCCACGCTCAAACGGTACCCAATTACAACGACGGTCCGATTGAACTGACTGTTAAGGCGGTTCGCGGTTGGTCCAGCTCGGGCTTACTACCCGGCAACCAACCCTATACGTGGAAAGTCGCTGTCAAAGACAATACCCAACCCAATTATGGGACTCCGTTTACCTTCGCGGCAAACGTTCCCAGCTATACGTGGACGACCACCTCCATTGCCACCGCATGGGGACAAACGCTTTTCACCAAAAACTACGGAGCAGGAAATGTGCCGGAATCCTTTGAATACTACTTTGAAGGTTTTAATAATCAGTCCATCTGTACCAACGATCGGCTGAATTATGACCAGTGTTTCTTTAATGTTCCCTTAATCGGTCAAGTACCGGGACCTTTCGATACCGACCGCCTGATCGAAAACAGTGGACGGGTAAAATTCCGCGCCTATCCGCCAAACGTGCCGTCTATCCATCAAATAGACCTGAAAGATAATGAGAATGTAACCATTTATGCGGTTCAATTAGAGATCACGTGGCGATACGTTAACGCTTTCCCGCCCATATGCGCTACCGCTCCTAATTATTTTGACGGGGTGATGTCCCTCCGCGTGGATATTGCCGAAGTTTGGTCGGATGCCAACTATACCGATAATATCGGAGACGAAAATCTAACCATGGGTTATGCGATTAAGGATAACTTACAAGGGGCGTATCCCCCAGAACAGTTTTTCCTCGCCTCCCAACCCGATTCCCGATGGAATACGCATAACAACGGTGGCGGAGTATTAAATATCTTAAACCGTACCTTTACACCGGATCAAACCGCCTCCAATTCCTCCTTTTCCATTCGGTTGAGGGCTTGGCAAGATCGTGTCGGTAGCCGAACAACCTTCGACCGCGACCTTCAATGTATTGATCCTTTTAATCTTTTTTGCCAAAATGACCGTTCGGATGCTTCTTGTCCGCCTCCGAACGATAATCCCTGTGAATTTACGTTCGACTTTCGGAGTTCACCTCCGAATATGGATCATTTCATAGATGTTCCCTTAAAAGTTAATAATCCGCGTAATTCCAACTGGACGGTTCGGTTAAAATATCGCTGGACGATCTCCCCTCCGCAAGTTACCACGCAACCAACCGATCAAGTGGCTTGTGAAAATGATCCGATTACGATCAATACGGTCTCCAACGGCGCAACCTTCTTTCAATGGCAGGAAGGTAACAGTACCGATTGCGGTTCGGTAACCACGTGGACGAATGTAGCAGGCGCAAACTGCCCAACCTTTAACGTACCAACCTTTGCCGGAGTGAAGACCTATCGCCTTTGGGTACGGAATAGAACCGGACTCGGTAGTTCCACCGCCAACGGACCCATTTTTAATGAAGCCTTCTCGAATTGTATTACCGTAACGCGGTATTCCAATAACTACAATCCTACGATCACAGGACCCTGTAATGCAACCCTCGCGGCGGGATCAATCGTTTCATTTTCCATTCCGCCCGCACCGAATGCCACCCTAAACTGGAGCATATCGGGTGCAGGTAATACGATCTTATCCGGTCAAGGAACAAATATCGCCCAGTTCAGTTTGGCTTCATCGGGAACGGTTACGCTAAACATGAACTTCGGTGCGTGCGGAACGTCCTCCGTTTCTTGTCCCTTTACCATTGACCCTACTCCGACTTGCGACTTTATATACGTAGCACCCGGCGTAGCTAACAGCGTCGGTTCGCCTGCCAGTCCTACGAACTTGGTAGATGCTTTAACGCAAATCACAACCATCCGTAAATACCTCCGTCTGCAAGCCGGAAACTATATCATCAACCAGAAACTGACCTTACCAAACATTGCCGGTATCGTCATCGAAGGTGGTTACGAAGTGCAGGGGGGCTTATGGGTTAAAACCAATGCTAACCCGACCAATATTACTATAAACCCGCCGGTGGAAGCAACGATTGTCAACGTTCCTCCTGCTACAACAGTAGAACATTATATAGGTATCGAAGCGTCCAACGTTTCCGATTTCCGATTACAAGACCTTACTATAAATGTACTGCCCGCCGGCGCAACAGGAACTACTCCAGAAGGACGCGGACGCACCGTTTACGGACTCTACGCCAATACTGCCAACAACTGGTCATTAGTCCGCACAACAATCACGGCTGGGGCAGGTTCTTCAGGTGCTAACGGTGCCAACGGCGCAAATGGTGCTAACGGCGGAAACGCCGGAAACGGACAAGACGGCGATTGCGACAACATCGGTAACCGTAACGGCGGAACAGCCGGGGCAGCGGGCGGTGCCGGTCCCAGAGCAGGAGGAGCAGGAGGAGCAGGAGGTACAGGCAGAGAAAGACGCAATAACGGTTTAGCAGGCACCGCCGCAGGGCAAGGTCAAGCCGGAGATAATAATGCAGGAACAACTGCTGCCGGTAATCCGGGTCCCGGAGGTTCAAACGGTGATTGCGGTACCAATGCCGCCCGACATGCACCCGACGCAGCAACCCCCGGAGCCAACGGCGTTAACGGAGATCAATTAGTCGGAACGCCGCCCGCCAGAGCCTTTTTAGCTTATTTCGTTCCCGCAGGTGCTTCCCGCAAAGGTGAAGACGGTACCGGTGGCGGTGGCGGTGGTGCAGGTGGCGGTGGCGCAGGACAAGGTGGCTTCACCAACGGTGATGCTTGCGCTAATGCCCAAGGTGGTGCGGGTGGTGGTGGCGGTGGTGGTGGCGGAGGCGGAGAAGGTGGTGCCGGTGGTGGTGGTGGATTTGGTGGTGGTGGTTCATTTGCCGTATACGTTGCAGGTAACGGTGGCGGTTCTTCCATCGTGGACTGTATCTTAACAGCAGGCGCAGTAGGCGTAGGTGGTTCTGCCGGCACAGGTGGGTCAGGTGGGTCAGGTGGAACAGGTGGAAACAGAGGCGTAAACTCTTGCGGAATCAATAATAACGAGGTCGGTAATGGCGCACCCGGCAAAAACGGTGGTAATGGCGGAAACGGTGTTCCGGGTGAAGCAGGACTTTCGGGTATCCGTAAAGGTTTCCACTTACAGGGCGGAACAGCACCCAACATCGCGGCGAATGATGATACAACTGCTACACCCAATACGCCGACGCTTTCCGTTATTACGAATAAAGGTTGCACGAATTCCGAATACGTATTTACCAAGTCCGCCGGTACAACGTGGGCGATCCAAGATGGTCAGCTCTCACCTGTCGTTTCCGACGGAATAACGGGGCAAACATTAACTAATAACAGCATTACTGTCTTTTTCCCCAATCAAGGGGCATATCCGACCACCAAAACACCAAGCGTGGACGGTACTAACTTTGAACGATACATCACGATTCGGGAGGCGCGGGCATTACCCGTTATCACCTCCCCTTTAGCCAACGTAACCGACATCTGTAGTGGAGAAAACATAAATCTACAAACGACAACCGCAAGCACTTCGGGCTTATGGGAATGGCAAATCATTCGCGTTTCATCACCAAATACTCCCGCTAACCCTTCTACACCGGTTTTCACCAGTGCTGTGCAAAATCCGGGTAATACTACGCTAACAACTCCGCTCGGGGTAACGACAACTTACCAAATCCGTTTGCGGGTGTTGGATCAATGTTGCGGATGGTCTATTCCCGTATATAAAACGGTTAACGTTAAACCCGCACCGGATTTACCCGTCTTTACAGCTTCGCCGCGTATCGTATGCTCGGCGGCAAATACGATTACTTACAGCGTACAAAACCAACCCGGTGTAACGTATAACTGGACGGTTACGCAAGGCGGTATCGGAGGCGGACAGGGGACAAACTCCATCACCGTCAACTGGAATCCGACGGTAGGTGCGCCCCCCCAAGCAGCTATTAACGGATCGGTCTCCGTTACGGCAACAGTAGACGGCTGTACCACCCAACCCGTAACCATTCCTGTAACGATAAAACCCGCTCCGCAAATTACGTATAACGTTACACCAATCAGCATTTGTGAGGGTGACCCGATTACCGTTACCATCACCGATGCCAACCAAAGTGCTACGGAATTTCGCGTCATCGTCAGACGATTAGGCGTAGATGTAATTACGATGCCATGGCAAAACGGTAACGTAGTCGTAGTTCCCGGTATTCCGCGCGGAAATGCTTACCAAATCATTGGCGAAGCACGCATTCCTGTTGAAGCCGGCAGTTGTAGTGCCACCGTACAGGGAACAGCCATTGATGCAAATCCCAAACCGACCGTAACCTTAACCGTTACGCCGACTATTTTATGTCAGGGGCAATCCACGGTTAATGCCGTAGCTACGGGTGCGCATCCCAATCCGTTTGCAACCTTTGAATTTGCGTTCTACATTAATTCGGTTAATAATATCATCCGCGATTTTAACGGTACACCCAACGCAACGCTTAACGGAATTGTGGACGGTGATCGGGTAGGGGTCATCGTTCGGGAAACGTCCTTTGATCCCCAATGTAATGAAATCCGTGAGGTAACCGTTCGCGTAGCCAACGGCGGTACATTAGAAGCACCGAACGGAACGAATGTATGTTTCGGACAGGATGCTATCTTAGGTTTAAGTGGTCATGTTGGTGATATACTCCGTTGGGAATCTTCTACAGATAATTTCACTAATGTAACGACCATTAACAATACAACCAATACTTATACCGTTACTAATTTAACCCAAATAACGTCCTACCGCGTCGTCAGCCAAGCGGGTAATTGTCCGCCCTTAAATTCAACCGTTGTTACCTTAACACCCGTTAACAACCCGGGAACGCTTGCACCTGCGGGGACTACTACCGTTTGCGCGGGAGCGAATAACGGAACGATCACTTTAAGCGGAAATACCAGCCCGGTCATCCGTTGGGAACAATCCATTGACGGAGGAACAACGTGGACGAACATTGCCAACGTTACTTCCACCCAAAACTACCTTAACTTAAATCAAACAACGCATTACCGCGTCGTGGTTCAGGGGAACGGTTGTCCCGAAGCCTTCTCTACCGCTACCATCATCCAAGTAGCGTCAGGCGGAACATTAGCGGCAAACGGACCCTTAGTCGTCTGCCAAAACAGCAACAGTGGTTCATTAACCTTAAGTAATTTTACGGGAACAATCGTACGGTGGGAACAATCCATTGACGGTGGAGCTAACTGGACAGCCATCGTTAATACAACCCCCGACCAAACATTCACCAATTTAGCCCAAACGACTCGTTATCGCGTGGTTGTTGATGCGCCTCCTTGCGGGCAAGTATTATCCAATGAAGTTATCATCGCAACTCGCGTTTGCGGGGCAGTGTCCTTGACTTGCTCACAACAGACCTATTCACAAGATTTTAATACCATTACACCAACAGCCAATAACTGCACCACTCCGGGTAATATTACTTGGACAAATGATGGTTCAATCTTGGGCTGGTTTACAGCAACTGTATCAGGAACGGCACGCTTCTTCGCTTCCGATGGTAGTTGTAATTCGGGGGGACGTTACGCTTTCGGTGCAAATAATGATCCCGAAAGATCATTAGGATCATTACAATCGGGGACAAATAATTCATCCTTTGGTGCAAGGTTCTATAACAACACGGGAACAACCGTTACCGAAGTTACGATTAACTATACGGGCGAACAGTGGCGCATCGGTTCATTAGCAACACCCGACCGCTTGGATTTCCAATATCGCATCGGCACGAACTTAACGGGCGTAGATGACAATAGTGGTGCTTGGACAGATGTCAACCAATTAGACTTCACTTCTCCCGTAACGACGGGTACGGCGGACAGTCCCCTTAACGGTAACAATGCCCCCAATAGAACCCCCATCAGCTTCACCATCACGGGATTAAACATTCCTGACGGGCAAGAATTTTGGATTCGTTGGTCGGATTTCAATAAAACGGGAACAGATGACGGGCTTTCGGTAGATGATTTCAGCATCCGTATTAATACGGTAACCCAACCAACAGCCATCGCCGTTAATCCTGCCAATCCCTGCGCGAACGAAGCCTTTACGTTAACAGCTTCCCCTGCATCGGTTGCACCGATTACATACCACTGGTACACCGTCCCTAACGGAGGGACATCCATCGGTACGGGAACAACCCTCAACCATACGGAAGCTGCCGGCGGAAACTATACGTATTATGTGGAAGCCTTCAATACCCAAACGGGCTGTGTATCTTCCGACCCGCGCTTATCGCAAGCCGTTACGGTTTTAGCACCTTCCAACGGAGGTACACTTACCGCTAACACAACCGTATGTGATGCAGTGAATAATACGACCTTAACTTTAACAGGTTTCACCGGTAATATTGTCCGTTGGGAATCCTCAACCAATAATTTTACTTCTACCACACCGATAGCTAATACGAACCCCACGTTAAACGTAGTTGACCTTACGACAACAACCTCTTACCGTGTCGTAGTGCAGAATGGTACGTGCTTAACGGCTAACTCATCTGTGGTTACAATCACGACCGGTTTCCGCAACGGAACGTTAAGTAATAGTGGAAGTAATACCCTTTGTTATGGTAGTAATAACGGAACGCTAACCCTTTCGGGGCATGAAGGTAACGTGGTTCGTTGGGAATTTTCGGAAGACAACTTCGTTACCATCAACACGATCAACCAGACGACGAATACATTAGGCTATACCAATTTGGTTAGAACCCGAATCGTTCGTCCGGTGATTCAGTTTACAGGTTGTCCCGAACGGAACGGAACTTCGATCACGCTGACCGTTCAGGGAAATGGTGGCGATCTATCTACACTTGATCCGATAAACGTTTGTCGCGGTGCTAACAACGGTACGATTACCTTAGCCAATCATCAGGGAACGATTGCCCGTTGGGAATCTTCCACGAATAATTTTACTACTGTTACCAATATCCCCAATACGACCAACACGCAGGGCTTTAACAATCTGATGCAGGCAACGAGTTATCGGGCGGTCATCAGCGTAGCGGGCTGTCCTGATCTGTATTCCGATACACTTACGGTTTCGATGGCGGGATGTGGACCGATTGAATTTACCTGCGCAACCTTAACTTACACGCAAAATTTCAATACCCTCACGCCGATTACTTCCGTTTGTTCACCCAATCCGCCGAACATGAACGGGACATGGTTACAAAACCAAACCATTCCGGGTTGGTATGCACGAGCGTTAACGGGTACGTACCGCTTCTTCTCGAATGACGGAAATTGTAATACGGGCGCAAACTATAATTTCGGTGTAACGAATGACCCTGACCGTGCCTTAGGAAGTGTACAATCACAAACATCCGAACCCAGTTTTGGCACAAGATTTATCAATAATACCGGAGATATTATCCGCGACTTAGTCGTATCCTTCACGGGTGAGCAGTGGCGGAGAGGTTTAGCAGGCGGTAGTCCTGACGAACTCTACTTTGAATACAGCACGAACGCAACCGACCTGACGAATGGAACATGGACGCGCGTCAATGCTCTAACATTCCAAAGTATTAATACAACCGTTGTTGGTGCAATGAACGGTAACTTACCGGCTAATAGAACCAACCTCAACAGTACCATCACAGGCTTAAATATCCCTAACGGTGCAGAATTTTGGATTAGATGGGTGGACTTAAATTTAGACGGCGCATCTTCGCCCGATGACGGTTTAGCGGTAGATGATGTAACCGTCATTGCCAACACCGTCTCCCAACCAACTACCCTTTCCGCCACGCCTGCAACTAATGCTTGCCAAAACGTAGCCTTTAGCTTGAATGCTACGCCGGCATCTGTTGCGCCGGTGGAATATCGTTGGTTTACGACGCAGACGGGCGGAACGTCCTTTGCAACGGGTTCTACCGTTAATCGTACCGAGACTACCGCAGGCACATATACGTATTACGTAGAAGCGCGGAATACCACTACGGGATGTATTTCCCAACTACCGCGCCCGTCCGTAACGGTAACCGTAGTAGGTCCGACGGTAGCAGGAACGTTAAACCAAAACAGCACCCTTTGTTCCGGTCAAAACGTAACGTTGACGTTAACGGGACAAACGGGAACTATCATCGAATGGCAGTCGTCAACAGATAACTTCGTAAGCAATACGGTTGTTATCGCTAATATCACTGCCAGCCACAATGTTTCAGGCATTACGCAAAACCTTTCCTACCGCGTGAGAGTCCAAAACGGAACGTGTCCTGAAGCATTTAGTAACGTCGTATTGGTTACTTTAGCCACCCGAAACGGTACGGTCAATGCTCCCGCTACTGTTTGTTCAGGCAATAATAATGGCACACTGACCCTTTCGGGACATTTGGGTAACGTTGTGCGCTGGGAAACCTCCACCGACGGTTTCGTAAGCAATACAACCACGTTAACCAACATCACGGCTACCCAACCGTATATCAATTTATCGCAAACAACGTCTTACCGCGCAGTTATCGGCGGCAACGGTTGCCCGGAATTGACTTCCAACGTCGTAACGATCACCGTTGCCAACCAAGTGGGTACACTTACCACCACCGACCCAACCAACGTTTGCGCACCGGGAACGGGTACGTTACGCTTAACGGGTAGCGGGGGGACCATCGTCCGCTGGGAATCGTCTACCAACGGATTTGCTTCTTCCACGCCGATTGTCAATACTTCTACTTTACATACCTACACGAGCTTAACGCAAACGACGAGTTTCAGAGCTGTAGTAGCCGGCGGAGGTTGTCCCGAAACACCGAGTAATGCCATCACCATTAGCGTAGACCAAGCCCCTGTCGGTGGTACGGTCAGTGCTTCGCGCTCCATTTGCGCCCCATTAAGCGGTTCATTAACCCTTTCGGGACAACAAGGAACGGTACTTAGATGGGAACAATCGGTAGACGGCGGTACTACTTGGACAACGATTAATAACGTAGCTAATACGCTGGCATACACCAACGTTACGCAAACCACGAGCTATCGGGCAGTGGTCGGTAGAGGGGTATGTACGCCAGCTAATTCGTCGGAAGCCGTTATTACTTACTTGACGACTTCGCCAATTACCCTTAATCCTGTTATTAAAGGTATACAATGTAACGGTGCCAATAACGGTGCTATTACGTTGAACGTCAATGCGGGAGTCGCACCGTTTAACATCGTTTGGAACAAAGACGGTGCTTTCCATTCTGACCAACGAAACCTCAGTAATTTAGCTCCCGGAACATATGCCGTAACGTTAACGGATGCGGGTTCTTGTTCTGCTACCGTATCCGTAACCATAACCGAACCTGCCCTATTAACCGCATCGGTCGTGAATATCGAATTTCCGGGATGCTCGCGTTCCTTCGGTTCGATAGATATTAACGTAACAGGTGGTTCTGGTGCATATCGTTACTTATGGAGTTCGGGTGAAACAACTCAAGATATTGCCGATGCTGTCGCGGGGACTTACTCTGTAACAGTCATTGATGACAGTTCATGTACGGCTATCTTGAATAATCTGGTTGTACCGAACATTTTACCGATTAACATCTTGGTAGATCAACAGCGTAACGTCCGTTGCCGAGACGAAGCCAACGGCTTTTTACGGGTAAGGATTACGGGAGGCAAACGACCGTTCACGATTGCGTGGTCTGCACCACCTGCTAATGTGGTCAATGATACCACTTTACAGAACTTAGTAGCGGGAACGTACACGATGACGCTTACCGATGCCACGAATTGCAGAATTACCAAAACCTTTACCATTACCCAACCGGATACGTTATTGATCCGTCAATCGTATTTAGGAAATGTAACCTGTAACGGCGCGAATAACGGGCAAATCGGTGTAGATATTAGAGGCGGTACACGTCCTTATAACATTACTTGGTCAAACGGTCGCAAAACGGAAGACGTTACGGGATTAGCCCCCGGAAATTACACGGTTACGGTTGTGGATGCCAACGGCTGTACTGCCCAACGCTCCTTCACCATTACTGAACCCACAAAGCTCACGGCTTCCGTAGCTACCGTAACCGCATTAAATTGTTCTTATTCTACCAACGGTTCAATACAGGTAACGGCAACGGGTGGAAAAACGCCCTATCGCTACACATGGAGTACAGGAGCAACAACGGCAACGATCAGCAACCTTGCTACCGGAACGTATCGCGTAACAGTCTTGGATTCCAACAACTGCTCTGTTACCATAGATTATACTTTAACTGCACCGACGGCATTAAGCGTCAGAATTTCTAAATTCAATCACGTCAGCTGTAAAGGTAAAAATGATGGTAGTATGACTGCCGTAGCTTCGGGTGGCACAACAGACTATACTTACGCATGGACGGGCGGAAAAACCGGTGCAAGCATCAATAACTTAGCTCCGGGTAATTATACCGTAACCGTTACGGACAGTAAAGGCTGTACCGCAGTCGTCAACCAAACCATTACCGAACCCGAACAATTAGTCCTGACCATCACGCAAAAGATAGATGTGGGTTGCAAAGGACGTTCAACGGGTCGTATTTCCGTCGGAATGATGGGCGGTTCACCGACTTATACCGGAATTTGGAGCAATGGAACAAGTGGTTTTGACCTCATCAATGTACCGGCGGGAACGTATCGCTTAGATGTATTAGACGGTAAAGGTTGTACCGCTTTCATTGAAGCCACCATCACCGA
>Ga0209573_1000711_pt1 | contig 62905 bp, 65 predicted proteins | sample TNRBio252014_DNA_FD_185870 | JGI IMG/M metagenome (GOLD analysis project Ga0209573, IMG submission 185870) | Wastewater treatment Type I Accumulibacter community from EBPR Bioreactor in Madison, WI, USA - TNR Reactor_6/25/2014_ DNA (SPAdes)... | ecosystem: Engineered > Bioreactor > EBPR >...
CAGATTCAACCAAGTCGAAATCTTCGATCAACCTTTTAGTAATTGGTTCGTATTCACTTTTTTTCATGTGATACAAGCCCCCAATTAAATTAAGGTTCTCTTCACCAGATAGGTATTCGTCGACAGCTGCAAACTGGCCGGTGAGCCCAATGCTTGAACGCACTTCACTTGGCTCGTTATTTACGTCGTACCCGTTAACTTTTATGTCACCTGCATCTGATTTCATTAATGTCGACAAAATATTAATAGTGGTAGTTTTACCTGCACCATTAGGTCCGAGGATCGCAACTATTTGACCCTTTTTGACGATCAAGTCGATTCCTTTGAGGACTTCTTTTTTGCCAAAAGATTTTCTCAACCCCTTGATTTCAATTGCATTTTCTGGCATTTTCATTTCTTTCTATTTAGGGACGCCTTACTTTACATCTTTGCTAGGACAGAATCCAAAGATTTGTAATAATTTTGAATCTTGGCCTTCAACGCTACAATTCTCCTTTAAGGAACATCTCGAGTTTGGTCATTGTCTGGGTGAGACCGTCGAGAGCTCCAGCGCGTTCAACTGTTTCATCTCTTGATTTTTCAGAGCTGAACAACATTCTGAAATGTAAGGCAGTTTTACCGTCTTGGTCTCTAAAAGTAACTGAAGTCACAAAATCGGCGGGATCGCTTTCGTCTACGGTCTCGTGGTGGAAGTGAAGTAGTTCATCTTCGATTATTTCATCCCAGACAACACGAGTTGGAAAGTCGCCGCGTTCATCGCTGTGCATGTTGAATTCCCAAATTCCACCAGTTCTAAAATCCCACTTAGATGTTTGGATGCTAAAACCATCAGGACCGTACCACTTTTCTAAATGTTGTTGTTGCGTAAACGCTTCAAATACGCGGGACCTTGGGGAATCTATGAGTCTTTCTATTTCAACTGTTGGAGAACTTGTTCCCATAAATGCTTGAGTCATTATTTTTCTCCTTGAACAAAATTACCGAGCTTGTCGAATATTTCGTTCCAGCCAATATTGTGACCTTCTTTTTCCGGTACGACATTGAAACCGACTTGGGTAAAAATCATTTCTGTTTTGTCGCCGAGATCGATTAGCTCAACTGTGCAGGTAGTGTGAGGGTAAGAATACTCATCTGTATCATCCCAGTGATGTTCGAAAACAAGCTTTTCCGGTGGGCTTACTTCTATAAAGTTTCCTCCGTAGATTTTTTCAGGTTGTTTGCCATCAGACATTCCAGTTCGATAGTTCCCACCTTTGCGAACATCCGCGTCTCGAAAAGTTACTTCGTAACCAATAGGACAGCACCACTTTGAACATTGTTCCGGATCTGCCCAAGCGTTGAAAACTATTTCTCTGGGTGCATTTAAAATTCTCGTGATGGTTAGTGTGATTTCTTCGCTCATGATGCATTCGCGATTGGTTCAATGTATTCAGCAAACATCTTCAGAGTTGCAATGAACTCGTCTTCACCGCGACCCATGGAGTCTTCTCTTTCGAAGGTGTTGTAATAGGTGAGCTTTGTTGTGTTATCTCCTAGGTCCTCAAACGTAATGGTAACTGTTTGAATTTCGGTTTCAGAGCCATCGAATTCATCCCACCATGCACGCATGATGATTTTTTCGTTTTCGATGATTTCAATCGGTTCCATTCCGCCGAGAGCATTTACGTTTTCGCTCTCCATGATTTGTTCGACTCGCGAACCAACGGCGAAGTCGCCTTTAAGTATTATCCTCCAGTCATCGTTATGCAGCCATTCCATCATCTTGTCTGAATCTGACCAAGCTTGAAAAACTAGATCTACTGGAGCATCAATTACCCTAGAAACTTCTAAATCCCATTTTGTATCGCGTTGATTTTCCACTTATTCTCCTTACATCGATTGTGCTTTTGCGAGTGCTGTTTCGAGGTAGTTATAAGTTGCCGTTACGCCTTCGATCATGCCCATTGCAATGACTTGTTCGACGGCAGCTTCGTCTGAGTATGAAGTTACGCTAACCATTCTTGTTTTTCCGTCGACGTCAAAGAACTCCAAAACTGTTGACGACACTGGCATTTCAGGATTTATTACGCCAGTTTCATCTGTAAAACCATCTTCATAAACAATTTTGCTTGGTGGATCTATCTCGCTGTATGTCATGATTCCCCAAGCTTCCATGTTGGCGTATTCACTTCCGTCGTCCGGGCCCTTCATCATGTAATGCCATTTTCCGCCAACAGTAAAATCCATTTTGGAAACAGGAAGTGTCCAGCCTGGACCTGGAGTCCACCACTGTTTAAGTTTTTCTCCATCGCTCCACATCGAAAAGACGAGCTCGCGTGGAGCATCGAATGTTCGCTCTAGCGTGAGAGTTCTACCCTCGATCTTGTGCGTGAGTGTTGATGTCATTATTGGTTCCCTTCTTCTTGGACTTTTTTAAGATATGCCTCGAGTGAATCGAATCGGTCTTCCCATAGCTTTTGGTAATATTCCAAAAAGTCGGTGGCTTCTTTTATGGTTGCCGGAGCGAGTTGAACAAATTGTTGTTTCCCTTCACGGCGTTTGACGACGAGTTTTGCGCGCTCTAAGACTTTCAGATGCTTGGATACAGCTGCAAATGTGAGGTTATACCTTTGGGCGATTTCCCCGATCGACATTTCCTTTTTAGCGACACGCTTGAGGATGTCCCGTCGCGTAGCGTCCGCTAGCGACTGAAACACGTGACTCAAAAGATCCGTTTCGCCTGCTTGTAGTGCATATTCAACCATTTAGTTGAATGTTATCACGAGATCAGGGATGTGTCAAACTTCTGCGCAAAATGCTAGAGCTTTGGGAGCAAGCGGCCGGTTTTGCGCTTGTATTCCAGATAGTCGGGGAATTTGGCTTGTAATGCTTTTTCTTCGTATTGAATTTTTAATGCGAAAAAGATAGCTATGCCAATGAAACTAATCAGTGACGCAAGGTTTAGTCCCGCTATCAACAAGGCAAGTGCAGCTAGTAAGACCGACAGGTACATTGGATGTCGAATTTTTGAATATATACCTCTAGCAACAAATTTTGAATTCGAATGTGGGGTAGGCGCAACAGCGAAACTTGTTCCCAAATCTAAAAGAGCTTTAATTCCAACAAACGCAGCTAAAAGAAATATTGCGAAAGCTAATATCTTTATAGCAATTTGATCAGTCCAAGGCGACGCAAAATGAACAAGCGTATATCCTAAAACTATTTGAACAGCTAAAACCAGAAGGTCGGAAACTCTTTTCAATTTTTAGCTCACTGAAATTATGTATGCAACATATGCAGCATAAAGCAAAATCAAACCTAGCCCTGCCCACTTACCGATTCGCCACTTTCGCACAATCAATAGAGTAATGATTGCGACAACAGTTGCTAAGAGAAGCAAGATGCTGGCATCTAAGTTGTCATTAGATACGGCTATGGATCCGCCATTGATTAGTAAATAAATTGCCCAAGGCGCACCAAGGCCAAACAAAATATCAAATATGTTTGAACCCACGGCATTGCTAACGGCCATATCGCCACGGCCTTGCTTTGCAACAACTATTGATCCAATTAGGTCCGGCAAACTTGTACCCGCAGCGAGAGCAGTGAGAGCTAGGAAGGTCGGATTGATATTTAATATGTCTGCAGCGTGAATTAGGTTTTCAACCAAGATGTAGCTGGCGACAATGATTACAAGAATGCTCAAGAAAAATGTAACAAGATAGAGCTTTGGTTTTTTTTCTACGTCGGGAATAACAAAATCTACTGCTCTTTTCACCGCGATAGAAATTTTACCTTTAGGGTGAGGTACGTGATCTGCAGAGATTCCAATATCTTCATAGGAGAACCATTTTTTCCACTTTAGAACTGCATATATGTAGATTGCGTAACAGGCTAAAAATACAAGTGCTTCAATGAGATTGATTTTTCCGTCGTAGAAAAAATAAAACAACAGAAGAATTGTAACTACATAAAAAGTAAGGTCGCGTATGATCGGTTTCCACTGCAATGTCACAGCTCTGAACATTGCTGATGCACCAACGATCACAAGGATATTGAATACAGCTGAACCCACGATGGTGCCAGCGCCAACATCAGCTCCTGCTTTTGTTAATCCAAATACCGCAATTATTGAAGCAAAAAGCTCTGGCGCACTCGAACCTGCCGCCAACAAAGTTGCTCCTGCAGCGTCGCTTGTCATTTTTAGTTTTTGACTGATGACATCGATTGATGGAACTAAATACTCTTCGCAGACCACTGCGAGTATATAAAAGAGAAGAAGTGTGGTCGCAATAATTATCAATAGAGCCATTGAGAGATTCTACATTTGATAGTTGTTCTAGTTTGGATCGTACTTTGATAGAGTGATTTCATGTCTAAATCAAAGATTTCTGGAGGACTTGTTCACCCTTTGCCTGATGATTTAGTAAAAGCAATAACTGCGACTAAGAAAGTAGCCGACCTTTGGGAAGACATTTCAGATATCGCACGTAATGAATTTATTTGCTGGATAGAAGACGCCAAACAAGATAAAACTCGAGCTAGGAGAATCGAACGAACTGTTGAAGAATTACTTGATGGTCAGAAGCGTCCGTGTTGTTGGGTTGGTTGTATACATCGAACAGACAAAAAACCAAGCAAGTGGCAACAAGATGTTCTAATTGACAAAAAGCCGAAGCCGAAAATGAAAAAGTAGTTCTTAAAAGTCCAAAGCAAAGTCTGCTGCTGCATGAGCATGAGCAGTTGTCGCATCAATTAGTGGAACTTTCGTGTCAGTATTTTTAACCAACATTGGAATCTCCGTGCAGCCAAGCACAACTGCCTCTGCACCGTCGCGAGCCAAGTTTTCAATTATACCGACAAATCTAGCTCTTGTATCTGGATGAAATTCGCCAAGAACAAGTTCATCAAATATTGCGTCGTCAACAATCTCGCATCCTTTTGGATCTGGTATTGAAGTTGAAATTCCATGGCGTTCTCTTAGTCGCTCTTGTAAGAAGCCGCCGTTCATCGTGTATTTCGTTCCAAGTAGCCCAACCTGTGTAGCCCCAACTTCCTGAATCGCTTTTGCCGTAGTGTCAGCAATATGAATAAGTGGCACATTAACAGCAGAAGCTATTTGATCAGCGACTTTGTGTATTGTATTTGTTGCGATGAGGATGCAGTCGCTTCCGGCCATTTCAAGTGTGCGCGCTTCGACTGATAATCGCTGGGCGATTTCATCCCAGTCGTCGGCATCCATCAGAACTTTAATCTCATCGAGATCCATAGATGCAATATATATTTTTGCAGAGTGGATTCCGCCTAATGCTGCCGCTACTCGTTCATTTATGAGTCGGTAATATTCACCAGTTGATTCCCAACTCATACCTCCGAGCATCCCAATTCTTTTCATGAAAAAATTATACTCGGTAGTTTTTGGAATTGTTTTTGGCGGTGGAACAGGGATTCGGAATTCTGGGGCGAGTTGTTACAGTTCACTTCGCACGCTTTGCGTTTTGTTGGCGGTGGAACAGGGATTCGAACCCTGGGAAGCTTTCACTTCACACGCTTTCCAAGCGTGCCGATTCGGCCGCTCTCGCATTCCACCATTTTTATTTCAAAGTGCTGGCAGAGCCAGACACTTCTTCGGGTCGCTCATCCTTCGCTTCCCTCAATAATTGTATTTATTTCAAAGATCGAGAGATTGCGGCGGTCGGCAACCCGACGGCACACAACTCGGCGGCTGAAGGCTGCTTCGTTCCCGACCTGACCTGGTTCACCTTGAATCGTTGCGACGGACCCACCACCGCAAACTCTCGACCTTAGAGCTAGATAGCCTAATCTAAACGCCCCAAAGTTTCTAAAAAGTTAATAATCTATTTTTCATCTATATGTATTAACAGATCAAGTGGTTCACCGGTTATTATTCGACTTTGAACCACAGCTATTTTTACGGCTTTACGCTTTATTTCCTGGGCGTAAGGCCCTTCCCACCCCGCATCAACGTTTTCTTGGAAGATTTCTAGCCAAAGTCGGAAATGTTCGTTTGTGAAAGGTTCAAGCGCATGGATTTTCTGGTGTGCCTCGAGAGGATTACCAACATAGTCACCAGTGCCAAAAAGCATCTTGCTCCAAAATTGGCCAATGCGATGAATATGGTCGTCCCAATTGACATGGGCGACATCATTGAAGAAGTGGCCAAGTGTCTCATCTTGCGAAACGTCGTTGTAAAAACGTTTCATCAATTCGTTTATTTCTTCTTCGCTGTCCAAGTCGCAACCGCGTGAACTCATATCTTTATTTTCACTCATCTTTACCTAACTTTTTAATCTCTAGATATTCTGGTATTTGGAAAAATTCGATCGTAAATAAAGCATCCGCACTCGGTTCTACATAGTGCAAAGTAGAAGGAGAAATTACTTGTTCATCGCCAGCGTCTAGTTCCCGTTTCAGTTTTTCAGTATGTTCATCGTTTGGCAATTCGTTGTATACAAGGGTTCCGGCTTCAACTGTAATTTTTGCCCAAGTGCTTGTTTGGTGATCTTTCAGAAGTCCAGCAGGAATTGTTAGCTTGTCGAACTTGGGCGTTGTCCGAGCAAGAATTAGTCCTTTAGGAAGAATTCTCCCTGCTAATTGATTATCGATCATTTAGTGATTTTGGCATAGGTAACAATGCGAAGGTGAATTGTGAAAAGATATTAGCTAGATCATGCCTTTTCGTTGGTGGTTCCAGAGGTCTGCAAAGTGGCCGTTGAGAGCAAGTAACTCTTCTTTTGTACCTTGTTCAACAATCTCGCCTTTACTCATAACTATGATCCGATCAACATTATTTAAAGTTGAAAGCCTATGCGCAATTGCAATGACAGACTTTCCGCCCCAAAGTTTTTCGAACGACTGCTGAACATAACTTTCTGTTCTTGAATCTAGCGATGAAGTTGCTTCGTCAAGAATTAATAGATCGGATTGTTTTAAAAATGCACGTGCAATTGCAATACGTTGACGCTGGCCAAGGCTTAGTTTTACTCCTCGTTCTCCAACAAGTGTTTCGTATCCATCTGGAAGCTCGTCGATAAATTCTGAGATGTGAGCCTTACGTGCTGCTTCTTTTACATCTTCCAAAGTGACTTCACTTTTTGAAGCGTAAGCGATGTTATAGAAAATCGATTCTTGAAAAAGAGTAGTGTCTTGGGGAACATAGGCGTACAAGTGAGCGAGCTCATCGGTATCGATGTCTTTGCCATCAACAAGGATCTCGCCATCGTATTGATCGTAAAATCCCAGAAGGATTTTTATTAAGGTCGATTTCCCAGAACCACTCTTGCCTACAATTCCAATTTTTTCATTTTTAGCAACAGTAAAGCTGATGTCTTTTATTACTGGATGATCTGGAGCATCCGGATAAGCAAACTTTAGATTCCGAACTTCAAGTTGGTTGTGCAAGCGAATATCATCTTTGTTTTCATATCCTCTTTCAGAGTTAAGAAAATCTTTGATTGCATTTTGTCCAGGAAAAAGATAGCAATAAGACTCTCTAAATGAAGCGACGTTCCTATTCCAGTTTCCAACGTGGTGAACGAGATTCCAGTATTGATTTGTAAAATCAAACAAAACTGATACCGAAACAATGAATGCAGCAAAAGTGATTTGGCCTTTGTCGAAAAGATGCCAGCTGTAGTACAGAATGAATGTCCACAGAACAATTCGAATCATAAAGCTAGCAGAAGTCCAGTAATTCATAATTCGATATCCAGCTTGAACATCTTTTTTGCTTAACGCGCTTACCTGATCGTTGTTTCTCAGAACTTCTTTTTGATGGGCGCGAAACGAAAACACATTTACGAAGTTCGCGTACGAATCAAAAACTCGACCCGAGTTGGACGACTCGGCATCTGTTACTCGTCGCTGGTATTTTGTCATGGGTCGCGTCATGACTATCAAAATGACCATCGAAATTATTAAAAACGCTCCATAAATAATGGAGTTCTGCCATGCACTCCGATAAAAGAGGTAAATGTAAACAGGAACAGCTCCCGCGATTGGAAGAAAACCATAGTGGTAAGAGTCATGAAGCGCCACAATATGGGTGCGGAGCTGGTTTATGTAGTGGCCGACTTTTCCTGAAGGTTTTTCTATGAACGTTGTATAGTTCTTATCCCAAAACATTGCGAAAGCTATTTTTTTGAATTCATAAAATGTAGGTGCAACAAACTTGACGAATAAATAATCAGCAATATGCCAGGTAGCCCAATGGATGAATCCGCATAAGAGAATGAAATTCAAGAACATGAACGCTCGTGGCTTGTCATCCGTTGACGTTGCCAATTGGGCAAAAAAGTATGGCAAAAACGAAATTGTCACAGCAGAAATTAGACGCAACACGTCAATAGTTATGTAGCGCCATTTATAACGCCAGATAAGTGATCGCAAAGCAGCGACACTTAAGTCTCTAAGCTGTTTTTCCTCTTGCGATTTCATTGCATATCCTTTAAGTCAACGTTCAACTCTATATGCATTTTTGGCAATTGTCGCCTTTATTTAATAAATGGGATTTTCGGAGTACAAAGTCTATTTTTTCAGGCGAAAAGCAGAAAGGTCGATCGTGCTTGAGCCAGTCATTGCGATTTCAGCAAGTGCATCTCCAATGCCCGCAGAATGTTTAAAACCATGTCCTGAGCAGGCTGAAGCAAAAATTAGTTTCTCGTCGCTATCAACATAATCAACCACGAATTGTGCATCTCGAGTTGAAGTGTAAAGGCAAGTTATTGCTTTCACACAGTGGTTTGAAACTCCGCTAAAAAATGGTGAAACATACTTGTTAAACATTTCTTGTGTTTCCATCTCTGTAACTACTCGATCAATATCATCAACCGAAGTTTCGATATCGACTTGTTCTGCCGATAGTTTAAATCCTCCTTCAGGCCCATCGATAGCAGGAAATCCATAGAGCGGCTTGTCGCTAGACATGGGTTCCCAGATCCATGTCGGAAATTTATCAGGAGCAAACATGTCATAATTTTGTTCAATATCAAACCAGTAAAGTACTTGACGCGTAACTTCGAAATACTTTTTAAATTTAGAATCCAAAAGTTTCGTTATCCATGAACCTGCACAGATGACGATGTTGCCAGCAAAGTAAACACCTGTAGTCGTGGTGACGCGTACCTCGTCGCCAATTGATTCAATATCAATTACCTCTTCATTGACAAGGATATCGGCTTTGTGTTTCTTAGATAGTTCTATTTGAGTGCTAACGCATTCATCAGCGTTTAAATAGCCAGCATTGCTTTCGTAATATCCAAATTCATTATCTTTTATCTTGAAGACAGGAAACCTTTCACGAATTAAATTCGGATCAAGTATTTCATGCGCAATGTCATACTTTTTTGCAGCTTGGACCGTGTTGTCGAAGAAATTTTCAACATGATTGTGCGGAACGTCTTCATTGCTCGAAATAATGAGAAGTCCTACTTGCGATAAAAGTGGTTTGCCCGTCTCATATTCTATTTCTCGCCAAATTTCGTTCGATCGCTTTACTAGATCGTTGTAAGGAGTGTTACTTGCACCTTCTCCAATGGCAGAACGTGTAATTCTTGAATTTCCATGTGATGAACCTTGGTTGTGGGGAGGTGAGAATTGATCAATCCCTAAAACGCTCGAACCTCGTCTTGAGAGTTGATAGGTTGTGGCTGCACCAACAGCCCCAAGGCCGAGAACGATTGTGTCGTATTTATGATTCATAGTCGTTTCGATTAGTATAGCGATATGGCATCTTCTTTATATCGGAAATATCGACCCCAAAGGTTTTCAGAGCTTGTGGGACAAGACCACGTAGCTAAAGCCTTGCAAAACGCACTTAGTGAAAACCGTTTAGCGCATGCCTATTTATTCTCCGGAACAAGAGGAACTGGAAAAACTTCAACTGCCAGAATTTTGGGTGCAGTTCTCAATTGCCAAACTTTCAAAAATGGATTCCCCAAAGAACCAAGCGAAATCGAACCATGTGGAGAATGTGAAAGTTGCGTTTCGTCGAGAGCTGGACGATCGTTTGATGTGATCGAACTCGATGCTGCAAGCAATAACGGTGTCGACGATATGCGCGAGCTAATCGAGAAAGTCAGTTATTCATCTGCCGCTGGTGGAACAAAAGTTTATATCATCGATGAGGTTCATGAACTTACCGGTCGTGCAGCAAATGCATTGCTAAAAACTTTGGAAGAACCTCCTGAACATGTTGTTTTCATTCTCGCTACAACAAACCCAGAAAAAGTATTGCCAACAATTAGATCGCGAACACAACATTTTGAATTCCAAGTAGTTTCAGAAGAAAACCTCTTCGAGCTTGGTAAAGAAGTTCTGAGTTGGGAAGAAAAACAGCTCGAAGATGAAGCTTTGCGTTTCGTTGCTCGAAAAGGTGCAGGATCAGTGCGAGATATGCTTTCTTATCTCGATCAAGTTCTTGCTCTCGAAGTTACTTCTCTGGAACAGCTTGAAGCCGCTCACGCTTCCAACGATTCTCCAAAGGTTTTAGAGTTGATCTTGGCTGCAAGTTCAGGCGATGTTGGAGAATCACTTTCGTGTTTACATGAAATTGCTCAAAGTGGAAAAGAACCGCGAGCAATTGTAGAGAATATTATTTCAGTTGCTAGAGACTGTCTTGTTGTTTCATTAAATCCATCCGCAACTATTTTGTTAAGCAATATTTCTGATAAAGGTGAACTTAAAAACGTTGGCGATAAATGTGGAGTCAACTTCTTAAGACAATTTATATTAAAACTAGGTAAGGCTGTTGCTGATATGAGAGGTACTGCAACATTGAGTCCATTGCTTAACGTAGAGGTTGCTTTGCTTTCAACTATGAGTAACGCAAATGAGTCAGGTCTCGCTTCTGGCTCAGTGTCCGCTGGCGCTTCCAATCGTTCGCTGCAAAGCGAGCCTGATTCGGTTGCCATCTCGCCGAAAGCAAAGGCAACTGAGATTAAACAGATGCCAGAGAAGCTGGCTCCTAGGCCCAAGTTCGAGATGCCGAAAAAGTCCTCAACTTCCATTCCTCAAGTACCTAAAGATGACGGTAAAAGTGGAGGAGCTACGTTAGGAGCTTTGAAAAAACAAGAACCAGCAACCGAACCGCAATCATCAGCTTCGACTGAAGAAAAGAAGGCTCCTGCACGCAAGTTAACTGTTAAAGATGTCAATGCATCTTGGCCAAAGGTTGTTGATCTTTTAAGTGTCGCCTCTCAAGCATCAATAAGAAAAGCTCGGCCACTAAAACTTGAAGGCGATGTTCTGACGTTTGGCGTTGATCCCGATGAACTAGAAGAAGTTAAAGCACGATTCAAAAAAGATGCGGCCTTAGTGAGAGGTTTTCTAGAAGGGCTCCACGAAGTTAATTTCAGATTCCAACTCGTCCCAGATCAAAGCACTCCAGAACCCGTTGATATCCGTGAGGAATCAAATGAATCAATCCCGGAAACTGAATCTATAGAAAAAACAATCGCAGAATCACAAGAATTCAACCCCGTCGATACAGTGGTTTCTGTATTTGGTGGAGAAGTCGTTCCTGAATAGGAATTGCTCTCAATTTAGCCAGTTTCAATATAGGTAAGACTAGAATATAGAAATGTCTTCTCCTTACGAAGCTGCTGTTCAGCGCTTAATCGATTCTTTTGGTCGTCTCCCTGGGATAGGTCCAAAGTCGGCGCAAAGAATCGCATTCCACATTTTAAAAACGAGTTCAAAAGACGTAGCTGAACTTACTGAAGCGATCGATTTTGCCAAATCAAACGTACACTTCTGTGAAATATGCTTTAACTTAGCTCAGGAATCTAAGTGTGCAATCTGCACTTCAAACTCTAGAGACAAGTCAGTAATCTGTGTTGTTGAAGAACCGAAGGATATGGTTGCCATTGAACGAACTTCAGAGTTCAAAGGTCTGTACCATATCTTGCAGGGAACAATTTCACCGATAGATGGAATTGGTCCAGATCAACTTCGCATTTCAGAGTTGCTCAAGCGAGTAACACAATCACAAAGCAAGACCGATGATATCGATTTAACTTCTGAAGTAACAGAAGTAATCGTTGCGACAAATCCAACGGTTGAAGGGGATGCAACAGGAATGTATATTGCAAGACTGCTAGAACCTTTTGGCGTGAAAGTAACGAAACTCGCGAGTGGACTACCTGTTGGTGGAGACCTCGAATATGCCGATGAGATAACTTTGGCCAGAGCTATCGAAGGTCGTTTGGCCTACGCATAAGTCGCTTTTAGTCAATTTGGGGCGTGCGTTAGGTTGCCATTCAAATAAAGTCAGATAGATTTCAATTTTTTGATTGTCGATGTCGATATAATATATTGATATGACAAATGCTGTTGCTGAACCTTCAATGGTAACTCCAAATCAGGAAATCAAACCTGGATTTGAATCAAGCCCTATGAATACAAAATTGGGCAGAACTGTTATTAAGGGAACTCCAATATTAACTGGAGTTGCTCTTGCCAGCGCTTGTGCATATGTCGGTTTGAATGATCCGAGTGCAAAGAATTTAACACCAGCTTGTGGTTTCTATTTAGCGACAGGTTTTTACTGTCCAGGTTGTGGAATGACTAGAGCAGCACACTCAATGTTAAATCTTAATTTCATCAAAGCTTTCCAATTCAATGCGTTACTTGTAATTGCAATTCCAGTTTTGGTTTACATGTATGTTTGGTGGATGACCTGGTCATTTTCTGGCAAAGAGTTACCAAAGCTAAAAATTTCTAAAAAGGTTTGGTACGCAATTATTGCTTTAACCGTAATTTTCATTGTAGGTAGAAATTTTCCCGGCGTAGTTCCAGAGTTTTTCGCTAAAGACCGAGTATAAAAACGGGCATAAAAAAAGGGCCGCAATAGCGACCCTTTAAATAATTTTGTTATTAATCTATTTCAAGATTGGAATTTCAACAGGGTATTTTGTTACCTCGTTTTTGTTGATCTTCATTCCGTTGACCACTCCAAAGATAGCTTGAACTACCCAAGCTCCAAAATAGCCAAGCCATACGATGCAACCTAATATTGGAATGTCGATAATCGCTATCATTATGCCAACAACGAAAAATGCAATGTATGCGGCTTGAATTACAATTGCAAAGTTGAAAGCTTTAGCAGCTTCACCTTTTACCCAAGGAGCATCGCCCTTGACCAAGTAAATAATCAATGCTGGTAACCATCCGAAAAGGATCATTCCAAAGTGGGCAATCATAGCCATAGTTTGGTCGTCTGCATTTGGTTCTTCGCCATAAGATCCTGAGTCTGGTGGCATTGGTGGTGGTGTTGTCATTTTGGCCCCTTAAGTTAGTTTTTTAGAAAAGTGGGTTTCGGCGTTCCATCTGGAATTCGTCTTTACCAAAGCCAAGCATTGGCATGAAGACGACAGGAAGAAGAATTAGACCAACTCCGTATCCACCTGATTTTCCAAATGCTTTCGCAAGTTCGAAAATAGGAACAAGGTTTAGGTAAGGAATTACTCCCCACCACCAATCTCGTCCTACGATGTGAGCTACGACAGCTCCGCTCAAGATTGGGATAAGAGCATGCCAGCCTGGTTGACCAGCTTTCTCGAAGATCTTGTACAAACCAATAAGTGGAATAACTCCAAATATGATTAGTGCACAGCAATAGCCGAAGCAAAGGAATGCGGCTACGCCACCTCCTGTGTCACTGCTTGACTGAGCCAAAGTAGTGCCGACATAAGGAGCGGAACCGAGAACTGCAAATGGAAGTATAGTTTTTGAAATCATAGAGAAATCATACTCTCCCGAACCTTTGGAAATGTTGATTTCGTTACTAAAATGTTTGAAGTTCTTATTTTTCGTTTGCTACTGCTCGAGAAGCAGCGATTCCTTCTAGAACTGCTTCTGCATACCAGCTGGTAGGGACCCCAGAAACCTTGGGCCAAACGAGTTTATAAATGCGATTTGCAAGATCCAAGCGAATCGATTCTGGCAGACGCGTTCTGCGGTCTAGAAATCTACGGATCAGGAAAACTTCGTCATCACTAACCTGTGATAGTTCCCAAGTTCTAAAAGCAGCACCCGGATCTAACGCTGCATCTTGGACTTGTAAGGTTCCCAAGCGTGCATCACGATTTCGATGCACAACCATTGTGCCAGTAATCAAATCTGCGAGGCGTTGAGAGTTTTTTGTAGTTACGATTGCAATAAAACCTACAATTGAAAAATATATTGCTTCTACTGGCCAGAGAAGTCCACGCACAGCACATTGCCAAAACAACGGCTTTGCACCTCTATGGGTAACAACAGTAAGTCCCATAGCTTTGTATCCAATGGACCCGCCTTTTACTGCTTCGAAAAAAATTCGATATCCCCAAAGTAAGGCGAACTGATAGACAATAATAAATGCTATTAGAAAACCGCTTAAGTCAATCCCGATGGATGCGATTCCCAAAGCAACAAGACCCAAGACGATGTAAGAAACTAGAAGCGCAGCAATATAGATACAGAAATCGATTGCAGTTGCCAAACATCGTGAACCGGCGCCAGCCAAATCATGCTTAAAAGTTACACCTTCAGGCGTAGTTACTTGGAGTGCCGCGAACATGCGACTAGGTTAGTGAACTATATATGAACATTGATGCATTCCACAAGAAACGTTCCAATGACTGGATAGAACTCGCATCTCTCATGGCTGCTTCAAGAGGAAAACTAAAAAGACTAGATTCAGCAAGCATTTTGCGATTCGCAAACTTGTATCGCGCGGTATGTGCGGACTTGGCATTTGCTAGAAGAGAATATGCAGGTGATGCTGTTCATTACAACCTTGAATCTATGGTGACCAAGTGTTCATCGATGATGTATGAACATAGGGCGGTTGATAAAAATAAGGTTGCATATTTTTTAACTACTGGGGCATGGGCTTCAATAGCACAAAGGCCAAAATTGCTCCTTGCAAGTTTTCTTTTGCTGATGGTTCCATGGATAGCAGCATCAATCTATGCAAATGTTGATCCGGCAAATGCGGTTGGTATTGCCCCTGCAGGAGTTGAAAGTGTTGTTGAACGACCATCTGCTGATTTTCAGTTGAGTCCAGCAGAAAAAGCTCAGGCCTCAGCAAGCATTCTTACCAATAACGTACAGATTTCTTTCTTTGCTTTTATAGGTGGAATTACGGCTGGAGTCATGACTGTCGTAGTTTTGATTTTCAACGGGGTAACTTTGGGAAGTACCTTTGGCTTAACAATTGAGGCAGGTAACGGAGCAGTGCTTTGGGGTTTTGTATTCCCCCATGGCTTTTTAGAGATTTCATGTATCATCGTGGCAGGAGCTGCAGGCCTAAGAATCGGTTGGGCCATAATTAGTCCAGGTTTTAAAACGAGAGCGAAAGCGCTACGTGACGAAGGACGTCAAGCGCTAGCAAGTGCTTTGGTCGTAGCTGTTTCGCTGTTCTTTTGTGGAATTGTTGAAGGAATGATTTCAACTTCGGGAGTTTCAACTCCAATGGGTTTGACTATAGGAATTACGTTGTTTGCAATCTTCTGGGGATTAATTATCCAAGGCGGAATTAGAGACTCTGCAAGAAAGAAACAAGAGTTAGAGAAAATAAAAGTTCCAGTTAACTAGGTTCTCTAAATTGTTGCTCTTTGTTTTGCTCCGAGATAACTTTTAACGCATTCGAGCATCAGGTTCTCATGATCACAAAACACTATTTCTGCTCCGGAATTTTTGATTTTTTCAGCAGAAACTTGAGCAGCTTGCATCATTTCGGTTGCTCCCCGCTGAAGCATTAACTCATCATAAGTCGGATTTTGTATTTCTAAAATTCGAGTGATATCAGGATCGATAATGCTTGCAACAACTACCCGATGCTTTTTAACAACTGTTCTGAGAGCGCGAATTAGCGGATCATTCGATTGCGGGTCCATAAAATCTGTGAGCACTAAAAGAAATGAACGTTTTGATTTTCCTACACGAGCAAAAGCTGCTTCAAAATCTGAATCAACTGGAATGGGTTCTAAATCGTAAACAGTTTGGATCACTGCCCGGGCACCTGCACGACGTGGTTTAAGATGTTTTTTGATCGATGAGTTAAAGGCAATAACTCCTGAACGGTCTCCCATTACATCTGCAACGCTTACAAGACCGCAAAGGGCGTCAAGTGCAATGTCGAGTCGAGTAACACTGTTAGTTGTAATTGTTTCTTCATCTTCTCGTTCTCGATATTCATTTTCATCTAATTCGATTGCGCCAAGAGGAAGTGGAGCAGTCATCAATCGACCTGTATCTAATACCACCATTACATCTCGATCTTGTTCAACGCGGTATTGATTAGTCATTGGCTTGCCAGTTCTAGCTGTTGCACTCCAATTCACGTTTCTCATGTCATCATCGGGATAGTAGTCACGGACAGACTCAAAATTTGTTCCTAAACCTAAAGGTCCTCTACGTTTTAGTCCAGCAGTTGCAAACCTACCTTGTTGGATCGAATGCGCAAGCCGGTTCGCTGCAGGCAAGTCAGGAAAAACTTTAATCTCATGAGTTTTGTTGTAGGGACGATGCCAAACTGCGAGGCCCAATGGTCCGGTTGTACGTGCGGCATATGGTGGAAGCTGGTGCAGACCTCGACGCTGTGCAGTTACATTTCCTTGTAAATCATCTGTAGCTTCTTTAACAGATAAATGGATATCTGCACATCTTGGTTGGCGAATTTTGGTAGGCAAAAAACTCCGCGATTTGGAATTGTTCTTCGTTGCTTTTTCAGTGGCAATTCGATATGGAGCAGGAACTCCGCGTGCCAGTTGAACAGGCATTGATCTCTTGATGCGGACACTCTGCGTAGATAATAAAGCGTCAACAACAACTAGTGCGGTAGTTCCTACAGCAATAGCAATACCTATATATAGAGGTATAAAAAAACATATTACTGAAGCAACAAGAAACAATAAAGCTGCACGAGGAGTAGGAGCCACGGGAAATACTGCACAGGCAATAGCTAGAATTGCTAAACCTGCAACGATGAGCAGAGCCGGTGCGCTGAGTCCCATATTTATTTACCTTTGATTGCGTTATTATCTTGGTACAACGACATTTTGCAAAGCTTGACCTATAACTGAGTCTGTTGATACTCGTTCCAGTTCTGCTTCAGGCGACAATATAAGTCGGTGACGCAAAACAGGTGGGGCAATAAATGCAACATCGTCTGGAGTTACGTAATCGCGTTCGAAAAGTCGTGCAACGGCTTTTGCTGCTGCAAGAAGATTTACAGCTGCGCGAGGTGAAGCCCCTAATTGAAGTGCGGGGAGAGATCTCGTAGCTCTAACAATGTTTGTAACATAACTGATTACTTCGTCAGACACTACAACGCTGTCTACTGAATTGCGAATGTTTTGGATATCTTGCGCACTAGCAACTACTTGTACGTCATCTAAGGTGCTTGGTTTAACTCCAGAATGAGCTAGTCGAAGCATGGATTGTTCTGACGCTTCATCAGGGTACCCGACATCAATTTTTAAAGTAAATCGGTCGAGTTGAGCTTCAGGAAGCGGATAGGTACCTTCGTATTCAATTGGATTTTGTGTAGCAATCACAAGGAATGGACTAGGTAGTGGGTGTGAAACTCCATCCGCGCTTACTTGTTGTTCTTGCATTGCTTCAAGTAACGCCGCTTGGGTTTTAGGAGGAGTTCTATTTATTTCATCCGCTAGAAAAATGTTAGTGAAAATTGGTCCAGGACGGAATGCAAGATCATAATTTCCAGATGCGCTTGGATTTAGAGTTGTAGTTCCTGTTACATCACTTGGCAACATGTCAGGTGTGAACTGTGACCGAGTGAAATCTAAACCTAGGGATCTCGCAATGGCTTGTGCAATAAGAGTCTTAGCTGTTCCAGGCGCACCTTCGAGAAGCACATGTCCGCCAACTGCAAGTGCAATCAAACAAGAGTCGACAACATTGTTTTGGCCAACAACAACTTTATTGACTTCACTTATAATTCGATCTCGAATTTCTTTCATGTTCCTATCCTTTTCGTTGGTGTTATTACCCTACTTCGGTTGCCCCAAGTAGGTATTGATTATCTCTTTGACTTCTTTAGGGTTTCCGCTATTGCGTGTGCAAAATAGATTCTTCGCGGTCCTAAGTTTCGATCTGTTTGTTCTCCAACTCCAAATCTTCTACCTTTGGCTGTTGCAAAAATCACGAAAGCAACAAATAGGCCAACAATGGCGACTCTCCAATTGAGCGGCATTCCAGCAAAGCCTGTGGCATCGTTGTAACCGTGGACTCCTTCGATGAACGTGACTGAAGAATCTGGCGTTCCTGCAATTACTAGAGAAAATAAAGCGTTGTCATCTTGTGCTAAAAGCTTGTTTGACACTATCGGAGAGTTAGGAATTGCTATAACATCACCTTGCTCTAAGCGAAAAATGGCGGCTCCAACATTTCTTTGTACATTTCTTTCGGATTCGTTATTGAAAACATTTTCACTTTCAACAAGAAGTGGCTGAGAATTTTGACTTGGCCTCATTATGAGTGAACCATATTGACTCGCTGAAATTTCCGAAATGTCTTGCAATCCCGAGACGTTCTCGCTTGTTGTGAAAAGAGTTTCGGATCCTTGAGTTTCAATTTCTATGCGAGATCCTAAAAATTCATTTAGTAGGTAAGGGTTGTCGGTGATTAGTCGGCCGCCGTTTTCAACGAATTGCCTAACTTCGGCTGATTCATCTGAAGGTAGTGCACCTTCTAGTACCACTATCGTGTCAGTTGTTCTATCTAAACGTAGACCTCCAAATAAATCTGCGTATGGTTCACTATTGAGATTTTGATTTGGCAAAGTTGCTCGACCTCTGTCTCGCGTAACTTCATATCCGTTTATATCTAGGAGTTCACTCCAAGCTCGTGTGCCGGTTTCAATAGTTGCATAACTTGAACCAGAGACCCCACCAGGTTGAGTTCCTCCAAAAAAGTTCTCAGCAGAAAATACCAAACCATAAAGTGCAATAATTCCAAAAGTTACAAAGAAAATCGTCGTGTAAGCTCGTTTCCGAAATGTTTTATCTCGCGATAACGTCGAGTAGTTTTCCACTTATGCTCCTTTCTGCTCTAGTTCGTTTATTGACACTGCAATATCAAAACCTTCATGTTCAATTCGAGCATTGAAGTAGGTGACAGAAAGTATGTAGCTATAGACCAGAGATATCGATGAAATAACTAGAAGGATGATTAGATTATTTAGAGTGATTTCACCAATATCGGATTTTATTAAGTTGTTTGAAATGATGATACTTACAGCCGTTAGTGACGGAATGGTAAGAATTGCAATCATAAATAGACAAATCCAATAGACCCCAAATAATTTCCAAAAGTGAACTTTATTCAATTGTCCTGTTCGCTTAATGATTTCTGAAAATGTTCCACCTTCATAAGTGCAAATTGGTACGGCGAAACCGAGTCTCAAAGTAACAAATATCCAAGGAGTTAAAATTACCACTAGCGCGAACCAGGTAAATGCATTTGCCTGTGAATCTACAAGAAATTGACCCAGAATAAATCTAAAAAGTATCAATGAACCAGCAAACAGAAATTGAACTCCGGCATGGTAAAAACCAATCGCCAGTTTCGAAGCAGATCGATTTAAAGAGAACGTATTTTCAAATATGCTTGTAGCGTAAACTTTTCCGACTCGTGAACTCAATAAGTTTGATGTGACAGATAATGAAAAGCCAACAGCAAACATCTGCAATATAAATGCAACTAAAAATGTTCGACTACCGAGGTCGTCGCTCGAACCTTCACCCGTAATTGAGACTTCGAATATCCAAACTATTATTTGAATTGGTATCGAAACCAGTATTGCAATTAATAGAGATGACACGAATTTTCTTCGCATTAGTTGAAACGAAACATCAACGATTTGGATCGGGCGAAGTGGAGTTAAGTTAATCATTTGTTCGCCTGGCTACTTTTTGATGTTAAAGTCGACCAACTTGAACGTGCTCTCGATAGATGCTGCACATCACAAGTTCTTTCTCCGTAGGTTACGTCGTTGAAATCTTTTGTGATCATATTGAAAGATTCGTTGTCTATGATCAATTGCCATTGGGCATTTGTAATGCTCGGGTGAAAGGAAATTATTTCCATTTCATTTAGCCGCAGTAGACCTGCCCGGAATCTATATCGAAGAGCTAAATCTAAATGGCCTTCTTGTTCTGCTTTGTCACTCAGATTTTCGAGAAGTTGGGCGTCTGTAATGTATTCAAGGACTTTCTCTTCGTCGTCCCAATCTATATTTTCTGGAAGCTCATCGATACTTTCATCTTGGGAATCCTTTTTGGATTTTGCTGGCCAAAATTTGTACAAAAGAAAAGCTAAACCTGCGATAATCAACCCTAAAAATACCCAAAGCAGGATCATTGCGGGACCAGATAAACCACCAAGAGACGGAGGGGTTATTTCTGGTTCTTTTTGCTCGTTTGATTCTTGCCTGATTTCGCTGTCCGTACGTTGCTTTATTTCGCCTTTGTTTTCGCCTTCTCCTAGCCATCTAGTTAGACGTTGCGCTTCATCTCCTAACGGCTGGTCACTATCTTGACCGTATTTTTTGTCTTGCAGGATCCGTTCTGCCTGATCTCGGGCGTTGTCAGAGTTTTCGGTTGCATAAATTGGCGAAATCATTAATGTGATAGTCAATAAAGAGATAACTCCTGCGAGCACAAATGGCTTCTTTATTGGCGAGGATGACATCACTTAAGCCTACACTTATAGTTAATGAAGACTGACGATTTATTAACCAAACTTGAACAAGTCCGTGAATCTGCTTTAAATGCTGGAAGCGAAATGGCATACGAGAGACAACATCAACGCGGAAAATATACTGCTCGAGAACGAATCGACAAATTGATCGACCCTGGCACATTCGTAGAACTCGATCAATTGGCGAGACACCGAGCAACAGGTTTCGGAATTGAGAATACACGTCCTCTTACTGATGGAGTTGTTACCGGTTGGGGATATGTCGATGGGCGAAAAGTGTTTTTGTATTCACAGGATTTTGCTGTTCTCGGTGGTTCTTTGGGCCAAAGGGTTGCTGAGAAAATTGTAAAGGTGATGGATTTAGCTGCCAGCGTAGGTGCACCAATTATTGGAATAAATGATGGTGGAGGTGCACGTATACAAGAGGGAGTTGCAGCACTCGCAGGATATGGCGATATTTTTTCTCGCAACGTTAAATATTCAGGAGTGATTCCACAGATAAGTGTTATCGCCGGTCCTTGTGCTGGTGGAGCTGTTTATTCTCCAGCACTAACAGATTTTGTGCTTATGGTCCAAGGTACTTCGCACATGTTTATTACTGGTCCAGATGTTGTTCAAGCAGTAACAGGTGAACAAGTAACACAGGAAGATCTCGGAGGAGCGACCACACATTCCCATAAATCCGGTGTTGCTCACATTGTTGCTGATAATGAGGATGAGTTGTTTGAGCAACTTAAAAAATTGTTGGAATTACTACCTGCAAATAATGGATCTATTGGTGGCTATAAAGTTGACGCGATTGAGTCGCGTGATATTTCAGCACAGGTAGCTAGTGAGAATTCGCAAAGCAAGAATGCCGGTAAAGACTTATTAGATGTGATGTCGAATAACGATTCTGGGATTTATGATGTGCGCGGAGTAATTGATCTTATTTGCGATAAAGGTCAGTTCTTTGAGATTAGTGAATTCTTTGCACCAAATATTGTTTGTGGATTTTCTCGAGTTGAAGGTAAGACAGTTGGTGTTGTAGCTAATCAGCCAAGCGTTTATTCCGGTGCGCTCGATATCGATGCCTGCGAAAAGGCCGCAAGGTTTGTAAGAACTTGTGATTCATTTGATATTCCGATTTTGACAATCGTCGATGTTGCAGGGTTCTTGCCGGGAGTTGATCAAGAACGAAGTGGAATTATCCGACACGGTGCAAAACTGCTCTATGCATTTTCAGAAAGCTCGGTGCCGATGGTTCAAATCGTGACTCGTCGAGCATACGGTGGAGCTTTCGTTGTTATGGGTTCAAAATCTTTAGGTGCAGACGTGAGTTTTGCTTTGCCTACTGCTGAAATAGCCGTAATGCATGCAGAAAGCGCAGTAGAGATCTTGTCTAGGCGTGAACTTGAAAAGTTTGATAGAGATTCAGCTGAATACGATCAACGTTTTGATGAACTTGTGAATGAATATAACGACAAGTTTGCTAATCCATTTTTAGCTGCAGAACGTGGATTAATTGATGATGTTATTGCCCCTGGAGAGGTTCGTTCTCATGTCATTGCATCGTTTGCAATGCTTGAAGGCAAAAGATCGGAGATAGTTTTCCGCAAACATGAGGTGTTACCTCTGTAATGGATGTCGAGGCAACAGACCATTTACATATCGCGGGTAATCCCAGTGAAGAAGAAGTTGTGGCTATTACTGCCGCATATACGTCACTTTTGCAAATGCTTGTGGAAAGATCTGGGGAAAAAGCTGTGGAGTTTGCTGGAATATGGGCAAAATCAGCTGATTGTAGGCTAGGTAAAGATAGTAAAAATAGCCACCTATCAGGGAAAATGGCTTCCTGGCAGGTGAATTGTAGGTTGAGGTCAAGAATCTAGAAAAATTGTGGAAAACTTATAGGATCTCTTGGTCGAATAGTCCTAATTGTACTATAATGGTCTACATGTCTAAAGACACCAACTCTTCAATGTCTGATTTTTTAAAGAGGACCACTAACTATTTTTCTGCTGTGGCTAAAAGAATTGGCAAATTTGTTTCAGATCCAACAGGCCGTAAACAAGAGATTGAAAACTTAAAACTACGTATTGATGTCGAAGTGACGTCAAATGAAGAACTTCAAAATCAATTGGCTTCTACGCAACATCAACTTGAAAAAGCTCGAAGTTACTCTGACGAACTAGCAATGGAATTGATGATCCAAGAACTAGCAGCTAATACTGATGAACTGACTGGAGCACATAACAGAAAATCTCTAAATTATTTTCTAGAGAACGTTGGAAAAGAAGTTGCTGATAAAGGGTATACAGGAAAAGGTTGTGTCGTAGCAATTGACTTGGATCGTTTCAAACAAGTTAACGATACATTCGGCCACCATGCGGGTGATGAAGTTTTAAAGGCTGTTGTTCAACGTTTACAAAGTTTGAACTTAGTCTCTGCAGAATCGAAGTTGTATCGAATTGGCGGTGACGAGTTTGTTTTAGTGGTACTAGATAAGAGACATGATCATGATCGTCGCGCACAAACTCGAGATGAAATCGATCTATCGGAAGTTCCTAAGAGGGGCGCAGATAGACGTAAAATTCCTTTTGAAATTTATGTTCATGACGCAATTCGCGATGCAATAACTCAAGCTGCATCTAAAACTGTTTCAGTTAAACTTCAAAACGGAAAAGAAGTTGAAGTTGATTTCGGAATCTCTGAAGGTATAGGTCATTTTGATTCAATTGATAAAGAATCAATGCTTGAAGCGCTGAGAGAAGCAGATTCTGAAGCTTATGTAAGAAAATCGGGACTCGATGATTTCTTAGCCGCATATGAACAGATGAGCGTTGAAACTAAAGAGTTTGTCGATAACGTTCTTGGGTTGAGATTCGATGAAAACGCTAGAGGTGGATATGTAATTGACCGTGAGATAGGCTTTAGTGCACTAGCTCAAATGGAAGAATTTCAAAGCTTTATTAGCGGTTTAAGTGAGCGATCAATGCGTTGGATCTTCCCAGAATTGCACAATTTAAGGGCTCAATCAACCTCAGAATTTGGACGATAATTAAAAAGGTTAAAGGATAAAGTTATGAAAAAACGTGAACCCAATGGAAATTTAGAAGGTCTGGTGAATTTACGAGGCGGCTCAGGCTGGCGCGTAGATTCCACTGCTCGTGGACCTCGCGTCGATTTACTTTCGAGATTGCGAGCAAAAGGTGATGTCTTTTATGACAAACTTTTTGCAGCTATCAATGCACTTTTAAACCCGATAGATACCCTTCGCAATTCATCTCGTAAAGTGAAACTTGGTCTAGCCGGAACCGCAGCATTGTTGACCACTGGTCTTGGTGCAAACTATGCGTCACATACTCCACAATTTGAAACACCTCAAGGGGTAGAAGAATTAAATAACATAGGTAAAAATGTTGACGGACGATCAGGAGTTGAAGAAGCTCGGGTTGCAATGTACATTGAACAACTTCCAGGTGTGTTTTCAAAAGATGGTCAAGAACAGCTACGAAGAGCCGCTCTGCAAACCGATGACCCACCCCTTTTAGGTGGAGGAGATTTTGAAAAGACACAACGAGGTCTTGATGACATGGTCGTTATTTCTCAAATGATTGAAGGTCACGATTTAGGTAATGGAAGATTTTTAGAGTTTCATGAAGAAGAAATTCAGCAACTAGATCGCCGTATAGGTCAATTCGTAAAATCAGGATTGGCGAGTGATGAAATTGCCGAGCTTCATGAGCGCGGAGATATAAATGGCATTATCGTGCGATTGCAAGATCTTGGTCAAAATCGAGATGCGGCTAACGCGGTATTAGCTGGTAAAGAAATTGTTTCACTTCAAAATCCAGCAAAAGGTCCGACTTTAGAAGGACCAGACCGATAATTTCCTAGATTTAAAGGCTATTTGGCTCTTTAGACGTGCCTATTTTTAGTCGATATTGACTTTAAATATGACTTCACTCATAATATCGACACAGGGTGAGTCAAGGATAGGGAACCCTCATGAGTACATTCACTGACGAACGAGCTGAAAAGCTTGCTAAGAATCTTGCGAATCCTGCAACTAGACCTCCGGAACTTTTAAGTCGAGATTTAATCGCAGCAGGAGTTGACGCAGCGAAAGTTTCAACAGAACAAACACGAAGTGCCTTAGATTTTAGAGGTCGCGCTATAGATACAATGTCGCTTGGTACAGTTGGCTTGTTGGAACAACGATCTAGATTGTCATTCATTACTGATGCATTGGGTCCACGTGGCGAAAATATATTAACCGAATCAGGAATTAAAATAATTCGCGCTCTTGAAGCTGGCAAAGCAGAATTCGATAAATTTCGGTTGGACTTTGATCGAATGGAAAAACTTACACAAAACTATGAGCAATTGAGATCAAAGGCGACGAGCGGACTCAATGCTTTCGAACAAATAGTTGGAATAGTAGAAACAAGGAAACTCGAAGGTGGGGGAGAACTTCTTAAATTCGATGTTTCAGATCCTCGAGATGCACGAATCGCTGGAATTTTTGCAGATTACGTAGATCAGTGGATTGATTCAGAAATGGGTGACCCGAAATTGAGAGGATTGAATCCTGATGAGCTTCTAGAGGCTTGTTCTAATTTTCCTGCCGCTGACCGAAGAGCATTTGATCTGTCTCATCCAGACAGGGTAGGGGAAGTTTCAGGACTAAGCCTTGGATACTCTATTAGTTCTGAATTTGATGAATTGTCGGTAGTTACATTGACTGGCAGCGATGGAAAGCCATTTTTGATTAAGGGTATCGACCCTGGACCCACTGAACACTTTGCATCTGGGCCACTTGACAGATAGTTACTGATTAATTTCCTCAAGGTAACTTGTAAATAATGCGACAATATTGCCATGGAAATATTTGAACCGGAAATATCTACTGAGTCGATACTTGAAGACTTGGGCGAAACGACAATGGTCGACTTTTTCTTCGATACGGTTAAACGCAATCCCGAACGTCTTGCATTACGTGCCAAGACTAGCGAAGGTGATATTGATACCGACAAAGTTGGATCATATGAAGTTGTAGCTGATGAGATGGGAACTTTCTGGAGAACATATTCTTGGGCGCAATATGGTGAAGCTGCATCGAAATTCGCAACAGCATTAGATACCCTAGGTGTCGAGGCTGATGATCGCGTCATGTTGCTTTTGCGTAACTGTCCAGCATTTCACATTTGTGATGTTGGAGTAATGATCCATGGAGCCACACCAGTTTCGATTTATCATTCATCCTCAGCAGAACAAATTAAATACTTGATCAATCATTCGGGGGCTAGCGTGATCATCGTTGAGCATGCTGCATTTGCTGAAAGAGTTGCAGAAATCGTAGCTGAAGTTCCTACTTTAAAGCATGTGATTATTGTTGAGGATCCTGCGACTTTGACTGAGGAAGTAAATGCAAAGCTAAATTCAATTTCTCTCCACTATTTGAAAGATCTTGTCGAAAGCGCTGAATCTGCAACTGAAGAAATTGCTAGAACATCGACCACTAAAGAAGATTTTGCAACAATTATTTACACTTCTGGTACAACTGGTCCTCCAAAAGGTGTCGCACTTACACAAAGCAATATTGCTTTCACGACCGAGAGCCTGATTCGAAGGTTGAACAAAGATCCGCAAGGTTGGCGAGCAGTTAGCTATCTACCTATGGCTCATATCGCTGAACGCATGGTCAGTCATTACATTGGAATGAGATATGGCTGGTCGCTCACCTGCTGTCCAGACGCGACTTTGGTTTCCCAATATTTGGCACCTACACAACCGAATGTTTTGTTTGCAGTCCCTCGAATTTGGGAAAAAGCATACGGCACAATAAACGCTTTTATAGATGATGAAAAACGAGGTAATTTCGATTCAACGCTGGCAAAAGGAAATGAATTAGCAAGACGAAAAGCTGCAGGAGAAGAGATCCCTCAAGCTGAACTTGATGAATTCGCACCTTTAGATGAAAAGTACTTGTTGCCTTGGCGAGAAATGCTTGGTTTAAATCAATGTGTAGTTGCTGTAAGCGGAGCGGCTCCACTTCCTAGAGAAATCTTGGAGTTTTTTATTGGGCTACAAATTCCAGTTTCTGAAATTTACGGCTTGTCTGAAACTTGTGGTCCTCTAACTTGGTCACCAAATGAAATGCGAATTGGTTTCGTTGGAGAGCAGATACCGGGAGAGCGAGTTGCGCTTGGTGATGACGGTGAAGTTTTGGTTCAGGGTGGAAATATTTTCGGAGGCTATTACGGCGACGAAGAGCGAACCAAAGAAGCGATAGATGAAGATGGCTGGTTTCACACAGGTGATATCGGCAGAATTGAAGATGGCCAACTGAAGATAGTTGATCGTAAAAAAGAATTGATAATTACAGCAGGTGGAAAAAATGTTTCTCCTGCCAACTTGGAAGCACAGCTAAAAGCGTGTCCTTATATTTCTAACGCATGCGTGGTCGGAGACGGACAAAAGTACTTGGGTGTTGTGATTTCTTTGGAATCTGAAGCAGCAGCCTTTTGGGCGATGATGGCAGAAAAGTCTCCAGAAGAATCTACTTTGTCAGCACTTCGGGAGAATCCTGAGTTCTTGAAAGAAATTGAGAAGGCAATTGAAAGCGCAAATGAGACTGTGAGTTCGGCAGAAAGCATTAGAAAGTTTTATATTTTGGATCACGAATGGTTGCCAGATTCCGATGTCCTAACGCCCACTATGAAGTTGAAGCGAAGAATTATTGTTGAAAAATATAAGGACGAAATCGCTTCAATGTTTTCTTAGACGTACATCTATTTCCCGCGTACGTCACGCCTACTTCCCGCGTTGGGTCGAAAAAAGCCCATTATTCGACTATTTTTACAACAACGCTGAAATATAATGGCCCAACTGGAACTGATTTAACGAAGAAGATTTTATTGTTCGGCCGCGATTTCTACTTGGTCTACGCCCCGTGCTTTTGCCGCTTGAAGCGCCTTAGTGGCACTATCTATTAACTCGCTAGGTTCAAGGCAATGAGAAGGATAACAAGCAACACCCGCACTTACAGTAACTCGACCGGCCAGAGCTCCCGTGTGTAAAACACCTCTAACTCTTTCGGCTGCCCAAACTGCACCTGATTCTGTAGTGTCGTCCATTACGGCTGCGAAAATATTTTCATCAACTCGAAATGCGCAGTCGCTTTCGCGGAGAGTTCTTTTAACTACATCTCCTACTGCAGAAATGTAGAAGTCCCTATCGCTAGGAGATCGACTGTCATTTGTATCAAGTCCATCGAGTTCAAAAATTACAAGAGAAACTGGTCGCAATGTTCGTCGAGCTGCAGTAATTCTTTGTTCCAAATAAACAGGGAAGAAACTTTTGGAAAGCAATCCTGACTCTTCATCAAAATGTTTGTTATCCAAATTTTCAGCAGTTGTTTTAGCCGATTCTTTGTTTGCATTTTCATCATTGTCGGAAACTCTTTTGTGTTCAGCTGCATTTGCTATAGAGTCTTTATGTATAGATGACGGTTTTTTGGCGATATGATTTTTCTCGATATTTGAAAGTTGGGTTGTCGATAATTTCCCTGTGATGAGAACAAGTGTTGCAGACAGCCCTGCGAGCACCACAAGAGCCACGGAGGCTATTTTTAGATCAAGTAATCCAGTAATTGCACTAGAAATCGTAAGTACAACGGTAGCTATTCCAGCGACGTATCCCCATTTATTTTGCATAGTAATAATTTCGGCATATATATATGGCCACTTGACAGCTAGTTTCGGACATTTTGCCCCATTTCGCAGTGTTTATTGAGTGGTTTCTACAGGTGCTTCTTGTTGATTTGGATCTGTTGTTTGTCCAGGAACCGTTGTGGTGGTCGTCGTGGTTGTTGTAGCAGCAGGAAAGTTCTTATCTCCACGATTTATTTGCTTACCATTTTTAAAGACTTTAACTTCAAGAATTATCGCACGCTTTGTTGGTTTAGTTTCCGCCTGCGCACCTTCTTTAGCCTCAGGTGCAAGTGATTCAATTTTCAAAGCTACAGCTATTCCTTTTGTAACGCGTCCTATGAAACCATATTGGTATTGTTCGGTTCCATCAGGTTGCGGAGCTTTTTGACTAAGAGCTTTTACTCCTGGAGATTTGTCACTTCCAGTTACAATAAAAAATTGTGATCCTGCAGTTCCTGCAACCTCATCTTGCGCTTTGGCCCAAGCTAAATCGCCAGTTCGATAATCTCGTGTTGGTAATTCAACAACAACTTTTGACCCAAGGTTTCCAGTACCATCTCCGTTTGGATCTCCACCTTGGATAACAAAATCTTCAACAACTCTGTGCCATTCCAATCCGTCGTAAAGTCCATCTTTCGCATATCCAATAAAGTGTTTTGAGCTTTTTTGAGCCCGATCCCAGTCAAGCTCAACTTCGATAACTCCATTATTTGGAAGGTCTTTTTCTCCATCTATAGCTACGGTTATTTGTGCGGTATAAATATCGGAATCGGTCGCGTTGTTCACTAGTAAAGCAACGACAATAACAATTGGCACAATAAGAACCAATGCCAAACCTTTGAATGCTTTCAGACGCTTAGAACGAACTTGAGCGCGTTGCTCTTCTTCTTCTTTGATTTGCTTGTTGGTTTTTTGACGTTCTCTTTTTGCTGCTTTACTCACAACAAAAAAGTGTAGTTAATAGCTGGACCGAATACCTAACTCTTCAATTGGGCACTTGATATCGTTACGGTTTCGCTAGGTGGACCGTCAGAGCCAGTAGATAGTCCTTCAATAGCAAGAGCAACATCTAAACCTTCAGAGATTGAACCAGCAAAACCATATTGAATTTTTGGTACATCATCATCTACCCCCACAGTTTTCTGACTTAAAAACGAAACAGATTGTGAATTGCTCTCGCCGGTTACAATGAAGAATTGTGAACCCGCTTTACCTGCTGGGTCCGCACCGCCTTTTGCCCATGCAAAATCGCCTTGTTTATATTCTCTTTGAGGTTCTTCTGAAATTACCGAGCAGTCTGAAGATCCCGTTCCATCTCCGTTTGGATCCCCACCTTGAATTACAAAATCAGTTACTACTCGATGGAAAGTTAATCCGTCATAAAAACCTGATTTCACCAGCGCCACTAAATGCGCAGTGCTTACTGGTGCATTTTTAACATCTAATTCAACAGTGAATGACCCCATAGTCGTATTGAATTCGACTGAATAGCTTTTATTCGGATCTAAAGCCGGTTCATCACATACAGTTTTGCCATTCTTGATGATTGCTTCTCTTGGTTTCGCAGAATCGGAATTACTTTGATTAGAAGACTCGGAATCGCTGGAAGATGAACAACCTGCCAAAATAAGTGAACAAGCTAAAAACAGAACAAGCAAAGATTTTTTCATATTCTGATCTTAGCCCTGGAAATGCTCGCAAATGTACGTTATCAATTGTCATTCCAGACATTGTTGCAAGTAACATTAATGGTCGTGGGCAATCCTAATTTCACTTTAGATGAACAAATCCAAGCGCGATTGGTCGTGCAAAAATATGGCGGAACTTCAGTAGGTAGCCCTGAACGAATAAAGGCAGTTGCAGAAAATATTGCCGCAACAGTCAAGCGAGGTCATTCTGTTGTCGTTGTAGTCAGCGCCATGGGTTCATCAACTGATGAATTAATTGATTTGGCTGACAAGATTTCTAAAAACCCTCCTGGTAGAGAAATGGACATGCTGCTAACAGCTGGGGAGCGAATTTCTATGGCATTGCTTTGTATGGCGCTACATGAACTTGGGGTCGAAGCAATGTCTTTTACAGGCAGTCAAGCTGGAATTATGACGGACACTTCCCATGGAAAAGCGAAGATAGTCGAAGTTCGTGCAAAGCGCTTGTGCGAAGCACTTGAGAAAAATCAAGTTTGTGTCGTTGCAGGTTTTCAAGGTGTTTCATCTACAGCTTCTGTCACAACATTGGGTCGTGGTGGAAGTGATACAACTGCAGTTGCTCTAGCTGCTGCTTTAAAAGCAAGTGCATGTGAAATCTATACAGACGTTTCTGGTGTTTATAGCTCTGATCCACGTGTTGTAGAGAAAGCAAGAAAACTTTCACGCGTGAATTACGACGAGATGCTCGAAATAGCTGCAACAGGTGGACGCGTTTTGGCGTTGCGATCAGTAGAGTTTGCTCGAAATTTTAAAGTCCCATTGCATGTACGTTCTTCATTTTCCCCTGAAACGGGAACATGGATTCAAGACGAGGAGTCAAATATGGAAGATCCAGTAGTTTCAGCAGTAACGCACGACACATCAGAAGTTAAGTTTACTTTGGAAAGAGTTCCAGATGAACCAGGTGTAGCAGCGAAAATATTCCGAGCATTGTCAGATGAGAAGTTAAATATAGACATGATCGTGCAAAATGTTTCTACTGATGGATTAACTGACATAAGTTTTACTGTTCCAGCCGACGAGCGTTTGAAGGCAATAGAAGTATTAGAAGATGAAGCTTTCGAAACGGGATCTATGGGCTATCAATCTAATGAAAATGTAGGCCGCATTAGTGTCATCGGTGCTGGAATGAAAAGCAATCCCGGAATTGCCGCGACCATGTTCGAAACCTTGGCTGCAGAAAATATAAACATTCAAATGATTTCAACATCAAGTATTCGTATCAGTGTGGTTGTTGCGAAAGAAGATGTAGAGCGCGGAGTGATAGCACTTCATAGCGCATACGAACTCGATTCTGAATAATCGCTGGAATTGCGGCTAGATCTGCAATTAGGCTCTAGAAAAAATAAGGAAACTAAAAATGAAATTAGCAATTTTGGGCGGAACTGGATTAGTCGGAACGGAAATGATTTCGATTTTATCCGAGCGTAATTTCCATATTGACGAGCTTGTCGTTTTTGCATCTGCGAGAAGTGAAGGTAAGAAACTCAACACTCCTTACGGTGAAGTTGTTTGTCAGGTAGCCAAAACAAGTGACGACTTCGAGGGTTGTGACTATGTCATCATTGATGTAGATGATGATATTGCTGCTGAACTTGCACCACTCGCTGCTAAAGCTGGAGCCCGAGTTATTGATAAGTCTGCAACATTCAGGATGGAAGAAGATGTTCCCCTAGTTATTCCAGAGATCAATGCACAAGATATTTCTAATGCTCCTCGAGGTATTGTTTCTACTCCGAACTGCACAACGACAGTTTTGTTGATGGCAATTGCTCCGCTTCACAGAAGATTTGAGTTGGATCGAATGGTCATATCTTCTTATCAAAGTGTTTCCGGTGCAGGAAAAGCTGGTTTGGATGAACTACAAACTCAATGGAAACAACATGCATTTGACGACGATCTATCCAATTTTGTATCAAGTCATAATGAAGAATCTATAGTTGCCGGTGGTGGAGTTTGGGATAAAGCCATTGCTGGAAATGTTATTCCGCTTGCTGGTTCGATTAAACAAGATGGCTACACTTCCGAAGAAATAAAGTTAGTAAAAGAATCACAGAAAATTCTTCATAATGAAGATTTAAAAATTACTGCAACCTGCGTAAGGGTTCCTGTGTTCGTTGGTCACGCAATGACTGTAAACGCTTCGTTCAAAAATGAAATTGACGCCGAGAAAGCAGCCGAAATTCTGAGTAATACTGAAGGCGTAACACTTAATGTTGATGACATCGAAGGAAGCTACCCAACGCCACTAGAAATTGCGGGTCTCGACGATGTGCAGGTAGGAAGATTGCGAAATGATCTTACGCAAAACAACACCATTAACTTTTGGGTCACCGGCGATAATCTAAGAAAAGGCGCAGCTTTAAATGCAGCACAAATATTAGAAGAGTGGGTAAAGATTTAATTTAACTAAATCGCTTTAGCCTTTTTAGGGATGTTTTTAATCATAGATCCAAAAACAATGCCGTGGAATGGTCGAATAGACCACCAATAAAGTTGACCTGCAAGACCTTTTGGTCTAAAAGTAGCTCGTAATTTCAAGGTCGCCAACGAGCTGCCTTCGTCGTCTTGGTTTTCAACAACAAGATCTAACCAAGCCTGTCCAGGTAATTTCATTTCTGCTTTTAACCTTAGAAATTTTCCATCGATCTTTTCTTCCACTCGCCAGAAATCTAGTGTTTCACCGACTCTAAGTTTGTTTGGATCTCGTCGACCTCTTCGCATCCCTGCGCCGCCAAATAGTCGATCTAAAAATCCACGAAGTTGCCAGGCCATCGGGAAGGAATACCAACCGTTTTTTCCTCCGATGCTTTCGACGACTTTCCAAAGTTTTTCTGCGTCCACCAAATTTATCGATGTACGATTATCTTCGTATAGTGTTCCACCTGACCATGATGGATCGGTCGAGGAGGGATCACTTGGAAGTTGTTTGATATCTTCATTTGCGTGAAGTGCGCTTGACCAACGGGTCAATACTTCGTCGTCTCGAACTCGATCCAAAGCAAGATTTACGGCGGTCTCAAAAGGTAATAACTTCTTTCGCAAATCTGGAAAGAGTTGATCAATGGACTGATCTTTTGCAACGACCTCTGAAGTCAGGCTTGAAACCAATGGTTTTGCAATTGCTTTTGGCACTGGAGTCACAATGTTAATCCAGTGGCTGGATAGTCTCGGCGTCAGTAAAGGCAATGTGACTATTATTCTTTTCTTAAGTCCTGCAATAGCGGCGTATTTTTGCATCATTTCTCTATAAGTAAGTATGTCAGGACCACCAATATCGAAATGGTTGTTTATTTCTTCTTTGAGTTCAGAACAGCCAACTAGATAATTCAAAACATCTCTAATTGCAATTGGTTGAACTTTCGTGTTTAGCCATTTCGGCGTGACCATTATGGGAAGACGTTCAGTTAAATATCTCAACATTTCAAATGAAGCTGATCCAGATCCGATTATCACTGCAGCTCGTAGTTCTATTGTAGGCACACCACTGCTTCTTAGGATTTTTCCTACGTTTAGTCTCGAAGATAAATGTTTGCTGTGTTCAACATTTTCATCGCTAACCATACCGCCTAAATAGACAAAGCGTTTTACTCCAGAACTTTTTGCGCATGTTGCATAGTTATTGGCAATTAAATCTTCAGTTTCGCTTAATTTGTCTCCCAGAACAATAGAGTGGAGTAGGAAGTAAACAACTTCGATATCGTCAACACTTTTTAAAACAGCGTCTTCATCTCTAGCATCGCCTTCGATGATTTCTACATCGTTCACCCAAGGGTAATCTCTCAATCTTTCAGCATTTCGAGCAAAAACTCTAACTTTATGGTTAGCCTCTAGAAGTTGAGGCACAAGTCTTCCGCCAACATAACCGGTAGCTCCGGTGACGAGTATTTTTTTAGGCATGGACCTAGCATAGGAGAAGCGAGAGCTTCAGTTGCAATACTTAATTTATATGAACAGGAAGACCTTCTTCATCGAATACATCTAATTCTCCGCCTTCTGCATCTTTCAAAGTTTTAACTTGGGCATCTTCTTCTTCATTTGTGACGCGATCATTTTCAATATGTTCGCCAAGTTCTTTGACTAATTTTGCTAAAACAAAAATATCGATTGGTTTAATCATTGTTGCATCTACATTTGCTCGTTCTGCAAGCAGTCGATCTGCTTCTCTATCTAGAAGTAAAACTATTGCAACGTCTTTGCAGCGTTGCTCTTCAGCTTCCATTCGGGCATCTATAGCAACAGCAACTCCACCCATATTTCCACTTTGCATATCGGCAATTAAGACGTCTGGTTCATATTCGACCAGCATGTCTCTGACCTGCGAACCTTCAGTTACACAACGGACTTCTACACTAGACGAAGCTATCCCACCAGTTATTTGCTCGCGTATCCAGGAAGCTTGAGCTGCTACAAGAATTTTCATAATTTTAAGTCTACTTTTTTGGCGATAACTTTTACAATATCAAAAGGATTATCGAGCTCTATTTCTTCGATAATGGTTGTAGGCGCGTCGAATCGTTTCATTCTTGATGCGAATTGCTCTAATTCTTGAATTTCATCCTCGTCGTCGGTATCAACTCCATTTACGATTACTGAACAATTGAAGTAATTCCTTTCATGCATTCCTCTAACCAATGTCCCTGCTTGATCTAAAGAAGTGGAACTTGGGTGACATATTGCAACGTATGAAGTGGTGTTGTTCTCTAAATAACTAACAACATCTGCACAGTGTTGAGTAAAGACTTCTTCTACATCTTTTAAAGTTCTCATGAAATCTATTGCATCTGTAACTAATTGAGCGCCGACGAGCCCTTTTAATGGACGAAGTATTGTTCCCAGCGCCATATTGGTTGTGACCGATGCCATTGTTCCAGCTCCAACAATTGTTTTAAATACTTTTGAGTTTGTCATTCGTTCAATTGCTTTAGGAGCTTCAAGCAAGTCGAAGACATGGTGTGAAGGTGGAGTGTCAACAATGACTATTTCATATTCGTTTGAATTGACAAGCCTATGCATGGCTTCAATTGCCATAAATTCGTTTACAATCCCCATCCTTGAAACTGCTGACACAAATGTGTTGTCCTTTGCGTCTTCGAACGTTGGTTCATCTAGAGTTTTTTCTAGCAAACTTAAAAATTCTTTATTTGTGTCTAATTGAAAAACGTGCAGCAAAGCTTGCTTGTTTGTAGTTTGCGAAAAAGTAATAGGGTCGAGATAGCTTTCTGACGAAGTCGAGTCAGGAAGCCCGAGCGCGATTCCCAGCCTTCTGGCCGGATCTATAGTTAACAGTGCAACTTTTTTGTTTTTACTTGCAAGTGAAAGAGCTATTGCTGCAGCCGTTGTAGTTTTTCCTACGCCACCAGTACCAAGTGCGATACAAGTTTCTATGTTCTTGTCGAAATTGTAAGTTGAATTTAGATCTGAAGAAAGTTTGCGATTTGTTTTAAACCTTTCAAATAGACTTCTCTTTTTTTGTTTGATGTTTTGATTTGGGTACGAATATATTGGTACAAATACTTGGTCTAAGTGCTTGTCGATCGCGTGCGATTTTCTCGTGTTAGCAGCATTACTTTTATTGATGATCACTCCAGCTATGTGCATTTCTAGATCTTCTTCAAGCTCAAAAATGAATTCCTTAGCTTCTGATAAAGGCATTGCATGATCTAGTGTTGCCACGACGACTTGGACTCTGTCCGAATCTCTAAGGAATTCTTTAGCCGCATCGGATTGGTGTTTGATCACTCCGGTGTTTGCAACGGCATTTGTGCTTTCGTGAATGTTGAACAAGCTTCGTGCATGTCCAGTAGATGGGGCATCGACAATAATTCGGTCCCATTTTTTAGATTCTGCTTTGCTTCTTATGTCTCCAACAACTAAAAGTTCCCTCATTCCAGGAACCGTATTGGCAACCATGTCGAGTAATCCAATTTTATTGAGCTTCTTGGTCAACGAACCCATATGTTTGGCGGAAAGATAGTTTGCCAGAGAACTAGATGGGGTCACTATTGAAACATCGAAACCAAAATTTCGACTGCGAAAAACATCGTTTTCTATATCTTTATCTGTTATGCCAATTACCTGATCGCTTAGAGTATCTCGGTTTAAAGATATGAAAAGTACTCTCTCGCCATGCGAATGGGCCTCTCGACTAAGTAGGCTAGCAATGGTCGTTTTACCGACACCGCCCTTACCCGTAACGAATGTGACTGGTGCACTCATGACAATTTCTAAACGAGCAGAACTATCTAGGTCGATTACACGATCTAAAGCTGAACCATTTTTTGAAACCACAAAACCTATGTTAATGGTGCCAGTCAGTAATTTACTTTCTCTGCGAAGTTTTAATAAACCTAATTTGTTTACCCCTTTTGTTAAAGCCATTTTTGTTGCTTTGATTGTTTTAATTGGATTGTTGGTTTTCGCAAATCCTTCTCAAGCTTCAACTCCGTCGGATAACGGATTAGTCAAGGTTGTAACAATCAAAGTTGGAGGATTCATAGATCCTCAGAATGAAGCTTTAATAAGCGATACGTTGAATCGCGCCGAAGAAACTGGTGCAAGTTTATATGTCATCCAATTAGATTCGAACGGTATCGCGGGCGGAGATATAAATCGTATTGCAAAGAAATTAAAGTCAGCAGAATTAGTTACTGCTATTTGGGTTGGTCCAACTAGCGCTAAATATTCAAACGAACTTGATCCAATTTTAGATTCCGTTGATTTAGTTGGAGCAGCTAATAAATCTCTTTCAGAAAAAACAGGTTCAACAATTGTCGCTCCTAGTTTGCGCGAGTTTTATGCCCAATTAGATAATCAAAAAATTGAGCGACTCGACTTCACGCTAGATACTGGTTGTTCTAAAGAGGAGATAAAAGATAAAACTGAACAATGTAAAGATGTCGTTTTAGAGCAAGATGCTAATTTTGCATTAAACATTGCTCCGACGTTTGAAAAACTTTCACCTATTGCAAACCTTGGACACTCGTTGATAAAACCTAGCTTTGCTGTGGGATTGTTAGTGCTAGGTCTATTCCTTTTGGTGTTTGAGTTTTACGCCGCATCCGTGGGTGTTTCGGCTATCGCTGGTTCAATCGCGAGCCTTTGTGGAATATATGGGCTCGGATATTTGCCAACCAATTGGTGGGCGATAGCAATTTTGGTTTTTGGTGTTGCTGCACTGGTTATCGACGTTCAAGCTGGGGGAGTTGGGTTTTATACCTTTACAGGTTCAGCATTAATTTTTGGCGGAACGTTTATGGCGACTGAACGCACGGGAGCCTATGGAGTCTCTCTCATTGGAGCTGCAGTAATTACTGTGATGGCGTTATTGTTTTCGGTAGGAGCGATTCCTAGTTTGATTCGCACGCGGTTCGGAACACCAACTATTGGTCGTGAAGATTTTATAGGTGAAATCGGAATTGCAGACGGAGATATCGATCCAGAAGGAAACGTGAAACTTCGTGGTGGTTCATGGAAGGCAAGAGTTAATCACGCCACACCAATTAAAGATGGACAAGAGTGTAGAGTCTCAAAAATTGAGGGAATAATTTTAGAAGTAGAACCATTAGTGGGTGCCGCAAAAGATTATCGAGAAAAGCGCTCTAAATAAGCACAATGGCTTCAAGTTGAAGCTTTTGGAATAAGACTCTATTCAAATTCGTTATATATAACGGAAGTGATATTTATGAGTCAACAACTTGCCTTAAAACGAAAGCCCAATATTGTTGAAACGCGAACTTTTCCGCGTCCAGAGATTGCAAATGGAAGTCAAATAGAACTTAGAAATTTTGATGAACCAGAATTAGATCCCGATTTAGAAATAGACGTTGAAGAGTTAGAGCTAGGTGCGGGTTTAAAGTCTTCAAAACCTCGAAATATTGTCGAGAAGCTCGAACTTGCACGAATAAAGAGAGCTCTAGATAGGGGCGAGAAACTGAGTCCAAGCGAACTATCTGGATTAGGTACATCTGCATCTCCTGAAGCCAAAGACCTTATGGACCGGAGCAGAGCCCTTGCTCAGCCCAAAGGCTTTACATTATCCCCTTTTAGAGCTTTGATTCGAAGTTTATAGTTTAGGTTTTTCTTGTAAATTTGAGTTTTAAGCCATAAAATAGTCGTATGAGTAAAACCACGGATGGCCCAAAACGAACTACATATAATCAGCGACAAACAGCCATATCGCAAGAACAAGCTCGAATTGATGCTCAAAACTTAATTCTCGAAGAAAATAAGGCTATGGCCGAAGTCAATGCGAGACAAGCTGAAGCTTTGAGAGTTGCACAGCTAGCTCGAACAGTAAGAGCAGGTGGAGACCTAAGCCCTTCACAAGTTGCAGAACTTCAGGCTGCAAACACGCCACAAGCCATCAAGACTTTGAAGAGATCGGGTCATTTTCATGACCCCGCTGGAGACTTAGCTAAGGGTGCCGCTGGGGCTACTGTTGGAGCTGTTGCCGCAGCAACACTTGGTCCCGTTGTTGTGCCTGTCTTAGCAGCAGGAAAAGTTTTAGAACGAGTTTTTAAACCAAATGAATAATTAATTTCCAAGGATGCGTTTAGCTATACCTAATCCTGGAAACTCATGACCATGTTTTTCTAAATCAGGTGACTCTAACGAAACAAGCGGAACTTCAACTTTTGGATCTTTCAGTCTTTTATCGGTCTTTGCTAATGCAGGACGGATGGCTTCTTTGAATTTAGAAAGTTCTTCGGACTCTTTTATTCCTTCACCGGATTGAATAGCAATAGTAATTTCATCTATTTCTTGGCGAAGCCTCTTCAAGAAATTTTCTTTTTCTTTTATGGACGTCAAGTAATAATCAGGAATTCTTGCAGGTATCAGTTCGCCATCTACATCTCTGATCAATGGCCGATTATTTGGATTCAAAAGTGGTTTTACATAAGTATTAATGAAAGCTAATTCCTCATTTATAAATTCTCGAGCATTTGTTCCTGTAAAGAATGGAAGTTCGGTGTTTACTTTGGTACTTATGGATATCCATCGATCTACCGGATCGCAAAAGTTTCCTATATCTGCCAGCTTCACTAGAAGCTCCATTTGAGTTCTTGGCCATTTGAAGCCAGGTTCATCTCCATTCATTGATCGCTTGAACTCAGTTGCTTGAATCATTCCAGAAATTTCACATCGAAAATCGAAGTCGAAACCATTTCTATATGCAAATGCATCTTGAACAATTTGTGACATCTCTTCTTCCGAAAGACCTACAAGTTCATCGCCGTTCGAAACTGTTGGACGATTGCCTGAATTAATTTCATTGTCTTCTTTTATCCCAGCATTTAAAGCTTCAATCATTAAAGGCAATATGTGTGAATCATTTGGCGCGAACCCATAGAGTGCACATATTTGGTTCGTGCTTAATGAATAAGCTGGTGAATGTTTTCCATACGCATTGTGGGCAGCATCATGTGCTTTAGCGGCCATACGAGCTTGTAGAACTTCTCGATCTCCAAATTCTCCTGGAAACTTTTTACGAAGCCACTTTTCGATATCTTCGACAATGCGACGTTCCACATCGAGAAAATGTTCAGGGTTGTGATACTCGCCTTCGTATCCAAATTCATCTTGGAAATGCTGGAGGTCTTCAAAAAAACCGTTTACATTCAATGGAATATTTATTTCTGCAATTTTCCCATGAATTCTTAACATTGGAGGAACAACACCTTGCAAACTTGGATGCCGACCTTTAACTTCAGGTGCGAATGCGAGGTTGGGTTTGGCCATTCATCGATTGTACATTTTTAAATGTAATAAGTCACTTAAAACTTAGAGTCGCGACTGAATCGTATTTGTAACGTCTTTTAATTTTTACTTATCAAGTTGAGCAATAAGTTCAGCCATGTGTGCAGTGCAAGTTGCGAGTTCAACGGGCGGACATATCTCTGTATAAATTTTTCTTGCCAAATCACGAATTGCAATCGCAGCAGCTGAATCTCTGATCTCAGGACTCTCACTCACAACAATTGGTGTGCCGTCATTATTGGCGCCGGTAACGCTTGGTTCAATTGGAATCTGCCCTACAAGTTGCGTTGCGAGTCGCTTTGCAAGCCTTGCCCCTCCACCTTGTCCAAAAATTTCATGTTTGCCGCCATCGGGAGCGACAAAATAGCTCATGTTTTCGACGACTCCAATTATTGGCATGAAACTTCTTTGAGCCATATCTCCAACGCGAGCAGCTACTTCTTGCGCGCCGCGCGCTGGGGTAGTTACAACTAACATTTCGCTTTGAGGAACTAAACGAGCGAGGGCCATTTGAATGTCGCCAGTGCCTGGAGGCATATCGACAAATAGGTAATCGATGTTTCCCCAATTAACGTCCGTCAGAAACTGTTCTACGGCTTTGGCCAATATAAGTCCGCGCCACATCAAAGCGCTTTGATCATCATCAACTAAAAAACCCATCGATACAACTTTGAGAGTACCTTTTCCGACTTTCTTTTCGTGAGGTGAAATCTTTCCATCTTCTCCGCCAAGACGTCCTTGTACGCCTAACATTTTTGGTTGAGAAAATCCCCAAATGTCTGCGTCTAAGACGCCAACATTGAAACCTTCATTGGCAATAGCAGCCGCCAAATTCGCAGTGATTGAAGATTTTCCGACTCCGCCTTTTCCGCTAGCGACCGCGATAACTCGAGTCGTAGCTTCGATTGCAATAGGTGTTGCGTTCTCACGTGCATTCTTGCGAGCGGTGTCCATCAGAGTTCGTTTTTCTTGCGCAGTTAATTCTCCAAAAGTTACTTTTACGTCTTCGATTCCATCGATCATCGAGACTTTTCGTGCGACATCAGATTTGATTTGGTGTCGTAAAGGGCATCCTGCTGTGGTTAGAGCTACAGTAACTTTTGCAGTTTGGCCTTCGCGAGAAGCAGCCTTAACCATCCCAAGTTCTACAATATTTTCTTTTAGCTCAGGATCCATAACGCCTTTTAAGACGTTGACTATGTCTTGGTCCATTTCTGGGGTCATGTCTTTGTCCTCTATACGACTAACGAATTGCTATGTAATGATACGTTTCTTATCGGCTGATCTGGCTTAATTTCGTATTAATTCTACTAATTCGTTGTTTAATTGGAATAACTGGCACTTCGGGGGTGTTTTTTCCTATAGGCAATTGATACAATGTATATAACAAACGGAGGTCGAACGTGACAACAACTGCAGATGCACAAAATACAGAGACAGTAAAGCCTGGTTCAGGATCTATGATCGTGACTGACACAGCTGCTGGGAAAATTGCCGAACTTATTGCGCAAGAAGAAGAAACAGGTATGTTCCTTCGTGTTGCTGTTCGTCCGGGTGGATGTTCTGGTCTTAGCTACGAAATGTTTTTTGACTCAGAAAAAGCAGACGACGACATCATTAGTGAACAAGGTGGAATCAATGTTGCAGTAGATCCTGCAAGCGCACCATACTTAGCTGGTGCAACTCTTGACTACAAAGATGGTCTGCAAGGTGCTGGGTTCGCAATTAACAATCCAAATGTCACTAAATCATGTGGTTGCGGAAACTCATTTAGCTAAATTTTTTAAACAACAAAGGCTTACAATCCGTCCGAGAAATTGGACGGATTTTTTATTGGGTTTGTTTTGGAGTTTTCTTTTGTCTCGACCTTGAAAATATAAAGAAAAACAAGAATCCCAAAGCCCAATATGCAAAAAGGTTTCCAACTATTCCAGCCGGATTATATTCCATTTCAGTTGAAGGATTTTCCATTCCTAGACCGCCGTAATTTATTGTCGGAGCGTTGTATTTCTTTTGTGAAGGAAATGGGAAACCGATAGTTTCTTGTGAATCGCCACCGGTGCAACTAGAGCCGGAGCCAATATTGACTCCATAAATCTCGTATGAGGTTGTACCTCCGCACTGATAACTTGTTATTGGTGGAGTGAAAAGTGAGATGATCATAAAAATAAATCCAAAACACAATCCAAAAACTAGTGCCGATATTGCTCTTGATTTCATAGAAAAAAGCTTACCCTAAAAATGGAAAGTGCTTTATTTATAAGTACTGCCTTTAGGATTAGTAATATTGGGATTAGAGATGTACTTTTCGTTTCGCTTCATAGGGCTAAATAAGAAGAAGATGATAAAACCAAAAATCCAGAAAGCTATTAAGTTGCCTATTAATTGAGCGGCTTGAATTTGGTAGCCTTCACTTTTAGAAACTGGTGCTAAAGCTGTGAGAGATTCATTCGGATCACTAACTTTTTTAATTTTGCTCTCAAATGGAAATCCAACTGATTTGGAGACAACTCCACCCGGGCAGGCTTCTCCAAAAGTCGCAAGTCCAAGTATGCTCCACTGTGAAACTTCCTTACCGTCACAAACAGAATTAATGTGACGCGGGGTAAATTGCGTAATAATTCCAAAAATCAAAACAAAGATCAATGAAAATATGGATGCTGCTATTGCTTTTCTCTTCACGTTGAAATATTAGGCCTAAGACGATCAATTTTTAGGTTAATAGATTCAGATATTTTTAAAGATTCATACCTGCGACATCATGTAAATCGCCACAAGTGTTTTCACTCAATGGATCTTCTACATATATGGCCCCAAGAATGACAACATTCCCATTTTTAGCCTTATCGCACTCATGCCTAGCGATATCTTCGATCGATATTTGGAAGTTGAATCCTGAAGCTCCAAAAATCACCCCGAGAATAAATACTGCCCCAACAATAAATTTCATTCCATTACCCCCACTATTTCATCCCTGTGTTCTATTTCTCGACCATCTGACAGATTGAATTGAGGGTATTTTTGCCTCTACAGAAAAAATCTGAAATTTTTTGTAACAAAGTTCACAATGGGCTGACCAAATATGGCAAGATAATGAGGGCACCCTGTTTACGGGCACCGTGTTCCCTTCACAATATAAACATCATCTTTGAAGGAGAATAATGGTTGCAAAGCAAGTATTTGGAACGATCGGAAACCCTTTTTCCGAAGCTACAACGTCGAAGCAAATAATCGACCTTATCCAAAAACACGAAATTGAGTTTGTAGATATTCGTTTCTGTGACCTTATTGGGCACATGCAACACTTTTCTATAACATCTAGGTATCTCGACCAAGATGCTTTCGACCTCGGTTTACCATTCGATGGAAGTTCGGTTCGAGGATTCCAGAGCATTAATGAATCAGACTTGGCTTTGCTGCCAGATCCAACTTCAGTAACTATTGATCCATTCCGTAAGCGACCAACGATCATCATCAATGCAACTGTTCACCAACCGATTACTCTAGAAACATATACGCGTGACCCAAGAACAATTGCTCGTAAAGCAGAGCAATTTATTCTTGATTCAGGCATTGCAGATACTGCATACATTGGTCCTGAAGCAGAGTTCTTTATTTTTGACTCTGCTCGATTTGGCCAAGGTCCGAGTGGCGCTTTTTACGAAGTTGATTCCATTGCCGGTTCTTGGAATGCAGATCGAGAAATGGAAGCCGACGGTGGGCCAAACTTAGCGCACAAGCCAAAGTTGCAGGGCGGATATTTTGTGCTTCCTCCAGCAGATAAGTTCCAAGACTTGCGATCTGACATGACTGCACAATTGGAAGAAGTTGGCGTGCACGTTGAAGTTCAACACCATGAAGTTGGTGGCGCAGGCCAGGGTGAAATCGACATGAAGTACGACACCATTATGAACATTGCAGACAAAATGCAAATGTATAAATATGTCGTAAAGAACGTTGCAGCCGAAGCTGGGTACACAGTTACCTTCATGCCAAAACCTTTGTTTCAAGTTAATGGTTCAGGAATGCATGTTCACCAATCGTTGTGGAAAGAAGGAGTAAACCTTTTCTATGAAGAAGGTGCTTACGCAAACTTGTCACAACTAGCAATGCATTACATAGCTGGAATTATTGAACACGGTCCGGCTCTTTGTGCGTTGACAAACCCAACAACGAACTCTTATCGTCGATTGACTCCAGGTTATGAAGCTCCAATTAACTTGGTGTATTCACAACGAAACCGTTCAGCATGTTTGCGTATTCCGCTAGTGCGAAATACCGCAACGGCAACGCGAGTCGAGTATCGAACTCCAGATCCAACTGCAAACCCATACCTTGCTTATTCTGCTTTGGTCATGGCAGGTATGGACGGAATCAAGAGAGGTCTTCTTCCTGGTGATCCTTCCGACTTTGACTTGTTTGAAGCAAGCCCAGAAGTTTTGAGCACTATCAAAACAGTACCGTCTTCTCTTGAAGGTGCGCTTGATGCACTTGAAGCTGATCATGACTTCTTACTTGAAGGGGATGTGTTTACAAAAGACGTTATCGACACTTGGATTGCTGAAAAGCGTTCAGATGCTGATGAAGTTAGACTTCGACCACATCCTTGGGAATTTGAACTGTATTACAACTACTAAGCGTTAACCTTTAAAGCGGTCGTGTTTATCATGGCCGCTTTTTTGCTGCCATTGTATTTTGAGATTACAGTAGTGAGGTACTATTTTCCAAGGAGGGAAATTGTCAGACTTCGATCCAAAACCAATTCCATCAACCTCCGTAACTTATTACACGGAGTTTGAAGGAATTATGGCAGAGTCTCTTGTCCGTGCTCAAGTCAGGCTTGGTCGTCTTGATCTCGATTTTGACGAACGTTTTCCTTTAGAAGTTGCTCGAAAGCTAGTAAATATTGGCGATTCGTTAAAGAATGTCGTGGCTTTTTTAATCGACAATTCTGAAGATTTATTTGACAATGACGATTGGAAAAGAGAACTCGATGATTTCTTTTTTATCGAAAAGAATCGAAAATATAGATTTAAGGAAATGGTTGAACAAATAGAAGAGTTGACGAAATTCTGCGAACCAGAATCTCTTGCGCATATTGTCGTTCAAGAATATTCTTATTTTGCAGGTAGAGCAGTAATAGCTCTAACTCAAATTCATGATGGCCATTTGGAAGTTGCTGGGACAAGACTTCCAGACAATATTGAGGCAATTGTTAACAATTTAAATAGAACTATTTTAGATATGCAAAGATACTTGGTAGATCGTGAAGTTCGACCAGTTTTAATGGCAAAAATGTGTCCAATCTTTAGTGGTGATAATGAAACACCCGAAATTGATCATCTAAATCTAGTTTCTTTTGCGCTCAGCATCGCTCGAGCACTTGAACGCGGCGATGATCTTGCTGACATTGCAAGTGATGTAAATACGACTTCCGGCGTAGACTTAAAAATAGTTTTGCGTGAGCTTTTTGAAACTATGCCAGACATTGCTATACATATAAATTCTTTATTTTTTAACTCTCACAACCATAAAGTAGACCCATGGCCATTTAACTCGATGATAAGGCAATGGAACGAAACTTTGTTAGATCCAAATGGAGAGCTTCCCGAAGCATATTTCACTCGAGAAGGAGTTTGGGTGAGCACTGCATATCTACAAGAACTTGGTATGGAATTTGAAGAACCGCATTCGCGCGATAACCTTTGGAGAAGCCCATTTGAGCAAACATATGTTTCGTCTATAGATGACGATGGTAACGAAGGACTAGAAATTGCATTTGTATCTCCAGGTTTAGTGGAGCCAAATCGACCTACTAACCGATACTATAAGTATCAAATAGATCAGAATTATCGAGATGATGGGTTAGTAAGAACAATAATTCTCAATTAAAAACTCAAAATTACTCGTTCTGGAAAATTCAAAGTAAGATTTTTAAGTGAAGCTCAAAATCGGTTTAGGTCAAATTCGTCTCGAAGTTGGTGTAGACGATAAAACTATGAATGGCAATATTGAGCGCATGCGAGAAATGTACGCGAATGCGAAAAGGCAAAACTGTGATGTCGTTCTTTTTCCCGAATTAGCAATCACGGGCTATTCTCCTGAAGACCTGCTCTTGCGAATTGATTCACAGATTGCTGTCACTAGTAAAACTAATGAATTTCGCGATGAACTATTGAAACTAGAAGATGGTCCAGCTGTTATTTTTGGAGCTCCACGTATGGTTTCCAGAAACAAGGATGGGAGTTTTCCGCAGAATCTCGAGTCGGCTTCTACTTTGGAAATAGGTGAAATTGCGCTGACGAATTCAGCTTTAATTGTTGATCCTGTAACTAAGTTATCTGAAGAAGTCTATAAAATTCATCTTCCAAACTGGGGTGTCTTTGATGAAGTTCGTATTTTTAATCATGCTCGAGAAGTGGGAAATGCTTTCGAAATTGCCGGAGTTACTTGTGGCGTAGTTATTTGTAGGGACATTTGGATTGAGAGTTCCGTAGCAGACCTAGCTAAAGCTGGAGCGAAGGTTATTTTTGTGCCTAATGCTTCTCCATATGCGAATTCGCGAGCGGGCGAAAGGGAAAAAGTTATAAATGCGTATTCTAAGAAATATGGCGTGACAATTGTTTATGTCAATATGATTGCAGGATGTGATGAGCTAGTTTTCGATGGTGGTTCTTTTGTTGTCAATGACTGTGGAGATCTGGTTGGTGAAACTGAAAGATTTGTCGAACAATTTTTCGCAATTGAAATTGAAGTTGGCGAAAATCAAAATGTCAAAAAGGTAGATGACTCTCCTTTAAAAGAAGTAGATATGTCGGGTTGGTTGGGTCAAGACGTTTTCGATCCATACGAAACTTATAATGCAATTGTTTTAGGTACGAGAGAGTTCATCAATTCCATAGGCTCAGATGTCAAAGTATGCATAGGTTTAAGTGGAGGTTTAGATTCTGCTTTGGTTGCAACTATCGCAGTTGATGCACTTGGAGCGGATCGTGTTCACGGAATTCTAATGCCTTCAAAATTTACTTCGCAAAGAAGTATTGATGATGCAAATGCATTAGCAAGAAATCTAGGGATAACATCTGAAACTATTTCAATAGAAAAATTGCATGAAACTGCTTCGAGTGAGTTTGCTCTTGATTCTTTAGAGGGGATTGTTTCGGAAAATATTCAATCTCGTTTGCGTGGACTCACCTTGATGATGGTTTCGAATTCAAAACATTATCTTGTTTTGGGAACAAGTAATAAGTCTGAAAGCGCTGTTGGTTATTGCACACTTTATGGAGATACTGTCGGTGCTTGGGCGCCAATAAAAGATGTATACAAAACTCAAGCCTTTGAATTATGCTCGTGGCGCAATTCAACAGAACTTTTTGCAATTTCTAATCCAATTCCCGACTCTATTCTTACTCGTGAACCCACCGCAGAGCTCCGACACGACCAAACCGATGCACAAGCTTTGTATCCATATGAAGTTCTAGATGGAATTTTGGAATTGTTTATCGATCATGAATTTTCGGACGTCTCGATTGTTGAACGAGGTTTTGATCCAGATGCTGTTCAAAGAGTAATCGGGCTTGTTAAAGCCAATGAATTTAAACGTAAGCAATCTCCGATAGGGCCACGACTGACTCGCAAGAATTTTGGACGAGGTCGTAGGGTTCCTATTTCCGCGCTTTGGTAGAGCTAGAAGATCGAGTTATTTCCCGGGTGGTTGATAAATTCTTGTAGGAGCATCGGGTGTTGCTTTATCAGGAACGATACCGGCAATGGGTTGCGCTCCTGGTTTTGGCGGAAGTGCATTGAAAATCATGTCGTAAGTGTCGCCATCACTTTCAAAAATGTCATCGTATCGACTCGAAACTGGTCTTACGAATTCCCGAAAACCTTCAGGGTGCTGAATTGAAAGTTTCAGAGGGTAGCCGCGTACGACTGTTTCTATTCCAGCTGTACTTAGAGAGTGGCGCATGGATTCACCTACTTCTTGTACTCGACCAGTTGTATCAAATTCATTACGTTCATCTATACGAGCGGCGAATTGCTCATCAGTTAAATCCCATGCCATGCCAACGAACTCATTCGCAAAAACTGTGCGAGTTAATGACAGTGGAAGGTGATACAAAAGTGAGGCTTCTCGAATTTGGTCGTCGTCTAAATTAATTACGGTTTGACCAGCATCGGGTGTTCTTTGCATCAAGGGATTGTGGAGCAATTTGCGCCACGCACGTCCAGTGTCTGCCAAGTTTGCCTTCAGTTGGAGGATGTCTCGCAAAGACTCAAGAGTATTTAGATGCAAGCGATCAAGATCTGTCACTATTGAACCGAGTGCTTTTACAGCTTTTTTGAATTCAGGCCCCCGATCTTTTCCAACAAGAAGTGTGCGTACAGCAGAGTGAGCGAGCATTCCTTCTACGAAAATATCAACTTCGCGAGCAGCTAACAAGTAACAAGTAATAGAAGAAGTCGGACTACCAATTATTGGAAGGAATTGTTTTGAACCAGCTGCTTGAGCAATTTTGACATTATTGTGAAATCCTTGCAAATAGCTGGCTGAAAACCAAACGTCAGTTGGTTGTAAATTTACTTGAAATCTTTCGTCTAGCGAATCAACTGCGCGCGTGAAGCCCGTCATCTCCGGTAAGGGAGCCTCCGGATGGGTTAGTACTTGAGTGAAGAGAGCGTTTGCTAACCAAGAGCTATCTTCGGCTAATGCCGCGCTGGTTCTTAAAATAACTAAAGCTTCGGTCTCGACATCGAGTTCAGATTCTCTAGTAGTTTTTCTTTTTGATGCCAAGTCAGATTTTTTGGAATCTTGAGTATTTGCGACAGGTCTATTTTTTTGTTGAGATTCTCTCTCAAGTCTGTCGTGGCGTTCTTTAGCTACGTTTTCGAGGTGAGCTTCATACTGTTCCAATAGCTGGTCCACTAATGCAGGACGTTGTGCGCTGTGGGTTTCTTCAACTTTTGCGACTGCAGCAATAAGTTCTTCTCGATCACGACCAATTAAAAGACATATGTTGTCTATGACTCCGTTGTTTTTAGTCAAGATCGAAAGAGGAAGAAGTCCCCGACGATACATCTCGGCCATTCCAGAAACATCTGGGGCAAGTCCGTGTTGCGAAACTAATGTTATATATGCACCCACTGCAGATTTGACAATAGCGAAATCCAAATCACTTGCATCACACACTTCAGCGAATTCTTGTTGTGCAGGAGTATCTCGAATACGATCTAAATTATGGACTAGTAGCGGAGCACTAATTTGGAAATCAGTTATTCTTCGCCGTGGAGAAGTTAGATCAGTATGGTGAGGATTCGCTTCGTGCAATATTAAGTTGGCGATCGCTTCTAGTTTTTCACGCATTGCAACATCGGCGTCTGGATGGTTGACCACTTTTAGGTCGGCAGTCCATCCGTTCACAATATTGTTAACTGCACTCACTGGAGATAGTTGTTTAAGAGGTGTAGGAGGAAGTTGATCAGCTCCTATTAAATCTCCCGTTTCTTTTATTCGAGATAGAACTCGAAAAATGTCATGTATGTCTTCGTAGGGAATGCGTACCATAGCGAATTCACCACGTCGGCGTGCGACACTATTTTCAAATAGATGATCTAGCTTTTCAGGGTCAAAAACAACCCCGGCACGAGCAGCTAAATATCGTTCCAGAACGTCGCGATGTACTTCCATGTGAAATCTAGGATGAAGCTTTCCGCCGTTTTGGAGAACATGCTCAGTTATTTCAATTGCACCCTTTATTCCTATAAGGTCTTTATCGATATTGGGAGTGGAAATTGGCATTTATCATCCTTGAAGTAGAAGTCGTGAACGGACTATTTTAGCAAGTCAGACAAATGCGCGCAAAAGGATATAAATATTGCCCTCGCAATTTTGTTTATCAATAATTCTGTTTATATAGGAGAAAAACCGTTGTCAAATTCTCTCTCGATTGGAGCGGGGCCAGCCATTGTTATGACACCTGAGTTTACAAGAGCTCTGCGAGCTTCGATCGGTGTATCCTTCAAACTGGGAAGAGGTCCTGTAGGTTTTCCTAGAAATGATTCCCTTCCAATGGATTCAGTAACTTCTTCGCCCGTGCCCATGTGCGCTACCGAAGAAATTCTATGATCAGCGGCAACGTCTCTAATTGCATCTTCTCTGCTTGTTGCCCACATTCCACCGCTTAGTATTGGTCCATCTAAACCGCGAATCACTTCTTTGATTGTGTTTTGCTGATTAAATTGGGCCAAAGTTCCTACAACGTGTTGTGAGGATAGATCGATCTCACCTAAACGCAGTCTTATCTCATCAACTACCGCATGGTCTATAGATGACGAATATGACCCTGATTTAATTGCTCTATTAAAGAGTTCTAAAAGCTCAGTGTTAGCTTCTCTGGCTTCCTCGGTTTCGGTAAGGCAATCTATAAAAGGACCAAAATCTTTTTGATCTAATGCTTGATCAAATAATTGTTCAACATCTGCTGAAGTAAATCCAGATGTCTTAACTTCCACAATATTTCCTTGTCTTGAAACCAGTTGTTCAATATTGCCCGCATCTTTGACAAGAATCGCTCCAGGAAGTCGAACAGGTTCACCAGGATTTTGATTCCACCATGTATCAATTCCGCAAAGATTTGCAGGGAGTCCGTTTGCTTGAACTGCGGGATTGAACGGTGCAACAATCGTGTAACCCGCTTCATCCCAATTTCCTTGCATGTGCCCTACAACTTTGTGATTAAGTGTGAAGTGCAGGGTTGCTCTTGGATATCCTTGAGTATCTCCACGTGTATGAATCAGCGCCGCACCTGATTCATCGAATTTAGGCTCGAAAAGTGTTGCGTGTACAAGTACTAATTCATCTTTAGAAATTGGATTTCGTTCTTGTTTCATGAATAAACGTCGAGAGTTACCAAGTTGTGTGCGCTCTAAGGCAAATTGATCTCTTGCCGCAACCACTTCGAGAGCTCGTGAAATTTCGTCGTTCGCTAGCTTGTCGCCCGCAAGTGCTTTTGCCAAAGTGATTACAGCTTGAGGATTTGGTTCGCGAGTTAAACCGACTTCTCGAGTATCTCTTTCAATAGTATCGCGACTTTCACGATGGTCATTAACTAGACCAGTGATAGCTTGGGTAACTCTAAAGGTAATATCATTTTGATCTCTCGTTCTCAGTTCAAGTTCTCGAGCAAATTCGCCTACTCGACCTTGTTCGTGAAGGTTTCGAAGCATAGTTTGAAGTTCTTCTACAAAAGGCTGAGCTATCTCTTTCACTTCAGGATAAACTTCTCTGAGCTTTAAAGCCTCTTCTAGTTCTGGGGTGCCCTCAAGGCTAGGGTGAACTTCGCCACTTATAAAGGCATTGTATAGTAAAAACATTTTGTCATCGAGTTCTTTGTTTTGCCTTCGCCAATTTTGCGCAGATTCATTGACTGCATCCAGAGCATTTGGGTCTGCGAACAAGGCTGCTGAATACATGTCTATGATTGCGATTGCTTCTGGAGAATAAATACCATTGCGAATTTCTTCAGCAATTTTTTGGAGCCTTTCATCTTCCTTAAATCGTAAAGCGAGTTCGATTGCGCCCAGCGGAGTTGCGTCTACAACATAATATGGAGAACCTCTGCGTTCTCCGCTAGAAACATAGCCAACCCATTCCTGGTAAGTCTGTTCTGCTTCGGGGATAAGTCTTGGACTTTCGCCCAAATGAGTAACTGGATTTGTACCTAGTGCTTCATATCGCGGAAGTTCTTCCCTTGCTTTAACAACTATTGTGGCTGTTGGTTTTACTGGATCACCAATTACAAATTCAGTTTGTGGCCGCTTGTCATCAGCTACAACTTGAAACTGGGATATTGTTTGCGATTCGATATCAATTTCTGACATATGTTCATTATCGTCACAAATACGACATTGTCAATCATATTTAGAACTCGATGCACAAATAAACACCTAATATATGCGAATGAATTCACAGTTTAGGTTTTTCCGTCATATACAGCTTCTTTTCTTAATCACTGTTCTATGCGCTACCTTTTTAGTGGCTTTACCCGTGTCTGCTGGCTACGCTCAAAATTCCGATCCAAACACAAATTTAACGTTGCCTCCTGGCGTGGAATTGCCAGAAGGTATTGTTATTCCAACTTTTCCATATGAGCACATTTCACAATTCACATCAGATATTACGGTTCGAAAAGATGGTTCAATCAAAGTTGTAGAAACTATTGAATATGACTTTGGATATCAATCACGTCGTGGAATATTTCGTTACGTGCCATACCTTTATCCTTATGACGGACCAAAACCTGATGATGCAGTCGATAGTTCAAAATACTTGAGAGAGACTCCCTTAAATTTTGAGCAAGTATTTAGAGATGGCAAGAAAGAAGATAGCAAAATAATTGACGAAGGAAACAACAAAGCACTGCGTGTAGGTGACGAAGATGTTTTTCTTACAGGTAAACATACCTATGTCATCACTTACACTTTGAAAAATTTTGTGAACAAGTTTGAGAACCATGACGAATTTTATTTCAATGTGAACGGGCTCGGATGGGAAGTTCCAATCGAACGACTTGTTGCGAATATTTCCATAGAGGGAGTTAAAGAAAACACACCTTTGCAATTGAGTTGTTTTACAGGTCCGCTTGGAAGTTCGTTGCCTTGTGAATCTTTTGAAAAAATAAATGGTGGTACTGCAGTGCAATTCTCTCAAAATTTACTCAGTGCATACTCTGGTGTCACAGTGGTGGTAGGAGTGCCAAAAGGAATCTTGAAACCTGCTGATATAAAATTGAAAGAACAATGGTCTTTTGGATCGGCATTTCGAGTTACGCCTTTGACCGTTGGTGGATTCGTTGTAATTTTGCTCTTAGGTCTTCTGGCTATAGGGGTTTTGTTATATAGGGTAGGAAGAGATAAGAGGTACGTTGGTAGCGCAATCGATGCAGCTATGGGTAATAACACAGGAGAAGAACAGGCAAAAGAATTATTTGGTGGACCAGCCAACCCCGTGGAGTTCATACCGCCAGACAAGATACGACCAGGTCAGGTCGGAGCGCTAATAGACGAAACAGTCGATGATGTAGACATCACTGCCACCATTGTTGATTTGGCAGTTCGAGGTTACATTCAAATCGATGAAATGTTGACGGAAGTACCAACGCTATTTGGCTCAAATAAAAAGAAGACCGAATATGTTTTAAGTAAAAAGAAAGAATACAACCATGTCGAAGAACTCTACACGTATGAGAAAGATTTACTCAAAGCATTTTTCTCGTCGAAAGATTCGTTTACACTTTCAAAAATGACGCCGACACAAGGAAACAATGTTTTTAAGGTGAAGGCAACTCTTTATAAAGACCTTGTTGCTAATGGCTGGTATAGAAGGAGCCCACAAGAGACGAGAAAAAATTGGAATATTATCGGAATTGTTGTTTTGATTATTTCTTTAGTTATCTTTATTGGTCCAGCACTTTCTACTCACTATGGATTAACTGCACTTGCTTTCCCTTTAGTGGCCTTGATGTTTCTTCTTGTGCATAGAAGGATGCCTGCGCGAACTGCCAAAGGTTCAGCAATGGTTGGTCGAGTCATGGGGTTCAAAAGAATATTTGATGTTGGTGAAGGGGAACGCCAAGCGTTTGCCGAGAAATCAAATTTGTTTCTTGAGTACTTACCTTTTGCAATTGCGTTTGGGTGTGCAGATAAATGGGCCAAAGTTTTTGAAGGATTAGGTCTTACTGATGAACAGCTGGGACTGAATAGTTTCTATTCTGGAACTACGCCGTTTTCGCCTGTAGGTTTTGCATATGCAATGAACTCTTTTTCGCAGGCCTCTGCAGGTTCAATATCTGTATCGCATGCCAGCGCTTCGAGAAGTTTTTCTTCCGGAAGCTCTGGATTTTCTGGCGGTGGAGGCTTCTCCGGCGGCGGCGGTGGTGGCGGTGGCGGTGGAAGTTGGTGAAATTGTGACTAATAGCATAATTTTTTCATCAGACAAAGCACCTTGACGATCGTCAATTCTCATAAAACCCCTGCTCAGCTCAATTCGCAATCTTCAATTCATAATGCTATGTTACTAAAAGGTAAAAATAGTAATAAAATGTCTTGTAATTTACGAACACTCGTCGTACCATATGAATCCTAAGGCATTTCGATGCGATTGCAGATCCAAATAGTAACTTGAACAGGAAAAACACCAGTTCTGACCTCTAGTTTGCTTTGCCCAAAAATGGGTAGCAAATACAAGGAAAAGCAAGAACAGACAAGAAATCCGAGGAGCGGGGCGAAGAGAGATCTTCGCGGAGAATATAGAAAAGGGAGTACCACCAAAGTGGCAAAGTTTACAGACAAAGAAGAAGAAGACCTAGTTCGTTTATACCTTACTGACATTGGTCAGTACCCACTTCTTACAAAAGAAGATGAAGTAAAACTTGCACAAGCAATTGAAGAAGGTGCAAAAGCTCGAGAAGCTCTCGGAGAAACAAAGCGCGTAGAGCTTGTTATTGAAGATGAAGACAATGACGGTGAAGAAGACACTGAAGCACAAATAATTGCAAAAGCTAAAGCAGAAAAAGAAAAAGTAGAGCTTGCTAAAAAACTCGCAAAAATCTCGCCTGCTGACAAGCGAAAGCTTCGTCGAGTTATTCGTCAAGCAGATGACGCTGAAAGAAAATTCGTACAATGTAACCTTCGATTGGTTGTTTCTATTGCTAAGAAATACCAAGCATCAGGTTTGCCTCTTCTTGACCTTATCCAAGAAGGTAACCTCGGACTTATGCACGCAGTTGAAAAGTTCGACTGGAGAAAAGGTTTCAAATTCTCAACATATGCAACATGGTGGATTCGTCAAGCGATCACTCGTGGTATTGCAAACACCGGCCGAACAATCCGGCTCCCGGTTCACGCTGGAGACACACTTGCACGATTGCAAAAAGCTCGCTCTCGCTTAGAACTTAAGTACGGACGACCAGCAACAATTGCAGAACTCGCAATTGAAGTTGAAATGCCAGAAGACAAAGTAACTGAAGCACTTCGATTCGCTGCGGAACCACTTTCGCTTTCAGAACCACTACGTGAAGATGGAGATGCAGAACTCGGCGACATCGTTGAAGACCGTTCAGCAGAATCACCATTCGATACAGCTGCAACTGCTTTGCTTCCAGATGAGATCGCAACATTGCTTTCTCCTCTTGATGAAAGAGAACGAGAAATCTTGAAGCTTCGATTCGGCCTAGACCGTGGAGAGCCTCGAACTTTGGAAGAAGTTGGAGAACACTTCAACCTTACTCGTGAAAGAATTCGTCAGATTGAAGCTCGCGCAATGAGTAAATTGCGCCACCCTTCAGCAGACACAGGCGCACGCGACTTACTAGCAGTTTAAGAAGTTAGAAAAGGATACGAAAATGTCACAAACAATGGATCAACATCAAGAATTGATGAAAGAGGTAGAAGACTCAATAATCGATGCAGAATTCAAAGTACTCACAGAGTCAAACGAAGAAACTGCAATGACAGAATCTGGCTTAGCAATACTCTTCCATAACTGGACAGAGCAACACTAAACAGAAACACTAGAACAACAGTGGGGAATCTGGCCTGACTATGGGGGACAGGCCAGATTTTTACCAAGCTCAAGCTTGAAGGAACCAGGATGGCAACTAGCAACATACCGCCAGCAGCAAATCAATCTTTGATGTCTTCCACACTTGCAACAGCAGGAAGAGCTGCAAAGATCGGCGGAATTGGTTTGGTAGTTGGAGGTTTCATTACAGGACTTCCGATAATGTCAATAGGAACTCTTTTAGGCGCAGGTGGAACTGCACTCGGACTAGCCTCACAAGCTACTTCACCTCAAGGGTTATCACTAGCCAGGGCGTTTTAATTAAACAAACAAGTAAGTATTTTTAAGGAAGAAAATGCAAACTCTCAACAAAGAAAAAATTTCAAAAGCTTTTCAAGTTTATATTGCAGATAAACCATTTTTGTCTAGAAGCTTTGATATTTTCGAAGAACCAGAAGAAGACTTGGCTCTATATGCTGCATTCACAGGTTCAAAGCATGAAATTCCAACTCGCATTCGTCGCACAGTGCCGAAGGATTAGGAACCTAGATCTACATTCAAACAGCCATTTGAAATTTTATGCGGGTAAGGCTGCTCGAACCGTTGTTAATTGGAGATCAGCTTCTGATTTTGGCACAGGATCAATTCCACTTACCGCTTTAATTTTGGGGTTGTTCGGAAGTTGTCCCCAAGCATATATGTCGTATTTATCTGGGAAACTTTCTCCCAGTTCTAATTTGAAAGTGAAATTATAAACGTAAGTGTCTCCAAACTGTCCATACGGGGCTAAATAACCAGCTGGAAATCCAGGTACTTGAACTAACATTCCCCACTCGTTGTATCCAGATGTTGATAACGTCACATTTTCTAATGCAGACCCTACAGTTAGATTTTGCACAGTAATTGTACCTACTGTTCCAGGCCCTCCTTCTTCAATTATCATGGGACTCGGGTTTACTGTGACCTTTATTTTTGGATAAACATATGTGGTGGTACATTCTTCATTGGTAGTTATATCATCGGAGAGAGATTCCAAAACATCGCTGAGTGATTCATCGAAGTCTTCAGCTTTAAAATAATCTTTTCCGATATTCGAACCAAAGACCGTTTTCATGGCAGATTCTTTACTTGACTTTACTAAAACTCCACGGACCGGTGTCGGGTATGCTCCGTTGCTTGGGTTTCGAAGTTCTTTTACGTTATTTTTTGCGGCAATTGTTCCTTCAGCAATTAATGAAGCCACGTCATAGTTTTTGATGTCGTCTTCGGGAGTAAAAATGTTGTCGCTTCCATTGCTTGTGGTTGGAGCTCCATCAGTCAGCATAAGCATTAAGTCAATTCGTTTTCCTTGTTCGGTGCCATTGAAGCCAGCATTTCTTATGTCTACTACCGCTTTGGTTGCGTCTTCCCAATTGGTAGCATTGTGCATGCCTTCTGCGACTTGGGTTGCAAATGTTGGATTATATGCTTTTCTTATGTCGTCCGGTTCACCAGAAGCAGCGAAACTTCCCGTACCCCAACCATCTTTAACAAAGTGTATTTCGTCGAGGACTTGAAGGAAATCGTCTCGCGTTGTGACATCTGTAATATCGGTGACCATCTCTTTGGATTCGTTTAGGTTGTTTTGATTTACAGATCGAGAGGCGAATGCGTTGACTATTACTTTTAGAGTTCCGTTAGATCCTTCTCCTGTAATTCGATCTGAAAGAGTTGTCACAAAGTCTTTTACAGTCTTTATATAGATGTCTCGATTGTTATATACAGAACCTGATCTATCTATTACTAGAGCAAGTGTAAATATTGGTTTTATACAAGTGACTGTAACAATTGGATCATCAGAAGGAGTAGTGACATCAATTTCGCTGCTCCGCACGAATTGCGATTCAGCTTTAATGTCATCTTTGGCTGAGGCTTTGTTGTCGTTTGAAAGCGATAGAAATGAAATAAGTAATAGGATCAAGAATACTAATGTAGTCACGATGATTCGAGATCTAATCGAGTGTTGACTATTTGAAACTTCCATGTGGGCACTCATGGAATCTCCTTCGCGTTTAGTTCCTTGCGTAGGAAATTTAATTGTGGCTGCGTTGCTATTAAACCATTCAAAGCGAATAAAGCGAAGCTATAGTTTTCGTGATTACGTATTTTTGCGAATTTTGCGAAATGATATTTTAAGGTGCGTTTAATTAAAAAATGAAGTGTTTAACGAGCTTGTGCTGATTGGACTCTTCTCGAAATTGCAAAACCTGCAAGAGTTACTACCCCAGCAACACCAACCCCTGCGCCTGCCTGAACCCAGGGATTTGAAACAAGACTTGTCTCGTTTAGATCGACAGGTTTGCCGGGTTTTTCAAAAGCGGTAACTTTCCATCCGTTCGCTTTAGCGTGAAGTTCAAGCTTTGCATCTGGATTAACCGCATGTGCAAAACCAACCGTCTCAAGGAATCCAATATCTGTTCTCGAATCGCTATAGCCATAAGAAAGCTCGAGATCTATTCCATGTAGTTCTGCAAAAGCTCGAACAGCATCTGGTTTTGCTTCCCCGGACACCCAACGAACAAACTCTTTCGTGCATTTACCATGTTCATCTAATTTTATTTCCGTTGCAATAACATGGTCGATACCAAACATTTTTGCGATCGGTGCAACTAGTTCAATAGGCGAGCTAGAAACTACAACAATTTCATGACCCAATTCTCTATGCTGAGCAACCAGTTCTAATGCTTCTAGAAAAATTTTAGGTCGGAATAATTCTTCTAGTGCTCCTTCCATAAGGGCAAACATTTCATCTCGGTTCCAACCGTCTACAATTTTTGTTGCAATTTTTTTAACTTTATCAACCCGTGCTGGTGTCGCACCTAAATGCTCAAAAACTTTCGCGCCAATTCCAGCTTTAATTAAAGTTGGTAAATCGATCAAACCATTTTTACGCAGAAGCGGAGCAACAATTAAAAGCGTGGCTCCATCAATAAGTGTTTTATCTAAATCAAAAAAAGCTGCGATTTTCTTTTGGGTTTCCAAATCGTCTCTCCTTGACTAATGGGCCGTACCATGATTTTACTTCCTAGTTTTTGCGCTCGTGTTCTTAATTAGGACTTTTTCGACCTTATACCAAAAAAGATAGCTAAGCCCGCTGCAAGAGCCACTGTAGCCAAGGCGCATTGAACGCGGTTATCCTGAAGCGCTTTAACGGGTAAACGCTCCCAAAGTGTGACCTCACTCGTGAAGTGAACAATAGGCCATTCATTTTCAGTCGCAAATCTTGTTAGTTCTTTGTCGGGATTTACTGCAACTGGGTTGCCCACACATTCAAGAAGTGGAACATCTGTTATTGAATCACTATATGCATACGAATTAGATAAATCAATTTCATACTTTGCAGCGAGACGATTGACTGCCTGGGGTTTGTAGCTTCCGTAAGAGTAAAACTCAAGTTCTCCTGTGTAGTTGCCTTCTTCGTCTAGTCGAGACACTGTTGCAATGTAATCGTCGACTTTTAAATGTTTTGCGATAGGTTCGACTACTTCTGAAGGTGCACTGGAAACAATAAAAACCATTCTTCCTTCAGCTTTGTGCTTTTCAATTAAGTCGAGGGCGTCGGCATATATTATTGGGACGACTACGTCATGCAGTGTTTCGTCAACAATATTTTTAACATGGTCGTGATTCCATCCTTTTGTAAGATCAAGAGCTACTTTCCTAATCTTTTCCATTTTGTTTTCATCTGCACCCACAAGCTGAAATACCGCCTGGGCATATGCTGCTTGAACCAGAGCCCGGCGACTTAGAAGGCCATTTTTTCTGAGTGTTTTTGAAAACGCTAGCATCGACGATTTAGCGATAATAGTTTTATCTAGGTCAAAAAAAGCTGCTGATTGTAATGCTTGAATTTTTTTTGACATTTTGTCTTTCGCCTATTGACTCGGATGTTTACTTCATCTAGTTTTACATACATCAAGCAATATGCGCTAGTAACAGTGCTTACTATTAGCAGAGCCTGATTTTTCTTCCCTTTCGAAAGTTTGATGGGAAGAGTCGTGCTGGTTTCAGTATTTTCACCTAAAGGTGGTGTTGGAGTTTCAACAACCTCCGCACTTTTCGCAAAGGCATTGTCTAGAAAACAGCCTACATATCTCGTTGAGACAGGGAAGGGCGATTTAGAAGCAATTTTAGCTTTGGATGAAAAAGCAAAATTTGGGTTTTTTGATTGGGCAGTTTCTGAAAAACCTAGCTTTAATTCGTTAAAGAAAATTGCAATCTCGTTTGATAATAAGTTAGCGCTCGTGGTTGGAGAAATCGCTAAGAGTTCGACAGACAATGAATATTGTGATCGTCAGCTTGAATATATGCAAACTTCACAGTTCAATTGCGATGCAATGGTAGAGTCACTAATAAATCTTGAAAGTCATTGTGTTGTTGATTGTGGCAATTCACAAAGTCGAATACAGAAACAAATTATCGAGGCAAGTGATTTAGTTGTATTGGTGCTGAGACAATGCTATTTGGGGCTATATCGAGCTACTAAATCAGAACTTACAGGCAAAGTGGATGCTGTTGTCGTGATCGAAGAGTCGGGGAGATCAATATCTTCAAATCAAATTGCTCAAACTTTAGGTTGCAATATTCTTTTACAAATAGATGCACGAAGGGATTTCGCTCGTACAATTGATTCAGGAACCTTATGGAGTAGAACGCCGGACAAGCTGATAGGACCAATTGCTCAATATATACAAGACTTAGACGAGGTAGATGTTGGCATTGAATCCAGCAACGATATTTTTCAAGATTCAAGCCGAAGAAACATATTAGATTTCTGGAATGAACCAGATAAAGCAACGACTAAAAGTGGAATGAGCTCATTTTCTCCTCAGTTCGCTGATTATGCGAAACAAATGTTGAATCAGGATTCATAGATATGAGCAGAATAGAACTCCAAGAATGTATACATTCAGAAGTCTTAGAGAAACTAGATCTATTAGAAGATCGAGAAGTCGAATTATCGGCATTAGTAACGGAGAGTATCGAAAACTCGTTTCCTCTGTTATCTGAAAAAGAGAAAAATGTTTTAAGCGTTGATGTCTTAAACGAAGTTCTTGGCTATGGCTTCTTAGAAAGACTCTTAGAAGATGAGACAATAAATGAAATTCTGATAAATCAGACTTCGCAAGTTTATGTTGATCGCGGTTCTTCTTTCGACCAAGTGAATATAGAAGTTTCAAAAGCGGAAATAGTGAAGTTGGCGCAAAAAATTGCAAGTGCAGTTGGTGCTCGATGCGATACCTCATCTCCAATATTGGACGCTTGGCTGCTCGACGGATCCAGAGTTCATGTTGTGTTGCCTCCCGTTGCTCCTGATGGTCCATGTGTCAGCATTCGACGCTTTGTTGAAAAAGATATTGAGTTAAAACAATTTTGTGTCAATTTTCAATATCTTGATGCGATTAAAGAACTTGTGAAGCAACGCAAGAATATAGTGGTTGCGGGAGCAACTAGTTCTGGAAAAACAACACTTATAAATTGTCTCATGCAAGAAGTACCAGCGTCTGAAAGGATTGTTTCTGTCGAAGAAACTGCCGAATTGTCATGTGGTCACCCACATTGGGTTCGGCTACTTTCTCGCCGATCGAATAGTGAAGGAGTTGGAGAAATTTCGCTTGGCGATTTGGTAAAGGCAACATTGCGAATGCGTCCCGATCGAATAGTTGTGGGAGAAGTTCGCTCGCTTGAAGCATTTGATTTGATGCAGGCTCTTAATACTGGCCACGATGGTTCCTTGTGTACGATTCACGCGAATGGGCCATCTGAGGTGATAGCGAGGCTCTCGTCGTTAGCGCTATTGGCTCATCCCGGGTTGAATTATGAATCCGTAAAATCACAGTTTTGTTTTGGAGTCGATGCGATAGTTTACGTCGCTAAAGTTCCTTCGGGTCAACGAATTATTAAATCAATATCTTACTTAAATGAAAGTGATGGGACCAATAAGCTTTTCGATTTTGAAACTGGAGCAAAATTTGATGTCTAGCTATATTTTACCAACGTTGAAGACATCGATTGCAGTATTCATTTTATGTTACACGTGTAATTATTTTTCTAGGCAGAATATACTGCAAAGCGCCAGAAGAAAAAGCCTAGAAGATAAATTGGTTGAAAAATTTTCAAAAGCTGGATATATGTTTGAGTTCGAATCAATTCAAAGAATAGCTTTTGGCTCGATATTCATGAGTTTTATTTTTGGTTTACTGGTTTCACAAATTGCCGCAATGATATTTCCCTTAATCGTAGTAGCTGTAGCAAATTTCTATCTTGAAGTTAGAGCCAAATCTATACAAGAAAGTTTAGGTCGAATCAATGACGAAGTTTGCTTCTCTCTGGCGAGAAATCTTCGTGCCGGACATTCTTTAGAAGCAGGAATTTACGCAGCATCGAATGAGTTTGAACACTCAAAAGTTATTCGTTTGATCGTAAGAGAATTAAATGGAGGTTTACCTCTAGTTGCTGCGATCAAGAAATTGAGTACAAGCGAGAACGCGGATTTAGATGCAGCAGAAAAAACATTGTGTGCAACCATATCTTTGGCTCAAGAAATGGGCGGTAATTCTGCTCGCATTTTCGAACGCATAGGGGACAATTTTCATCAAAGTTATGAACTTGGAGAAGATACAAATTCTGCTTTGGCACAAGTTCGAATGTCGGTTTATGTAATTGGAATCTTGCCGATTGTAATGTTTGTCTTTTCTTTCATGCTTGGTTCTAACTCGGCAATGTTTTTGTTCACAAACCCAATAGGTTGGTTTTGCCTTATCACAGGATCATTTCTAGAGATTGCAGGGATTTTATGGATGAAAAAAATGGTAGATGGTGGGGTGAAGGTATGGAATTTTTAAAGGCATTCAAAGAGTTACGGAACTGTTCTTTACTTGAACGCGAAAAAAACATGAATGAGAAAGATCTTCTGAAACAGATGCCTCATGTCTATGGACTTATGGCAGTTGCAAGCTCCTCAGGTCTCTCTGGTGAATCTGCACTAAAAGCAATGGTTCCTTTTGCGCCGAGCTCAGTATCAAATGCTTTAAGTAGGTCACTTCTTCATATAGATTCTGGAAAAAGTTTTCGAGCCGCCATAGAAGAGTGGCATAGTCATTCCGGTTTGAGGACTATGGCTCATATCTTGATTGAATCTATGGAATCAGGTACCAGTTCTGTCCCAGCTTTCGACGCCCTTGGAAGAGATGCATTGAATAAAGTTCGGCGAAATTCTGAGACTGCTATTAAAAAACTCCCAGTAAAAATGTTATTTCCTTTGGTGGTTTGCATTCTGCCGTCATTTATCTTGTTGAGTGTTGTTCCTACTCTTATCAGCGGGTTTAGAGAGATCCAATGGTAGAAATCCTTCCCTTTGAAATAAATTCACATCATGTGGAAAGGAATAAATGGAATCTGTTAATTACTTATTTCACTATGTAAATTCAAAATAT